>Ga0302283_1002099_pt1 | contig 16278 bp, 14 predicted proteins | sample III_Fen_E1_4_FD_198770 | JGI IMG/M metagenome (GOLD analysis project Ga0302283, IMG submission 198770) | Peat permafrost microbial communities from Stordalen Mire near Abisko, Sweden - III_Fen_E1_4 | ecosystem: Environmental > Terrestrial > Soil > Wetlands > Permafrost | place: Sweden: Abisko...
CCGAGGTGGAGCGCCAGATCCTTCGAGGCGACCTCATCGAGCAAGCCCGCAGCGGGCGGCAGCGCGGGGCGCGCCGGCGCGAGCGGCGCACCGGCGGACTGCGCGTGCGCCTTGAGATAGGCCGTCAGTTTGCCCAAGGTCTGCAAGCCGCGCTTGTAGCCGAGCAAGAACGCGATGCCGTTGTCGCGCAGAAACGCGATCCACTTCGGATTGATCGGTTCCGACGTCCACGACAGCACCGCGAAGAGCATCTCAGGGTTCGCGCGGGCGGCATCGGCCAGCAGTTTGCCGTGATCGAGAATCACCTGCGGCAGATCGCCGCTGGGCGGCACGCCGACGCGCGAGGCGACGATGTCGTAGCCGCCGTCGCCTGCGAGCGCGTTGAGCACGGCTTCGTGGCGTGGCAAGGTGGCGGGGAACATCCACGAGCCGGTGAGATCGAACGGGTTCGCGGGCCGGTTCGCGAGCACCGGCGTCAGCGCTTCGACCGACTTCTCGCTGAGCGCGACCAGATCGACCTGCGCGCGTTCCGCGATGTCGCAGATCAACTCGCTGCCGCCGCCCGAGACGTCGACGATCGCGGCACCGAGCGGCGGGCCGCTCTTGCGCAACACCGGGCCGGCCTGCGAGAACAGCAGCAGCGCTTCGGCCAATTCGTCGATGTCCTCGACCAGCGTGACGCCGTACTGCGCCGCCAGCGCGTGGAACAGATCGGCCGAACCGACGATTGCCGCGGTATGCGAGGCCGCTTGGCGCGCGCCGAGTTGCGAGGTGCCCATCTTGAGCGCGACGACCGGCTTCTTGCGCGCGAAGGCGTGCGCTAACGCTTGGCGCAGACGCTCGGGCGAGCGGACGCTCTCGAGCAGCAGCCCGATCGTCGTCGTGGTCGGATCGTCGACGAGATACTCGACGTAATCCGCGACTTGGCTGACCGCCTCGTTGCCGGCCGAAACCATCTTCGAGAAGCGCATCCCACGGTAGCCGCCGTAGCGCATCAGCGAGCTGAGCAGACCGCCGCTCGCGGAGATGACGCTCACGCCGCCCGCCACCTGCGGCAGTTCGGACGAGCCGTACGTCGCGGTTTTGTCGTGCACGGAAAACAGGCCCATACAGTTGGGCCCGCACATCGCGATCCCGGCCGCGCGGGCGGTCGCAGCGATCCGGTCTTGGAGCGCTTTGCCCGCTTCGCCGGCTTCGGCGAAGCCGTCGGCGACGATCGTGATCCCGCCGACGCCGAGTTCTGCGCATTCCTCGACGACCGCCGGAATGCGGTCGGCGCGAATCGCGATGAAGACGTGCTCGACCTTGAACGGGACGTCTTTGAGCGAGGGGTAGCCGGGAAAGCCGGCGACGCTCTCGCCGTTCGGGTTGATGCACGCGACCTGCCCGGTGTAGCCGATGCTGCGCAAGCCCTCGAGGCTGTGGAACGCGATCAGGTTGCGCGGGCTCGCGCCGACGACGGCGAGACCGGCATACTCAAACAGCGCGGCGACGCGCGGCTGGGGATTCGTTGCGGTCATCGCCTACGAGCCCGAGCCTTTGGCGGTCTCGAGTCCCGGCTTGTACTTGCCCTTCACGAAGTCGGCGATGCCGGCGCTCTCGCCGCTCTTACCGGTCGCCTGCTGCTGCAGGAAGTTCATTTGATTGGCCTTGGCCATGGAGAAGTTGTAGGCTTCCTCCCAGTCCATGCGCATGTTGACCTTGTAGAGCTCTTTGGTCGCCTGCAGCGCCTGCGCGTCTTTTTCGCGCAGCAGTTCGGCGTGCTCGCGCACGACGGTCATCAGTTCCGCGCGCGGCACCGACATCGTCACGAGGCCGATTTCGGCGGCGCGCTTGCCGTTGAACGTCTTGCCGGTCAGCGCGTAGTACAGGCCGTCCCGGGGACGCAGCGTCTCGGAGATGTACTTCGTGACGAGCCCGCCGGGCAGACCGCGGAAATTGATCTCCGAGAGCCCGAAGATGGCCTCGTCGGCGGCGATCGCGATGTCGCTGGCAAGCACGAATTGGAAAGCGCCGCCGAAGCACCAGCCGTTGACGGCGGCGATCACGGGCGCCGGGAACAGGCGCAGGGCGGCGTTCCATTCCTGGCCGACGGCCCGCACTTTCTTGCGCTCGACCGTCTTCTGCTGCTCGTCCATGTCGAAGAACATCTCTTTGAGATCCATCCCGGCGGAAAAGCTCTCGCCCTCGCCGGTGATGATCAAGACGCGGCAGGCCGGGTCGAAGCGCAGCTCGTTCAGCGCGTCGCGCAGCTCGCGGTGGATCTGCGGGTTGATCGCGTTGCGCTTTTCGGGGCGGTCGAACGTCAACGTGACGATTCCGTCGTCGTTCTCCACCCGGACAAGCTTGCGTTCCGTCGTTTCACTCATAATGGCGTCGGATTTTTCTGACCCGCGCAAGGAAACCTCCGCCACGGCGCGGCGTTGAAGGAAGGCGCTTCCGCGGCCGGGTACTTGCCGCACGCTGGAGGCTTGACTTATGTCGCAGTTTACTCGCCGTTGCCTGGCCGTCGCGGCCGGCGCACTCATTGCCGTCGCGTTCGCGCCGCGGCCCGTCCTCGCCGACGATGCGTTGACCGTGATCAGCGGATCGCAGCCGACGGCGTTCTTCGAGGTCATCGGCGACGTCGCCGAAGCGGCCGGCTTCTACAAAGCAGAGCACCTGGCCGTCAACATCCAGTACGCCGGCAGCCCGAACATCGCCGCGCAGCTGGTCGCCAGCGGCAAGGGCGACGTCTGCTCGATCGCGCTGGAACCGATCATCGCCGGTTACGAGAAGGGCCTCAAACTGACGTCCTTTTTCGCGCGCGATCCGCACTACGAATATGCGCTCGGCGTCCCCTATGACAGCCCGATCAAGACCTTGGCCGATTTCAAAGGCACGATCATCGGCGAGTACTCGGTCGCGAGCCCGGCGGAAATCTCGGTGAACTCGATGCTGACCGGTGCCGGCTTGAAGAAAAGCGACTACACCTTCATCCCGATCGGCAACGGCGCGCAAGCGATCACCGCCCTCAACTCAAGGAAAGTCGCCGGCGCGGCCTTTCCGTATGTCGAGCTCGCGCTCTACGAATCGAACGCGGGCCAAAAGTACCGCTTCTTCTACCACCCGATTCTCAAGGACATCGGCGACGTGGGCTACGCGACCGCTCCCGCGACGATCGCCGCCAAGGGCGATTTGCTCAAGCGCTTTTCGCGCGCCAACGCCAAGGCCGCGATCCTGATCCGCGTCAACCCGCAGCTGGCCGCCAAGTACTTCCTTCAAGCCGCGGGCCTCAAAGTCACCGACGAAACGCTCAAGAACCAGACGAACCTGCTCGAGCTGGCCTACGATCAGCTGCCGGGGTTCGATCCGTCGAGCAGCACCATCGGCGCGATGTCCGAGCGCGGCATGGGCATCCTCACGAAGTTCCTCGCCGACGCCGGGTTCACCCAAACGGTCGTCCCGGTCTCGGCCGTGGTGACGACGCAGTTCATCGCCTACGCCAACGATTTCGACCATAAAGCCTTCATCGCCGAAGCAAAGAAGATGCACTAGATGCGGATCCCCTCGTTCGCCCTCGCCGCCATCGCGCTCGCCGCGCTGTGCTGCGCTCCCCGGCCGGCCGCCGCCGACGATACGCTCACGCTGATCGCCGGTGCGCAGCAAACCGCGTTCTTCGAAGTACTCGAATACGTGGCCGAGGACGCCGGCTTTTTCAAGGAGCAGGGGCTAACGGTCAACGTCCAATTTGCCGGTAACCCCGGCAATGCAGCCCAGCTCGTCGCGAGCGGCAAGGGTGACATCTGCTCCCTCGCGCTCGAACCGGTGATCCAAGGCTACGAAAAGGGCTTGCGCCTCACGGCCTTCTTCTCGCGCGATCCGCAGTACGAATGGGTCCTCGCGACGCTCGCCGACAGCCCGATCAAGACGCTGGCCGACTTCAAGGGCGCAACGTTGGGCGAGTACTCGCCGGGCAGTCCGGCCGAGCTCTCGACCAACGCGACGCTCGAGGGCGCCGGACTCAAGAAGTCGGACGTGACGTATGAAGTGATCGGCGGCGGCGCGCAAGCGATCGCCGCGCTGAACAACCATAAAGTTGCCGGCGTGGCCTTCCCGAACCCCGAACTCGCGATCTACAAGAGCGTCGCGGGCCTGAAGTTCCGCTACTTCTGGAACCCGATCCTCAAAGATATCGGCGATGTCGGCTTTGCCGCCACGCCGGCGACGATCGCGGCCAAAGGCGATGCGCTCAAGCGCTTCTCACGCGCGATGGCTGAATCGGCGATTCTCATTCGTGAGAACCCGCAGTTGGCGGCGCGCTACTTCGTGCACGGCGCCGGCGTCAAGGAGACCCCTGAAGCGATCGCTGCCGAAACGAACCTGCTGACGCTCTCGCAGGATCAGTTGCCCGGCATCGACCCCAACAGCAAGAAGATCGGCCTGATGGGGACGCGCGGATTGGGCGTGTTGACGTCGTGGCTGAACGACAACGGCCTGACTTCGAAGGTCGTACCGGTCTCGGCGATCAGCACCGATGCGTTCATCGCCTACGCCAACGACTTCGATCACAAGGCCTTGATCGCACGCGTGAAGGCGATGCGCTAGGTACCAAACGCCCAATCGGCGTCCGCGAACTCCTGCGCGATCACTTTTACGTAGGCCTCGCGGACGCCGTAGCACGCAGCGACGACGCGCATGAGCTCGGCGACGAACGCCGCGCGGTCGTCCGGGCCGCGGCCTTCGTGGATGTGCGCCAGCACGAAGACGAACGGCGGTGCGGCATCACCGATTTCGCCTTCGACCATCACCCCCGCGGGGTCGACGTCGTAGAGCGCCACGCGCACTTGAAACGGCTTGCTGCCGAGCTTGAGCATGATCACGTCTTTGATCGCGGCCAGCGCGTCGGCACGTGAGGTCTGCGGCGGCAAGGGGATCGAGGATTCGATGCGTACGACCGGCATACGCGCTTCTGATGCCCCCGGCAATCGTATTCCTTCCCGAGGTACGCCCGTGACCACACCGCTCCGCGTCGCCGCCCCGAACCCCATCTTCTCCCGCGACGCGCAACTGCGCGCCGAGTTATTCGCCGCCCATCCGGATGCGTGCGTGCGCGACGATCCGGCCGCGACGTCATACATGACCGAAGACGATTTCATCGCGTTCTTGCAAGCGACGCGCGCCGAAGCGGTGATCGTCGGTCTCGAGCCGATGACCGAGCGCGTGCTGACGGCCGTGCCGAGCCTGCGGGTCGTCTCGAAGTTCGGCGCCGGCTGCGACACGGTCGACTTCGACGCCTTGCAGCGCCACGGCGTGCGTTTCGGCTACACGGCCGGCGTCAACAAGATCGACGTCGCGGAACTCGCGATCTGCTTCATGATCGCGGGCCTGCGACACGTGATCCCGATGAACGTCGCGCTGCGCTCGGGTGCCCGTCCGCGCCCCGAAACCGGCCGCCGGCTCAACAAACGCGTCGTCGGCATCCACGGTTGCGGCAACATCGGCAAAGAGCTCGTGCGCCTGCTGCAGCCGTTCGGCTGCGAGCTCCTGGTCCACGATATCGTCGACTACGCGGACTTCTACGCGCAGTACGGCGTCACGGCGGTCTCGCTCGACGAATTGCTCGCGCGCTCCGAAATTCTCACGCTCCACTTACCCAAAACGAAGCAAACGCTGGGCCTCTACGACGAATCAAAGCTCGCGCAGCTGCGTCCCGATTGCCTCTTGATCAACACCTGCCGCGGCGGGATCGTCAACGAACGCGCGCTCAAGGCGCGCCTGCAGAGCGGCGCGCTCTACGCCGCCTGCTTCGACGTCTTCGATCCCGAACCGCCGCAAGATCAGGAGTTGATCGACCTGCCGAACTTCCTCGCCACCCCACACATGGGCGCCTCAACCGACGTCTCACGCACCGCCATGGGCCGCGCCGCCATCCGCGGCCTCACCCACAACATCGAACTCGCCCCCGGCCAATTCTTCTAACCGCCCACCGAGCCCTGACATGCGCGCCACCCTGGGAGTTCGCGCCACCCATGTCATCCCGAGCGGAGCGCGTAGGCGCGGAGTCGAGGGACAGCGGTGATCGTCAAGCTTGGTGGCGCGCTGCAATCGTCGAGCTTGGTGGCGGTCCCTCGACCCCCCCCGCGGGGCGCCCCCCCCCCCCCCCCCCCCCCCCCCCCTCCGCTCGGGATGACAAGTGGAGCGCACGCTTCACACAAATGGAGCGGCTCGCTAGAGGGCCGCTCCTACCTTTCGCGGCATGCGCTCATCGTGCTACGACGCGCGCCGGACTCCAAGACGCAGCGCGCATCATGTGCGCCGCCGCTCACTAGCGGACCGTGCGTTCGAGGTGGCGCCAGACGATCGCGAGGGCGGACATCGTGGCGCGATCCCGGATATCGCTGCGTTGACCGGGGAAGGTAACGCGTTGGGCGTGGACTTCGCCCGCGTCGTCGGCCAGCGCGAACCAGACGAGGCCCACGGGCTTCTCCGCGCTGCCGCCGTCGGGGCCGGCGATGCCGGTGGTCGCGAGCGCGAAGTCGGTGTCGAGCGCGGCTTTCGCACCGCGGGCCATTTCGATTGCGGTCTCTTCGCTCACCGCGCCGAAGGTCGCGAGCGTTTCGGCCCGCACGCCGAGCAGCGACTGCTTCACCGCGTTGTCGTAGGCCACGATGCCGCCCAAGAACGCGCGCGAGGCGCCGGGCACGGCGACGAGCGCGTCGGCGAGCGCGCCGCCGGTCACGGATTCGGCCGTGCCGATCGTGCGGCCGCGGCGCGTTAACTCGCCGACGATCGCGCCGCCCAGCGTGAGTTCGTCGTCGCCGTAGTACCCGGTGCCGATGCGCTCGCGCAACTGCGCGGCAACCGGTTGGATCATCGCATCGGCCGCGGCGCGATCGGGAGCTTTGGCCATCACCTTGATGTCCACACGCCCGCCGTGCGCGAGCATCGCGATCTTGGGGTTCTCGAGCGCGCGGAACAGATCTTCGACCCGCCGGTCGAGTTCCGATTCGCCGATGCCGACCGTGTGCAGCGTTTTGGTGTAGATTGCGCTGCCCAGGCCGAAGCGCGCGACGAGCCACGGCAGCAACTCCTCGGCCAGCATCGGCTTCATCTCGCGCGGCACGCCGGGCATGCAGGCGACGAACTTGCCGTCGGGACGCAACGCGACGAAGCCGGGCGCGGTGCCGTGCGGGTTCGGCAACACGAAGGCGCGCGAGGGCAGGATCGCTTGACGGCGATTGTTGGCGGTCATCGTGCGGTTGAGCGTACGAAAGCGGTCCTCGATCGCGCGCAGCGACGGCTCGTGCAGCTCGAGCGTATCCTCGACGGCTTGCGCGACGGCGTCTTTCGTGAGGTCGTCGACGGTCGGGCCGAGGCCGCCGGTCGTGATCGCGCCGTCGGCGCGGTCGAGCACGTCGCTCAGCATGCGCGCGAGGCGCTCGGCGTTATCGCCGACCGAGTGTTTCGCGTAGACGTCGACGCCGTGATCGGCGAGCGAACGCGCGATGTGGACGGAATTCGTATCGACCAAGTGCCCGAGCAGAATCTCCGTTCCGATCGTGACGATTTCAACCGATGCCATCAGAGCGACTCTCCCGTTTCCGCGCGAAACCAGTCCGGATACGTCAGCTCGACGCGCGCCGCGAACCCCTCGGCCGCGGCCATTGCGGCGGCACGGCGCGCCGCCGCGTCGCCGGGATGCTCCTCACGGACGATCCGCCGCCGCTCGGCCAAGCGCGCGAGAAAGCGCACGAACGTCGCATCGAGCGCCTGCGTGAGCGCGGCGCGCAGGATGCCGCCGACGCGCGGCGACACGCCGCCCGTCGAGATCCCGATACGCGCCGGTCCGGCGGCGACGACGGCCTGCATCGCGACCGATCCATAGTCCGGTTGATCGATCGCGCACAACAAGAACCGCCGGCGCTCGGCCCAATCGCGCAAGCGAGCCGAGAGCGTGGCATCCTGCGGCGTCGAGACGACGAGAAACGCCGCGGCGACGTCGTCTTCGCTCACCGCCGCGGCGTCCGGCAGCCACACGACGTCGGCGCCCGCATCGCGCAGGGCCGCGACCTTCTCGCGCGCCTCGCGATCGTCCGGCGGCCCGATAACGACACAGCGCCGGCCGGCGACGTTGAGGCCGACCGGATAGTACACCGCGGGGCTCAATAGTCGACCGGCCGCAGATAGAATTCGTTGATCGCCGTCCCCGAGACGAGCGCCGTCGTCGGCAGATGCCGCTTCCAGTGCGTGCCCTCGATGCGCCGCCGCACCACGCCGACGTCCGTCGCAGCGAAGCCGCTCGCCGCGATCTGCTCGTCGCGGTACCCGGCGAGGATCTGCGCCAGGATCTGATCGGCCATGAGGTAGGTCACGCCGAGATCGCCTTCGTCGGTCTGATCGGCCTCGAGATCGGCGCTCGGCGGCTTGTCGATCAATTGCGCGGGCACGCCGAGATGGCGCGCGAGCGCCCAGACTTGCGTCTTATAGAGGTCGCCGATCGGGTTGACCGCCGGCGTATCGTCGGCGTGCCAGGTGAAGTACCCCAAAAGCCGTTCCGTCTTATTACCGGTGCCGATCGGCAACGCGTTGCGCCGCGCCGACTGATCGAACAGCGCGAGCATTCGCATGCGCGCCATCACGTTGCCGCGCCGGCGCGGATCGGGATCGCCCGCGACGGCCAGATAGCCGTCGACCGCCGGAGAAATGTCGATCGTATCGACGTTGATGCCGAGCGCGTCGACGACACGCTGCGCGTCGAGCAGCGAATCCGCGCTCGACGTGCGGTACGGCATGCGAATCGCGTAGACGTTCGCCGGTCCGAGCGCGCGGGCGCACAGGTAGGCGACGACCGCCGAATCGATCCCGCCCGAGAGTCCGAGCACGGCCCGGGTCATTCCGCGGCGTTCGATCAGTTCGTCGCGCAAAAACGCCACGAGCCAGCGCTCGCACAGCGCGGCATCGATCGCGAGGGCGGCGCCGGCGCGGTTGCGCGGCGCCTCAACGACCGGGAGCATCGGCCCACAGGTCGGGCAACACGGCAGCCAGGTCGCCGAGCAGCGGCAGCGCGGCCCGCGCGAGATCGACTTCCGCCGGATCGAGCGACGCGCGCAAGATCGCGACCGCGAGTTCGTCGAGCGCTTCGAGCACCTCACCGCGCGGCGAGACGATGCACGAGCCGCCCGACATCCCCTTGCCGCCTTCGAAGCCGGTCAAACCGGCATAGACGACGTAGACGCCGTGCTCGCTCGCCGTCATTTGCGCGAGCGTGCGCCAGCGCTCGACGCTCTCGAGCATCCCGCCACCGCCGAGGCCCCGGCCCGGCGACGCGCTCGGGATCACGATCAGCCGCGCGCCCTTGAGCGCGGCGATCGTCGGCATGATCGCATGCCACGCGTCTTCACAGATCAGGATCGCGGCCGTGCCGAACGGCGTCGGAAAGACCCCCAAATGGCGGCCGCGCGAGAGAAAGCGCGCCTCGTCGAAGACGCCGTACGTCGGCAAGAACATCTTGCGGTGCACGTGCGCGATGCGCGCGCCGGCACCGGTCAACGTCGCGTAGAGCGCGCTGTTGTAATACGTGCCGTCGAGGTTCTCGTAGAAACCGCACACGACATCGACCGGGCGCGTACCGCCGGCAGCGCGCCACGCCGCATCGAGCCGCGCGGCAAACGCCTCGGCTCCGAACGATTGCTCGTAGACGCCGCCTTCGAGGAAGTAGCCGGTCAACGCCGCCTCGGGCAGAACGACGAGCTGCGGCGGCGCCGGGCCGTCGAGCAGCTGAGCGAAAATTGCGGTCAGCGCGGCGAGATTGGCCTCGATGTCACCCTTGCGCGGCTTAAACTGAACGACCGCGACGTCGAAGCTCATCGCGCGACCGCGAGCGGCCGCGCGGCCGTGATCTTCTCGACGAGTTCCTCGGCCGGATAGGTGAGGATCTCGGCCATCGTCGGGTGCAGATGCGGGATCTTCACGAAATCGAACACCGTCGCGCGGAAATGGATCGCGACGATCATCTCGTGGATCAAGTCGGACGCGTCCGGGCCGAGGATCGCGGCGCCGAGAATGCGGCCGTCATCGGGCGACGCCATCATCTTCACGAAGCCCTTGGTCTTGCCGATCGCGATCGCTTTGCCGTGATCGTCGAACGGCATCGAGGCGACCAGATACGGCGTGGCCGACGCCAGCAGCTCTTTCTCCGATTCGCCGGCGACCGCGACCTGGGGATCGGTGAAGATCGTGTGCGTCTTCGAGAGCCGGTAGTCGGCGCGTTCGTGCGTGAGCCGGATTGCGTTGCGCGCGGCCGTCTCGCCTTGCTGAATCGCGACGTGCACGAGCAAGAACCGCCCGGTCACATCGCCCACGGCAAAGATATGCGGCTGCGCGGTGCGCAGCGTGTCGTCGATCGGGATCCCGCTCACGGCGTGGTAGGGCACGCCGGCGGCTTCGAGCCCGAGGCCGGCGACGGCCGGCACGCGCCCGAGCGTGTAGAAGATCTCGTCGGCCGCGACGGTGTGCTCCGTACCGTCCTGCTGGTAGTGCACGACCTTCTGCCCGTCGGCCCGGCGGCTGACGCGCGTCACCTGCGCGCCCGTGTGGACGGCGATGCCTTCCTCGCGAAAGTACTTCGTCAGCCCTTGCCCGATATCGGCGTCCTCGCCGCTGAGCAACTGCCCGCTGCGGATAACGATCGTCACCGCCGTCCCGATGCGCGCGAAGAATTGCGAGAGCTCGCTGCCGACGTACCCGCCGCCAAGCACCACGAGCGAACGCGGCGGCGCGGCGAGGTCGAGTGCCGCATCGCTGTCGATGTAGCCCGTCTCCGCGAGCCCCGGCACGACGGGCGGCGCGATCTCGCTGCCGGTTGCGATGACGAACGCCTTACCCTCGAGCACATCGTTGCCCACGCGCAGCCGGTGCGGCGACTCGAACGACGCCTCGCCGCGAAAGAGCGGAAACGTCTCGATGCCCGCGATGCGGTACTCGGCGAAGCCCGCGATGATCTCGCGCTTGCGCTTCATGACGGCCGGGAAATCGATCGCCGGCTCGCCGGCGTGGACGCCGAGTTCGCGAGCCGCGCGGATCTCGTGCGCCGCGTCACCGGTGGCGATGAGCGTCTTCGAGGGCATGCAGCCGCGCAGGATGCACAGCCCGCCGAGCGGGCCGCGGTCGACGAGCGCGACGGAGGCGCCCAGGTCGCGGGCCGTGCGGGCCGCGGCGTAGCCGCCGGAGCCCGCCCCAATAACCACAAGATCGAACTGCTGGTTCATGCTTCCCCGCAAGCGAAAGCCCCGCTTAGCTGCGGCGGTTTGGTTTCGCTCCAAGACGATGGACACTCTCGATGAACCGGACGGTTCCGGTCGTGCCGTGGATCAGGATCGAATGCGTCTTGGCCTGGTTGCCCATGAAGCGCACGCCGCGCACCAGGTCGCCGTCGGTGATGCCGGTCGCCACGAACACGATGCTCTCGCCGCGGGCCAGGTCGTCGATCGTCAGCACCCGGTCGATATCGCCGAAACCCATCGCCCGGGCGCGCTCGGCTTCGGCCTCGCTGCGCGGCTTCAGCCGGCCCATGAACCCTCCGCCCAGGCACTTGAGCGCCGCCGCGGCGAGGACACCTTCGGGCGCGCCGCCGATGCCCATCGCGACGTGGATGCCGGTGCCTTCGACCGCGGTCGCGATCGACGCATCGACGTCGCCGTCGGAGATCAACTTGATCCGCGCCCCGGCTTCGCGCACCGCCCGGATCAGGTCGGCATGGCGCGGGCGGTCGAGGATAACGACGGTGATATCGTTGATCGCCCGCTCGAGCGCGTTCGCGACCGCTTCGAGATTTTCGCCGACCGGCGCGTCGATGTGCACGTACGGCGCGGCCTTCGGGCCGACGGCAAGCTTTTGCATGTACGAATCGGGCGCGTGCAACAATCCGCCACGCTCCGAGAGCGCCATCACGGCGATCGAGTTCGGCAGGCCGTTGGCCACGAGGTTCGTGCCTTCGACCGGATCGACCGCAATATCGACGGCGAAGCCGCCCGCACCGAGCTCCTCGCCGATGTAGAGCATCGGCGCTTCGTCGCGCTCGCCCTCACCGATCACGATGCGCCCGTCGATCGGCATCTCGTTGAGCGTCTCGCGCATCTTCTCGACGGCCGCGCCGTCGGCGATGTCGCGCTCGCCGCGCCCCATCCAGCGGGAAGCGGCAAGCGCCGCCGCCTCGGTGACCTTCACGAAATCGAGCGTATCGACGGGCGAACCAGAGAAGTGCGGCTGCATCCCGGCCTCTTACTCACCGACCACTCGCGCTCATGCATAAGGCAATCCTCATCGCACGCATTGACGAGGCAGGCGGGTTCGGCCGTTCGCGCCAAGACGCATGCCCGTGAATCTCGCGTATGTGGGAGAGGCCGCGCGTTCCCGGCGGCTCCAACTCGCCGAGGCCGCCGGCTGGCCGTCGATCGCGACCGTCGCCTGCGCCGGACTGACCGCGGGCTTCTTCGCTTGGTACGCTTACCTGACGCGCGGGCCGCATCACGGCTTCGTCCTCGAAGTCACGCTCCTGGCAGCGCTCGTCGCCGGACCGCTGGCCGCGCTCTTCCTGTGGGACGCCTACGCGCGCTACGTCTCGCGCCGCGCCGACATCCCGTACGCAACCGCACTGCGCTGGGACGTCGTCTCGTGGGCGGCGCTGCTGCTGCTGTGGGTGATCCTCGCATCGCCCGCGGGCTTGAGCACCTTGGGGCGCGCCATCGCCGTTTCGCTGGGCTTCTTCGGCCTCGCGAAACTGATCGTCGCGGCGCGCTTCAACGCGACGGTCCGCGACGTGCTCGTGACGTTCGTCATCACGCGCGTTTCGATGGTCATCATCGCGGAACTCGCGGCGGTTATCATCGGTCAACGGGCGGGCGTGCACTTCGCGGCATCGGAGCATCCGCTGCTCGCCGTGTGGGGGCGTTGGGACGCCGAACACTACATCGGGATCGCCACCAACGGCTACTCGGGCACGGAGCCGGCGTTCTTCCCGCTCTACCCGCTGCTGATCTGGCTGCTCGGCGGCATGACCGGCAATCACCTCATCGCCGGCCTGCTGATCTCGAATGCGGCCTGCTTCTTCGCGCTGCTGTATCTCTACAAACTGGTCGAGCACGAGTTCAACCGCCACGTCGCGCATCGCGCGGTGTTCTACGTCTCGATCTTCCCGACGGCGATCTTCTTCTCGGCGGTCTACACCGAATCGCTGTTCCTCTTTCTGTCGGTTGCGTCGTTCTACTACATCCGCGAGCGGCGTTGGCTCATGGCCGGCGCGTTCGGCTTCTTCGCGGCGCTCACGCGCGTCGAGGGCGTGCTGCTCGTCGTGCCGTTCGCGATCGAGTGGGGCATCGCGCTCTACGAATCGCGCGGCGACTGGTTCAAATGGCCGCTCGAAACCGTCGTCAAGCCGCTGGCCGGCATCCTGGCCGCGCCGCTGGGCTTGGCAACGTACATGGCCTACCTGTGGGTGCTGATCGGCGATCCGCTCTACTTCTCGCACGTCCAAGCCCATTGGGGCCGGCATCTATCGCCGCCCTGGGTCAGCTTCGGGCATGCGCTCGCAATCGTCTTCGGCAACGTGCCGCAGCAAACGGTCGCGAACCAACTGCTCGAAATCACGTTTACCGTGTTGATGCTCGGCGTGCTCGCGCTCGGCTGGCGGCGCCTGCGCGCGTCGTACATCGCCTACATGGCGGTCTCGATCCTGGTGCCGCTGTCGACCTCCAGCCTGATGAGCATGCCGCGCTTCGCGCTCGTGCTCTTCCCGATGTTCGCGCTGTTCGGCCTGTGGGGCGCGCGGCCGACCGTCAACAATGTCATCGTCGCGCTCTCGCTGCCGCTACTCGGCCTGTTCACCGTGCTGTTCGCCGATTGGTATTGGGTCGCTTGAACGACTCCACGCCGCTGGGCCGGCTCGCGCAGCGTCGCGGCGTTCGGCAGTTCGTCAAGTTCGCGCTGGTCGGCCTGACGGGGCTGGCCGTCAATCTCGTCATCTTCACGCTGCTCCAGCGCGTCGTCCCCAACCACGCCGGCAGCGTCGAGTTCACGGCGATCTATTCGGTCGCGTTTCTCTCCGGCGGCGTCTCGAACTACTTCCTCAACCGGGCGTGGACGTTCCGTTCCACCGGCCACCTCGGCCGTGAGGGTCTCTCGTTCCTGACCGTGTCGGTGCTGGCGCTGATCGTCGGCTTGCTCGTCTCCGCCGCGATCGCGCCGGAATTGGGACGCGGCCACAAGACGTGGTTCATCTCGACGGTCGCGGGCATCGTCGTGAACTTCTTCGTCAACAAATACTGGACGTTCCGGACCGTCAGTTGAACGAGCGGCGCTGGTGGTGGGCGAGCGTCGTGGCGTTCTGCTGCATCGGCTTGGCGCTGCGCCTCAAGGGCGTCCACGCGCCGCTGCTCGATCACCCGGGCTGGCGCCAAGGCGATACCGCCGCGATCGCGCGCAACTTCGCGCAGCTGAATTTCAACATCTTCTACCCGCAGACCGAGTACAACGGCGCGCCGCCCAACTACGTCGAGCTCGAATTGCAGATCGTGCCGTTCCTCGCCGCGATCGCCTACAAGCTGGTCGGCATCCACGAGATCATCGGCCGCGACATCGCGATCTGCTTCGGCGTCACGACGATCGGCTTCGTCGGCTGTTACGCCCGCTGGCTCTTCGCGAGCACGCCGGCGGGCATCGCCGCGATGGCGCTCTACGCGATCTTTCCCGGCAGCATCTACTACTCGCGCACGTTCCAGCCCGACGGCGCGATGGTGTTCTTCCTGGTCGTCGCGCTGTATGCGTGGTCGCGCTGGATCGTCGACGACGATGCGCGTAGCCTGCGCGGGGGCCTGGTGGCGTGCGGGCTGCTCGCGCTGGCGTTCCTGGCCAAGCAAGTCGCGTTGCTGGCGCTCGTCCCCGTCGCGGCCCTGCTGCTCGCGCGGTTTCCCGGCCGGCAGCTCTGGACGCGTCCGTTGGCCCCGGCGCTGCTCGCGCTCTCGCTGGTTCCGCTGCTCGTCTACGGTCCGTATGTCGCCGCGCATGCGGAATGGCATTGGGCCGGCGGCATCCTGAAGCTGCACGTGTTGCCGTCGCTGGCCGGCGCGTTCACCTCGGCCGGCGGCTTCGCGACCAAGGCGCTCGACTTCATCCGGGCCCTGCGCATGCTGGCGACGACGATGCTCGGCCCTTTCGGCGTGCTGCTGCTCGTTGCCGGATTCGCGATCCGGCTGCGCTCGAAGGCCGATGCGATCCTGTGGGGCTGGCTTGCCGGCGGGCTGCTGTACACCTACGTCGTCGTGACCGTCGAGCGCGTCGACTACTATCTCTATCCGTTGCTACCGCTGGGGGCGCTGGTGGGCGGCAATCTGATCGCGCGGGCCTACGAGCACCTCGCCACGACGCCGGCGTCGCGGCGCGGCGTGCTGGCCGCGTTTGCCGCACTGTGGCTCCTGATGCTGTACGTCGACCGCCGCGAGATCGCGCCGTATTACGTCTGGAGCAAGAGCGTCTACGTGCGCACGCTGGCGCTCGACAAAGCGCTCGCTCCCGGCGCGCTGATCGTGATCGGCCACTACGATCCTTCGCTGATGTATTACATCCGCCGCAAAGGCTGGATGGAAGATCCGGCCGTCTGGACGCCGTTCGACGAAGAGAGCGCGATCCGCAAAGGCGCGCGCTATTTCATCGCCCCGGAACCCAAACGGCTCGCGCGCAACGTCGAACTGGCGCATTGGCTCGCGCGCTTTCCGCTCCTCGATCCAAAGGCAAAGTGGCCCGTTTACCACACCGACCCGGCGCTCATTCTCCCCGGCGCCGAAGCCCGCTGGCAAGCCTTCCGCCGCACCGAAAAAACCACCACCCAAACCCCACCGATCGAGGCGGTCCCCCAAGCTCGGTGATCGCGGCGGTCCCTCGACTCCGCGCCGCCGCGCTCCGCTCGGGATGACAAGGGGCGCGCTCCGCTCGGGATGACAAGGGCTCGTGATGTACAGGGGGCGTGCCACTCGCTTCAAACAACAAGGGCGGCTCTCCGCAGGAGAGTCGCCCTTACCTTCGCAGCGCAGCGCGCCCAATCTCAGCACGAGCAGAACGCGTCCCCGTGTCAGCACGAGCAGAACGCGTCCCCGTGTCAGCACGAGCAGAACGCGCCCCCGTGTCAGCACGAGCAGAACGCGTCCCCGTGTCAGCACGAGCAGAACGCGCCCCCGTGTCAGCACGAGCAGAACGCGCCCCCGTGTCAGCACGAGCAGAACGCGCCCCCGTGTCAGCACGAGCCGA
>Ga0302283_1002101_pt1 | contig 16276 bp, 14 predicted proteins | sample III_Fen_E1_4_FD_198770 | JGI IMG/M metagenome (GOLD analysis project Ga0302283, IMG submission 198770) | Peat permafrost microbial communities from Stordalen Mire near Abisko, Sweden - III_Fen_E1_4 | ecosystem: Environmental > Terrestrial > Soil > Wetlands > Permafrost | place: Sweden: Abisko...
GACTACGCCCTGGTCGACAAGCTGGCGCCCCAGAGCGGCGACATCGTCATCGCCAAGCCCCGCTACAGCGCCTTCTATAACACCGCCCTCGACAGCCTGCTCAGGGCCCGCGGGATCAGGAACCTCGCCTTCTGCGGCATCGCCACCAATGTCTGCGTGGAATCGACCCTGCGCGACGGCTTCTTCCTGGAATACTTCGGCGTGCTCCTGGAAGACGCCACCCACCAGGCTGGGCCAACCTTCCTGCAGGAGGCCACGGTGTACAACGTCGAGAAGTTCTTCGGCTGGGTGTCTACCACCGCGGATTTCTGCGGAACCATCAGCCAGGCGCCGCCTCGGGCCTGATCGGAACGCGGCGCGCATCCGCCAAGCGGACATCTCGAATGTCCGAGGTGGGTCCCGTTATTTGAACGTCGGCCTCATTGCGCCGAGGACCCCGCCAAGAGCGCGGACCGCGATTGACGGGCGGCAGGCTGCGAGCTGCTCGGCGCTCGGTCCTCCAGGCGGTTCGCGGCCCTCGCATGAACATACTCACTGGAGAGATAGTGATTATTGACGCGACAATGAGCGCGTGCGAGGCTCCCCTTACGCGCCGTCACACGAGCGCGCCGAACAGGGAATGGGGAGGCAAGATGAAGATCCACTCATTGTGGCTGAGCGCGTCCGTGCTGACGCTGGCGTGCTACGGCGTCGCCGGGGCTCAGACGACGACGTCGAGTCAGAAGGATGACGCAGCCGCGGCCAAGGTGCCGGAGGTCGTCGTCACCGCCGAGCGCCGGACGGCGAACCTGCAAACGACGGCCATCTCCGCGACCGTGGTCAGCGGCGCTCAGCTTCTCAAGAACGGCGTCGTGACGGTGGACTCCCTGCAGTTCATCGCCCCGGGCCTGACAATCAACAACTTCGGCCAGGGCAACGACTTCAACATTCGCGGCATCGGCAAGGCCGAGCACAACAGCCAGACCACCGTCGGCGTGATCGTCTATCGCGACGGGATCGCGACCTTTCCGGGTTATTTCCAGGAGGAGCCCTACTACGACATCGGCAGCGTCGAAATCCTGCGCGGGCCCCAAGGCACCTTCGTTGGCCAGAACGCCACCGGCGGCGCGGTGTTCATCACCTCGAACAACCCGATCATCGACGGCGGCTACCACGGCTATGTGGCCGGCCAGGTGGGCAGCTACAACGATGTCGCAACTCAAGGCGCGATCAACCTGCCGATCAGCGACACCCTAGCGGCCCGGGTCGCCTTCAACGGCGAAACCCGCAGCAGCTTCTACACCGTCTCCGGACCAGACCACGGCAACCCCGGCAACCTGCTTGAGGGCAGCGCCCGGATCAGTCTGCTCTGGAAGCCCATCGACGCCCTCTCGGTGCTGTTCAAGACCGATTACAATTACATCGACATGGGGGCCATTCCCGCCGACCCGTACAACGCTACCAACAGTCCCTTCAACGTCACGGCCAACTATCCGGGGGCGGCGTTGGACCGGTGGGTCCGGTCCGACCTGAAGATCGACTATGTGTTGCCGGACGGGATCACCCTGCGCTCGCTCACCGGCTATCAGCAGGGCGACACCCTGTATCACACCGACCTGGACGGAACGGACACGGCGAACCTCACCTTCGGCGACCGGGTCGACGAGACGATCTATTCCGAGGAAGTGAACCTGATCTCTCCGAGCACCGGGCCGATCACCTGGGTTCTCGGCGGATACTTCCAGTCCGACGAATACAACTTCCTGCCCGGCCAGTTCTTCATAGGCGTACCGCCGCCAACCTATTACACCCTGCAAGGCACCAACCCCGAGCAGACGACTGCCGCCTTTGGCCAGATCAGCTTCAACTTGCCGGCCAATTTCCAACTGCAGGTGGGCGGGCGGTATTCCGACTCGAAGACGACCAACCACGTGACGATCAATCAGTACGGCCTGCCGCTGGTCGACGAGCAGTCGGCCACGTCCGCCGGCCTGACCGGTAAGATCGCGCTGAACTGGACCATCGACCCGCACAACTTCGCCTATGCCTTCGTGGCGACGGGCGAGCGGCCGGGCGGCCTCAATCTCCCCGTGGGCCTCGGCGTTCCCGCGCCGTTCGGCCCCGAGAAGGTGACGGAATATGAAGTGGGCTGGAAGGCCGGCTTCTTCGACGGCCACCTGCGCACGCAGCTCGACGGCTACTACAACGACTATCGCGATTTCCAGGTGACGATCGGCTATCCCGCCTTCCCGACCTTCGGCTTCGAGCTCAACACGCCCAATCCGGCCAAAATCTACGGGCTCGAGGCGCAGGCCGAGGCGGTTTTCGGGGACTTCTCATTCGACGCCGGCCTCGGCCTGATGCACAGCCAGATCGGAACTTTCTTCGCCACCGATCCGCGCATCGCCTCGGTCACGTCCTGCGACCCGGCCACCGGCCCGTCGAGCGCCTCCTGCATCGCGCTGGGCGGAAAGTCGCAAACCTACGCGCCTGACTTCACCTTCAATATCGGCGCTCAGTACATCATCAAGCTGGATGGCGGCGACACCATCACCCCGCGGCTGAACTACGGGCACATCTCCCCGCAATGGGCGACGCTGTTCGAGAACCCCGCCCTCGGCGACCACCTTGGCGCGCGCGATATCCTGAACGGCCAAATCGCCTGGACGCATGGTGAGATCGTCGCGACGCTCTACGGCACCAACCTGACCAACCAGCACTACGTCGGCGCGCTCAATTCAGGCCTTCGTTTTGAAGGCCCGCCGCTTCAATTCGGCGCGCGCCTGATGAAGCTCTTCTAGAAGCTCCTCCCCGGAGAGGGCCGGTTGCGTGGCGCCGCGTCATGCGGCCGGCCCGCCTAGAACATTGACAAGGAGCGACAGCGTGCCGACTACGGAGTTGCGGGCGCCTAAGGTGAGGTCCAGTTCTTGAAGCCGATTTCGCCTGCGTCGCCCGGACGTGGAAAGGTTGGCCGAGTGTCCGATGGTCAGACGACGATGCGGGTCCGCCGCAGCAAAGCCGAACAGCGGGCGGAATCGCTTGAGCAGATTCTGGACGCGGCGGAATACCTGTTTTCAGTGAACGGATTGCACGGGGTGACGCTCAGGGACGTCGCCCAGCGCGTGGGCGTGCACACGACGCTGATGCACTACTATTTCCAGGATAAGCGCAACCTGTTCGAGGCCGTCTTCGCTCGGCGGGCCGCCGTCACCAGTGACCGCCGAATCGAGGCCCTCGATCGCTACGTGGCGGAGGCCGATGGCAATTTGACCCTCGAGGGCGCGCTGCATGCCTTCCTCGACACCGACCTGGATCTCTACATCGAGCGTGGAGAGCCGTGGCTGAACTACGCGGCTTTCTGCGCCCGCGTCAGCAACACGCCCGAAGGCGCGGCGCTGATGGACGTCCACTTCGATCCCGTCGTGCTGAAACTGATCGCCATCCTGAAGCGCGCGCGTCCGGATATTCCCGAGGAGGATATCTTCTGGGGCTATCATTTCGTGACGGGCGCTCTGATGAACACCCTCGCCCGTACGGGGCGGATCGACCGGCTCTCCGGCGGCATCTGTCGCTCCGACGACTTTCGAGCGGTTAGGGCGCGGATCGCAAAATTCATGGCTGCCGGCTTCGAGGCCCTGAAGGATTAGCGGCGCTCAAAGTCGATCCGCGAAGGGGCCCGCGAGACTAGCCCTTCACGTTCAGCAGATACTGCTTGCGGTCCAGTGGGTTGAGATCGGAGCGCGGCCTCGTCGGGTACGGGGCGAGCGCCGGCTGGTAGTGGCTGAACGCGGTCTCCAGCAGGCCCTCGCCCCGGGTCAGCGAGGGCAGCGCCTGCTGCAGCGCGCGGATGCGGGCGGCCGGGATCGCGCCTTCCAGCACCGACGCGGCGCCGCGCGCGCCGGAGGCGTCGGGCACGGCGCCGAGCCTCGCCAGCAGCGACGATAGCGGACCGAGCACGTCCTCCGGGAACTCCAGGTGGAAGTGGTGCATCGGCTCGCACACCTGCGTCCCCGCCTGCTTCAGCGCGCTCATCAGCACGAGCGGCGTCAGGTGGCGGTGCTCGGCGGGGGTGCTGGTCGCCCAGTGGCGGTAGCGGATGCCGTGGGTCATGGCGACCAGGCAGTCGGCGACCTGCCAGCCGTAGAGGCCTTGTTTCAGCGTGTCGCGGACGGCCTCCTCCACCGCCTTGTGGAACGCCAGCGGCATCGAGCCGTATTCGACCTCCAGGCGGAAGCTGACCCCCGAGCCGATGGGCGCAGGCTCGACCCGCAGGCCCACGGCGGCGATGAACGGCCAGGGCGGACCCTCCATGGCCGCGCCGACCCCGATCGGCCGCTCGATGCAGATCGGGCTGGTTTCCCGGAACTCGACCGCGACCCCGAAATCACTGCGGAGGGTCTCCTCGATCACCTCCTTCTGCACCTCGCCGTAGAGCGACAGGAACATCTCCTGGCGCGCATCGTCCTGGCGCAGGTTGATCAGCGGGTCCTGTTCGGCGAGCTGGGCGAGGGCGGCGTGCAGGGCGCCCTTGTCGGCGGCGTGGCGGGCCACCACCACCGTCTCCAGGGTCGGCGGCGCGAAGTGATGCAGCTGGCCAGGGCCGCGTGGCGCGCCGATGGGGTCGCCGATCTGCACGTCGCCCAGGCCCCAGAGCTTGGCGATGCGGCCGGCGACGACGGTGTCGCTCGGGACGGCAGCGCCGCGCTCGAACACGCTGATGGCGGTGACCTTTCGCTCCGTCCGGTCGGCCATGGCCAGTCGCTCGCGCACGCGGACCTGGCCGGCGAACAGGCGGACGAAGGCGATCTTCTCGCCCGAGGGGCCCCGGTCGACCTTGAACACCACGCCGCTGAGCGGCGCGTAAGCGTCGCCGACCTGCGAGGGCAGCAGGGTGGTGAGCGCCTCGGTCAGCGCCTCGACCCCCGCGCCGGTGATCGCCGAGCCGAAGAACACCGGATAGATCTGCGAACGCCGCGTCTGCGCCGCCAGCGCTTCCGTCAGCCGGCGATAGGACGGCCGCCGGCGTCCGTCGACGTAGGCGGCCATCAACGCCTCGTCGTTGTCGGCCAACCGTTCGGCCAGCAGGGCCGTGAAGGCGGTCGCATCCGAGCCGAACGGCTCGAACGTCGCCGTGCGCCGGCCCGGACCCAACACCGATCCCATCGGCACGTTGGCGGCGGTCAGCTTCTCGGCGATGGCGGCCAGCGCGCGCTCGGGATCGGCGCCGCTGCGGTCGATCTTGTTCACGAACAGCAGGGTCGGAATGCCCAGCCGCTGCAGCGCCCGCATCAGGATGCGGGTCTGCGCCTGCACGCCCTCGACGGCGGAGATCACCAGCACCGCGCCATCGAGCACGCTCAGCACCCGCTCGACCTCGGCGATGAAATCCGGGTGGCCGGGGGTGTCGATCAGGTTGACGGTGACGTCGCCGACGACGAACGAGACCACCGCCGACTTGATGGTGATGCCCCGCGCGCGCTCCAGCGCCAGGCTGTCGGTCTGGGTGTCGCCGCCATCGACGCTGCCGACGTGGTCGATGACCCCGGCGGCGTAGAGCAGGCGTTCGGTGAGGCTGGTCTTACCGGCGTCTACGTGCGCCAAAATTCCCAAGTTCAACGTGCGCATCGCGCTTCATGTCCTCTGGATGGGTTGCAAGGCCCGTCTGGATGGTCATGAAGAATTGGCGCATCGGTCTTCCCCCGGTTGTTGGCTGCGCGCCGAGACTACAGCAAGGAGCCGCCCATGCCCAAGAGCGTCATCATCCCGGCCGGGACCGGCAAGCCGATCGCTCCCTATTCGCCGGGGACCCTGGCGGATGGGGTGGTCTACGTCTCCGGCACCCTGGCCTTCGACAAGGACAACAACGTCGCCCACGTCGGCGACGCGGCCGCCCAGGCCCGCCAGGTGCTGGAGACCATCAAGAGCGTCGTCGAGACCGCCGGCGGGACCATGGACGACGTCACCTTCAACCAGATATTCCTGAAGGACTGGGCCGACTACGCGGCGATCAACACGGTCTATGCGGAGTACTTTCCGGGCGACAAGCCGGCCCGGTACTGCGTGCAGGTGGGGCTGGTGCGGCCGGATTTCCTGGTCGAGATCGCCTCCACCGCCCACATCGGCAAACGCTGAATGCGCCCCCCCGCCGGTCTGATCGCGGTCGCCGCCCTGCTTTCGGCCGGCGCCGCCCACGCCCAGGGCGACAAGGCGGTGAAGGACTGGAGCGGCGTCTGCAACAACATCGCCACCTGCGCCGCCTTCGGCTTCTCGCCGGAGGGTGACGAGAACGACTCCTACGTCCGCATCACCCGCGCCGGCGGCCCGGACGCCGCGCCCAGCGTGCTGGTGGTGTTCGACGCGCCCGACAAGGTGGCCGGGGCGACCTGGACGCTGACCCTGGACGGCAAGTCGGTCGCCGGGATCGGCCCGATCAGCGCTGCCGGCAGCGACCAGGGCGCGCGGGCGAGGCTGACCGGCGCGGCCGCGCAGGCGCTGATCGCGGCGATGCGCAATGGCCAGATCCTGGAGATCCGCCAAGCCGGCAAGGTGCTGGTCGGCGTCTCCCTGGCCGGCAGCGCGGCGATCCTGCTCTGGGTCGACGACCAGCAGGGCCGGGTGGGGACGGTGACCGCTCTCGCACGGCCGGGGAGCAAGCCGGCCTCCGTCGTGCCGGCGCCGCCGCCGACGCCCCTCGTCGCCGCCGCGCCGCCCGCCGACCAGTCGCACCTGCCGCCGCCGCTGCCGATGGCCAAGGTCACCGCCATCGAAGACTGCGTCGCCTCGGACGCGGCCGAGGACTCCACGCACCTGGTCGCCCGTCTGGCGCCCGGCGTGATTCTGTGGGGGCCGCTCTGCAGCCTGGGCGCCTACAACGAGGTCAATGTGTTCTTCGTCGGCGACGAACACGGCGGCAATCTGAAGCGCGTAAGCTTTCCTGAGCCGCAGGGCGCCCCGCCAGACGACGAGCTGATGAACGTCAGTTTCGACCCCAAGGCCCGCACGCTTTCCAGCGACGCCAAGGGCCGCGGCCTCGGCGACTGCGGCTCTGAAGGGACCTGGGTTTGGGACGGGCAGGCGTTCCAGCTGCTCAGCGAGACCGAGATCGACGCCTGCCGCGGCGTGCTGCCGGACGATTGGCCGAGCCGCTATGTGGCCAGGTTGCGATAGAGCGCTGCGGGCCGGCCGAGATTCCTGTTACGGCGCAACATGTCCACCGCGCTGCGCCTTGGCCTCTTCTATGCGGCGCTGTTCGTCGGCAGCGGGGCCAGCGCGCCCTACATCGGCGTATGGTTCAACGATCATGGCTTAAGCGGCGCGGAGATCGGGCTGATCCTGGCCGCGCCGGCGCTGGGTCGGGCGTTCACCGGACCGGCCATCGCCCTCTGGGCTGACGGCTTCACCCGCCGCCGCACGCCGCTGGTCCTGCTGGGGCTGGGCGTCACGGCGACCTATGTCGGCCTGGCGGTCACCCACGGATTTTGGCCCTGGTTCGCGCTCTGGTTCGTCGCCCAGAGCCTGATGGCCAACCTAAGCCCGCTCACCGACGTGATCACGCTGCGGCGCGCCCGCTCCGAGGGGTTCGCCTACGGCTGGCCGCGCGGCATGGGCTCGGCGGCCTATGTGGTCGGCAACATGGGCATGGGCTTCGTGCTTGGACGCACCACGCCGGCGGCGCTGATCGTCTGGATGGTCACCGCCATCGTCGCGGTCACCGCCGCGGCGCGCTGGCTGCTGCCGCCGGACCGGGTGCACGAGGCCGGCGAGGTGTTGCCGGGCGCAGAGCGGCTGAAGGGCATGGGCGCGCTGGTCAAGGACCCGGCGATCATGCTGACGGTGGTCTCGGTCGGCCTGATCCAGGCGTCGTTCGCCTTCTACAACGGCTTTTCGGCGCTGAGCTGGAAGGCACAGGGGCTTAGCTCGGGCGAGACCGGGCTGCTCTGGGGCGTCGGCGTGGTCGCCGAGGTCGGTTTTCTCTGGTTCATGGAGCCGTGGCGGCGACGGGTGGGTCCGGAGCGGCTGGTGATCCTCGGCGGGGTCTCGGCGGTGGTGCGCTGGACGTGCCTGTCGCTATCGCCGCCGCTGTGGGTGCTGTTCGCGGTGCAGATGCTGCACGCGCTCAGTTTCACCGCCACCTTCATCGGCTCGCTGCAGCTGATCGAGCGGCTGGCGCCGGCGAAGAGCGCCACCGCCGCTCAGACGCTGAACTCGGTGCTCTCGGGCGGCTTTCTGGCCGGTTTCGCCACCATGCTCTCAGGGCAGTTGTTCGATTCGGCGGGCGCCCGGGGCTATCTGGCCATGAGCCTGATCGCGCTGGCGGGTCTGGCCGGCGCCGTCTGTCTGGGACCGTTGCAACGCACAAGAAATCGCGCCGCGTCGCTCGATCCTGCTTGACGTGGCGTTCACGACGCGCGAGGGCCATATCACGAACCCGTGTTCGTGGGGGTCTTTTCCGTGAGTCGGTTCCTGAGAGGCAAGGACTACGTCAAGCTGGGGGTATTGGCCCTGGCTGTGATGCTGCTGTCCTGGCTGGCTTGGCAGCACACCCGCGCGATCCTGCACCTGCAGCCCCTGGGCATCGATTTCCTGCCGATGTGGGCCGCCGCGCACGAGGCGGTGTTCCATAATCCGAACCGGATCTACGACTTCATCGGCATCACCCGGGTGCAGATCCCGCTGCTGGCGCACTTCCATGGCCTGCGGCCGTACATCTATCCGCCGACGACGCTGCTGGTGTTCGCCCTCTTCGCCTTCGTTCCCTTCGCCCTGGCCAACGTGCTTTGGACCACCACCAGCCTGGCGCTGATCGTCACCACCATGGCCAATCTGGTGAAGCGCCAGCGGGTGCTGATCCTGGCGGCGATGGTGCTCTCGCCGGCCTCGGTGCTGGTGGTGATCACTGGCCAGGTGACCTTCGTCATCGCCGTGCTGACGGTGCTGGGCCTGCTCTCGCTGAAGACCCGGCCGATCGTGGCCGGGGTGCTGTTCGGCATCGCCGGGTCGATCAAGCCGCAGGTGATGGTGCTGCTGCCGGTGGCGATGATCGCCATCGGACAATGGCGGGTGATGGCGGCGGCGGCGACCACGGCGGCGGTGGCGGCCCTGGCGTCGATCGCCGTGTTCGGCTCGGAAGCCTGGATCGAATGGCTGGCGGCGATGCCCCGCTTCGAGCACTTCATCATGCACACGCCCGGCCTGGAGCGGGGCGTGATCACGCCGACCGGGCTTGGCATCAGCCTCGGCCTCGACCCGGGCGCGCTGGACGTCTGGCGCCTGGCCTTCGGCGTCGGCGGGATCGCCATGGCCTGGACGGTGTTCCGCAAGACCGAGGACCCGGCCCGGCGGCTGGTCGCCCTGCTCGGCGGCGGCCTGTTCATCTCGCCCTACGCCATGCACTACGACGCCGCCCTGCTGGCGCCGGCGGCGGCGCTGATGCTGACCCACCGCGCGGCCCCCCGCGCCTGGGTGATGGCGCTGTTCGCCGGGGCGCTGCTCTGCTGCGCGGCGATCCCACACTGGGGCGCGGCGGCGGTGACGGCGTTCGTGATCCTGGTCGCCCTGACCCGCGAGGACGCCAGCTTCCGTCCGGCCGTGCAGCCCTCGATCGGCGCGCCCCAGGGCAGCGAAAGCCCGGCTTGAGCGTCACAAGGCTTTCCTAGGGTTTGGGGACTTAAGTTAAGGCTCCTCAACCCTTCGGCGGCGCCTTGACCACTGCGACTTCGACCAATCAAGGCCGCTGGCGGCGCTGGGCCCTGTGGGCCATCGTGCTGGCGATGGGGTTGGCGGGGATCCCGCAGACCTGGGCGCTGCTGCACTTTCAGCCCGCCGGTGTCGACTTCCTGCCGTTGTGGACCGCCGGCCGGATGGCCTGGACCGCACCGCAAGGCATCTACGACTTCGCTGCCGTGACCCATGCCCAGGACTGGCTGCTCGGCCACCTGCGCTGGCCAAGGCCCTACGCCTACCCGCCAAGCGCGCTCCTGATCCTGGCCCCGTTCGGCGCCTTGCCGTTCTGGGTCGCCCTTGGCCTCTGGAGCGCCCTCGGATTGGGCGTGTTTCTGGTGGCGGGGGCAAGGATGGCGCCCTCGGGACGCGGCCTGACGCTGGCCTTGATGACGCTGGCGCCGCCCGTGGTGCTGGCGCTGGCGGTCGGCCAAATGACGCTGCTAGCGGCGGGCCTGGCCGCAATGGCGGTGGTCGAACTGAAGGTGCGACCGAAACTCGCCGGCGTGCTGTTCGCAGTGGCGGCGGTGTTGAAACCGCAGGCCGTGCTGCTCGCCCCGGTCGCCCTCGTCGCCTGCGGCGCCTATGAGGCGCTGGCCAGCGCGGCGCTGGTCGGCGCCGCTCTCGTCGCCCTCAGCGCCATCGTCTTTGGCCCGGCCCGGTGGATCGAGTGGCTGGCGTCGCTGGGTCCGTTTCAGGCCGTCGTCGAGGAGATTCCCCGGCTGATGATGGGGGTGATCACCCCCTATGCCGCGGGTCGGGAACTCGGTCTGTCCGGCGCCGCGTTGACCGTCTGGCGCGCCGCTTTCGCCCTCTTCGCCCTGGCCGCGGTCTGGTGGGCGTTCCGCCGCCAAGAGAGTTCCGCCCGGCGTTTGGGGGCGCTGATGGGCGGCGGCCTGCTGATCACGCCCTATGCGATGCACTACGACGGCAGTCTGCTGATCCCGGCCGCGGCGGTTATGGCGGTGAGCGCGGTGGGCGAGGCCGGTTGGCTCCTGCGCCTGGTCGCCCTTGGCGCGGCGTGCGAGGTGACCACTCCATACCTCGGCGCGCTCCTCGTCACCGCCTTCGTCCTGCTTAGCGGCATCGATCCGCCGGCCCGTCGCGTTGCCGCGCCGCTGGGCCTGTCCTAGAAAGTTTCTCGGGGACACAACCGCGCGACCAACATGGGGACAGCATCGAGATGAGGCCGGTTCTGCTCGCGGCGCTCGCCGGCGTCGTTCTGGCGCTGGGCGCCGCTTCGGCGCCGGCCCAGCCTGTCGGGGGTCCGGAAGCGATCCTGTTCGACCAACCGAACTTCCAGGGCAGGTCGATCACCATCGCCCAGGGTTCGGCCAATCTCGAAGCCCAGGCCTTCGCGGCCATGGCCATGAGCGGCCACTTCGACGGCGACTGGAGCATCTGCACCCGCCCGGGCTTTCGCGGCCGCTGCGCCACCGTCCATGGCGACCTGACCGACCTCTCCCAACTGGGGCTGAGCCGGCGGATCAATTCCCTGCGGCGCGACGGCGATGGTCCCGCCGCCGCCGCCCAGCCCGGGCCCGACGAGACCGCCGACGGCTACTACGATCGTCCCACCGCCCATCCGGACGCCGCCCGTCCCGACCCCACCCAGGCCGACGCGGCGCGGGCGGCCGCCAATCAGGGCGTCGCCGGCCACGGGGTGGTGTTCTTCTATCGCCCCCAGCGCGACGGCGCCGACGTCCCCGGCGGCGGCCGCGACATAGCCGACGGCTTCTGCCGTGACCTGGGCTACGGCCCGGCGGTCTACTACGACACCGACGGCCACATCCTGCGCGACGTCCTCTGCCGGCGCGACTGATGCGCCCACCGGCCGCTGGCGCCGGGTTTTGTTAACCGATCGGCGGCTAGATGAATCCCGTCTCGTGGACCGGGTCCGGCGCGTCGCCAGCTTCGGCCGCGGCAAGCCGTCTGCCCAGGAAGCGCCCCGATTTCCCAGTCACACACCCAGGCTCGTCCTCGCCAGCGGATCGACGCGCCCCCGCGCCCCCGCGACAGGGTCGACGTCAGCTTCGTGCTGCCATGTCTCAACGAGGTTCAGTGCCTGGCGCCCTGCATCCAGGCGATCCGCGAGGCCCTCGCCGACCTTTCCGAGCGCCTGGGCCTCACCGGCGAGATCGTGATCGCCGACAATGGTTCGACCGACGGTAGCCAGACCCTGGCGCTCAGCCTGGGCGCCCGGGTGGTGGCGGTTTCCGAGCGCGGCTACGGCGCGGCCCTGCGCGGCGGCTTCGCAGCGGCCCGTGGACGCTTTCTGGTGATGGGCGACGCCGACGGCTCCTATGATTTCCGGGAAGCGGCGCCGATGGTCGAAGCGCTGATGCAGGGCGCCAGCCTTTGCATGGGTTCGCGCTTCAAGGGCGGCATCAAGCCGGGCGCCATGCCCTGGAAGAACCGCTACATCGGCAACCCGATCCTCACCGGCATCCTCAACCTCCTCTTCAAGACGGGGATCAGCGACGCCCATTGCGGCCTGCGCGCCCTGACCCGCGCCTGCTTCGACCGCCTGGGCCTCACCGGGGCCGGGATGGAATTCGCCAGCGAAATGGTGATCAAGGCGGCGCTCAAAGGCGAGGTGATCGCCGAGGTCCCGGCCACCCTGTCGCCGGACCTGCGCGACCGCCCGCCCCACCTGCGCCCATGGCGGGATGGCTGGCGGCATCTGCGTTACCTGTTCATGCTGAGCCCGATCGGCGTCTTCGTCATTCCGGCGGCCATAGGCGCGGTGAGTGGGGCGACCATCCTGACTGTGGCGACCTGGGTTGCTCTGTTCGAGCCGGACGTCACGCCCTTCTTCGGCAATTACTGGGTCGTGCTGGCAGGCGCCATGATCGGTGTGAGCCACATCGCCGGCATCCTGGGGGTCGCGGGCCACCTGAACGGCGTGCGCGCCGGCTACCGGAAGCCTAAACCCTGGGCGCTAATGATGTCGCGGTGGATTAATCTGGAGTCCATGCTGCTCACTGGAGGCGCGTCAGTCGTCGCCGGCCTCGCGGTGCTGACCTGGGTGGTGATCTCGTGGTCGGCACGAGAATTCAGCGCCACCTACACGGTTCTGCCCGCCGTGATCGGTACGCTCTTGACCACGCTCGGCGCCCAGAATGCCCTTGGCGGGTTTCTGCTGGCGATTATCGGCGGCAACGAGGCGCGGTTTCTCGAAGGGGCGCAGGCTCGCGCCGAGACGTCCTGGGCCGCCATCGAGCGGCCAGCAATTCAGTGACGACCAGCCCGGACACCGGCGGACATGCGGTGGTGGTCACGGTCTACCGGGACAACCCCTTCCTGCCGGCTTGCCTGCGTTCGCTCCGCGCGCAGACTCTCGCGTCCGAGATCATCATCACCACGCCGACGCCGTCAGTCTTTGTCGCCGCATCGGCGGCGGAGGTGGGCGCCAAGGTCGTGGTGAAGCCGGAGGACGGTGGCATCGCCGGCAATTGGAACTTCGCGCTGAACGCCAGCGACGCGCGGTACGTGACCTTGGCCCATCAGGACGACCTCTACTATCCGCGGTTCCTAGAGCGGTCGCTGGCGCTGTTCGAGAAGCACGACGGCGCCGTACTCTCGTTCACAGGCTACGAGGAGGTCGATGACCACGGCCTGCCGGTAAGCACCAAAATCAGCCGAGTGAAACACTTGATCGAGGCGGTGACGCTTGGGTCGCGCACCCTTGTCGGCGGCGCTCGGCTGCGAGCGTTCCTCTCGTTCGGCAATCCGTTGCCGTGTTCTTCGGTGACCTTCGATCGCCACCGCTTGGGCGCCTTTTGCTTCTCGGGCGATTTCGCCAGCAACCTCGACTGGGATGCGTGGCTGCGGCTGCTGCAGCGCGGCGAGAGCTTCGCCCGCACCCCGGAGAAGCTGGTGGGCCGGCGCTACAACGAATCCATGACCACGACGGCGCTGTTGCGCGACGGCCGCAGGGCCGCCGAGGATTTGCGGATGTTCCGCCGGCTCTGGCCGACGCCGGTCGGTGAGACGCTCGCGCTCTTCTACCGAGCGGGCTACTGAAATCATGACCGAAGTTGGCCGCATCATTCGATTTGGTCTGACCGGCGCGGCCACGACGGCGGTGGTTTATGCAGTGTTCGCCGGCATGATCCGGCTCGGCCTGGAATATGAGTGGGCCGCCGTCGGCAGCTGGTTCGTCGGCGTCGCCGCAAGCTTCGCCTTGCACCGCCGGGTCACCTTCGGCATCCGAACACCCGAGCGACGTTTGCGCGATCTGGGCGTCTTTTTCATTGGCTCTATTTTGCAGCTTCTGATCGGCTTGGCGGGCTACGCGGTCATGATCGGCTCGTTGCGTTGGGCGCCGACGCCAGCCTTTTTGGTCAACCTCTGCCTGACCTCGGCCTCCAGCTTTCTGTTCATGCGGTTCGTGACCTTCCGAAGGGCCCAAACGGCCGTCAAGATGACCGCTGTAGGGCGCGCCTGAGTCGTCATGCGCGGCGACGGTCCTCACAAGGAGAATTCGGTTTGAAGGCCGTCATTCTCGCCGGAGGTCTCGGAACGCGTCTCAGCGAAGAAACCGTGCTGCGTCCGAAGCCGATGGTGGAGATCGGCGGCTGGCCGATCTTGTGGCACATCTGCAAGATATATTCTCAGTTCGGAATCAACGACTTCATCATCTGCCTTGGCTACAAGGGCTATGTAATCAAGGAGTTCTTCGCCAACTACGCTCTGCATATGTCGAACGTCACCATCGACATGCGCTCGAAACAGATCACCGTGCACGAGAACGAAGCCGAGGACTGGCGCGTTTCGCTGATCGACACGGGCGAGCAGACCATGACCGGAGGAAGGCTTAAACGGGCGTTGCGCTACGTCGATGAAGGTGACGCCTTTTGCGCCACCTATGGCGACGGTCTCGCCGATGTCGATATCGCCGCCTCGATCGCCTTTCACCGCGCCCACGGAAAGCTGGCGACGGTGACCGCCGTGCCGCCGCCGGGCCGTTTCGGTCACTTGGAGACGCGCGGCGACACGGTCACCGGATTCCACGAGAAGAACGAGGGCGACAACGGCCTGATCAACGGTGGGTTCTTCGTCTTGTCCAAGGGGGTCGGCCCCTACATCGACGGCGACGCGTCGATCTGGGAGAAAGAGCCGATGGAGCACTTGGCCGCCGACGGCCAGCTCAAGGCCTTTCGGCATCACGGATTTTGGCAGCCGATGGATACGCTGCGGGACAAGCTGCTGCTCGAGCGGCTCTGGTCCGAGGGACAGGCGCCGTGGAAGACATGGTGAGCCCGGAGTTCTGGCGCGGAAGGCGGGTGATGGTCACCGGCCACACCGGTTTCAAAGGCGCGTGGCTGACTCAGTGGCTGCTAGGCCTGGGGGCCGAGGTGTCAGGCTTGGCGCTCGAGCCAGCGACGGTTCCAAACCTGTACGAACTGCTGAAACTGGGCGCGCGCGTCCCGACCACGTTCGCTGATATCAACGACCGAGACGCTGTCGCCGGCCACCTCAATCGCCACCGCCCCGAGACCGTCTTTCATCTGGCCGCACAGGCGCTGGTCCGCCTGTCATATGAAGCGCCCGTGGATACGTTTCTGACCAATGTGGTTGGCGTCGCCACACTGCTCGATGTCGTACGGCGATCGTCGGACGTGACCGACGTGGTCATCGCCACCAGCGACAAATGCTATGAGAATCTAGAGCGCGATCGCGGCTATCGCGAAGACGAGCGCATGGGCGGCCACGATCCCTACAGCGCCAGCAAGGGCTGCGCGGAGCTTGCCGTCACATCTATGCGCCGAAGCTTCTTCGCGCCCTACGCCAAGGGGGGCCACCCAGCCCGGATCGCAACCGCCCGAGCCGGCAATGTCATCGGCGGCGGAGATTGGTCCGCCGACCGCTTAGTTCCGGACATCGTGCGGGGGTGCCTTGCCGCGGACGGCGCTGTGCGCCTGCGAAATCCGGCTTCCATCCGCCCGTGGCAGCATGTGCTGGAACCGCTGCGCGGCTATCTGATGCTGGCCGAACGGCTGGCCGCCGGCGGATCCGGGTTCGATGAAGGTTGGAATTTTGGGCCCGCAGCCTCTGACGAGCGCCCAGTCGCGGAAGTGGCCGGGGCCCTGGTGGCTGCGCTTGGTCGCGGACGGATCGTCGTGGAATCCGACCTTGCCGCAGCACATGAGGCGCGGGTTCTTCGGCTCGACACGGCCAAGGCGCGGGCGCGGCTGGGCTGGACGCCGATGCTGGGCTTTCATGACGCCATCGCCACGACGGCGCGGTGGTATAGCGGCTGGCATGGTGGCGTGGACGCATTGGCCCTGACGATGCGGCAGATCGAAGACTACGAGGGCGCGATTCGCTCGTTCGGTGCCGCTCAGCCCGTCCTGGCGCGACTCGGAGAGCTGCCGTGATCGAGGACGAGACCCCGGAGGCGTTGCGCGAACAGATCCTTGGCCTCGCGGAGCGCTATGCGCGGCTGGTCCACGCGCCGAAACCCTTCGAGGCCGGCAAGAGCGCGGTTCCAGTCAGCGGCAAAGTGCTGGGTGGCCATGAGATGCGGCTGTTGGTCGACTCGGCGCTGGATTTTTGGCTGACGACCGGTCGC
>Ga0302283_1002113_pt1 | contig 16221 bp, 14 predicted proteins | sample III_Fen_E1_4_FD_198770 | JGI IMG/M metagenome (GOLD analysis project Ga0302283, IMG submission 198770) | Peat permafrost microbial communities from Stordalen Mire near Abisko, Sweden - III_Fen_E1_4 | ecosystem: Environmental > Terrestrial > Soil > Wetlands > Permafrost | place: Sweden: Abisko...
TCGCCTGGGGCGTCTCCCGGGACCAGTTCCTGTCCCAGTTCACGCCGGGCCGCTTCGAGAAGCCCTCCCCCTCCACGCTCCAGGAGCGGCGCACCATGTGGGGGATCGAACACGTCCAGACCCTGCGTTTCGACAGCACCGGTCTGTGGTCGGTGCAGGTGGTCCTGCACGACGCGGGGAAGGCGAGCGTGGACCTCATGGAGGAGGGAATCCGGCTCAACGCGCTCCAGGCCGGATCGGGCTCCTTCAACGAAACCAAGTTCTGTCAAGGCTGGGGCCAGGTGGAGTCCGTCTGGTGGGAGACCCCGGACACCTACGAGTTCATGGCCCTGCGCCCCTCGCAGCCCAAGGTGCTCGGCCTGATCCGCGTCGACAAGGACCGGGTCCCCGACGGAGGCATCTGCGCCCTGGTTCCCCTGGCCCTGGATTCGACCCAGAAATGAGCGGCGGTCGCGACCGCGGCGTGGACGCCGCCCGGGGGCTGGCCATGGTCCTGATGACCTCCACCCATGCGCTGCGCGCCATTCAGCCCGCGACCATGCCGGAGTTCGGCGAATGGCTCCTGCGGATCGAACCCGTGACCCCCATGCTCTTCTTCGTGATCGCGGGATGGTCCCTGGCCCGGAGCTTCCGCCGCAGTCCGGACCACGGCGCCTGGCGCAAACGCCATCTCCTGCGCGCGCTCGCGCTTTGGACGATTTCCGTCGCCATCTTCTTCGCCTATTCCGGCCCCCAGTGGCCGGAGATGCTGGTGTCCAACGGGGTGCTGGGCTGCCTCGCCATCTCCATCGCCGTGGGCGCCCTCCTGGGCGGCGACCTGGTCGCCGCGACGGCGCTGCTGGTGGTCTCGGTGGCGGCCTGGCTGGTGCTGGACCGCCGGGGGATCCGGATCGACGGCATCGACAACGGGACGTTCCCCCTGCTCCCCTACCTTCCCGTGTTCCTGGGCGCCTACCTGTCCGAACGGCTCCTGCGCTGGAAGTCCTGGACCCCCACGGTGCTGGCCACGGTGGGCGCCGCCTGGGTGCTGGTGCTGAGCTTGCGTCCGGGCTTCCGGCACCTCTGGGGCGATTGGGGGATCACCAACACCTACCAGGAATACTTCCAGACCGCCAAGCACCAGTACAACGGCTTCGCCCTCTCCACCGACCTTCTGCAGGGCCTGGAGCCCATCCCCAGGCGGGTCGGATTCTGGGCGCCCCTGCCGGGGCTGGTCCCGGTGGCGGTGGCCCTGGCCGGACTCTGCGTCCAATTCCTGTCGGCGGTCGCCGATCGATTCCCCAACCGGTTGCGCCCGTTGGCCCTTTTGGGTCGGCACGGGCTCGCGTACTACCTGGGCCACCTGGTGCTCCTGGGCGCCATCGGATGGACACTTCCCCCGCAGGTCGACGAGGCCTCCTGGACCTGGCTCGCCGCGACCGTCGTCGTGGCCTGCGCGGGACTCGCCTACGCCGCCTGGCGCGAACCCCGCGGAGCCACCACATGAGCGAATACCACCTCCAGGAAGACCTCACCGAAGCCCAGTTGGAGAGCTGGTCCAAGTTGCCCGAGATCGCCGTCGACACCGAGCTGCACGGCCTTCGCCTGGTCCGCGACCAGGTGCTGCTGGTGCAGGTGGGCGACGATCGGGGGAACGTGGCCCTGGTCCGCACCTCCGGTCGTTCCGACTGCCCCCCGCGGTTGCGCAAGCTCCTGGAGGACCCCAAGGTCCTGAAGCTCTTCCACTTCGCCACCTCGGACCTCGCCTTCCTGCGCCAGAGCTTGGGCGTGCGCGTGGCTCCGTTCTTCTGCACCCGAGCGGCCAGCCGCCTGGTGCGCACCTACACCCAGTCGCACGGGCTCAAGGACCTGGTGCGCGAGTTCCTGGGCATCGAACTGGACAAGCAGATGCAGCAGACCGATTGGTCCCGCGCAGACCTGTCTCCCCAGCAACTGAAGTACGCCGCCGCCGACGTCCTGTACCTGATCGAACTCTACAGACACCTTGTGCGCATGCTGGAGGCCCGTCCTCCGCTTCCCTCGGGGATCAGCGCGGTGGAACTCGCGGCCAAGGCCATGCAGGCGCTGGACCTGCACGTGGAGTTCATCCTTGCCGGCTACGGCGCCGGGGACGGCTGGCGGATCGACCTCTTCGAGCACGTGTAGGTTCCCGCTTGATCGCCCTGCGCGTGGCATGGTCCTGGGTGGTGGATCGCCTTCGCCTGCTGCTGGCGGCGCTGCGCCACCGCATGCGGTCCCTGTCCGGGGGTCGCAGGCTGCCGAGCGGCCGCATCAAGCACGTGTTCGTCCTGGTGCTCGAGAATCGGTCCTTCGACCACATGCTCGGGTTCGCGGACATTTCCGGCAGGGACGCGGCGACCGGCGAACCGACGCACGTGGACGACCTGGCCCGCGGCGGACCGCATGCGAATCCCGACCCCGCGGCGGGAGATCGCGCCGTCCCCGCCTCGTGCCCGGCGGCCTTCGCCCTCGCGCAGGATCGCGGCGACGGGACGCACCCGCCGGATCCCGGGCACGAGTTCGACAACGTGCTGCTGCAACTTTGCGGCTACTCGAGGGATGGAGTCGGAACGGCCATCCCTCCCACCTACCCCGATCGGAGCGGAAGCTATCCGGGGATCTCGAACGCGGGGTTCGTCGCCAGCTACCGGGGCCTCGCGAAGGTCCGCGGGGTCGAGCCCAACGGCCGTGATCCGGAATCCGTCATGCATTGCTTCGATCCGAAGCAGGTGCCGGTCCTCACGGCGCTGGCGAAGGAATTCGCGGTCTGCGACCGGTGGTTCTCCTCCATGCCGGGCCCGACCTGGCCGAACCGCTTCTTCCTCCACGCCGCCACCTCGGGCGGTCTCGACGACAGCCCCTCGAGCTTCCAAAGCGCCTCGGCCACGCTCCTGGACGGCTACAGGTTCCAGAACGGCACCATCTTCGACCGGTTGGAGGAATCCCGCTACGACTGGAAGGTCTTCATGGGGGACGAATTCCCCCAGGTCTTCGCGATCGGCGGCATGACCGCCCGCCGGTTGGAGGGGCATTTCCGGCCATTCGACGAGTTCGCGGACGCCGTGAACGATCCTCGCTTCTCGACGCCCTACGTCTTCATCGAACCGAACTACGGCAACGTCCTGCCCACCACCTCGAAGGATTTCACATCCGGAGACTCCCAGCATCCCCTGGACGACATCACGCACGGGGAGAGGCTGATCAAGCGGGTCTACGAAACCATCCGGAATTCCCCGCACTGGAACGAGAGCCTTCTCCTGGTCACCTACGACGAGCACGGGGGGTTCTTCGACCACGTGCCGCCGCCGACCGGCGAACCTCCCGGCGACACCATCGCCCGCCCGGAAAACAACCAGCACGGCTTCGATTTCGGGCAATTGGGCGTGCGCGTTCCCGCCATCGCCATTTCGCCGCTGATCCCGGCAAACACGGTGGACCACACGACCTACGACCACACATCGCTCCTGGCCACGGTGGAGGGCTTGTTCGAGTTGGATCCCTTGACGAGGCGCGACGCGGCCGCCCACACGCTGGAACACCTGTTGTCCCTGGGGTCGCCCAGGGAGGATGCACCGACCACGCTCCCCGATGCCGCGGATTCGGGAATCCGTCCCGGACTGCACGACGCGGCCCAAGGGGACGGGCCCCTCACTTCCATCCAGCGGGCCTTTCTCCACGTGGCCTTCCTGCGCCACTACCGGCGGACCTCGTTGTTCGGGAAGCCGGCCGCGATCCGGGCCTTCCAACGGATCCGGACCCGTACCCAGGCCGACGGGTTCATCCGGGAGGTCCGCGATCGCCTGTCCGGCGCGCACCGGAAATCGACGCCCGGGTCGGACCCGGGGAAACCTACCGGTGTCCCCCGCGCTTGAAGACCGTCACGCGGGAAAAATCCGCCTTCCGGAACTGGCGCACGCACAGGGCGAAGAAGACCGCCCCGATGGCCAGGGTGATGAACACTCCGTCCATGGGAAGCACCACGAAGCCGTGGATGTCGAAGGCCACGCCCGACTTCAGGAGTTCCGCGGTGGACATGGACTCCATGTGGAGAGCGGCGTAGCGGAACATGGAGGTCGCGTAGGTCAGGGGGTTCAGGTAGACGACAGGCCGAAGGATGGAGGGAAGCACGGTGGTGGGGATGTAGGCGCCCGAGAGGAACGTCAGCGGCATGGTGACCACCGAGATGAGGACCTGGAACGTCGTGGATTCCTTGGCCAGCGCCGCCAGGTACAATCCCAGCGAACTGAAGGTGAGGCCCACCAGCAGCATGAGGGTCACCATCAGGAGGAAGTGGAACGGGTCCAGGCGCAGGCCCAGGAAGAATCCCAGGACCAGCACGAGGACCCCCTGCAGCGTCGCGATGACCGTGGAGGACAGGACCTGCCCGACGCTGATCTGCCATCGCGCGATGGGCGCCACCAGGATCTCCTTCATGAATCCGGAGGAGATGTCTTCCAGGATGCCCATGGAGTTGTTCAGCGCCGACTGGAACACCATCATGATGACGATGCCCGAAATCAGGTAGTTCATGGGGTGGGCCAGGCCCGCCACGGCCGACTTCATCACGAAGGAGAAGGTGAAGAGCAGGAACCCGCTCATGAACAGGGTGAAGAAGAACCTCATCTTGTCGCGGAAGAGCTTGATCAGGTTGCGGACGAGGATCGCCTGGATCGCGCGCATCAGTTCCGGATCTCCTTGCCGGTCAGCGACAGGAAGACGTCGTCCAGCGTTCCCTTGCTGATTTCGAGGTCCAGGATGGAGGACTTGAAGAGCGCGACCAGGTCCATCACCGGACCGATCTCCGTGGAGGTGATGGCGAGCCCGCCGTTCTCCCCGACCGCCGCCAGGGAGTGCTCGGCGCAGTAGCGGAGGATGCCGGCCGGATCGGAGGTCGCGATCCTGGTCCGGGTCTTCGTGTTCTGCTTCTTCAGGTTGTAGGGGGTGTCGTGGGCCACGATCTTCCCGTGGTCGATGATGGCCACGCTGTCGCAGATCTCGGCCTCCTCCAGGTAGTGGGTGGTGAGGAAGATGGTGATGTTCTTCCGCTTCTGCAACTCGCGGATGTATTCCCACACGCTGGCCCGCGTCTGCGGATCCAGGCCCGTGGTGGGCTCGTCCAGGAACAGGACCTTGGGGTAGTGGACCAGGCCGCGCGCGATCTCGGTGCGGCGCTTGAGCCCCCCCGAAAGCGCGCTCACCGGAGCATCCTTCCACTCCTCGATGTCCACCAGATCCAGCACGAACCGGATCCGCTCCTTCACCTCCGCCTTCGGGACGTCGTAGAAGTCGCAGTGCAGATTCAGGTTCTCGCGGACGGTGAGCTTCTGGTCCAGGGTGCATTCCTGGAACACGATCCCGATGTCCCGGCGAACCTCGGCTTTCCGCTCGGTCACGTCGTTGCCGTTGATGCGCAGGGTCCCTCCGGTCTTGTCCTGGATGGTGCACAGGGTGTTGATGGTCGTGCTCTTCCCCGCCCCGTTGGGCCCCAGGAAGGCGAAGATGGAACCTTCCTGCACGGAGAAGGAGATGTCGTCGACGGCGGCGAAATCGCCGTATTTCTTGGTGAAGCGCTCCACTTCGATGCTGTTGGCTGCCACCTGGCGTACTCCTCGGGTTTCCTGCCTTTCCAAGGTAGACGGACGGGTCCCTCTTTTGTTGCACGGAGCGTTGGCCTGCCTGGAACAGGGGAGATGAAAATCGGGAGATCCGGTATCCTGACCGGATTGAAATGGCGACAGATTCCGGCAGAAACCATGCGGGAACTCGGATCGGTGTGTCGCTCCGTAGGTTCTTGTGCGGGATCCATCCAGATCCCTTCGAACACCATTTCTCCACAGGAATCCACATGAAGCACACATCCAGAGTCGGCGCCGGATTCCGGCGCCTCGTTCCCCTGTTGCGCACGCCGCTCCTGGGCCTCGCGCTCATGGGGACCTCCGTCTCCGTCCGGGCCGAGGAGCGCGGCGAACACGCCCGCCGTGTCCTGCTGCTGAGCGTCGACGGACTGCACTCGCTGGACCTCGCGAACTACGTGGCGTCGCATCCGAATTCCACCCTTGCGCGGCTGGCCCGCAACGGCGTCACCTACACGTCGGCCTCCACCTCCAAGCCCTCCGATTCCTACCCGGGCATGCTCTCCATGGCCACGGGCGGATCCCCGGTCTCCACCGGCGTCTACTACGACGACAGCTACGACCGCCTGCTGGCCGCTCCGGGTTCGGACGGCTCCGTGCGCGGCACCGAAGTCGTGTACGACGAGACCGTGGATGTCGATCTCGACAGCCTGGACGGTGGCGGCGGCATCGATCCGGCCAAGCTCCCCATCGATCCCTCCCATGGGAACAAGCCCGTCTATCCGCACCAGTTCCTGCGCGTCAACACCATCTTCGAGGTGGCCAAGGCCGGCGGACTGCGCACGGCCTGGTCGGACAAGCACCCGTCCTACGAAATCCTCAACGGCCCCTCGGGCAAGGGTTTGGACGACCTGTTCGCGCCCGAGATCAACAGCGCGGCCAATTTCACCGCCAGCGTCGCGCTCTGCGAAGGCTACGACGACATCAAGGTGGCGGCGCTCCTCCACGAGATCGACGGCTTCGACCACACCGGCATGAAGAGGGTGGGGACGCCTTCGTTGTTCGGGATGAACTTCCAGGCCGTGAGCGTGGGAGAGAAGACCGTGAGCTACGAGGATGGATCCGGGGCGCCCACCCCGGGGCTGGCCGACGCCCTGGACCACACCGACCGGTCCATCGGAATGATGGTGGATGAATTGGAGAAGCGTGATCTGCTGGGCTCCACCACCATCATCCTGACCGCCAAGCACGGGCAGAGCCCCATCGACCTTTCCCAGCGGCTGATCGTCTCCAGCAAAATCATTCCGAACCTGATCAACTCCATCGAGCCCGGACTCGCCGCCCAGGTGACCGCCGACGACGTCGCCCTGATCTGGCTGCAAGACCAGAGCAAGACGGAAATCGTTGCCCAGACCCTGCGCGACAACAAGGCCACGGCGCAGATCTCCGAGGTCTTCGCGGGCGAAGGCGTGAAGAACTTCTTCCCCGATCCCCTGAAGGACAGCCGGTCCCCCGACATCGTGGTGGTTCCGAACCAAGGCGTCATCTACACCAGCCCCACCGCGACGAAAACCGCGGAGCACGGCGGTTTCGCCCACGACGACGTGAACGTGGCCCTGGTCGTTTCCCGTCCCGGCATGCGTTCCAGCACCATCAAGACGCCGGTGCAGACCACGCAGATCGCGCCCACCATCCTGGACCTCCTGGGTCTGGACCCGGACGCGCTGGAGGCGGTGCGGATCGAGAAGACGACGGCGTTGCCGGGGTTGGATCTGTCCGATCGTTGAACTCGCGGCGCACCGCAGGTGCACCGAGGCCGCGATTGGCCCCGTGCACCGGCATCGCCGTCAGGTCGCGAAGCGCTTGGCGCCGAACACGCACAGCGCGGCCGTCAGCATCGTGGCCACGAGTCCCGGGCTCACGGCTTCGTGGAGGAGGAGGGCCGCGATCAGGACGCCGCAGAAGGGCTGGAGCAGTTGCAGTTGGCCCACCGCCGCGATGCCGCCCTTGGCGAGGCCCCGGTACCAGAACACGAAGCCGACCAGCATGCTGAAGACGCTGACATAGCCGAGGCCGACCCAGGCTTCATTGGGAATTTGCCGGAAAGTGGCTGGGCTGCTGGCGCACGCCAACGGCAGCGACAGCGGGAGCGAGGCGACCACTGCCCACGCGATCACCTGCCAGCCACCGAGCCGCCGCGAGAGCAGGGCGCCTTCGGCGTATCCCAGTCCTGCGAGGACGACGGCACCCACCATCAGGAGATCCCCGACACCAGACGCGTGGATGGGCCCCCGCAGGGTGAATCCCACCACCAGGAGCGCACCGAGACCGGAGAGGATCCAGAACGGCGAGCGGAGCCGTTCTCCACCGCGTATCACGCCGAAACAGGCGGTGGAAAGCGGCAGGAGTCCGACGAACGCCATGGAATGGGCCGCGGAGATGCGCCGCAGCGCGAAGGCGGCGAGCAATGGGAAGCCGATCACGCCCCCACCGGCTGCAAGACTCAGGGAGAGCCAATCGCCGCGCCCCGGAAACCGCTCACGCTGCATCGAAAGGACCGCCAGTCCCAGGACTCCGGCGATGCTGGCTCGGGCTGCGGTGAGAAAGATCGGGTCGAACCCGCGAAGCGCCACGCGGGTCGCCGGCAAGGTGCCGCTGAAGATCAACATTCCCACGAAGCCGTCCAGCCAGCCTCCGATCTTCCTGTCCATGGCTTACCCCTCCAGTCCCAGGAACATGATCGGATGGGAGTACGGAATCCAGATACAGTGTGTTACGATTTTCATGAACTGTACTGGTTCATAATCCGGACAGCTGGGAGGGGACCCTGAAAAAGAGCGCAGACGGGGAGACCCTCGTCGAGAACGTCATGCGGGTGATCCACCACCGGATCGAAACGCGCGAATTGGTGCCCGGCGCCAAGTTGCCCTCGTTGCGCTCGATCGCCGAAACCCTCGAGGTTTCCAAATCCACCGTGGTCGAGGCCTACGACCGGCTGGCCGCCGAAGGCTCGATCCGCTCCAAGCCGGGTTCGGGTTTCCGGGTCGCCGGCCACATCGCCCCGTTGTCCTTGTCCATCCTCGGCCCCGACCTGGACCGGGAGATCGACCCGCTCTGGATTTCGCGGCAGTCGCTGGAATCCGGGCCCGAGGCCCCGAAGCCGGGCTGCGGCTGGCTACCCCCCTCGTGGATGCCCACGGAAATCCTGCGCCGCGCCATCCGCGAAACGGCCCGCGCCGACGATCCCGCCCTGATGGACTACTCCAACCCGCTGGGGCACTCCGCCCTGCGTCAATTCCTGGCCCAGCGGATGGCGTCCTACGGCCTGCCCGTCGCGACCGACCAGGTCCTGCTGACGGATTCCGGCACCCAATCCATCGATCTCCTGTGCCGGTACCTGATCCGTCCCGGCGACACGGTGCTGGTCGACGACCCGTGCTACTTCAACTTCCACGCCCTGCTGCGCGCGCACCAGGCCCATGTCGTCGGAGTTCCCTACACGAGCGTCGGACCCGATGCGGAGCGCTTCGCCCAGGCGGCCGCGGACCACCATCCACGCCTCTACCTCACGAACTCGGCGATCCACAACCCCACCGGCGCGACCCTGTCGCCCATCGTGGCCCACCGCATCCTCCAGCTCGCCGACCGGCACGACATCACCATCGTCGAAGACGACATCTTCGCGGATTTCGAATCCGACGCCGCCCCTCGCCTCGCCGCCTTCGGAGGATGGGATCGCGTGGTGCAGACCGGCAGCTTCTCCAAGTCGATCTCCGGTTCGGTGCGGTGCGGGTACATCGTCGGACGCCGCGACTGGATCGACGCGCTGGTCGACCTCAAGATCGCGGTCGCCTTCGGGGGCAATCGCTTGGCCGAAGCCATCGTGCTCGGGGTCCTGAAGAGCGGAGGGTACAGGAAGCACGTGGACACGCTGCGGTTGCGGCTCTCCAACGCCATGCGCGAAGCCATCCGGCAACTGAAGCCCATCGGGTTCGTCCCTTGGGTGGAACCCCGCGCCGGGATGTTCCTCTGGTGCCATCTGCCCCGCGGCCTGGACGCCGCCCGGCTCGCGAAGGCCGCGCTGGAGGAGGGGATCGTGCTGGCGCCGGGGAACGTGTTCAGCCTTTCCCATTCGGCGCAGGGGCTCATGCGGTTCAACGTCTCGCAGATGGCCGATCCGAGGATCTATCGGTTCTTGGCGAGGGAGTGCCGGGTGGGGCGGTAGAGCGAAAACACTCTCCCGGTTTTCCGGAACCCTCTGTGATCCACGGGAAAAAGTCGCGGATACGCAATAGCTTTCCACCCTATGAAGCACCCCCTCCTGGCCGCTCTCGGCACCGTCCTCCTGACTGCCTCCCTCTCCCCCGCCGCCGACACCTACTCCTGGGGCAACGTGCGCTTCGAGGGTGGCGGGTTCGTGTCCGGCCTCGTCGCCAGCCACACGCAGCCCGGCCTGATCTACGCCCGCACCGACGTGGGCGGCGCCTACCGCTGGGACTCGCTGGGTGGCAATTGGATCCCGCTGACGGACTGGATACCGGAATCCAGCAGGGGCCTTTTCGGGGTCGAGGCCTTGGCGCTGGATCCGCAGGACTCCAAGCGACTCTACCTGCTGTGCGGGAACGGGGACCTCAACTACGGGAAGACAGCCATCCTGAGATCCGCGGACTACGGGGCGAGCTTCGATACGGTGATCGTGACCTCCCAAATCAAGGCCCACGGCAACGGAAATGGACGCCAGACGGGCGAAAAGCTCGCCGTCGACCCCAAGAACAGCGCGATCCTGTTCTGCGGAAGCCGCACTGCGGGGCTCTGGAAGAGCACCGACACGGGAAGGACATGGACGCAGGCCGCAACCCTTGGGGCCAACGCGTCGGGAGCCCTGGTGAACACCAACGGAGTGAGTTTCGTTGTTTTCGATCCCAACAGCGGCACCACGGCGGGCGGCGGGACCAAGACCCTCTACGTGGGATTTTCCGTTGCGGACGGTGGGAACAACCTCTTCGTGTCCAACGATGGAGGCACGACCTTCTCCAAGATCCCCGGCGGACCTGCGTTCATGCCCATGCGCTCCGTCCTGAGCAACGGGAACCTCTGCATCACCTACTCCGACCAGCCCGGACCCACCACATCCGGAGGTGCGATCTACAAGTACGCCATCGCGGGCGGAACCTGGACCAACATCACGCCCAAGGACACTGCGGGGAACTACTACGGCACCAGCGCCAGCGGGTTTTCCTGCGGCTTCGGCGGGATCAGCGTCGATCCGTCGAATCCGAACCACATGGTGGCCTCCACGTTGGGTTCGTGGAGCAACCAATGGCGTTGGCCGAACCGGACGGACAACTATGGCGACCGGATCTTCGTCTCGAACGATGGCGGGGCGAATTGGACATCCACCAGCACCAACGCGAACATCACGGCGACCAACAGCAACATGGATCCCAACGGCAACAACTGGATCTCCGGCAACGCCATCCATTGGGCCGGATCGCTCCAATTCGATCCTTCGCACCCCAACCGAGTCTGGGTGACCTCGGGCAACGGCGTCTTCCGCACCGATGACATTTCCGCGGTCTCGCCGATCTGGGCCTTCCAGTCCAGGGGTCTCGAGGAAACCGTGCCGCTGGACATCGTGAGCGTCCCGGGTGGACCGCTCGTGACCGCCCTGGGCGATGTCGACGGGGGAGTCTACACGGACATCACGCAGTCGGTGCCGCGTCCTTCCCCCCCCGTGGGAACCACCAATTCCCTGGGATACGCCCCGCTCACGGGCGAGATGCTCCGCACCGGAGTCGTGACGGAATACGGCCAGTACTCCAGCACGAATTGGAACAAGATGTTCTACTCCCACGACCAGGGGACGTCCTGGAAGGAGACGGACAGCACCAAGACCAAGGGATCGAACGGTCTCGTGGCCCTCTCCGCCGATGGAAAGGTGTTCCTCCACCGCCCGCAGGATGGATCGACGGTCTACCGTTCCGCCGACAGCGGAGCGAGCTGGACAGCCATCTCCGGCTTCAGCTCGAACGGCGGCACCATCGTTCCCGACCCCGTGGATCCGACGCGCTTCTACACCATGACCAGCGGCGACCAGGCGCAGATCTATGCGAGTTCCGACGCGGGCATGACCTTCGCGCAAGTGGGCACCCTGGTCGACAACGGCAAGGGCCTCTACGCCTCCAGCACCCAGCTCATCCGCACCGTTCCCGGCAAGCAGGGTGAGCTCTGGGCCCCGCTCGACCAGTTCCAAGACTGGACTCCGGGCGGGTACGGACACAACGGACTGGGTGTTTCCGAAGATGGCGGCGCGACCTGGACCCGGCTTCCCGGAGTGTCCATCTGCGTGGCGATCGGACTGGGCAAAGCGGCTCCGGGCGCGAGCTACTTCGCGCTCTACATGTGGGGATCGCCAGCCGCCTCCGATCCCGTGGGCATCTACCGCTCCACCGACAAGGGCGCGACCTGGGTGCGCATCAACGACGATGCCCACCAGTTCGGCGGTCCCGGAAACGGCGAGTTCGTCGTGGGCGACTTCAACGTGTACGGGCGCGTCTACATGAGCACAGCGGGACGCGGCCTGGTGTACGGGAACATCGGGCCGGTCACGACGGGAATTGTTGGCGCCGACGCGAAGGCTCCCCTCGCCTCCCTGGCGCAACGGGGAAGTCTTCTCTGGGTGCACGCCTCGGGACAGCCGAACCTCCGGTTGGAGTTCCGCTCCCTGGACGGCCGGATGCTGCGCTCCCTGGACGTCTCCGACGCCCAAGGCGTGGGCCTGTCCGACCTTCCGCACGGTGTCCTGCTGGCACGCCTGCTTTCGGGGGGCCGCATGCTCTCTTCGCGCACCTTGGCGAGGGACTGAAGCCGTCGGCTCGAGAAGCCCTACCGGGTCAAGGCGGTGAGGGGCACGAAGGCCCGTTGCTTGGGCTTCACGGCGTCCTTGAGGACCTTGAAGACCCGTTGCTCGAGAGGCGAGGAGACCACGAAGTCGGAGTAGGCCTGGGCCAGGGTGTTGCGGCAGAATTCGCGGATGGTGGAATCCTCCACGTCCGGCTGGAACCGCTCCACGGAGAGGTATTCCCCCATGCGGCGCAGGATGTGCAGGCGTGCCACGCGCAGCACCTCGGGCCGGTAGGGAACGTCCAGGATCTGGAAGAATTCCTCGGCGGACGAAAGGGTCTTGAGCTTGTCCAGGGTGTTCACGATCGCGCCTCCATGGTTCGGGCCCCGGCGGGGGCATGGTGCAATTCCGATTCCGACGCCTCTTCGACGGAATCCGTCGCGAAGTCCTCCGGCGTGCCCCGCAACTTGGCGACCACGGCGGGCAGCACCTCCAGGACCTGGTCGATCTCGGCGGCCGTGGTGTACCGGGAGAGCGAGAAGCGGATGGCCCCTCGTGCGAGTTGGAAGGGAACCCGCATGGCCCGCAGCACGTGCGACGGTTCCATGGTGCCCGCGGCGCAGGCCGATCCCGCCGACACCAGGATCCCCTGCAGGCTGAGCAGGGTGATGATGTCGTCGCTTTCCAGGTTTTCGAAGGCGATGCTCGCGGTGTTGGGCAGGCGGTTGTCGGGGTCGCCCAGGGGGAAGGAGCCGGGAACCGTTCCCAGGATCCCCAGTTCCAGGCGGTCGCGCAGCGCGCCGAGACTCGCGCTTTCCGGCCGGACCAGGCTCTCCGCGATCCGCGCGGCGCACCCGAAGCCCACGATCCCCGGGACGTTTTCCGTCCCCGCCCGGCGTCCGCGCTCCTGGCGACCGCCGCGCTGCTGGGGATGGAACTTCACGCCCTTGCGCACGTACAGGGCGCCAACCCCCTTGGGGCCGTGGAACTTGTGGGCGGAAAGGGAGAGGAGATCGACGCCGAAGGCCGCCACATGGATGGGGACACGGGCCGCCGCCTGGACCGCGTCGGTGTGGAAGAGGGCGCCGTGGGCGTGGGCGAGCCGGGCGAGTTCCAGGACGGGAAAGACGGTCCCCGTCTCGTTGTTGGCCCATTGGATGGACACCAGCGCCGTCCGCGGCCCCAGCGCTTCCCGGTAGGCGTCCATGTCCAGTCGTCCCCAGCCATCAACCCCGATCCGGTGCACCGCGATCCCCCGCGTTCTGGAGAGGTGGTCGCACAGCGAAAGGACGGCGGGATGCTCCACGGAGGAAACCACGACCTCGTCGCGTCCCTCCTGGGCCTCCAGCGAAGACAGGACGGCCAGGTTGTCGGATTCCGTCCCCCCCGAGGTGAACACGATCTCGCTGTCGGACGAGGCCCCGATCAGCCTCTGGACCTCTCCCCGCGCCGCCTGCACCGCGGCGGCGGCCATCATCCCGGAGGCGTGCTTGGAGGAGGCGTTCCCGAACTGTTCCGTGAACATCGGGAGCATGGCCTGCACCACCCGGTCGTCCACCCGGGTGGTCGCGTTGTTGTCCAGGTAGACGGGAGGCACGGCGAAGGCTCCGTCCTTGCCTCAGCCGAAGGATTTGCCGCAGGAGCAGCTCGACTGCGCCTGGGGGTTCTGGAAGGTGAAGCCGGATCCGTCCAGGCCCACCACGAAGTCGATGGTGGTCCCGGTCAGAAGGTCCACGCTGGTGGGGTCCACGAAAACCTTGATGCCGCGGTCCTCGCAGACGACGTCCTCGGGGCGGCCTTCGGGGACAAGGCCCATCATGTACTTGTAGCCCGCGCAGCCTCCGGCCTCCACGAAGATCCGCAGGCCCGACACCGGATCGGCAGAAGTGGTGATCGCCGTCTGCAGTGCGCCGGCGGCGCTTTGGGTGAGGTTGATCATGGTCTCCGCCTTTCGATGTCGTGTGAGGAAGAACGGACCGTTTCCCGTCCAGGTTCCGCCAGGACATCCCCCCGGCCCGGGGGGGATGTCCGTGGTGGCGGATTGCGCTAAGCCGCCACTGCGGTCTTACCGACCAGGGACTCGTCGATGGTGGGCATGATGCCGTGGGCCATCAGGAGCTCCTCGAGTTCGTCCATGGTGATGGGGGTCGGAATGGTTCCCTTGCCGATGTTGGCGTGGATCTTCTGCGCCAGGGTGCGGTAGTGCATGGCCTGTTCGGAGTCGGGGGCGTATTCCAGCACCGTCATGCGCCGCAGTTCGGCGTGCTGCACGATGTTGGCGCGGGGCACGAAGTAGATGAGCGTGGTGCCCAGCTTCTTGGCCAGGGCTTCCGCGAGCTCCAGTTCCTTGTCGGTCTGGCGCTCGTTGCAGATGAGTCCGCCCAGGCGCACGCCGCCCGAGTTCGCGTACTTGAGGATGCCCTTGGCGATGTTGTTGGCCGCGTACATGGCCATCATCTCGCCCGACATGACGATGTAGATCTCCTGCGCCTTGTTCTCGCGGATGGGCATGGCGAAGCCGCCGCACACGACGTCTCCGAGAACGTCGTAGGAGACGTAGTCCAGGTCCTCGTAGGCGCCGTTCTCCTCCAGGAAGTTGATGGAGGTGATCACGCCGCGACCGGCGCAACCCACGCCCGGCTCCGGACCGCCGGACTCCACGCACTTTATGCCCAGGTGGCCGGTCTTCATGACCTGATCCAATTCCAGGTCTTCCACCGATCCCTGCGCGGCGGCCATGGACAGGATGGTGTCCTGGGCCTTGGCATGGAGGATCAGACGGGTGGAATCCGCCTTGGGGTCGCAACCCACGATCATGATCTTCTGGCCCATCTCGGCCAGGGCCGCGAGGGTGTTCTGCGAAGTGGTGGACTTGCCGATGCCACCTTTGCCGTAGAAGGCGATTTGCCTGAGTCCCATGAGGTCTGTCTCCTTGTTCTGGTTTAGGGTGGCTCCGTTCTGATCTCCGGAAGTGGAGACCCGGGCCTCTACGCCACAGGACCAAGGCAATCCCGGTGCCAATGCGATGAAACGCGCCTCGGGGGCGATCGGAGTCCGGCCAGGGGATCTGGAACACGGGATCGTGTCTCCTATCCGACATTCCCCAACCGGTGATCTTGTCGGGAAGGAGACAAATACGGCGGGATCGGATCCCGTGGAGGTCGATTGCGACAAGGCTCCCGGGTGGATCGGGGTTTGCTTTACAGGACTCTCGAGACGGAATCCGCAGTGCCGAGCCAATGGAGGAGACCATGCAGATCGGGGTCGAGGTATCCAGGTCCATCGAGAACAAGAGGATCTTCGTGGTCCACGAAGACGAGATCGTCCGGGCCGCCCTCCAGTTCATGCTCCACGACGAGAACGAGGCCCACGAGGTGCCCAGTCTGGAGGACGCCCTGGACGGCAACGGCCGCGGCGCGCCGGATCTCCTGCTGGTGGACATGGGCCTGGTCTGGTCGCGCGGCATGGATGCCTTGCGCGATCTCCGGCGCCGGTTCCCGGGTGGCCGGATTCTGCTGGTGGCCGAATCCGAAGACGACCCGGACGCCAACGCCTGTCTGGGCGGCGGCGTGGTGGGCGTGATCGGAAAGCCGCTCACGATCGAGGGCGTGCGCCGGAAGGTGGACTTGGCGCTGGGGCGGGTGCCGTCGTATGCGGGCTGGAAGGCTTCGCTCTGACGCTGCGCTTGCTTTCGGCTGCGCCGGGCTGATTTACAGGGGCCTGCCGCGGCCCCTGTACCCGGCGGCCAAAGGAGCCGTGCGCGCGGCTCCTTTGGAATCCTTCGCGCCAGGGGGGCGAAACTCT
>Ga0302283_1002114_pt1 | contig 16218 bp, 16 predicted proteins | sample III_Fen_E1_4_FD_198770 | JGI IMG/M metagenome (GOLD analysis project Ga0302283, IMG submission 198770) | Peat permafrost microbial communities from Stordalen Mire near Abisko, Sweden - III_Fen_E1_4 | ecosystem: Environmental > Terrestrial > Soil > Wetlands > Permafrost | place: Sweden: Abisko...
TCCGACAAGGATCCGGTCCACCGAGAGCAGCTTGCCCATCTGGACCGCGCATTCGGCCCCGTCGCAGGCGCCGCTCTGCTGGAAGCCCTGCTCCTTGAGGATCTGGTCCATCTGCGCCCTCTCCATCACCCGCACCATGCCGCTCTGCTGCAACTGCGTGGCGATGGCATCGGAGATCACGTCGGCATCGATGCCGGAGACGCCCTTGGGCTGCAACGGCATCACGGCGACCATGGGCAGCTTCCCACCGATGGTCGTCTGGGCGACGACCCTCGCGGGCACCATTCCAAACATCACCAGAAGGAAGATTCCGTATTTGAAGATTCGAATCGTTCGACGGCATGGACGCTGCATGGGTGGAGCAACCCTCCAAAATGGGGATGGAAAGACATGTAACCGAGTCCATTGTAAATCAATCACCCCTCGCACGCCAGTTGTCCATGGAACGGTGTGACGCCCGCACGCGAAGTGTGGTCGAACGAAAAAGGCCGGGACCCGCTATTTCATTGGGTAAACCCGGCCTTCATCGGATCTTCTCTCTATGCGCGGAAGAGGACTTGAACCTCCATGACCTTTCGGACACTAGAACCTGAATCTAGCGCGTCTACCAGTTCCGCCATCCGCGCGTCTGGGCCAGGAAAGATACGATCTCGCCCGACTCTGTCAAGATCTCAGTGGAGCTTGAGCTGCACCTTGAGGACGTCTTCGGCGGGCACGTTGATGGCTTGGCAGTCGCTGCGACCCCCGTTGACGGCGCACAGGTTGTGCTTGCCCGCAGGCACGTGCTCCACGTTGAGTTCGGCACCTTGGGTGCTCCCGATGGGCCTTCCGTCCAGCGTGATTTCGGCCTTGGAGGGAACCGTGGTGATCTGGAGGGTGCCCAGCGGCAACTTGAGCTCGATGTTCATGGTGGTGGTTTGGCCCTTCCAGACGTTCACGCGGCTCTTGTAGAGGTTCCACCCGTTCAAGACCAGCGACATGTCGTCGCGACCCGACGGCACCGAGAGCTTCAGCGGGGTCTTCCCCTGGTACTCGTCGGCGTAGTAGAGCTCGGCTCCGGAGGGACGGGTGATGACTTCCAGGGTCCCGGAATCTCCGCGCTCGGGCTTACCCTTGCTGGGAGCGTAGGCGGTGTCGTCGGGATCGTTGGGCGGGAGGGGCGCCTGCTTGATGGCGGAGGGCGCGGAGGAAGAATCCTTCGTGGTGTCCACCACCTCGGCGGCGGCGTCGCTCTTCTTCTTCTTGGCGTGGGCGGGAACGGCCAGAATCCCGAGGATCAGGGCGGCGCAGGCAAAAAGCGTGGGTCGGTGTGACATCATGATCCAAACCTCCGATTCAAGGGTGAGCAACCAGGAAGATAATACCGGTTCCCCCAGTCCACTGTCAGTTGCGCGTCACGGGGACCACACCAGCCGGATTCCGACGCGGTCGTCCAGTTCCGGCACCAGCGCGACGGAGGTCTGGCGGCGAAGGTTCCAGGTCCGGACCACCCGGTTGGCGATCCAGCCGATCCCGGCGGAGACGAACACGTCGGAGGCCCAGTGCTCGTTGTCGTGCAAGCGCGAGATCGATGTGGAGGCGGCCACGGCGTAGATCGCGGCGGCGGCACAGGGGTGGTCCGAGTATTCCATGGCGTAGGCCGGGAGCCAGCCCCATGCCGAGGCCGAATGGCCGGACGGAAACGAGAGGTCGGCGTCGTTGTTGGAGAAGCTGGGTCCGTCGAAGACGAAGGCGGAACCGGAGGCCGAAGGTCTGTGACGATGGAATCCGTATTTCCCGGTCTGGACCACCGCCTGGGTGAGGATCCAGGCCTCCATCCCGTCCTCCGACGCCCGCTCCAGCCGCGGCGAGCCGCCGAAGGCTCCGATCGCGAAAAGGCCCACGGGGATGGGGAGGGCGTAGCCGCTTCCGAAGAACTTGGAGCCCGCCGACCAGGTGCGGGAGGCCTCCGTGTGGTTGGTGGAGGCGTAGGCGGCGATGGGTTCGTCGAAGGGCAGCAGGGCGGCGCCCAACCCCACGGTCGCCACGGCGGCGACGGTTTCCGTGGTCCCCCAGACCGGTGGCAGGGAATCCTGCTGGCCGCAGAGCAGCAGAAGGATCCCGATCAAACTTCTTCCAATTCCAGAAGATCGCGGAAGGTCTGGCGTCGGCGGATCAGCCGAACCTCCCGACCATCCACCAGGATCTCGGGCAGCAGGCCGCGGGTGTTGTAGTTGGAGGCCATGGCCGCCCCGTAGGCGCCCGTATCGTGGATGACCGCCAAATCCCCCACCCTGGCTTCGGGAAGGTCGCGCGGGACCACCACGCCTCCCTCTTCCTGGGTGAACACGTCGCCGGATTCGCACAGGGGACCGCCCACCAGGGTGGACCGGATTCCGTCGTGGACAAGGGCCCCGGAACGCAGGAACGAAAGCTCGTGCCAGGAACCGTACATGGCGGGACGCACCAGGTCGTTGAATCCGGCGTCCACCAGCACGAAGTGGTTGGCCCCCTGGTCCTTGACGGCCCGGACCTCCGAGAGGAGGATGCCGGATTCCGCCACCAGGAACCGGCCCGGCTCGATTTCCATGCGCACCGGATGTCCCAGGAAGGATTCGATCTCCTTGCGCGAGGCGTCCCAGAGGCGGAAATACTCGTCGCAATCCACGTGGTTTCCGTCCAGACGGTAGGGTATGGGCAGGCCACCACCGGCGGAGATCGCTTCCAGATCGTGTCCAAGCGCCTTGACCTGGGCCACCATCGCGTCGCACACGGACTTCAGGTGCTCGAAGTCCGCTCCGGACCCGATGTGCATGTGCAAGCCCACCAGATGCAGACCATGCTTGCGCACCGCCTGCAGCGAAGCGGCGAGGTCCGTGTGCCAGATGCCGTGCTTGGAGCTTTCGCCACCGGTGTTGGTCTTGCGGCTGTGTCCGTGTCCGAAGCCGGGGTTCACCCGGATCCAGACGCGATGGCCGGGGGAACGCTCGCCCAACTGCTCGAGCATGTCCGGCGATCCCGCATTGACCGGGATGCCCAGCTCCACCACCCGATCCAAGGTGGCGCGATCGAAGAGGTCGGCGGTGAAGACGATGCCGGAGGGTTCGCCGTCGGCCGTGAACCCGGCCACCAGGGCGCGTTCGATCTCCCCGCCGGAAACGGAGTCCACCACCACCCCCCGTTCCCGCATCCGGCGAAGGATGTGGACGTTGGAACACGCCTTCTGGGCGAAGCGGATGGTGTCGAAGGCCTGGAGCTGCCGGATGCGGTCGCGGATGATCGCGGCGTCGTACACGTAGCAGGGAGTCCCGAATTCCGCGGCGATGCGCGTCAGGAAAGGAGCGTCGAGAGTCTTGGTGATCACGGTCGGAAGATAGAACCAGCCCGACCTCGGATTTGATAGATTAACGGGTCCATTGTCCATTCCCCACTTCCGATAGGAATCGTCCAAATGCATGCACACCGCGCGTTCCTCGCAAGCACGATCGTCGCCATCGCGGCCCTGTCCGGGTGCGGTGGTGGTTCCTCCACGTCTCCCAATCCGGGCTTCAAGGATCCCCGCGACGGACAGACCTACGACCTGGTGAAGATCGGAACCCAAACCTGGTTCGCGGAGAACCTGGACTACAAGGGAACCGGATCGGACACCGTGGGCGTCTGTTCGGAGTTTCTGACCGCGAATTGCGACCTCTACGGTCGACTCTACACCTGGGCCGAAGCCATGGGGGTGGCCACCAGCTACAACAACAACACATTGAACGCCACTGGCCGCGTCCAGGGGTTGTGTCCCGCAGGTTCGCACCTTCCCAGCGACTCGGAATGGGTGGTCTTGGACAGCGCGGTGCACGGGAACGCGGCAGACCTCAAATCCAACCGGTGGAACGGCAACAACAGCACCGGTTTCGGCGTGCTCCCCGGCTCGAGCAGACAGAATACGGGCGACTTCAACGCCCCCGGTCAAGACGCCTATTTCTGGTACCCCACGGAAGCGTCCTCGTCCAACGCCGATTTCCACTACTTCCTGGCGACCAGTTCAGCTCTCTTGCGGGCTTCGTACTACAAGACCAGCGCCCTCAGCGTCCGCTGCCTGGTCAACTAGGCCGCGGGAAACGCCGCCGCCACCGCGGCCCGGAAATCCGCGGGCCAGGGGGATTCGAAGGAACGTTCCGAGCCGTCGGGATGGACCAGGCGCAGGGCGCGGGCGTGCAGGCATTGTCGGGAGACCGCGCCAAGGATCCGTCGCGCGGCGGCTTTTTCCAGCGGCTGGGTGCGCTCCAGTCGTTCGGAGCCGCCTCCGTAGACCCCATCCCCCACCACGGGATGGCCACCGTGCGACAAGTGCACGCGGATCTGGTGGGTGCGTCCGGTCTCCAAGGAGCACTCCACCAAGCTGCACGGCGATCCAGGCCTATCCACACGGACCTTGGTGGCGGCGGGCCGGCCTTCCGGCACGACGGCCATGCGCACACGGTTGTGGGGATCCCTTCCGATGGGCAAGTCGACGCGCCCCGCTTCGGGAAGCCCCCACACCAACGCGTCGTAGGTGCGGGAGAGGCTGCGGTCCAGCAACTGCGCGGCCAGGAAGCGGTGGGCCTCGTCGTCCATGGCCACCACCAAAAGGCCCGAGGTGTCCTTGTCCAGGCGGTGCACGATCCCCGGCCGGCCAAGTCCGTTGAGCCCCGACAATTTTCGGTAGCGGTGAGCCAGGGCGTTCGCCAAGGTTCCGTCGGGACAGCCAGCACCGGGGTGGACCACGAGACCGGCGGGCTTGTCGATCACCGCGATCCGGTCATCCTCCCAGACCACGACCAGCGGGATTTCCTGGGGCTCCACGGGCCTCTCGGGGCTCGCCTTTTCCGGCCAGGAGACCGCGGAAACCCGCATCCCCGGTGCCAGCCGGAACGAGGACTTGCGAGCGACTCCGTCCACCAGAACCTGTCCTTCGCGGATCCATTCCTGCACGAGGGTGCGCGACCAGGTCGGGAACCGATCCGCCAGATACCGGTCCAGGCGATCGTCCTCCCCGTCTTCCTCCACCTGCCAGAGGTCTGGAAACGGGCTCATGGAGCGGCCTGCTGCGTCTCCTCGGGATCCGTCGCGGGGAGGGAAGGCGCGAAGGCCTCGGGCCGAGAGGAACGATTTGCCTCTCCCCAGAGAAGGAGGCAGACACCGACGGAGATCGCGCTGTCCGCGACGTTGAAGGTGGGCCAGCGCCAGGCGATGCCGGGAACGCCGACGGAGATGAAATCCACGACGTGCGCGAGGCGGAACCGATCCAACAGGTTGCCCAGGGCACCCGCAAGCACCATGGTGGCACCCGTGCGAACCGGGATCGATCGGTCGCGGAACCACAAGCGCACCAGGAATCCACCTGCCACGGCGGTCAAGAGCGCGTAGAACACGGTGGGCGGCAGGAACGGCAGGATGGTCTGGGGGGACATGGAGAACGCCGCCCCGGGGTTGTAGGCCACGAAGAACCACAGGAAGTCCCCGGCGATCTTGCGCGCATGGTCGGAGTGGATCTGGCCCAGGAAGACGCCATCGCCCAGATGCCGCAACGCGAAGAACTTGGTGATCTGGTCGGCCAGCAGGACGGACACGAACAGTCCCGCTCCGGCCCAGGCACCATCCTGCGCGAACTTGCCGCCGGTCACCGCGAGATCGCCTGGAGTTTGTCCGCCAAGGCGCGGTTGCGGCGGTTGAACTGGGCTTGGAGCAGGAGGTTGGACCAGCAGGTGAAGGAAGTGGTCCACAGGATGCGATTCACACGTGCCCGCCCGATCTTCACGCGCCGCGCGGGGTCCAGCGCGGCTCCGGGATCGGAAGCCAACAGGATCAGGGTGTCCTGCGCGATCAGGAGTGGCCAGAGGCAGAACAGCCGGACGCGCCACGCCGTCCAGGGCAGATCGCGGACATAGGCCTGCGCCTTGCGGATCTCGCGGTCGGCCAGGCGGATCAGGTCCAGCAGGACCTTGGAGGCGGGCTCGCGGAAGTCCGGCTCCCACAACTGGTCCGGGGAGATCCCCTGGGATCTGCACATCTCCTCCGGCACGAAAACGGTCCGACGGGTTCCGTCCGCCGGGATGTCGCGGGCGATGTTGACCAGCTGCAGGCCCAACCCGAAGGCCACCGCGTTGGTGCGCAGCCGTTCCTTGCGCGAGGCGGCCATGCCCTTCGAGGAAAACAGGTCGGTGAGCATGAGCCCCACCGTGCCGGCCACGAAGTAGCAGTAGTCCATCAGCTCCTGGCGCGTCCCCAACCGGAACCAGCCGTCCTCTTCGCGCTGGACCGCGTAATGGACCATCCCGCCGCACATCTCCCGCACCCGCTCTTCCACCGCCGCCCGGTGGGCGGGCCCCACGCCCGCGAAGACCTCGAAGACCAGGTCGGCGTGGGCGACCAGGAACAGGTCGGGGTGGGTCTCCGTCTTCCAGGAGGCGGGCAGGGAGGACAGGAACTCCTCGATTCCGTCGGGATCCGGTTCGCCGGGTCGGAAACAGGCGACGTAGAGGCCCAGCAACCGCTTCCGCTCCTCGGCGGGCATGGCCCGGTCGTCCTCGATGGTGTCGGCGATGCGCATCAGGAGGTAGGCCAGGCGGACGGTCTCTTCCAGGTCCGCGGGCAGCACCTTGATGTTCAGCGCGAAGGTGCGGGACACGAGGTTGAGCCAGATGCGGCAGAAGTCCGCGGCGACATCGGGATCACCCCCGAGCACGCGCTCCCGGATCACGGTGCGGTCTGGCGACATGGGGGCCAAAGATAGACGTCAGCGTCCTGGAATGATGCCGTCGAGAAGCTCCGCGAGTGCAGGCTCGATCAGGGTGGAGCAATGCTCGATGGTCTTGGCCTGCTCCAGGATGATCTGGTCCCGGTGGCTCTGGGCGTTGTTGCGCAGCCATTCCGCCACCAGCTTCTGGCGCTCCATCGGCGTGAGCGCGCCCATCTCGCTGTCCAGCGATTTGCGGATGAAGTCGGCCTGGGCCCGCATGTAGGCCTGCATGTCGAAGGGCTGGTTGGAACGGATCACGAAGAATTTCGCCAGCGCCTGCAGCGGCGGCGTCGGCGAAATCGGGAGAAAATCGGACACGAACCTCCGCCAGTCTTCGCGATGCTGCCGGAAGAAGCGCACGATCTGTTCGGCGGATTCTTCGTTGCTGCAGCTGTCCTGATCCATCGACCCTCCGATAACGCGTGCCCACAAAATAGGCATGTCGGGGATTTTGGATGTCGAGTACCTTCCCGTGCACCAATGGGGAGGGTGGTGGGCGACGGCCCCCGCCCAGGCAATATTTCCGGGGTGGATGCGTCATGGGATTCGACGCACCAGCGTGCGAGCGGCAAACACGGTTCCAAGGAGCGGCGGCGATGCGCAAAGGAAGATGGGGATGGACGGCCTTGGCCGCGGCGGGACTGGTCGGATGCCAGTCCGGGCCGGGACCGTTCGGCGGCTCGGGTACGATCGAACTGCGCGAATCCCGGCTGGGGGCCCAGGTTCCCGGCGTCGTGCTTTCTGTGGCCGTGGAGGAAGGCGATTCCGCGCTGCCGGGCGAGACCCTCCTGGTGCAGGACACCGTGTCCCGGGCCATCGCCCGCGACGAAGCCCGGTCCACGGCCATGGCCGCGCAGGCCCAGTGGCAGCAGGTGGCGCGGGGCAGCCGCGCCGAGGACATCTCCCAGGCCCTGGCCCAGCAGCAAGCCGCCCGGGCCCAGGCGGACGGCGCCGCGGACAATTTCCGTCGAACCCAGGGACTGGCCGCCCAGGGAGCCGCGACGCCAGCGCAGCTGGAAGCGGCGCGCACCCAGTTGGACGCCACCCAGGCCACGTTCAAGGCCCTGCAGGCCACCTCCGACCGGCTGGTGAAGGGGTCGCGGATCGAGGAGATCACCCGGGCCCGCGCCCAGTGGGACCAGGCCCAGGACGCGCTTCGCGCCGCGCAGGACCAGCTCGACCGCTCCGTGGTGCGCGCGCCCGCGGGTCCCAAGGGCAGGTGGATCGTGACGGAGCGGCTCGCGGAGCCGGGCGAGATGGTGGAACCGGGCGGCCAGGTCCTTTCCTTGGCCGACCCCGGAAGGGCCGACCTGAAGATCTACCTCTCCGAGCAGTCCGTGGCCAAGGTGAAAATCGGCCAGAAAGCCGAGGTCTTCCTGGATTCCGATCCCGCGCAGGCGATCCCGGCCGTGGTTTCCAACGTGGCCGAGCAGGCCGAGTTCACTCCCAAGAACGTGCAGACGGCCGGGGAACGCGCCAAGCTGGTGTACGCGGTGACCCTCCGGGTGCAGAACGACGGCCATCTGAAGTCGGGGATGCCCGCCCTGGGCCGCGTCCTGGCGGGTTCGTGAGCGCAGCCGCCGAATTCGTGGATGTCCGGCAGCGCTGGAACCGGCGGCGGCCGGAGGAAGCCCTGAAGGGGGTGTCGTTTTCCGTCCCCGAAGGCGCCATGCTGGGCCTGGTGGGTCCCGACGGCGCCGGCAAGACCACCCTGCTGCGGGCCCTGTGCCACCTGTACGAACCCACGGGGGGGAAGGTGATGCTCTTCGGGGAGCCCGTGGCCTCGAACCCGGGGAGGGTGCGGACGCATGTGGGGTACCTGGCCCAGAAGTTCTCCCTGTACGGTGACCTCACGGTGGACGAGAACATCGCCTTCTTCGGCGAGATCTACGGGGTGGTGGACGCCGCCGCCCGTGGGCGCGACCTCCTGGGCCGCATGGGCATGGACCGGTTCGGATCGCGGCTGGCCTCCAAGCTCTCGGGAGGGATGAAGCAGAAACTGGCGTTGACCATCTCCCTGCTGCACCGCCCCAAGCTGCTGGTCCTGGACGAGCCCACCAACGGCGTGGATCCCGTGAGCCGTCGCGAATTCTGGATCGTGCTCGGCGAGCTGGTGGCGGGCGGGATGAGCATCCTGGTGAGCACGCCCTACCTGGACGAGGCCGCCAAGTGCCAACGCGTCGCGATGCTCCACGAGGGCACCCTGCTCTGCGAGGGACCCGTGGCGGAAGTGGTGGCCCGCACCGGAGCCCAGCTCCTGGAACTGATCGCGGAAGACCCGCGCGCCGCGCGCACGGCGCTTTCCGTCCTGCCCGAGGCCGCGCGGATGCAGACCCGCGGCGAACGGTTGGAGTTCCTCTCCCCGGATCCCGCCGACCTGAAAGGGCGCATCGAGAAGATCCTGTCCGAAGCGGGAATTCCCGTGCTGGAGTGGAGCACGCGGACCCCGGATCTGGAAAACGCATTCCTGGAACTGTTGCGGCAATGAGGTGGCCCATGCGAACCCGTCCGTCCCTGCTCCCGTGCCTGGCCTTGGTGGCCGCGGCGTCGGGAAGCAACCTGTCCCTGAGCGATGCGCTTGCGACCGCGGCGAACCGCGATCCCCAGTCCCGGTCCGACTCGCTGGGTGTGGACGCTTCCCTCCTCCAGGCCTCCCTGCAACGGGCGGTCTGGCTCCCCTCGGTGGGCGTCCAGGCCTCCTACAACAGGTTGTCCAACATCGACGAACCGCCTCTTGTCCTTCCCCTTCCCGCCGCCCTGGGGGGGCCGCAGGACGTGAACATCGCACCGCAGATCCCCAACCAGTGGGGTTTGTCGGCCCGCGCCGACCAGGTCCTCTGGGAGGGCGGAAAGTCCATCCACATGGAGCGGGCCGCGACTTGGCAGGCCGAGGCGGGTCGGGCTTCCCGGACGAAGTCCAGACAAGAACTGACAACGCGGGTGGCCACGGCCTACTGGAACCTGTCGGCCGCCCAGGCTTCGCTGGAATCGGCGCAAAGGGCCTTCGCGAGCGCCGATTCGCAGGCGGTCCTCACCGCCGTGGGGTACCGCCAAGGCACCGCGCTGGAGCAGGACACGCTGCAGGCCCGGCTGCGGATGCGGCAAATCGAACTGCAGGTCGAGCAGGCTTCCGCGTCGCGCGAGACCGCCCGGCAGGCGCTGTGCGTGGCGTTGGGACTGGACATCCAAAGCGAACTTTCGGCGTCGGATCCCCTGGTTCCGCTTCCCACCCCTTCGGCGCCGGCAGCCATCGTGGAACGCCCCGAGATCGAACAGGCCCGCGCCCAGGCTTCGTCCGCCGAGGAACAGGCCAAGGCGGCGCGAGCGGCCTATTCCCCGCAGCTAGCGGCCTCGGCGGAATACGACCTGCAGGACCCCAATCCCCGGGTGATCCCCAACCGCGACAGCTTCGACGGGTCCTGGCGCGTGGGTGTCACCGCGAACTGGAACCTCTTCCGGGGCGGCATGGACGACCTCTCCGCCCGGACCGCGGATCTCCAGGCGCGCCAAGCCAGGCTTCGCGAGGTGGCGGTGCGCGACGCCGACGAGCAGGACCTGGCTCTCAAGGAGACCAACTACCGCCTGGCCGTGCGCCGTCGCCAGATCAGCCAATCCTCGCTGCCGCTCGCCCGCAGGGACCTGGAACTGGCGCTCATCCGGGCGCAGGTGGGGACATCGCTGCGTCTGGAGGCCATCGACCGGGAGTCGGCGCTTTCCCAGGCCGAATCCGACCTCGCCCTGGCCATCGCCCAGGAGAACGCGGCGGCCCTGGCGCTTTCCCTGGCGCGCGGACAGGATCCGTCGTGGAAGTGAACGCTCCGGCGGTCATCGAGACGCGAGGCCTCACCCGCCGGTTCGGGGATTTCGTCGCGGTGGACAACCTGGACATCTCGGTGGCCAAGGGGGAGATCTTCGGGTTCCTGGGTCCCAACGGGTCGGGGAAGTCCACCACCATCCGGATGCTCACGGGCATCCTCCAGCCCAGCTCGGGAACGGCCCGGGTGGCGGGTTTCGAGGTGGGGCGCGAAAGCCGGAAGATCAAGTTCCGCATCGGGTACATGAGCCAGAAGTTCAGCCTCTACGAGGACCTGCAGGTGGCGGAGAACCTCTCCTTCTTCGCCGCCGTCTACCGCCTGCCCAAGGCATTGGCCTTGGAACGGATCCAGTGGGCGCTGGACTATTCGGAACTCGCGGACCAGCGGAAGACCATGACCCGCGACCTCCCCGGCGGCATCCGCCAGCGGCTCGCCCTGGCCTGCGCCCTCATGCACCGTCCGGAAATCCTGTTCCTGGACGAACCGACCTCGGGGGTGGACCCCATCGCCCGACGGCGCTTCTGGGAAACCATCTACGACCTCTCCAAGGGAGGCGTCACAATCCTGGTCACCACGCACTTCCTGGAAGAGGCCGAATACTGCGACCGGGTGGGGATGATCCTGGACGGCAAGATGGTGGCCCTGGGGACGCCCCGTGCGCTCAAGCAGGAGATCTTTCCAGGACACAAGGAGGAGCCCTCCATGGAGGACGTGTTCGTGGAACTCGTGAACCGCGGAAGGAAGGCGGCGGCATGAGCGGATTCCTGCGACGCACCAGGGCCATGGCCGCCAAGGAGTTCCGCCAGTCCTTCCGCGACAAGCTCACGCTCGCGGCGTACATCTTCCTGCCCGTCTTCCTGCTGCTCCTGTTCGGATACGCGCTGTCCTTCGACGTGAAGCACGTCCCCATCGGGGTCTGGGACCAGGACAAGACCCGTCAAAGCCGGGACCTGGCGGCATCGTTCAGTTCCGCGGAGGCGTTCGACAGGGTTGCGAACCTCAATTCGCTCGCGGAAGCCGACCGGCTGGTGCTTTCGGACAAGGCCTCCGCGGTCCTGTGCATCCCGGAGGGCTACGCCCGCGACCTCGCGCAATCCCGCACGGCCGAGGTGGGCTTCCTGCTGGACGGGGCCGACGCGAACCAGGGCGCGCAAGCCCTGGGATTCGCCCAAGGCCTGGTCCGCAACGCCGATCTGGACGTCAAGATCCGCGCCCTCTCCGACAAGGGCCAGCAGTTCAAGACCCCGGTGGAAGCCCGGGAGCAGATCCTCTACAATCCCGAACTGGAGACCCGGATCTTCATGATCCCGGGGCTGATGGTGTACATCCTCACGGTGACGGCGGTGATCTCCACGGTGATCGCCATCGTCCGGGAGCGCGAACGCGGCACCTTCGAGCAGCTCCAGGTCTCCCCGGTGCGGCCCATCGAGGTCATCCTGGGGAAGCTCGCCCCCTACCTCTCGCTCTCCGTGTTGGTGGCCATCCTGATCGTCGCCGGAGCGGTGGGTCTCTTCGGGATGCCCGTCCGGGGGAGCATCCCCGCGCTGGTGGGAGTCCTGCTCCTGTTCCTGGTGACGGCCTCCGCCCAAGGACTGTTCCTGTCCACCCTGTCCGACAAGCAGGAGACGGCCTTCTCCTTCGCCGGCCTCCTGACCATGCTCCCTTCTGTGATGCTGTCCGGGTTCATCTACCCGATCCACAACATGCCCGCCGCGCTCCAGGCCGTGACCTTCCTGTTTCCGGGCCGCTACCTGATTTCCGCCCTGCGGGCCCTCATGCTGCGGGACGGCACCACCATCGTCACCGTCTGGCGCGAGGTGGCTGCGCTGTGCGCCTACACCACCGTGGTGATGCTTTTCGCCATGCGCCGCCTGGGAGGGATCCTGAAGTGAACTTCCAGGTCGCGGTCGCCTTCGTGCGCAAGGAACTCGCCCAGATCATGAGGGATCCCCGCATGCGCGGGATCACCCTGTTCATGCCCGTGATCCAACTGCTGCTCCTCGTCTCCGCGGCGCGACTGGATCTGGTCCAGGCCCCGGTGGCCCTCCTGGACCTGGACCACACCTCCGAGAGCCGATCTCTCCGGAACCGGGTCGTGGCGTCCCCCTTCTTCAAGCTGCGCTCCGACCTCGTCGACGCCACCGAGGTGGAACCCCTGCTGCGCGACGGGCGCGTGACGGCGGTGATGGAGATCCCCCGGAATTTCGGACGCGATGTGGAATCCGGCCGCACCGCCCAGGTGGGGCTTTTCGTGGACGGGTCGGACGCCAACACCGCCGGGCTCGTCTCCACCTACCTGTCCAGCATCGCCCAGGACGCCGGCATGAGCCAACTGCTGGTGCGCCAACGGCTCGCGATGGGGGATCCCCGATTTCCCGGAGTCGAGCTGCGACCCCGCGTCTGGTTCAACCCCGAGCTGGAGTCCAAGTGGTTCATGGTGCCGGCGGTGCTGGCCATGACCATCTTCCTCACCACCATCATGGCCAGTTCCAACGCCATCGTGAAGGAGAAGGAGATGGGGACCTTGGAACAATTGATCGTCACCCCGCTGCGCGGCTGGGAACTGGCCCTGGGGAAGGTGGTCCCCTACTTCCTGACCTCCACCTGGGTGGTGACGGCGGTCCTGGTGCTCGCCTGGCTGGTGTTCGGGGTCAAGCCGCTGGGGAGCCTGCTGCTCCTGTACCCCGCGATCTGGCTCTTCCTGCTCTCGTCCCTCGGGATCGGGCTCTTGATCTCCACCTTCGCCCAGACCCAGCAGCAGGCAATGGTGGTGGCCACCTTCTTCATGCTGCCCATGATGATCTACCTCTCGGGCTTCACCTTCCCCATCCGCAACATGCCCGTCTGGCTGCAGCAGATCACCTTGCTGATCCCCATGCGTTACTTCCTCATCATCATCCGGGGCATCTACCTGAAGGGCGCGGGCTTCCTGGACCTGTGGCGGGAATGGGCGGCCATCGCCGCCTACGGCGTGTCCGCCATGACCGTCGCGATCTGGAGACTGGACCGGCAGCTGCACTGAACGCTCCGGTTCCGGGCGAGGAACCGAAGCCGTCCGCGCTCCCCGACCGATGCGCCTCAGCGCAGCAAAGCGTCGGACTGGAATCCTTCGGGGACCACGGCGGCCAGAGTCCAGCCGTTCTCCTCGGACACCGGTCCCAAGTGCTCGTCGAGCACCCGTTCCACCTGCGCGGAGTCCACCGCGTCCACGGTGGCGAGGATCTCGTCCAGGGGGATGGGCCTGCCGTACAGCAACTGGCATTTGCCCAGATGCTGCATGCGCGCGCTGGGATTCTCCAAGGCGAGGACCGCCGCCCCGGAGGCGTGCGCCTTGGCGAAGCGGAGCTCCTTGCGGGAGAGCCCTTCGCGCCGGATCTTGTCCACCTCGGCCGAAGCGACGCGAGCCGCCCGGGCGGCCTGGCGCGGCTCGGTGCCCAGGGAGATCCCGAAGGCACCGGCGCCCAGCAGGAAGTCCGCGAAGGAGTAGACGCTGTAGGCGAGACCGCGGCGTTCGCGGATCTCCTGGTTCAGTCGACTGGCCATGCCCCCGCCCAACACCAGGTTCACCAGTCCCAACGCGTGGCGATCGGGGTGATGGGCGGAGATGGAACGACGCGACAGGATCATGTTGACCTGGGCGACGTCCTTGCGCACCACCAGCCGCGGAGACTGCCTGGAGCCGGGCTTCACGGCCTTCTGGTGCTCGGATTTCCCGTACGCCTTGGCCTGCAGGCCCATGGCCGCGGCGGCCACGAGTTCGTCGTGGTCCACGTTCCCCGAAGCGGCCACCACGATGGGGACCTCTCCGGAGAGGGAGCGCGCCTTGTGCGCCAACAGGTCACGCGCCGACAGGGGAGCCACCGACTCGATGGTTCCCGCGATGGGCTCGCCCAGCGGGTTGCGGTGCCAAAGAGCCTGGGCGAAGAGATCCCCCACCAGTTCTTCCGGATCGTCGTCGCAGCCTCTGATCTCCTCCAGCACGACCTGGCGTTCCATCTCCAGGTCCTTGCGGGAGAGCTTGGCACCCACGACCAGGTCGCACAGCAATTCCGCCGCCCGCTTCTGGTCGCGATCCAGGACCTTTGCGTAGAAGCAGGTCTGCTCCCGGCTGGTGAAGGCGTTGAGATGCCCACCCACCTCTTCCAATTCCCGGGAAACGCGCAAGGCGCTGCGCTTGGCGGTGCCCTTGAACACCATGTGTTCGTACAGGTGCGCCAGCCCGGCCTTGCCGACCGGATCGTGGCGGGAACCGAGGCCGATCCAGACACCGACGGACAGCGAGCGCTGCCCCTCCATGCGCTCGGAAACGACGACGACCCCGTTGGGAAGCAACGTGGAACGCACGTTTTCGAGAGCGGTCTGGATCGGACGCGAGGCCCGGCGTACATCTACCATAGGTGCGTCAAGGTAGGAATCGGGGGACCTTGCGACACGATCGCGATCCGATCGCCGCCGAAAGCCCCCTCTGGACGGCACCCTACGCCGCCAAGGCGTTCCCCACCGCCGCGAACCCCTGGCGGCGTCGCACATGGTCCAATGCCCTGCCCAACCGCCTTTGCCGTTCTCCTTCCGGGGTGGCGAACAGATCTTCCTGGCCGGTGAGCGTGAAGGTCCGGGTCGCGGACAATCGGAGCGACCGCACCGACACGCGCCGCTCGTCCAGTTGCTCCAGGAGCTTCCACGCCGCCTCGCGCAGGGACAGGAAGTCCTCCACGGGAAGCGGAGGCCGTGCGGAAGAGGACGTCTCCTGGCCATCCGACCACGTGATCCCCAGGCGGACCTCCTGGACGCCCAGAGACCGCTCGCGCAACGCGAAGGCCAACCGGTCGGCGAGCTGGTGGACGGCGCCGCGCAGGACCTCCACGTCGTTCTCGTCGCAGGAGAGGACCAGCTCCTCCGACCGCCCCCTGGATCTCTTGGCGGGATCCGGATCCAGCCCCATCGCCAGGGCTGCCAGACGGTCGCCATCCGCGGCCAGATGCAGGCGCAGGAACGTCCGGGGCTGGCGGCGCACGTCGCCCAGGGTCTTCAGCCCGAACCGCTCGAGCGCTTCCCGCGACTTCGATGAGAGCCAGCGGACGGACGCCAAGGGAACCTGCTCCAACCGATCCGCTTCGCACCCCGGACCGCAGAGATCGATGCCCGACTCCCCGCCACCCGAGCGCACCAGGATCTCGGCGACCCCGCGGACCGGCGCCCCCGCCAAGCGGATTTCGCGCACGCCCGAGGCCCGGGCGAGGTCGTCCCTCAAACGGGCGGCCCAGCCCTCCCAATCTCCGCCGAACAGGTGCACCGTTCCGGACAGGTCCAGGGACATGCCTTCGGGTCCCAGTTCCCAGACCGGCGTGCGCGCCTCGCAAAGTGCCGACAGGATCCGTCGAAACGATCCCAGGGCGGACGCGTCCGGGCCCACGACCGGAACCTGCGGGAACCGGCGCCGCAGCTCGGCCAGGCGCATCCCGGGCGCGATCCCGAGATCCCGGGCCGCCGAAGAGCACTCTTCCAACCGGGCGTGCGCCCCGGCCGCCTGGGAACTCAGGACCCAAGCCGTCCCCCGCAGGTCGGGCCGACCCGCCTCCAGCAGTTGCCGCATCAATCCGGGCGCCCAGAGCGCCACATGCCGAATTCCCTCGTTCATGTCCGTATCTCCTCCAC
>Ga0302283_1002115_pt1 | contig 16197 bp, 10 predicted proteins | sample III_Fen_E1_4_FD_198770 | JGI IMG/M metagenome (GOLD analysis project Ga0302283, IMG submission 198770) | Peat permafrost microbial communities from Stordalen Mire near Abisko, Sweden - III_Fen_E1_4 | ecosystem: Environmental > Terrestrial > Soil > Wetlands > Permafrost | place: Sweden: Abisko...
GGTGCTGCTAGAGCTACACGCGATGGCGAGGGCAGCAGGGGCGAGGAGCGCGAGGAGCTTGATCGAAGAACGAACCATGGAAAAGTCCTTTCGACACGCAGAAGGATCCGGTAGCGCGCGTGCCCGACGGCCATCGTAGGCGAACGTCCCGCGATTGTGCCAAATTTGTGTCTCACGGTAACGCGCGAACGTGCCCCCCGCGAGGCCGGTCTCTCGAGAGGCCAAGAGCATCTCGTTGCCGAGCAAGAGCATCTCGTTGCCGAGCAAGGGCATCGCGCTGGCAGCCGAGGGCATCGCGTTGCTGAGCGAACGCATCGCGTTGCCGAGCAAGGGCACCTCGTTGCCGAGCAAGGGCACCTCCCTGCCGAGCGAGGGCATCTCGCGGCCAGCCAAGGGCACCTCGTTGCCGAGCAAGGGCATCTCGCGGCCAGCCAAGGGCATCTCCCCGGTAACCCGGGGCATCACCCCGGCAACCCGGGGCATCTCTTTGTCAGCCGAGGCACCTCGCGGCCAGCCAAGGGCATCACCGCGGGAAGGCGAGCGACCCGCTACTCGTCCGCATCCATCTCCGGGTAGTCCCCCGCCGCCAGGTTGTCGAAGCGGGTACACGACGCGGTGAACCGGGTCATCACCTTGCCGGTCGGCCCGTTGCGCTGCTTGGCGATGATGAGCTCGGCGATGCCCTTCGAGTTGGTGGTCTCCGCGTTGTAGTACTCGTCGCGGTAGATGAAGATGATGGTGTCGGCGTCCTGCTCGATGGCGCCGGACTCGCGCAGATCCGAGAGCTGCGGCCGCTTGTCCTTGGTGGTGCGGGTCTCCACCGCCCGGTTGAGCTGGGAGAGGGCGATCACCGGCACGCTCAGCTCCTTGGCGAGCTGCTTGAGCCCTCGGGAGATCTCGCTGATCTCCTGCTCGCGGCTGTTCACCCCGTCGCGCCCCTTCATCAGCTGGAGGTAGTCGACGACCACCAGGCCGACCCGGCGCTCGGCCGAGGTGGGGGTGGCCTCGCGGTTGTACTCGGCCTGGATGCGGCGCACCTTGGCGCGCAGCTCGAGGACGCCGAGGGCCGAGGTGTCGTCGATCCAGATGGGCAAGCTGGAGAGGTAGGAGGCGGCCTCGGTGAGCCGGCGCCAGTCGTCGGGGGCGAGCATGCCCTGGCGGACCTTGCCGACGTCGACGCGGCCCTCCGAGCAGACCATGCGGACGGCGAGCTGCTCGCGCGGCATCTCCAGCGAGAAGACCAGGACGCCGAAGCCCGGCTCCTGCCGCTCGACGCCGTGGTCCTGCTCGCCCGGGCCGGGGGAGGCCACGGTGCGGGGCGAGGCCACGTTGACGCCGAGGTTGAGGACGAAGCTGGTCTTGCCCATGCCCGGCCGGGCCGCGATGATCATCAGATCGCCGTTGTGGAGACCGGCGGTCTTGCCGTCGAGCTTCTCGTAGCCGGTGGAGATGCCGGTGATGCGATCGCCGCGCTCCGCGGCGGCGGTGATCTGCTGGAAGGCGGCGCGCAGCACCTGGTTGATGGGCTGGACGCTGCTGCCCTGCGCGGTGCGGGCGAGCTGGTAGATGTCCTGCTCGCAGCCGTCGATGAACGACTGCACCACGCCGACGTCGCCGTAGCCCTCGGCGGCGACGCGCTGGCAGGTGGCGATCACGGCGCGCAGCCGCCACTTCTCGTAGACGGTGGTGGCGTGCGCGGCCACGTGGGCGACGGCGGGCGTGGCGTCGGCGAGCTGCGCCAGGTAGCCGGGGCCGCCGATCTGGGCGAGCTTCTCCCGGTCGCGCAGGTACGAGGCCACCGAGACGATGTCGATGGGCGTGCCCGCCAGCGCCAGCGCCTGCGCGCCCTCGTAGATGCGGCCGTTGGCGTCGCTGTAGAAGTGCTCGGGCTTGAGGATCTCGAGGACGCGGTCGAGGGCCTCGCGGCTGAGGAGGATCGCCGAGAGCACCGCCGCCTCGGCGTCGAGGTCGTGCGGGGGGACGCGACCGTTGACGATGGGCGGCTCGAGCCGCTGGGGCGGGCGCCCTCGTCCTCCGCGGTTGGTCTGCATCATGTTGGACACCGGTTGGCCACAGCGAGCCCAGGGGTTATCCACAGGCCCGTGGCCGAAATGACAGACGCCCCGAAGGACGAGCCCTCGAGGCGCCTTGTCGACGACCCCCTGCCTACCAGACTTTTCGTCGAGGCGCGACGGCGGCCCGCCGCGGGCGGTCCTACTCGGTCCGAGGGGAAGCTCGCCGTATCCAGCGTTTCCGGATCTCGGGGCCGGGGTTCTCCTTGTCGCTCCCACCGCGCGCCGCTAGGGTGCGGCCGATCGCGGGCCTCGCCCGCGCGATAGGCGGCGCATGATCGAACCTCCGAGGATGAAGCTCGTGCTGGAGGACGGCACGACGATGGTGGGCGGGTGCTTCGGGGCGGCGCGTCCAGCCGCGGGCGAGGTGGTGTTCAACACCGGCATGAGCGGCTACGTGGAGACGCTCACCGACCCCTCGTACAAGGGGCAGATCCTCGTCACCACCTACCCGCTGATCGGCAGCTACGGCGTGCCGGCCCCGCGGGAGCCCGGGTCCCTGGCCGCCCCGTACGAGTCGGACCACATCCAGGTCCAGGGCCTGGTGGTGCAGACCTACGTGGACGCGTACAGCCACCACTCCGCGACGCGCTCGCTCGGCGCCTGGCTCGAGAGCGAGGGCATCCCGGCCATCACCGGCATCGACACCCGCACCCTCACCCGCAAGCTGCGCGAGCACGGCACCCTGCGCGGCTGGATCTTCCCGGCCGAGATGGAGCTCGAGCGCGCCAAGCGCGTCGCCCACACGGTCGAGATGCGCGAGGAGGTCTTCCGCCTGGTGTCCCCGACCGAGACCATCCGCTACCCCCACCTGCCCGGCCAGGGCTCGCTGAAGATCCTCCTCGTCGACGCCGGCGCCAAGGACAACATCGTCCGCTCGCTGCTCGCTCGCGGCTGCTCGGTGGTGCGCGCCCCCTGGCACGCCCGCCTGGGCGAGCTCGCCGCCGAGTGCGACGGGATCATGCTCGGCAACGGCCCCGGCGACCCCAAGGATCTCGGGCCCCTCATCGAGCAGGTGCGCGCGCTGCTGGGCACCTACCGGCGCCCCATCTTCGGCATCTGCCTGGGCAACCAGATCCTCGCGCTCGCCGCCGGCGGCGACACCTACAAGCTCCCCTACGGCCACCGCGGGGTGAACCAGCCCGTCCAGGATCTGCTCACCCGGCGCTGCTACGTCACCAGCCAGAACCACGGCTACGCCGTGCGCGACGCCTCCCTCCCGGCCGACTGGGAGCCCTGGTTCGTCAACATCAACGACGGCACCAACGAGGGCATCCGCTCGCGCACCCGGCCCTTCTTCAGCGTCCAGTTCCACCCCGAGGCCAGCCCCGGCCCCGAGGACGCGGGCTTCCTCTTCGACGATTTCCTGCGCCTCGTCGGCGCCATGTCCAGTGCTGGCGGGGGCGCGAGCTCCTCGACCCGGAGCTAGAGCATGTACGGCGCGTACCTCCCCAAGAAGCCCAAGCGCGTCCTCGTCCTCGGCTCCGGAGCCCTCCAGATCGGGCAGGCCGGCGAGTTCGACTACTCGGGCTCGCAGGCGATCAAGGCGTTCAAGGAGGAGGGCATCTTCACCGTCCTCGTCAACCCCAACATCGCCACCATCCAGACCAGCGAGGGCCTCGCCGACCGCATCCACCTCACCGCGGTCACCCCCGATTTCGTCGAGCGCATCCTGGTCAAGGAGGAGGTCGACGCCATCGCCCTCTCCTTCGGCGGCCAGACCGCGCTCAACTGCGGCCTCGCCCTCCACGACTCGGGCGTCCTCGAGCGCTACGGCGTGCGGGTGCTGGGCACGCCCATCAAGTCGATCCGCGACACCGAGGACCGCCAGCTCTTCATCGAGCGATTGAACGAGATCGGGGTCAAGACCGCGCGCAGCCGGGCCTGCCGCTCGGTCGAAGACGCGCACGCCGCGGCTCTCGAGATCGGCCTCCCGGTCATGCTCCGCGGCGGCTACGCGCTCGGCGGCAAGGGCAGCGGCATCGTCGAGACCGAGGCCGAGCTCGACGCCGCCATCCGCCGCGCCTTCGAGGGCGGCGTGGTCCAGGTCCTCGTCGAGGAGAACCTCCGGGGCTGGAAGGAGATCGAGTACGAAGTCGTCCGCGACGCGCGCGACAACTGCATCACCGTCTGCAACATGGAGAACCTCGATCCGATGGGGATCCACACCGGCGAGTCCATCGTCGTGGCCCCCTCGCAGACGCTCAACGACGAGGAGTACCAGCTCCTCCGCTCCATCGCGATCAAGACCGTGCGCCACCTCGGCATCGTCGGCGAGTGCAACATCCAGTACGCCCTCGACCCCCAGAGCTGCGACTACCGCGTCATCGAGGTCAACGCCCGCCTCTCCCGCTCCTCGGCGCTCGCCAGCAAGGCCACCGGCTACCCGCTCGCCTACGTCGCCGCCAAGATCGCCCTCGGCTACACCCTGCCCGAGATCCCCAACGCCATCACCCGCCGCACCACCTCGTTCTTCGAGCCCGCGCTCGACTACCTGGTCGTGAAGATGCCCCGCTGGGACCTCGGCAAGTTCCGCGGCGCCGAGCTGCGCATCGGCAGCGAGATGAAGAGCGTCGGCGAGGTCATGGCCATCGGCCGCACCTTCCCCGAGGTCATCCAGAAGGCGCTCCGCATGCTCGACATCGGAGTCAAGGGCCTCGACCCCGACGCCTTCGTCTTCGACAACCTCAAGGACAAGCTCAAGAACGCCACGCCGCTGCGGATCTTCGCGGTGGCCCAGGCGCTCCGCGACGGCATGACCGTCGACGAGATCCACGAGATCACCAAGATCGACCGCTGGTTCTTGAACGCCATCGTCCCGGTGGTGGAGACCCACAAGGAGCTCCAGCGCCGCCGCGACGTCCTCGCCGAGGAGGAGCTCCTCGCCGCCAAGAAGCTTGGCTTCTCCGATCAGATGGTAGGCCACCTGATGGGCAAGCGCCGCATCGAGATCCGCGAGCTCCGCAAGCGCTACGGCATCCAGCCGCACGTGGCCCAGATCGACACCATGGCGGCCGAGTTCCCCGCCGAGACCAACTACCTCTACTCGAGCTACCACGCCTCCGCGACCGACGTCGCGCCGTCGTGGCGCAAGAAGATCCTGGTGCTCGGCTCCGGCGTGTACCGCATCGGTTCCAGCGTCGAGTTCGACTGGTGCTGCGTCAACGCCATCCAGACGGCCTCTGCCCTCGGGTACGAGACCATCATGCTCAACTACAACCCGGAGACGGTGAGCACCGACTACGACACCTGCGACAAGCTCATCTTCGACGAGATCAGCATCGAGACCGTGCTCGACATCTACGAGCGCGAGCAGCCCTACGGCATCGTGGTGAGCATGGGCGGCCAGGTCCCCAACAACCTGGCCATGCGGCTCCACCAGGCCGGCGCCCGCATCCTCGGCACCGCCGCCGAGAGCATCGACATGGCCGAGGACCGTCGCAAGTTCAGCGCCCTCCTCGACCGCCTCGAGATCGATCAGCCCCTCTGGGACCACGTGACCGACGCCTCCAACGCCCCCGACATCGTCAAGAAGCTGGGCGGCTTCCCGGTGCTGGTGCGCCCGAGCTACGTGCTCTCCGGCGCCGCCATGAGCGTGGCCCACGAGCCCAACGAGCTGGAGCGCATCCTCGCCCGCGCCAAGGCCATCTCCCCCGAGTACCCGGTGGTCATCTCCCGGTTCGAGACCCACGCCCGCGAGATCGAGATCGACGCCGTCGCCGACCACGGCGAGATCGTCCTCTCCGCCATCAGCGAGCACATCGAGGACGCCGGGGTCCACAGCGGCGACGCCACCCTGGTCCTGCCCCCGCAGACCCTCTACATCGCCACCATCCGCGCCATCCGCCAGATCGCCGCCAAGATCGCCCGCGCCCTCGCCATCACCGGGCCCTTCAACATCCAGTTCCTGGCCAAGCAGAACCAGGTGAAGGTCATCGAGTGCAACCTCCGCGCCTCGCGGAGCTTCCCCTTCGTGTCCAAGGTGACCGGCACCAACTACATCGCCGAGGCCATGCGCCGCATGCTCGGGGTGCAGAAGCCCGTGGAGAACCGCAGCCTCGATCTCGACTACGTGGCGGTCAAGGCGCCCATGTTCTCCTTCTCCCGCCTGGTCGGCGCCGACCCCATGCTCGGCGTCGAGATGGCCTCCACCGGCGAGGTCGGCTGCTTCGGCGACACCGTCCACGAGGCCCTCCTCCACGCCCTCATCGCCACCGGCTTCCGCTTCCCCAAGAAGGGCGTGCTCCTCTCCCTCGGCCCCCTCCAGGACAAGTACTGGTTCGCCAGCGAGGCCCGCGTCATCGTCGAGCAGCTCAAGCTGCCCATCTTCGCCACGCCCGGCACGGCGGAGGCGCTGCGCAGCCTGGGCATCGCGTGCACGAGCCTGGGCAAGGGGCCGGCCGACGGGGCAGGCGCGATTCACGCCATCGACGATGGGAGCGTCGATCTCGTCATCAACATCCCCCGCGAGTACGACGAGCTGGGGCGGCCGGACGGCTACTGGATCCGGCGGCGCGCGGTGGACAAGGGGGTCCCGCTGCTCACGGACTTGCAGCTGGCGCGCGCGGTGATCGAGGCGCTGCGGCACAAGAACCTGGGGACGCTGAACATCCTCGCGTACGACGAGTACAAGGCGCGGAAGACGGTGGAGCTGCGGTAGACGGGAGAGCGATGGGGTAAGGAGGAGACCATGATCGAGGCAGTGACGGTCGAGCGGTTCCGCGGGCTCCGCCGGTTGGGGGTCGAGGGGTTGGGCCGGGTCAACCTGATCGTCGGCAAGAACAACTGCGGGAAGACGGCGCTGATGGAGGCGCTGCTCATCGCCCAGACCGCGGATGGCGGTGCAAGCCGCGTGTACTTCGTGCAGAGTTTGCGGCGCTCCGGAGTAGCCCCGGCAGACTTCGATCGCTTCTGGCGTCCGCTCTTCTGGAGTCAGGACGCTGACGGGGGATTCGCTATCGAGGTACGTGGCTCGCAGCCGGCACCGATTCGGCTCGACTTCCGAAGGTCCGCCTCGCCACCGCCAATGTTGACTGAGCCAACCGCCTTCGCTGCGGGTGCGCCTGCGACGTGGGCGCTGGACGTACGGATCGCGAATGGCGGCGAGCGCACGGAGCAAGTCCTAGGGGGGCCTGCAGGGCTCAAGCTCCCCGCTTTCGCAGGTTCCGGACGAGAGTTTTGGATCGCGCCGAACAAGAACGTCAGCGCCACCGACATCGCCCTCTTTTCTACGCTCAAACAGGCCGGGCGTGAGGCGGAGCTCCTAGGGATCTTGAGGGAGGTCGATAACCGTGTCTCGGGGCTCGAAATTCTGGCCCCGACGGGCACCGTGGCCGAGCTGTTCGTGCGGCTCGCGCCTGACTCTCCGCTCCTCCCAATTGCCATGATGGGCGACGGGTTTCAGCGGTGCTTCGAGATGACCGTGTCCGCTGTTACATGCGGAGTGCTCTTCGTTGACGAGCTCGACAACGGGCTCCACCACTCGATCCTCGAGTCGGTGTGGCGCTGGCTCGCGGTGGTGTCGTCGAAGCGCGGCATCCAGATCTTCGCCACCACTCACTCCGAGGAGTGTATCCACGCCGCCAGCCGCGCCTTCACCGAGTTGAAGGACGACGGCCTCCGCGTCATCCGCCTCGACCGACGGGACGGAGAGACGACCGCCGCGATCTACGATCGCGAGCTGGTGGAGACCGCCGCCGAGACCGGCGTGGAGCTCCGCGGGTGAGCGCGCACCGGAACGCGCCCATGCCTCCGCGACCATTCGGCTTCCTCCTCGTCGAGGGCGGCGACGAGCAAGGCGTCTGCGCGGCCGTCGCCGGCCCCATCGTGTGGGGCGGCCTCTGGTGCTGGAACGCGCAAGGTCGCGACAAGCTGGTCCGCGAGGCCGCGCTGGCGGCCAAGGACCCCAACTTCTCGTTCGCGCGTTCGGCCGGGATCGTCCTCGATGTCGAGGATGATCCGGCCGCTGCGCATGCCCTTGCCGCCGGTGCCCTGGCGGCTCTCGGGGGGACGGGGACCGCGCGAGCGCTCGACGCTTTCCTGTCGCCCGACGGCATGAGCCACGGATCCATCGAGACCCTCTGCCGCCGTGCCGTGCGCGATGCCGCGCTCGCCGCCTGCGTCGATGCCCTCGTCGGCTGCGCCGGGCATCCCCACGCCTCGCAGCGCAACGCGCAGGTGGCGGCCGACAAGGGCTGGCTCAAGGCTTACCTGAGCATGCTCGCCGACCCCACGCTGCGCTTCCACCAGGCCTTCTCGACGGCGGGCGGCATCGATCCGGCACACCCGACGTTCGACCCGCTGCGAGCCTTCCTCGGCAAGCTCTGAGCCGCCTACTTCTTCGGCGCCGCCTCCGGAGCAGCCTTCTTCTTCTCCGCCCGCTCCTTCGCCTCCCGCTCCCCCATCTCCTTCTGCCGCCCGGCCAGCTCGGGGATCTCTGCCCACTCCCCGTCGAGCTTCTTCACCACCCGCCCCACCACGCCACCGAGCGTCCCGCGCAGCTTCCCCCCGTCGCTGCGCAGCTTGTCGCCGAAGCCCGCAATCACCCCGCCCCACGCCCACGGCTCCCGCTCCCGCGGCGAGGTGGCCTTGTCCGGCACCGCATGGCCCGCCCCCCGCGCCACGTCCGTCAGGTAGGTCAGCCAGGTCCCCGGCACCAGCTTGGCGGTGGGGTCAGTGGGCACCTGCGGCGCCGCCACCCCGAACACGAGCTGGTACGCATCGCTGACCGCATACACCTTGAGGTGCCGCGGCATCCCCCGCGACAGCTCCATCCGGTCCATGGCGGCGAGCAGCCCCAGCGCGTGCGCCTCCGCGGTAAGGTCTCCGGCGTCGAGCTTGAGCAGCGCCTCCAGCCCGGCGTGGGCCCGCAGGGGCTTCACCGCCGCCGTCTCGTCGCGCGAGAGCGTCTCGGGCTCGGTCGGGTTCTTGAGATCGGCCTTCACCGTGTCGGCGGCGATGTGCGCGTCGTTGTTCTCGCGCTGCGCCGCGGCGAGCCCGCGGAGCAGGCGCCCGAGCGCGTCCTTGTGGGGCCCGTCGACCGCCGCGTCGCGGGAGGCGAGCTTGTCGACGTCGGCAGCGAGGCGATCGACGACGATGCCGTCGATGAGGCGGAGCTGGTCGTATTTGACCTTGTCCTCGCTGCCGTAGAGGCTGGTCACCAGCCCGAGGCAGCGCTTCTCGCCGGCCTTGTGCCGCTCGTCGGCCGAGGTCGCGCCCTCGGCCTCGGACCAGAGGCCGCCGAGCCAGCAGCTCGCCGCGCGGAGCACCAGCGCGTGGGCCTGGCCGGGGCCGCTGGGGAGCTCGGGGGTGGCCGCCGGCGCGGCGGTCGGCTCGGTGGGCTTGTACTCGGGCGGGTCGCCGGTGGGAGCCTGCGCAGGCGCCGCCGGAGGCGCGCAGGCCGCCAGGGCGAGGGCGAGCAGAGCCGGTGATCCGAGCCTCGTACCATCCAGAGCACGCGTCATGAAGCCACGGTACTGGGCTCGTCGCGGAAGGCAACAGGGTGCCCCAGCTGGCGTACGGCGCCCCTCCCGGGAGGCCGCGAGCCGCGGGAACCGGGCCACGAGGGCGTACGATCCGGGCCTCGGTTCGTGTAAGGTCAGCGCGCTTAGCGGACCACGGCACGTCCTGTGCTTCACGCGGCGACGGCCGGCGACCTCCACCCCCTCAGGTGACCCATGCCCAGCAAGGCTCAGGTTTTTGCGTTGCTCGCGCTCGGCGCGCCCCTCTTGCTCGCGACCCACCCGGCGCTCGCCGGGGGCAGCAAGGCGTCGACCACGACCGACGATAACGTCACCGACGAGACCAAGGGCGACGACACCAAGAAGGGCGCCGACAAGAGGGACGACGACACCAAGAAGGACGGCGACAAGGACAAGCCCAAGGCGGGCCCCGAGGCCGAGGATCCCAACGACCCCTTCGAGGATCCCGCCAAGGCGTACCGCTTCATCGGGATCCGCTACCGCGACGCGATCGTGCCCAAGTTCATGATCAACTGGTTCGCCAACGGCGGCCGCAACGTCAACGCGCCGATGGTCGGGCCGGAGTTCATCACCCGCCAGAACCACCTCGAGATCGCCGTCTCGGTGATGTACGCGGACTACTCGATGTCTCCCTTCCTCTTCCAGGGGAAGAACGACAGCTCCACCACCTGGGATCTGGTCCAGAGCCAGCTCAAGGTGGCCTACGCGATGGTCGACATCCTCGCCGAGATCCCCCTGGAGAAGAAGGTGGTGGGCAGCGTCGAGAAGACCGGGCGCGTCGCGCTCCTGATCGGCGGCGGCGTGGGCGTGGGCGGGGTGTTCGGCAGCCTCTACCAGAGCCAGGCGTACCCCAACAGCGCCGCGGCGGCCGGCAACTCCAGCGACCCCACCCAGTGGAGCGCCTGCACCAGCCAGACCCAGAGCACCCCCGCCCTGGCCGGCAGCTACTGCAACAGCCGCAGCCCGCACATCGCGGGGGCGGGCGGCAACCTGACCACCGGGTACAGCCAGCCGAACTGGTTCAACGGCGGCAGCCTGCCGGTCGTCTACCCTTGGATCGCGCTCCCCCAGCTCAGCCTCCGCTACAAGCCCATCAAGCAGTTCCAGATCAAGGCGGACGGGGGCTTCTCGACCTCGGGCTTCTTCTTCGGAGCCTCGGCGAGCTACGGGCTGTGATCGCGGAGGCCCGGATCCCGGAGCCCGGCGGCCTCGCGCTGCCCCCTCGCTATGCCCTCGTCGCGCCGCTCGGAAAGGGCGGCGGCGGCGAGGTGTGGTCGGTGCGGGACCGGATCACCGGGCGCGTCGTGGCCCTCAAGGCCCTCGCCGAGGGCGCCCACGAGGGTGAGGTGCAGGCGCTGGTGCGGGAGGCGGTGGCGCTCTCCGGGGTGGAGGGCCTGGGCGTGCCGCGGGTGCTGCGCTTCGGCAAGCTGCCCGCCGCGGAGTCGGCGCACGCGCCGGTCGGGAGCGCGGCGGGCCGCTCCTACATGGTGCGGGAGCTGGTGGAGGGGAGGAGCCTGGCGGATCTCATCGCGGATCGCGCCGACCCGAGGGTCTCGCTGGCGGCCATCGCCGGCGCGGCCGATCAGCTCACCCGGCTGCACCGCGCCCTGCTCCTCCACGGCGACCTCAAGCCCGCCAACATCATCGTGGGCGACGACGGGCGCGCCACCCTGGTCGACCTCGGCCTCGCCGCCACCTGGCGCGAGGGCGGCGCCAAGGCCGAGGGTCTCACTCCCCGCTACGCGGCGCCCGAGCTCTTCGAGGGCAAGCCCCTCACCCCGCGCGCCGAGGTCTTCGCCCTGGGCAAGAGCCTCGAGGAGGTGCTGCAGGCCGCCGGAGCCGCGCTCGATCCCACAGAGGCCGCCGCCCTGAGCGAGGTCGTCCTCCGCGCCACCGCCGACGACCCCGGGGCCCGTTTCCCCAGCGTCGACGAGCTCGCCAGCGCGCTCCGCCGCGCCGCCCGCCTCGCCGAGCCGGCCGCGACGCCGGCCGGGCTGGTATGGCCGATCGCCGGGCTGGACGGGCCCGCGACGGCGCTCTCGGCGCAGATCGCCGGGCTGCGGCGGGGCGGAGGCATCGTCATCACCGGGCCGCGGAGCTCGGGCCGGAGCACGCTGCTGCGGCGCATCGCCTGGTCGCTGGGAGTGGCGCGCCCGGTGGCGTGGATCGAGTCGGCGAGCGTCGGCAACGTCACCGAGGCCCTGGAGATCGAGCTCGGCGCGCTCGACGTCGATCCGCGCGGGCTCACCGAGTCGGTGGTGCTGGTGGACGACGCCGACCGGCTCGACGAGGCCGGGCTGCTCCGGCTCGATCGCGCGCGTAGCGCCGGGACCAAGCTGGTCCTGGTGCTCGGCGTGGACACCGCCTCGCGAGGGGGGCAGGCCCCCGCGGCGCTGCCGGGCCCCACCTTCGAGGTCTTCGCCATGCCGCCGCTCGCGGCCGAGCACGCCGGGGAGCTGGTGCGCCGCACCATCCCCTCGCTCCCGGACGCCGTCGTGGCCCACGTGGTCGCCCGCGCCGAGGGCTGGCCGGGCCGCGTCCGCGCCATCGTGACCCGGCTCGCCGGCGCGCCGGTGGTGGCCCCCGAGGACGTCGACCGCATCCTGGAGGAGGAGATCTCCCCCGTCACCGGGCGCGGGGACATCGAGCGCCTCCTCGACCGCGGCCACTACGAGGAGGCCGCCGAGCTGCTCGGCCGGTTCGAGGGCGACGCCTCGCCGGAGATCGCGGTGGCGCGCGCCCGCCTGCTCACCAACCGCGCCGACGCCCCGCGCGCCATCGCCGAGCTCGCCCGCGTCCGCGATCGCATCCCCGACGACGCCGGCGAGCTGGCCTCGGGCTTTCACCTCGCCTGGGCGCGCGCCCACCTCCGCGCCGGCGACTACGCCGAGGCCGAGGAGTGCGCGGGCGCGGCCGCCGCCCGCCTCGGCTTCACCGAGGACGCCCCCGCCGCCACCGACGAGCGCACCCTCCTCGCCGGTCATCCTGGGGGGTACCCCCAGACCCCCGGTCATCCTGGGGGGTACCCCCCGACCGGCTCCGAGGCGTTGCCGTTGCCGCGGCGCCGCATCCTCGTCGAGCTCGCGGCGGTGCTCGGCCTCGCCCGCTGCCTGGCCGGGCGCCACGCCGAGGCGCGGGCCACGCTCGACGCCGCGGTGCGGCTGGCCCGCGCCGTGGGCGAGCCGCGCATCCTCTCGCTGGCGCTGGGCTCGCTCGCCTTCGCGCTCCAGAGCGACGATCACCTGCTCGAGGCCAAGGCCGCCTACGAAGAGGCGCTCCACCACGCCGAGGAGGCCGGCGACGCCGGCAACGTCGCCACCACCCGGCTCAACCTCGCGGCCATCGTCATCCGCCAGGGGGATCTGGCCGCCGCCCTGCGGCACCTCGAGGCCGCGGTCGACATGGCCCGCCGGTCGGGCCGCGTCCTGGTGCTGCGCCAGGCGCGGATGAACCTCGCCAACCTCGATCTCTACCTGGGCCGGCTCGCCCGCGCGCGCGTCTCGCTCGACGCCCTCGCCGCCGAGCGCGCCGAGCTGCCGCCGCAACAGAAGGCGCAGCTCCTCGCGCTCGAGGCCGAGTACGCGCACCGCTCCGGGGACCTCGTCGCCGCCGAGCGGCTCTGCCTCGCCGCCGCCGACGCCTACCAGGCGCTCGGCCGCACCGTCGACGAGTCCGAGGCGCGCCTGGAGCGCGTGCTCTACCTGGCCGCGCGCCGGGGCGCCGATCCCGTCGCGCTCGGGGCCGAGGTCGCGCGGGTCGAGCTCCTCCTCGGCGACGCCACCGCGCACCGCGCCCTGCTCCACTTCGCCCGCGGCAAGGTCCTCGCGCTCAGCGGCGACCACGCCGCCGCCTTCACCGCCCAGGACGAGGCGCTCGAGGCGGCCCGCGCCTCGGGCCAGAAAGACTGGATCTGGCGCGCCTACGAGGCCCGCGCCCAGCTCGCCCTCGACACCGGCCAGACCGTCAAGGCCCGCCGCGATCGCGAGGCTGCGCTCACCGTGCTCGAGGAGATCGCCGAGCGCCTCCCGCGCGATCTGCGCGAGGTGTTCTGGAACGATGCCCGGCGCCAGGCCGTCCGCGCCGCCTCGGTGCGCGAGCTGGTGAGCGCCGCCACCGCGCACAGCCTCCCCGTCGGCGAGGACCGGCTCGCCCGCGTCCTCGAGATCAACCGGGCCATCGCCGGCGAGCTCGACCTCGCGCGCCTGCTGGAGAAGGTGACCGACCACGCCATCGCGCTCCTCCGCGCCGAGCGCGGCTTCGTCATCCTCCGCAGCGGCTACGCCCGCGCCGACGCGCCGGAGGACGCCGGCGACGCAGGCGACGCCGCCAGGCCCGAGGCCCCTCCCGGCTCCGGCGCGGCGGCCAAGGAGCTCTCCATCCACGCCTCGCGCGATCAGTTCGGCGACGACCCGCACGCGCGCTTCTCCCAGTCCATCGCCGAGGCGGTGCTCGGCAGCGGCGAGCCGGTGGTGACCACCAGCGCCGGCGACGACGCGCGCATGGCGGGCTACCTCTCGGTGCACCAGCTGATGCTCCAGTCGGTGGCCTGCGTCCCCATCCGGGCCCGCGCCGGCGCGGTCATCGGCGCGCTCTACCTGGAGACGCGCCTCCGGCCGGCCCAGAGCTTCGCCGAGGAGCTGCCGACGCTGACCGCGCTCGCCGATCAGGTCGCCATCGCCATCGAGACCGCGCGCCTCGTCGGCGAGAACGCCCGCCGCGCCGAGGAGCTCGCCCTGGCGAACGTCGAGCTGGAGGCCGCGCGCGCCAAGCTGGAGGAGCTGCTCGGCCACCGCACCGCCCAGCTCCAGGCCACCCGGCGCGATCTCCGCAGCGCGCGCGCGGTGATCCGCGGCCACTTCGGCTACGAGGGGCTGGTCGGCACCAGCGAGGCGATGCGCCGCGTGTACGCGCTCATCGACCGGGTCAAGGACACCGACGTCCCCGTGCTCATCACCGGCGAGAGCGGCACCGGCAAGGAGGTGGTGGCGCGCGCCCTCCACAACGCCGGCCCCCGGGGCAAGCGGCCGTTCGTGGGCATCAACTGCGGCGCCATCCCCGAGCACCTCCTGGAGAGCGAGCTCTTCGGCCACGTGCGCGGCGCCTTCACCGGGGCCGACCGCGACCGCAAGGGCCTCTTCCGCGAGGCCACCGAGGGCACCATCCTCCTCGACGAGATCGGGGAGATGCCCCAGAAGATGCAAGCCGGCCTGCTCCGCGTGCTCCAGGAGAAGGTGGTGCGCCCCGTCGGCTCGGCCCGCGAGGAGCCGGTCGACACCCGCGTCATCGCCGCCACCCACCGCGACCTCGAGGCCATGGTCGAGGGTGGGCGCTTCCGCGAGGATCTCTTCTACCGCCTCCACGTCATCGAGGTGAAGGTCCCGCCCCTGCGCGACCGGCTCGAGGATCTCCCCCTCCTCATCGACCACTTCCTCGGAATCTTCGCCTCCCGCTACAGCCGCGAGCGCCGCTCCGTCTCGCGCGCCGCTCTCAAGCGCCTCGCCGCCTACGGCTGGCCGGGCAACGTCCGTCAGCTCGAGAACGTGCTCCTCAACGCCTGGGTGCTCTCCGACCGCCCCGAGCTCGAGATGGACGACTTCGAGCTGCCGGCGGGCCGCCCCCCGCGCGCCCCCGCCGAGGAGCCGCCCGCCGCCCCGCACGCCGAGACCTCGCTCGACGCCCACCGCGCCGGCGAGCGCGAGCGCATCCTGGCGGCGCTGGGGCGCTGCAACTGGAACCGGGTCAAGGCCGCGCAGATCGTCGGGCTGCCGCGGCGTACGTTCTACCGGCGGCTCAAGGAATACGGGATCCAATGACCGAAGCTTCGCGCCTGGCCGTGCTCGTGGACGGCGCCACCATCGACCCCGAGGCGGCACGAGCGCTCTGGACCGAGTTCAGCGCGCACATGGACGAGAACGTCGGCGACATGGCCGGCTTCGCCAAGAAGAAGGGCTGGCAGAGCGTCGCGCCGGAGTTCCGCGAGGGGAAGGCGGTGCTGGTGGTGAAGACGGGGGGGCCGATGGCGAAGAGCGCCGCCCCGGCGCCGAGCCCGAGGCCGCAGCAGGTACCGCAGAAGCCCCAGAAGCCGAAGCCGCGACCGGGGCCGCCGCCGGCGAAGAGCAAAGGGAAGGGCGGGCCGCCGCCGGGCAAGGGGAAGCCCCCGGCGGGCAAGGGGAAGGGTGGACCTGCGCCGGGCAAGGGCAGCTCGAAGCCGCGGTAGCTGGGGTAACGGCGGGCGCCGTCGACCCCAGCGGCGGGGCCCGCGGGCAGGCAGGCAGGTGAGCCCGCGCGGCGATTGCCCGGCGGCGCCCGCCGCGATAGACCCCCGCGGATGAAGGCGACCGTCTACGTGCGGCTGAAGCAGGAGGTGCTCGACCCCCAGGGCGACGCCGTGAAGCGGGCGCTCGACACCCTCGGGTTCGCGGGCGTGAAGGGCGTGCGGGTGGGCAAGCTCATCGAGATCGAGCTCGAGGGCACCCCCGACGGCGGCACGGCCGAGCTGGAGAAGAAGCTCGGCAAGATGGCCGACGAGATGCTCGCGAACACCGTGATCGAGGACTACGAGATCAAGGTCGGCTGACGCGCCCGCGAGCACGACGGGCTCTGCGGAAGTGAAGCGGGTCGTGCGGCAAGCACGCTGGTCTCCG
>Ga0302283_1002118_pt1 | contig 16185 bp, 11 predicted proteins | sample III_Fen_E1_4_FD_198770 | JGI IMG/M metagenome (GOLD analysis project Ga0302283, IMG submission 198770) | Peat permafrost microbial communities from Stordalen Mire near Abisko, Sweden - III_Fen_E1_4 | ecosystem: Environmental > Terrestrial > Soil > Wetlands > Permafrost | place: Sweden: Abisko...
CCTCGCCATCGCCCTGCCGCTGGTGGCGTGGCCGCGGCCCGAGGGCGGGCGCTTCGTGCCGCTGGTGTTCTTCACCGGCGTGGGCGCGAGCCTGGCCTTTGCCCTGACGGCCCTGACGCCGCGGCTGACGACGCTGCTGGGCCACCCCATCTACGCCTTCACCACGGTGGTCCCTGCGCTCCTGGTCTCCGCCGCGGTGGGTGCGCTCGTGGTCGAGCGGACCCGGTCGCGGGAGGCCGAGGGGCGCGCGGCGATGCGCGCCGAGCTGCTGGTGGTGGTGCTCGCGGCGACGGCGCTGGTGATGGGGCCCCTCGTCGACGCGGGCCTGGGGCTGCCGCTCGCCGTGCGGTTCCTCGCGGCCATGGCGTTGCTGGTGCCGGTGGGCGCGCTCGGTGGCTCGCTGCTGGTCCTGGGGATGAAGATCATCGCCCGGCCGGCATCCCAGCTCGTGCCGTGGTGCTGGGGGATGGCCGGAGTGGGCGCCCTCACGGCCGCGGCGGTGGCGACGCCGGTGGCGATGATCTGGGGGTTCACGCCGCTGTTGCTGGCTGCGGGGCTCCTGGCGCTGGTGGCGGCGGGGTGTGTGCCCCGCCGGGGGCGGGCGGCGTGACCGCGGGCGGGGCGTTCACCAGGAGCCTGCCGGGGCGCTACTACCACGACCCGGCGATCCCCGCGCAGGAGCAGGAGCGGATCTTCTCGGCGGTGTGGGTCGCGGTCGGGCGCGCCTCGAGCGTCGCCGCACCAGGGCAGTTCCTCCACGTGTCGCTCGGCGGCGAGCGGGTGCTGATCGTCCGCGGCCGCGACGGGGAGGTCCGGGCGATGCTGGGCGTGTGCCGCCACCGCGGCGCGCGCCTCTGCACGGAGGCGGCGGGGCGGCTCGAGGGCTCGATCCGGTGCAAGTACCACGGCTGGACCTACGGCCTCGACGGCCGGCTCCTCGGCGCGCCGCACGCGCAGGGCCAGGAGGGCTTCGACCGGGAGCGCTTCGGCCTCGTCCCGGTGGCGCTCGAGATCTGGGAAGGGTTCCTCTGGCTCAACCTCTCCACGAGCTCGGTCGACGCGGAGGGCACGGCCCCCAGACCCGCGGTCTCGCTCCAGGCCCAGCTCGCGGAGCAGCGGCTCGACCAGCTCGCGGTGTGGGCACGCTACCGGCTGGGCGAGCTGGTGAGCGCCCGGACCGTCACCTACGAGGTGAAGGCCAACTGGAAGCTGGTGCTGGAGAACTTCGGCGAGTGCTGCCACTGCGGGCCGGTCCACCCGGAGCTCTGCGAGCGGTTGCCCGCCTATCGCCACGCCATCATCAGCAGCACCGCGGAGGGCGGGACCGCGTTCGCGCCCGGGCTCGAGGGCTTCTCGATGAGCGGCAAGGCCACCGCCCCGGTGCTGGGCGGCCTCACCGAGGCGGACCACCGCCGCTACCACGGGATCGTGCTGATGCCGAACCTGATGGTGAACCTGCTCCCCGACCACGTCGTCACCCACACCATGTGGCCGGAGTCCGCGGACCGGACCCGGATCGTCTGCGACTGGCTCTACGACCCGAGGGCGATCGCGACGGAGGGCTTCGACCCGACGGACGCCACCGCGCTCTTCGATCTCGTCAACCGCCAGGACTGGGAGGTCTGCGAGCTGGCCCAGCAGGGCATGACCTCGAGGGCCTACCGCGACGGCGGGCTCTTCATGCCTCGCGAGCACGAGCTCGGCGTCGTCCGCGAGTTCGTCGAGCGGCGACTGGCGTAGCGACTCTCAGGGCCAGCCGGCGGCGGGGTCGCCGGTGGTGCCCAGGGTGGCGTTGCCCGCGCTGTCCTCGGTGCAGGCGTTGGAGGGGAGGCCGGTCAGGTCGTGCGCCAGGATGCACGCGCAGGTCGGCGTGACGTCGCAGGGGGCGGGGGGGACCTTGCAGGCGTGCGAGGCGCAGCCGTCGCCGAGCGGCTGGTCGTACACGCACACCTGGCCCGCCGTGCAGTCGAGCTGAGCGCAGGCGAACTCGACCTGGGTCGGCGCGGGGGGCGGCGGGTAGCACTCGGTCGTGCCGCCCATCGGGACGCCGGTGCACTGGGCGCTGTTGCAATAGTCCCACGAGCCGCCCTCGGCCCGGCACTGCGTCCCGAAGGCGGCCGCTGACGCGCAGCCCCCCTGGTAGGTCGTCCCGAGCACGGACGCCTGTCCGCCGGTGCCGCCGGTGCCTCCGCCGCTGCCGGTCGCGGCTCCGCCCGCGCCACCGGAGCCGGCGCTGGTCGTGACGCCGACCGTGGCGGTGGCGGTGGCCGAGAAGCTCCCCGACACCGAGCCTCCCTCCTCGGTCGACCCGCTGTTGCTGCACGCGGCGAGCGCGGCGCCGAGGACCAGGACGCCGAAGCCGTTCGCTGTGTTCATGAAGCTCCTCACTGCTGCGGGGCGATGATCCGCAGGTCGGTGCCTGCCGGGTAGGCGTAGCTCACGTACGAGTCGAACCCGGACACGATGACGCCCACCGGCTGGTCGGCGTCGACGCGGTGGACGCCGCTGTTCTGGATGCCGGGCGAGACGTTGTTGGGCGCGACCGCGTTGGGATCGATGACCGGGAAGCTGAGCTGGCAGCGGTAGACGACCCAGGGCGGCGTGGGAGAGCCGCGCTGCGCCGCCGTGAGCCCGTCGCCCGGCGCCGTCTCGCAGCCGAGAGCCGAGGGGAGGGTGCTGTCGAGGTACACGGTCGCCCCCGGCGGGGCCACGATGGCGACGAAGTTGAAGACGTACTTGTCGGGCGTGAGGAAGACGTAGTTGGTGCGGTATTGCTCGGTGGGAGGGTAGATGACCAGGCTGGGATCGCCGCCGGGCAGGCCGCGCGGGACGCCCGACGCATCCTGGCTGGGCATCACCTGGGCGACGTGCACGGGATCGCTGCTGGTCGCGGTGAAGTCGCCATAGACGGTGACCTCGCGGAAGTCGCCCAGGTAGCCGAGCTTGATGGTGTCGTCCGGCGCCGCGAGGGTGGTCTTGATGGTGGCGCCCGTGGAGGAGGCGGAGACGAAGCGGATGAAGTCCGGCTCGGGGTTGATCTGGAGGTTGGCCCCGGCGGCCTGCACGGCGCGGGTGCGGCTCGGGTTGTGGGCGATGGCGAAGACCTTGCCCGCGGTGCGCAGCAGATCGAGCTGCTGCTCGAGGTGATCGGCGCAGCAGCGGCGGTCGGCGAGCACGGGGTAGTGAGGCGCGTCGGAGGCCTCGCTGCCGGAGAAGACGATCACCGACTGATCGGCCTCGATGAGCGAGCCGGTGAAGTCGGCGTTGAAGTCCCCGGTCTCCAGGTTGAGCACGTCGTACTGCCCGATGGTGGCCTCGATGACGCCGCCGATGGGCGTGGCGGGCACCGGGCCCCCCGGGACGACTGCCGCGGTGGTGTGCACCCGCACGGTGGTGTTGTCGTGCGTTCCGATGATGGCGACGAAGGCGCGCAGGTTGATGGGGTCGTCGGGGTCGAAGTTGGTGGCGGGATCGTCGGTGATGGCGATGGTCTGGGGCCAGCCGGTGACGACGTACTGGAGCTGGAGCCCGGGCGTGGAGATGTCGAACGCCTCCCGCGGCTTGAGGAGCGAGGCGTCGTTGGAGAAGACGTCGACGTTGTCGAGCGGGTTGAACTGGTAGGCCGAGACGGGGAAATCGGTGGTGACCTTGAAGGCGTGGCGGGTGAGCGCGGTGTTGGTGCCGGTGTTGTACTGGCCGGGCGGGCTGCCATCGACCTCGCGCGGGCCGAGCTGGAAGACCTGGAGGTTGTAAGGGGCGATGATGGCGTCGGCGATCAGGTACGGGGCGTTGACCTCCCCCGGCTCGCTGTCGTCCTGGAAGACCTGCACGTGGGCGGGCACGTCCGGCTGGCCGTTGGAGACGACGATGGCGTACTGCTGCGCCGCCGCGTTCTCGGTGACGCTGATCATGGCGTTGTCGAGATCGGCGCCCCAGTACTCGCAGCCGATGTTGCTCTGCTCCAGGCCCGCCTGGAGGCAGAGGTTGACGCACTGCCCCTCCCGGCACGCCTCGCCGGTGGTGGGATCGCAGGTCTCGAGCGTGTCGCTGTCGCTGCCGTCGGGGCGGCACTGCTGCGCCTCCTGCCCGATGCACCGGAGGGCGTCGGGCACGCAGAGGGTGCACTGGAAGAGCGTCGGCGCGCAGACCTTTCCCTCCGCCGAGCAGTCCTCACCATCGGTCCACACCAGCACCCCGGAGGGCCCGGGGGCACAGCTCTGGATGTAGCCCAGGGCGCAGCGCTGATCGCCGACGGCGCACTCGGGCGCGGGCGGCACCACGGCCGTCGTCACCGGCGGCGCGCCCTCCCAGCGCGTCCCTGGATCGAAGCAGCCCGCCACCACCACCAGCCCGAGCCAGGGCCATCGATCAGAGATTCGCATTGAAGTAGTCCAGCGAGTAAGCCGTCATCCCCGACGGGGTGAGCTGTCGGTAGAGGAGCTGGCCGTAGTTGAAGTTGAGCACCTTGCCCCCGTAGACACCGATGGTGATGGGCCCGGCCGGGAGCGCCTCGTCGGGGAAGCCGGCGAGGCTGGGCAGCGTGACCGCCTGCGAGCCGCCGGGGACCGCGACCGTCCAGTGGATCAGGCCGCCGCCCACGGCGATGTCGTACACGGTGATGTCCGGCAGCGCGCCGCCTGCGGCGAAGGTGGTGGCGAGGTGGACGCCGTCCCAGGCCGCGCCGACCGCGGGCGCGGTGAGCACGGGCACGCCGACGAAGCCGCTGACGTCGACCACCTGGCTCACGGTGTTGGTCTCCAGCGAGGAGACGACGGACAGCGGCGCGGTCGCGGCGGCCCCGGTGACCGCGCTCGCCGAGAGGACGTAGAGCGCGCCGCCGAGCGTGGTGTCGAGCGAGGGGAGCCCGACGAACGAGAGGTTGCCCGACACGGGGAGGAACGGGGTCTTCAGCCCGGCCGGGAGCAGCGCATAGCCGTCCGGCCCGAGGTTGATCGCGACGGTGGCCCGGAGGCGGTCAGGGCCCTGGGGCCCCGGCGCCGGCGGCGAGACGCTCATCGTCAGCGCCTGGTCCAGGGTCTTGGTCATCGAGATGTAGATGGTGCTGGTGATCTGACCGGGCAGGATCGGCACGCCGTTGACCGCGCCCATCACGTAGCCGAAGAACTCGGGGGGGCTCTTGGAGTCGTCCTGGATGCCGGCGATGGCATAAAACGATCGGTTGCCAGGCCAGTCGGTGGCGGTGAACTGGTAGCCGACGGTCCCCGGCGTGAGCGGCGTGACCGCGGTGCTCTCGGGGGGGAGGTAGAAGGCCTGCGTCGGGTCGCTCGCGGGGGTGAACACGTAGGCGACCTGGTGCTGGTTGGGCCCGATGGGGGAGGGCACCGTGAGCCAGCCGTCCTTCTGGAACTCGCCGTTGAGCGGCCACACCAGCTCGCCCGCGACCTCGCCCAGGGAGCCCACCTGACCACCCACCGGCGGGGGATCGCCCGAGCTCGCGCACGCGGGCGAGAGGACCGGATCCAGGTACGCCGTGACCGTGTCGACCGGCTCGGCGACGAACGAGATGGGGCTGTGGCACTTGGCGGCCACGGTGACCGTCTGCGGCGCGGTGAGCGAGCCGTCGTTGACGACGGCCACGCCGGTCGCGTCGGTGGTCGCCTGCAGGGCGGTGGCGATGTCGCTGCCGACGATCACCACCGCGGCCGGGATCGCATCGCCGCTGTAGTTGTCGTAGACGAGCACCTTGAGCTGGCCCGCCAGCGGCAGGCCGCTGAGGCCGCCCTTGTAGCCGTTGGTGCTGTCCTCGTAGGTGTAGGCGTCGAGGACCAGGATGGTCTCGCTGCCGGTGACCACGGTGATCGTCTTCGACCCGGGAGAGCCGGCCGGCACCGTGCAGGTGAGCTGCGTCGGGCTGTTGACCGCGAGCGTGGTGCAGGGCGTCTGGTCGATCTTGGCGACGGTGGTGGCGTCCCACGAGGTGCCCTGGCCGACGATCTCGATCACCGTGCCGCCGGGGACCGGGCCGCTGTTGGGCGCGGCGTAGAGCGCGTCGTAGACGAAGCCGCCGGGGAGGGTGCGCTGGGTGGAGGTGTCGGTCCCGTCTTGCACGATGAGGTCGACCGGGCCGGCGGTGCCAGGGGGCGCGACGACCTGGACGCGGGTGGGGTCGATGGCGAGCGACGTGGTCTCGTCGACCTCGGTGGGGCCGAACCAGGTGCGCGCCGCGGACGTGAAGCCCTTGCCGGTCACCAGGACGACCTGACCGCCGTTGAAGGGGCCGTGCGAGGGGTTGGCGCCGATCACCGCGTGCGGATCGGAGCCCGCGTCCGGCGGCGGGTTGGCCGGCGGGCCTCCGTCGGCCACCATGAGGCCGCTGCCGCCGCCGCCCCCGTCGGGCCCGTCCATCGTTTGCAGGTGGATGGGCTGCGGGGCGATGGCGATGCACGCGGCCAACGTGAACGCCGCCAACCCCAGCGGAGCGAGCGATCTACGAAGGGTAAGCACGGCGCGAGTCTACGCCGCGCCCTGCGCTTCGGCTACTGCCGACCCGTGCCCGGAGGGCGGGGGGTGTGACCGCCCTCGGGGGGCGACGGGTTCGCCCCGAGCCCGCCCTCGAGCGGGGGTGGTCGGGGCATCGAGATCGCGCCGGGGAGCGGCGGTCGGGGCATCGAGATCGCTCCTGGAAACGGCGGCCGCGGCATCGAGGCGCCCTCGCGGGGCGGCCCCTTGGGAGCGAAGCCGCCGGCGCGAGGGGAGGGCAGGGGCGGCATGGTCGGAGGCCAGCTGTGGGCCTCGATGGTGGGCGCGTCGGAGACCGCCACCGCGCGCGGCGGGGCGTCCGGCGCCACCTCGTCCGCGACCCAGTCGTCGCCGACCTGGGACCAGAACTCGCCGGGGCGGAGGTCCTCGCGCAGCAGCGCGTGCTCGGGGTGCAGGGTGAGCGGCTTGACGCGCACCGAGCCGTCCTCGAGCAGGCAGTGGACGCGAACGGACTCGGCGCTCTGGTGATCGAGGAGCGCCGGCGAGTCGCTGGTGGCGACGATCTGGAGGTTGGGATCGAGGGCGAGGATCTGGGTGAGCTGGGCCATCAGGTCGCCGAGGGAGCGCGGGCTCACCGCGCGCTCGAGGCGATCGATGAGCACCAGCTCGTGGCGATCGGGCCCGAGCAGCGTCGCGAAGAGGCCGAGCATCAGCAGCACCCCCTCGCTCGCGCCGCGCGCCGGGATGTCGGTGGCGCCGGCCATGTCGAAGACGATCTCGTGGCCCCACACCGGGTCCTCGTGCGCGGCGCCGCGAGGCACCCGGGCGCGCACCAGGCGCACCCGGAGCAGGCCCGGGAGCACCGCCCGCAAGGCGTCCTGGAGGCGCTGGAAGTCGTCGGGGCGGGCCACGGCCATGTCGGCGACGACCGCGGCCAGGCCCGCGCCGTCGGGGCCGATGATCGGGGTGGGCAGGTCGCTGTAGGAGGCCTCCGCGAGGCGGTCGGGGTCGAGGCGCAGGTACGCTGCCTCGCGCACCACGAGGCCGAGCGGGACGTCGGCGCCGGCGTTGCCGACCTCCGCGGGGACGACGTCCTCGGGCGGGCGGAGCTCGCGGCGGACCGAGAAGCGGCGGTCGCCCCAGCGGGACTCGAGGCGGTAGGCGTCGCTGAACGGGTAGTCTTCGATGGCGGGGAAGCTGATCGACAGCTCGCCGCGCTTGCGCCGGAACGTGCCCGAGAAGCCGAGCTCGAAGGCCCCCTGCGCCCCGCGGCTGGCGATGACGCCGATGTCCGCCCGCCCCTCGAAGATGCGCCGGGGGTCGGTCGCCGCGAGCCGGGTGAGGTGGTGCAGCCCCTCGAGGACGCTGGTCTTCCCCGACGCATTGGGACCCACCAGCACGGTGAAACGGTCGAGCTCCAGCTCCACCTCCCGCAGCGCCTTGAAGTTCCGGAACCGGACGGCGTGGATCATCGTGCTGGGCACTTTACGCCAGGACGGCGCCGTTTCGAAAAGGAGCGCGCACCGGGGCCGGCCGGCCCGGAACAAGCGGGCCGGTCCGCGTGCTACCCTCGGAAATGGCGATCGGCACGGATGTTCCACGCGGGCGCCAGCTCGCCGCCGCGGGCTCGCTGGTAGGGGCCGGGCTGGGCTGGCTGGAGCTGGCCCACCACGGGCCCGTCGTCGGCTACGGGCTCGCCGTCGTGGCCTTCCTGGCCGCGGTGGGCTTCGCCAGGCGGTCCGTCCTCTCTCAGGTCCTCGCCCGTGGGGCGGGCTGGCTCACCTTCGTGTTCGGTCTGTCCGCCACGATCTCGCTCTTCGATCCCCTCGTCGCCGCGATCACGGTCGCCGCGGGCGCGGCGCTGCTGCTGTCCGTGCCGATGCTCCACACCCCCGCCGCCCGCGCCGAGTTCGCGCCGGTGCGCTTCCGCCGCGCCTTCCTGGCGGCGGCGACGAGCACGGTGGCCTTCGCCACCCTCACCGGAGGAGCCGGGGTCGCGATGCTCGCGTTCGAGCGCTCCCCGCTCGCGCTGGGCTGGCTCGCCATCGCGGCCAGCTTCCTCGGCGCGGCGGTGGGTGTGGTCCGGATGCGCGCCTGGGGCGTCCTGCTCGGCGTCTTCACCTCGACCGTCATGATGATCGCCGCGGTGCTCAGCCCGCACTGGCGCGAGGTGCTCCTCATGCTCGCCACCCCCGGCGCCCTGCTCGCGCTCCCGGTGGTGCTCGCGAGGCTCGGGCTCACCCGCGAGGACCTCGCCGTCGCGCCCGCGGTGCGGGTGGGGGACGTCGCCTCGCCGCCCGTGCGCATCGCCGTCGAGGCCGACGCCGTCGAGGACGACGACCTCGAAGCCACCGACGAGGCACGGACCGTGAGGCGCCTCGCCCCCTGACGGTCCCCGCCGCTACTCGTGCACCACCACCAGCGTCCCGCGGTTCTCCGGGGTGGACCAGACGGCGTGCCAGCCGCGAGGGAGCTTGGGCTCGCTCCAGAAGAAGACCTTCTTGGCGTCGAGCGGCGAGAGGTTCACGCAGCCGTGGCTCATCTCGTGGCCGAAGTTGTTGTGCCAGAAGGCGCCGTGGAGCGCGTACGAGCCCTCGAAGTACTCCACGTAGGGCACGTCCTCGATGCTGTAGGGCAGGTCGCTCGCGGCGCGGCCGTCGCCGTCCATGGTCACCGCGATGTGCTTCTCGCGGATGCGGAAGGTGCCCTCCACGGTGGAGTGGTCCTTCGCCTTGTCCTTCGACTTCTTCCCCGGGGCGATGAGCGCGCCGAAGATGGGCTTGTCACCCTCCAGCGCCACCATGGTCTTGCGGGTCAGGTTGACGTCGATCCACTTCTCGCCGGGGCCCAGGTCCGCGGGGCGGGGGCCGGGCTCGGTGATGGTGCCGTCGACGGCCTTCATCCACCAGCCCTCGGTGGTCTGGCGGTAGACCGTCCCCTTGACGGTGGCGCTCGCGCCGGTGAGCCCCATCGGGGTGAAGCGCGCCACCGGGCCGGTGGCCTTGACGGTCTTCTGCTCGGTGTCGAGCTCCCACTTGCTCGCCTTGGTGGCGAGGACGAAGCCGAGCTGGGTGACCCCCTCGGGGAAGTCCATGCCCTGGGTGGTGGCCGGCTTGACCACGTACATGCGGTCGGCGGGCGCCACCAGGCCGCCGGTGGTCTTGTACCAGGCGCGGTTGTTCCACCCGAACTGCTTGTCGATGGCGACGAAGAAGCCCTTGACCATGCGCTTGGCCAGCGTCCCGTCGGCGTCCTCGGAGAGATCGTCGAGCTTGACGTGGATGGGCTTGGCCTTGTCGTTGGGCTGCTGCCACCACGGCTTCTCCTTCTCCTCCGCGGCCGGCGGGCCCGCGTCGTCGAGGTCGAAGAGACCGATGGACTCCGCCTTGGCGACGGCGCTGCCCTTGTCGGAGGCCTTGTCGGGCTTCTCGGGCATGTCCGCCGAGGGGTCGTTGCTCTTGTCGGGCTTCTCGGCCGGCTTGTCTTCGGGCTTGTCCGCGCCCTTGTCGGCCAGCTCCTCCTCCCGGTCCGCCTTGCGCTTCGCCTTCTTGGCGGCCTCGAGATACGGCTCGTAGCGGAGCATCTCCTCCCGTGAGGGGACCGACCGGTAGAGGGGCGTGCCGTGCGCGCTGTTGTGCGCGTACTTGTAGGGGAGCACGTCCTCGAGGTTGGGCGGGGTGATGCCCAGGCGCACCTGCGGGCTCTTGAGGTCGAGGGTCGCGTAGCGCGCGCACACGTAGCCGCCGTCGACGAGGTGGTACCACCCCTGCGAGCACTTGCCGCTGGCGTCCTTGACGATGCCCGCCTCGACCGGGACCTTGCCGCCGAGGCGCACGTAGCCAAGCTCCTTCTTGGAGAACTCGGGCCGGGGGAAGATCACCGTCTGCAGCATCAGCGCGCCGAGGAGCGGGCCGGTGTACGGCTTGTCCGTGGCGGCGACGGCCGACCCGGAGGGCGCTGGGGCGACGCTGGCGACTGCCGAGGCGCCGGGGCTCGCCGCGCGCGCCGAGGGCGGGGGGAGCGAGGCCGCGCGGGGAGGGAGATCGACCGAGGGCCCGGGGGGCGGCTCGTTGCGGCAGCCGCTCGACCAGGCCACGGCGCCGCCGACGGCGGCCACGGCGGCGAACCCGAGCACGCCCGCCGCGGAGCCGCCTCGCTTCGGGGATGGAGCGCCCACAGGGGGAGCGGGCTTGCCGATCCGGGCGTTTTCCCTGGGGGGAGGGGGGTGGTGGGGCTCTCGGGTGGTCATTGCGGGGGGGCGGCCGGACTCTTCTGTCGGGTCTTCGGGTCTTAGTAGCTGGTCCATGACGTGTCGATCCAGTTCTTGGCGGCGGTCGCCGCGCTCCCTCCCGCAGAGCGAGGCGCGTGCCACGGCGTTCTCCCGCGCCGCGCCGGCGCTGCTAGGGTGCGAACCGTGGTGCAGGCGAGGCGAGCCCGTGGGTCTGGCGACACGGTCGCCAACCGCCCCTTCGTCCTGGCGCTGACCGTGGCCCTCCTTCTCCACCTGCCCCTGGTCCCGACGCGCTTCTTCGAGTGGGCGCGCCTGGCGCTCTTCGGCAGCGTGGCCGACTACGACGACGCCGACGCCGGGGCGATCATCCCCATCGATCTGGACTTGCAAGCCGAGCCGGTCCCCACGGCTGCGCCCGAGCCGCCCCCGCTGCCGCCCCCCGCCCCCAAGCCGGGGGTGGACGGCACGCCCGATGCCGGCGCTCCCCACGACGGCGGTGTCCCCCGGCACCCCGACCCGCCGCCCGAGCCCCCGCCGGTGGTGGACGCCGGCCCCGCGCCGCTCCCCGATCCGGTCGGCGCCGCCGGCGGCGCCGGGACCATCGCGGCCAAGGACCCCAACGTCCAGATGCTCTTCAACGGCAACGTCCTCCGCCGTTACCCCCTCGGGGCGTGGGCGGCGCGGCTGCTGGTGAACGTCCCGGAGTGGCGCGAGTTCTTCGAGGGAACTCCGGTGGATCCGATCCGGGACCTCAACCACCTCCTCATCACCGCGCCGCGCTTCAGGGGGGACACGAGCAACCTGGTGGCGGTGATGGAGCTGGCCATCTCCCCCGACCTCACCCGGGAGGCTGTCGACAGCCTGCTCCACCGCACCGAGGGCGTCTGGCTGGAGGACGTCCCGGTGCCCACCGCGCGCGCCCGCGTGCTGGGGGCGGTGCGCCTCTTCGCGCTGGTGCCGCAGCGCCGGCTCCTGGTGGTGCTCCCGGGAAAGGGGATGGATCAGCTCTCCCGGCTCAAGCAGTCGAAGGGATTCAAGAATTCGGCGGAGGGCGTGGTCGTCTCCATGGTCACCCCGTCGCGACCGTTCCGGGGCTTCTTCCCCCTCCCCGAGACGCTCGAGTGGCTGCGCCTGGCCCTCACCCCCACCGCCGACGGGGGCGCCGACCTGGCCATCGACGCCGGCGATCGCTCCGCCGAGGACGCCCGGCTCCACGCCCCGGTGCTGACCCGGGAGATCGAGGCCCGGCGTACGGTGAGCCTCCTCGGCTTCTCCATCGCCATCGTCGATCCGGTGACGTTCACGGCCGTCGGCAAGGTGATCCGGGCCCGCTCCCACGTCACCCCGCAGCAGCTCCAGGCGATCATGAGCTGGGTCGAGAACGGTGCCCGGGCGCTCTACGACGGGGGGAGCCCCACGGGACACTAGCCAAAACGGCCCGGTTCAACTAAGTCGGGCGCTCCGTCGCCGATGTCGCAAGGGACCTCCCCCCAGGCCGTGCTCGCCGAGATCGCCGCGCTCTCGCGCGGGGACGATCTGGCGCGTCTGGTCCATACCATCGCCTTCGCCGCCGCCGACGAGCGCCGCGCCTCCCTCGCCGACGGCCTCGCCGAGCTGGCGGAGCGGGCCGGCCTCAAGCCCGAGGACGCCGAGACCTCCTACGGCAACGCCCTCCGCGCCCTGGAGCGCGGCGGCGCCGAGGCGGCCGGCTCGGCCACCCGCGCCCTGCTCGCCGGGCTGCTCGCCCGGGGGGTCGCTCTCTCCGCCCCCGTCGGCGCCGGCGCCGAGACCCGCGTGGCCGAGGCGCTCCTCTGGCTCGCCGCCAACACCTCGGTGGACGCCCTGACCGCCATCGACGCGGCCCTGGGCGACAAGGCCTCCGGCCTCTGGCTCGCCGTGGCCGCCGTGGTGCGCAAGATCGACGCTGGCAGCGCGCCCACCCTCGGCCGCCCGGTCGCCCTCATCGGCGCCGCGGCCATGCGCGACAGCACCTCGGACATCGCCCGCGCCGAGGCCGGGCTGCTCGCCGCCGAGGTCCGCGATCCCATCGTCCGGTCGCTGCTCCTCTCCCCGCTCGCGACGGGCGACACCGGCGACACCACCGGCGCCCTGTCTCTCCCGGGCGCCGGTCACCCCGGAGATCGCCTGACGGGCGAGGTCGTCGCCCCGCCTCGCGGCCCCGTCGCCCTCTTCTTCCTCGGCGTCACCGGCATCCTCGCGGTCACCCACGTCGCCCGCCTCCTCGCCCGCGTCGCCCTCAAGTACCGCCGCCCGGCGGAGCTGCGGGTCACCGCCAAGGGGGTGACCTTCAAGACCCACACCGAGATCCTGGGCCGCGTGCTCCAGGAGCGCGAGGTGGTCATCCCCGTCGAGTCCCTCCTCCGCGCCTCGCGGGAGGTGCGCTACCCCCGCCTCGGCCTCTACGCCGGGCTCCTGGCGCTGGCGGTGGGCAGCTTCTTCGGCGTGGCGCGCATCCTCGACGGCCTCCGGACCGGCGCGCCCGAGCTCATCGGCATCGGCGCCCTGCTGGTGGCGGCGGGCGTCGGGCTCGACTTCCTGCTCGAGGGCGCCGGCAGCGGGCTGCGGGGCAAGTGCCGCGTGGTGCTGGTGCCCCGCAAGGGCGCGGCGCTGGCGCTCGGCGAGGTCGAGCCCGCGGCGGCCGCAGCGGCGCTGTCACGCCTCAAGCGCGGCTGACCCCGCGCGAATCTCACCCCCGCTTTCTTGGCCTGCGAGCGCGGGCTCCGATACAGGCCGTCCATCAGCACCGCCGCAGCTCGCCGCGACTTTCCCGTCGCCGCCGCGGCCGTCCGGAGGACATCTCATGCGCTCTTCGAAGGCCGACATGCTTGCCGAGCTCCGCCGCCTCTTGCACGACGTCTTCGTCGCCCGCGCCGAGGGCGCCAACTACAGCCGCCTCGCCCGCGCTCACGGGTACGTCGACGGCTACATGCGCGCGCTCCTCGAGAGCGGCCACTCCACCAAGCAGGAGCTGCTCGAGCTCGTCGCCCTGGAGCGCGCCCGCGTCAGCGGCCCGGCCACGCGGGAGATCGCCGCCGACTCGGTCTCGGACATCGTCGCGGCCTGATCCCCTCCGCGGTGGCGGCCGCTCACGCTGCGGTGCGCCACTCCCTTCGGTCGCTGCCACCCTTGCGACCGCAGGCGGACTGGTCTCTGCTGGCGCGATGCGCCTACGGTCCACCTCGAGATTGCTCCCCCGGGTCACTCTCCCCGTCCTCGTGGCGATCGTGGTCGCCGCGTCCTGCAGCGCCGCGCCGCAGCAGCAGTTCACCGGCACCACCTCCGGCGCCGGCGGTGGCAACGGGACGGCGGGGTCCACCGGCTCGAGCGTATCGACTGGCTCGAAGGGACAGACCAGCTCCAGCGGAGCGGGCGGCAACCTCGCCTTCGACGCGGGCGCCGGCTCGGGCGGCAGCGCGGCGTGCACCGGCGTCCACTGCTCGGCGGACTTGCACAGCATCCTCGACTGCAACGGCCAGGTGGTCACCACCTGCCCGTCCCCGCAGGCCTGCGGCGGCGGCGTCTGCGTCGCCGATCCCTGCGCGGCGGCGCAGGCCAACGGCAGCACCATCGGCTGCGAGTTCTACAGCGTCGTCCCCGCGCCGGAGCTCATCTCGCGCGGCTCCTGCTTCGCCGCCCTCATCGCCAACACCTGGAGCGCGCCCATCACCATCCAGGTCGACCGCGGCGGGACCACGCTCGACGTCAGCACCCTCGCGCGCACGCCGGTGGGCACGGGCGCGTCGATCACCTATGCGCCGCTCACCGGCGGGCAGCTCCAGCCCGGCCAGATGGCCGTCCTCTTCCTGGCCCAGGGCCCGGCGGGGTTCCCCATCGCCTTCGCGGCCTGTCCCGCCGGCATCACGCCCGGCCTGGCCGTCGACACCTCCATCACCGGCACCGGCCTCGGCAGCGCCTTCCACATCACCACCAGCGCGCCGGTCGTCGCCTACGACATGTATCCCTACGGCGGCGCCCTCAGCTACGTGGCCAGCGCCACCCTGCTGATCCCGACGGCGGCGTGGGGGACGAACTACATCGCCGCCGACGGCTGGGCGGAGGATCCCAGCGTCGGCGATCCCCCCTTCATCCAGATCGTCGCCTCCCAGGACGCCACCCAGGTGACCATCAGCCCGACCGCGGCGATCGTGGGCGGCACCGGCGTGGCGGCCACGGCGGTGGGCGTGCCGCAGGTCTACACGCTCGCCCAGGGGCAGGTGCTCCAGCTCGCGCAGACCGCCGAGCTCGCCGGCAGCCCCATCAGCTCCGACAAGCCGGTGAGCGTGTGGGGCGGCGCGAGCTGCATGAACATCCCCGTCGGCGTCACCGCCTGCGACTCGGCCCACCAGGAGCTCTTGCCCGTCACCTCGCTCGGCCACGAGTACGTGGGCGCGCGCTACCGCGACCGCCTCGCCGGCAGCGCCGAGAGCCCGCCCTGGACCCTGGTCGGCGCCGTCGACGGCACCGCGCTCACCTACGACCCCGCGGTGCCCGCGGGCGCGCCCCTCACCCTCGCGAGCCGCGAGGTGGTGACCTTCGACGCCGACGCCCCCTTCACCGTGAGCAGCCAGGACGCGCTGCACCCGTTCTACCTCGCCGGGCACATGACCGGGGCCCAGTTCATCCCCAACAACGAGACGGGCGACCCGGAGACCGTCAACGTGGTGCCGCCCGCGCAGTTCCTCGACAAGTACCTGTTCCTCACCGACCCGACCTACGCCAACACCCACCTGGTGTTCGTCCGCCAGGCGACCGGCGGCGTCTTCAAGGACGTCACCCTCGACTGCGCCGGCGTGCTCACCGGCTGGGTGCCCGTCGGCAAGGGCGGCAAGTACCAGGTGACCGGCTTCGACGTGGTCACCGCGGGCGTGCCCAACGGGACGTGCAACAACGGGGCGCACACCGCCACCAGCACCGTGCCCTTCGGCCTGACGGTGTGGGGCTGGGACACCGCGGTGAGCTACGCCTTCCCGGCCGGGATGAGCACGCTCCCCATCAACACGGTCACGGTGCCGCCCTCCGCCCAGTAGCGGGTACGCCTCGTTGCACCTGGCACCGCCTCCCGAGCTCGCGCGTCGCTCCCTCCGCGCCTCCACGGTGGCGGTGCTCGGGGCCGCCGTCTTCGCCTTCGTCGCGCCCCCCGCGATCTTCCGGCTCGACGCCCGGCTCTGCGCCACCGCGTGCGGCTGCGGGCTCGTCGTCGCGCGTGCGTGGGTCGCGGCGCCGACCGCCGGCCGCACCGACGGCGTGCCCAACGACTTCGACGCCAGCGTGGAGCCGGCGCTCCTCCCGGTCCTCGCCCAGGGGCTCTTCGCGGTCGTCCTCGTGCTCGTGGCGGCGCGCGTGATCCGTGGCCGCCGGGCGCCGCTCTCGCTCGCGGCCGTGGTCGCCCTCGCTCCGCTCGCCCTCGCGCTCGGGCAGATCTGGGTCCGCGAGCGGGACATGGGGTGGATCCTCGCCGGCACCTCGCCGCACATGATCGACCGGCTTCGGCA
>Ga0302283_1002122_pt1 | contig 16179 bp, 12 predicted proteins | sample III_Fen_E1_4_FD_198770 | JGI IMG/M metagenome (GOLD analysis project Ga0302283, IMG submission 198770) | Peat permafrost microbial communities from Stordalen Mire near Abisko, Sweden - III_Fen_E1_4 | ecosystem: Environmental > Terrestrial > Soil > Wetlands > Permafrost | place: Sweden: Abisko...
GGGGAGGAGGTCTCTCGAGGGGGGGAGGGAATTTCTCGCCGGGGGAAGGGAATCCGCCGCTGCGCCGAGGAAGGGGGACGCTCCGGGCCCGCCCGCGGAAGCGAAGTGCAGTCCGGTCCAAATCCGAGTAGATCGAGTCCTCGTAACGGGGAGTCGCACAGCCCGGTAGTGCACGAGCTTTGGGTGCTCGTCGTCGGGGGTTCAAATCCCCCCTCCCCGACCACGGTCTTTCGCGTCTCGCGTGCGGGCTCCTGTGGACCCGGGACCCCCTGGGTCCACAGGCGGGTCCACAGAGGCACCGCCCTCGTCAGGACGCCCAGACCGATCGGCTCCCGTCGCGTCGCCGGCCGGCGCGCTCTCTTGGCGCGGGGGCTACTAGGGTGGCGGCCGATGGGCGCGAGAAGCTCCGAGATATCGTCGTAGCGCAGAAGACGCCCGTCGTCTGCCACGCCCTAGGATGGATCGTTCATCACGCGCGCCTGCACTTTCCGGCGACGCCGAGATCGCCGGCCCGAGCTCCGGGCCTCGGCTGCCGCCACCAGCCCGCCGATCTGTACCGGCTACCGCATCTCGACATTCCGCCCTCCCAGCACCCGCCCGAGATGTTCCGCATCCGCGTTCCATGTGCCGCGGCGCGGGACGTGGTGCGGCTTCAGACCATGGACCGGTCCCGACCGTTCGCAGATTGTGAATTGGCGAATCATGACGACCAGTGGACGCAGGGGATCGCCCCTGCCGATGTTCCCCGGCCCATGCACGCTCGCGATCCGAGCTGCAATCATCCCGAGAAACGCGCGCCGGGTCCCATGCTTGAGCCAGCGCAGCTTCTCGAACGTGTCGTCCGAGGCGAAGCTCGCCAGACGTCCTATCTCGTGAACGCCGGACTCCGCTCGTGCCCGTGCGGCCGCAGCAGCGCCGGTCGAGCGAGACTATTGGCGTGGAAGAGTTTGGCTACCTCCTCGGGGAACGGAGATTGCTCCGGGCGCTGACGGCATGTCCCGGGCACAGGCGATCGCCGCGACGTTCGACTCCTTCCTCGATCTCTGGTGCGAGCTTGAGCCTCGCATCTATGACCGCGTGGATCGGCTGGGGACGCGCGAATGCGCGCAGGGCACTGTCGAGGACTTCGCAAACCTCTTTCGTGTCATGGACGAGACTCTTCAGGCGCTCCAACGCGGGACTACACAGCCAGCTATCGCCCTCCGTGACGCTTGCGCGTTCGTGCGCCTCTGGACCGCGCCCGACGATCTCCTCGGACCGATCTCGTCTCTCGCGACCTCCTACGAAGGCGCACTGACCCAGCTACGAGGGATGCGCCACACCACAGAGGCCTCGACGGACGGGCACGACTCCTAGGCAAGGGTTCGCGCGCTCGCGGCTTGTAAACCTTTCTTTGCTACGCCCGTAAAGAAGCCCTTACAGCGGCCTTCTTTGGCTGGCCTCCCGCCGACCACCGCACGTGCTGGAACTCGCGCTCGTCGGTTGCAAAGCCCGACCGGTACGAGCGCCGAGTGGCCCGAAAGCGCGACGCGGCGCGGTGGCACTCGTGTTGCTGAGGGGGTCGCGCCGAGACCCCGAACGTCTCGCTCTTCGCGGACGGGCCGCGCAGCGACTGGGAGACCTAAATGCTTCGCTCGAATTCGCTTCTCGCTCTTCTCACGCTCCCTCTCACGATCGTCCTCGTTGCGCCGAACGCACACGCGCAGCAGGGCTGGGACTTCTTCGACAAACCGCCGCCCTTGCCACGTTGGACCGAGACCAGCGCCGCGCCCGAGCCTCGTCCGCCCGAGGCGGCAGCGCCGCGATTCGGTGCGAAAGGGGAGTTCGTCGTCACGGGTGCATCGAACATCAGCATTTCGTCCGAGCAGTACAGTGCTAGCCCCGCCTCTGACTTCTCGGCGACCTTCTCGCCGGGCCTCGACTACTTCGTCGTGTCGAATCTCTCCATCGGAATCACCGCAGACATCGCGTACACGGACGACAAGGGCTACGACGCTTCCGGGAACCTCTTCGCGACGAAGACGACCACCTTCATCGCAGGCCCGCGCGTTGGGTTCAATATCCCGTTCGGCGACTATCTGTCGTGGTATCCGCGCATCGCGTTCGGCCTCGTGACCGAGCGCACAAACGAGCAGCTGGTCACGGCCACAACGAACCCCAATGGTGCCCCGTTCGCTACCTCGTCCGGGAGCGCCACCGGAGCCTGGGCCGATGTCTTTGCTCCGATTCTCGTTCACCCCAGTCGCCACTTCTTCTTCGGCGCAGGGCCCAACTTCAGTCACGACTTCACCCACCTCGAAGGGACTTCGACGATCTCTGGGCAAGTGACCGGCGTCAGCGGGCAGTTCGTCATCGGCGGCTGGTGGGGAGGCACGCCGGAGGCCGATCGCCTGGACGCCCCATCAACGAGGGGCCCCGCGCGCCGCTTCGGTGAAGCGGGCGAGTGGGTCTTCACGGGCGAGAGCTCGTTCTCGATCTCCTCGACCCGGTACAGCGTGCAGGGGTCCTCCTCGAGCGTGATGGTCGCGCCCGGGTTCGACTACTTTCTCGTGGACGATGTCTCGATCGGGGCGAACGTCTACGTTGGATCCGATAAGTCGACAGGTACCGACGACACCGGCACCCCATACACGAACAGCAGCACGACCTATGGTCTCGCGGGACACCTGGCGGTCAACATACCTCTCGGGCCTTCGTTCTCGCTCTATCCGCGAGGGTACTTCGGCTTTGGAGGCGGCTCGTACAACGACACAGCCGGCAGCGACTCGAACCAGGCCTCGCAATCCGGCGCGTGGGTGTCCCTGTACCTGCCGCTACTTGTGCACCCCGCTCCGCACTTCTTCGCCGGGTTCGGCCCAAGCGTGAACCATCAGCTTTCGAGCGATTACACATTCGCTGGAGGCCAGCAGCTGTCGAATCCGGGGACGGTGCTAAGCGCGGACTTGATTGTCGGTGGATGGCTGTGAAGGGGGTTCTCTGCGGGGCCCATTCCGCGGGCTGACGCGGGGCGCAGGCCGAGAGGAGCGCGCGGTTACTTCCGCGTCCGCGCCGACGTGCGCCTTGACCTCGAGCCCCGCCCAGGTGCACGGCACCGAGTACGTCGTCCCCTCGGCGCAGACGAGCGAGCGCCGAGAGACACTGACGGACGCGAGCGTCCTTCTCGCGTCGAAGGGATGGCTCGGGAGCGGTAGGCTCTGCGAGCGCTCCGCGCCGAAGCGCTCCAGGTCGACGGTTGCGTCCAGCCGCGCGAGCAACGCGGTGCGCATCGTGTCGAGCGACTCTTCGCGCGGGATGGGCACGAGATGCTGCCACCGGATCGCCTTGCCGCGAGACTCGACGCCCCCCTTGTCGTGGCCTGTCCGCGGCCGACAGAAGCTCGCCTCGAACAGGTAGTGCGACGCCAGCGCCTCGAAGCGGCTCGCCAGCACGCGCTCCGAGCCGACCAGATGCTTCTTCACCGCCGCCTTCAGGTTGTCGTACGCGATCCGATTCGGCACGAACCCGAAGTGCGCGAAGGCCCGCACGTGACCGTCGAGGAAGCTCACCTGATCCTGCCGCGTGTACAGCCACGCGAAGTCGCGGCTCGAGTGCATCAGGCGCATCACGAACATCCACACCTTGCTCCGCTTCCCCGCGAGGTCGACGAGCACCTCGAAGAAGTCGACCTCGGCGAGATCGCCAGCCGGGTACACCAGCGGCACGAACACCTCGCGACGCCGGCGCTTCCACTCGGCGACGGCCTCCTTCACCGTCGTGGCGCCGACGGTGAACCCTTCGGTCACGAGCATCGTGTGCAGCCGCGTCGCCGTGAGCCGCTGCTTGCCGCCGGTCCACTGCGGCGACTCCGATAGCAGCGCCTCCAGCCGCTCCTCGACCTTCGCCCAGACCGGCCGTGCGCGCGGCGCCGCCTCCACCCGCACCGGCGCCGAGCGCGCCAGGTACCGCTTCACCGTGTTGCGCGAGACCCCCAACTCGCGCGCCACCCGACGTGAAGATTGCCCCTCAACCAGCACCTTGTGCCGAACCACGTGAACCTCAGCCATTCCCAGCATCCTCCCCACGGGCGTACCCGCGGCGTTGTTGGCTGGGTGGATCAGTTTCCGGGCGGCGTTTGGATCACTTTCCGGGCGGCGGCATCACGCCGCCTCGACGCTCGTCAACGGACCCGTTACGGCGGGCGACCCCGGCGATCTCTCCGATCGCCCCCCAGGCCTCTCGTTGGGTACCGACGGCGGCGGCGCCTTCGAACAGCTGTCGCTCAGGCGGCCGCTGCCTGCGGGCGTGGGACGCTCGGGCTGGCTCGGCGGTGTCGCGGGGCGCTCCTTCCGCACCTCCCGAGTATCGCCGGCCGGCGCGCGCGGCACGATACTACTGCGCCAAGACGATCGAGGCGCAAGGACGCCGTGGTACCGAAGGAGCGGATACCGCGGCGGAGGGACGAGGGCCGCCAGACGAGCCAAGAACTCGAGGGGCGTCATCACGCGATGCTTGGCGCGGCCGTCGCGGAGCGCCTTGATGCGGTATGCAACGCGGCCCCCCGGCAGCAGTCGCAGGCGCTCGAGAGCGATAGGTGGCCGAGCGCCGTAGCGCATCAAACGCTCTCGCCCGACGTCATCGTCGGCAGCGATGGCGACGCTGGCGTGCAGATTGAACCCGTCGAGCTCGACAGCGTCGGTAGTGCGCGGTGGCCCGCCTGAGTCGGTCGGGTCGGGCTCTGGGTCCGTCGTCTGGTTTTCACGCAGAACGCGTACTCCACCTCGCTGCATCGCGATCGCCGCACACGCATCCAGCGGCGTCGGCGTGGCGGGGTCGTCCGGCACGGAGATCGCCGCACCCTTTCGCGCTGCCCAAGTCTCTACACGTTGCCGAACGCGCAGCACGGCCGACTCGAGCTCGTCGCGCGTCGGCGTCGGGGCCGGGTGGAACAGCGGCGCCCCGTCCGCGGCTCGCGTGAAGACTCCATCGAGCACCATGACGTGAAAGTGGACGTTCAAGTTGACGCTCGAACCGAAGCGTTGGACGTGCGTCACTGCGCCGATCGGTGCAGGGAGCACGCGATCGACGAGATGCGCGGCGGTGTTCGCCATCCGGCGGCCCGCGCAGCTCGGACAGACGCCCCGACCGAGGCAGGAGAACGCGACGAGGAGATCGTGACCACACTCGTCGCAGTGCGCGCGGACGAATCCATGCGCGAAGACGCCGCAGCGGAGGTAGCCGCGGAGTTCCTCCTCGACGTAGCGGGGGAGCGGCGCTTCATACGTCTCGCGCGCGTAGGCGAGGAAGGTCTCGAGGTGGCTTCGAACCACCGAGTAGAGGACCGTCTCCGTCGGGCGACGCGGCCGATAGGCTGGCGCAAGCCGTCCCATGACGCGAGCCGATTGGCCGCTCGCGTGCCAACCCGGGCCCGCGGTATTTCCCGAAAGGAACGACGGTCACGGGGTGACACGGCCAGTTTCGGGGGTGGCCGCGGCCACCGGGCCTGGCTTTCGAACGAGCCCGCCTCGCCCCAGCCACTCGTGCCCCTCTTCGGCGCCAAGGACTACCTGCGACCTGCCTCAGTATGACTTGATCTGCTCCGGCTTCACGCCGAGCCGCTTCGCGATTGTCGCGAGCGTATCGCCGTGCGGCTCGTCAACCTCGCCGCGCTCGATGCGGGCGACCGTCTTCGCGCTGAGGGGCGCGAAGTCGGAGCGGGCGATGCCGCGGGCCGAGCGAAGACGTCGAAGGGCACCCCCGAACGATGCGTCGCGCTTGATCTCTCGCTCCTTCATCCGGCGTCGGGCGTCCGGGTCGAGGTCGTACAAGATGGCATCGGCGGAAGCCTCGTAGTCGCCGAGCTGGACCGTCTGGCCATAGTCCGTCACCGCGAACGCCGCGAAATCGGGTCGTGCCTTCGGACGCGCCTTGAACCACGCGTGGGGCACGACGAGGCGATCGAGGTTGCCGCGATAAAGGACGAGCGCTCGGTCGTCCGCATCCACGACGCCGCCGATGAAGCGATCCTCCGCGCCCTCGTCATCCATGACCTCGGCGAGCTCCTCCGGCGGAAGGAGGCTGACGCCGTCGTCGGGGGCCACGACGACTCGGAAGAGGGCGTGCAGAAGCTCTCGGCGGGCAGTGCTGGCCCGCTCGAGGAGGAGAAGGCGATGCCATCGGTCGTGCCCATGCACGGCGCTCGCGAGCAGCCCGAGCGCATCCGCATCGAGCACAATCCAGCGCGCGCGACCGTGCCGCGCGTACGCTTCCCGAACGGCATCGATGCTCCGAAGGACATCCGAGCCGAGCCGCCTGAAGGGGCTCGATCGCGCGTCGCCGAGCAGAAACAGCGGCTCGGTCATCGTCGTCCTCCCTCGATTCGATCGGGTTCTCGGGGTACATCGCGTCCCACTCGCGGCAGAGCACGTCGAGCTGGCGCAGAATCTCGGTGACGATCTCCTCCGGGACATCCTTCGGGTCCGGCACCTCGTCGAGAAATGTGCGGGTGCGAAGAGCGAACCGCCACGCTCGCTGCTTCCGGAGAATCGTGACGTGCGGGGGCTCGTTCCGCTCCAAATCGCGGATCTTGACCTTCCAGCCTCGTGCGGGAAGCGGGTCCGGAAGCGGCAAACGGAACGCCATGGCCCTCGCTACTCCAGAGCACCATGTCGATCAATATGTCCCAATATACTCATCTGTCAACGGGGGGACATTTTGGCGCACGGCACCGGATGGCGGGCCGAGGGTGCAACCTGGGTGGCCGGCGCAGGGGAGCAGAGGCGGTCGCCTCGACGCACGTCAAGGAGGCGGCGGGCCATCTTGGAGCGGCTTGATTCAGGCGACAACGCGCAGGTCGACGAAGTCCTCCGTCGATACCAGAGGGTTTGCGCCTAGCTTCCGAGTGATGTCCATCATGGCGGCGCGGGTCACCGACATCACCCCGGTCATGTCGGACATCGCCCAAATCCCGTGACGCATCAGCGCGCTCCTGTGCCTGATCAGCGGCGACCTGTGGCAGACGAAAAACGACCGTGTCCCTCGTCATCGAAGTGCTGAGCGGCCCGGATCGCGACGGCAGCAGCCCGCGGATCGCGCCCCGCTGACCGCGCGGGCACGTCACCGACGCTCTCTGAACGCTCTCGCTATGCTCAAGGCCTCGGCGATCGGTGCGGCACGCGGTCCGTCGAGGACCGCGTCGCCCTCCCGGGGCGCCCTCGAGTACGGGACGCCCGAGAGCGAGATGGCGAGCGCGAAGGCAGTGGGCTCGTTGGGCATTGTTAGTCCATGGGCCGCCGTCGCACGGTGAGCTCGAGGTGGAACGGCCCGAGCATCTTCTCGAGCGTCTTCACCGTTGGATTCCCCACGCCCCGCTCGAAATCGATCAGGACCCTGGGGCTGACGCCGACGAGCGTCGCGTACTCGGCCTGTGTCTTCCCCGCGATCTTGCGCATCATCTTCACGGCCTCGACGAGCCCGAGGTCGGCGCGTTTCGAGCGCTCGTAGAGCTGGGTTCGGAGCGTCGCGCGGTCTTCCTTCTTCACGGTCGCCTCCTTCGTCAGGCCCGAAGCGCGCCAAGCGCGCGCGCCACACGTCCGATGCGCTCTTCGCATTGCGCGATCACTACCTTGGGCACGTCGCAGTCCTTCATCGTCGTCGGCAGCTCGCTGATGGCAGGCGCGAGCCCGCGAAGCCAGCGTTTCGTCTTCGCGGGGTCCAGTGTTTTCGCGAGCGCGTCGGCGACGCGCGCCCAGTCGGGGAGATCGCCGTTGTCCTCCCATCGGCTCGCGCGCGCGATCATCCGCTGGTCGAGGATCATCGGCGCGAAGTCGTAGAGCGGCGACAGCTCGATCCGCCCATCGGGCCACTTGAGCACCGAGGTGTTCCGCGCGTGGTTGTCCGTGTTGCCGAGGGCGACGTCGAGCACGTCGCGCAGGAGGAACTCGCGAAGCTCCCGCTCGGGATTGGTCGTGAAACGCGCGATTGCCTCGACCTGTCGCTCCTTGCGAAGCGGCGACCCGAAGTCCGCGACGCCGACGAGCGAATAGAGGCTCTCCAGCCCGAGCCTCTCGATCGCGCCCTTTCGCACGACGCGATCGAAGCGCGGAACGAAGAGGCAATCGGATTCCCACGTGACGTCTCGTCCGGTACGTGCGCCCATCTTCTTCGCGACCGCGTGGTAGCCGGCCTCTGCGCGCAAAATGAGGCGGTCGCTCGCGTCGCGCGTGCGCGGAAACTTCACGAGCCAACAGCGGCGCGTTCGCGTGTCGGCAAGCGCGCCGTCAGCATGCCAGTGCCCCTTGACGTCCTCGCGGAGCAGGAACTTCGGCGCGTCGCCGCCCGCGCCGGTCGAGCCCGACACGGGCGCCCCGTTCGCGCGCGCGTACTCGACGAACTGCTCACGTCGCTTGAGAACGTCGCTGCGGGGGAATCCAGGATGCGGCGGAACGTTCGCCGCGTCGACGGCCTCGCGCACACGCACGTTGCCGGGAGGATTCCCCGTACCGCGTACGAGCACGGACCAGTCCGACGACGCGTTGTTCGGGAGCTGGAGGATGCCCTCCCAGTGACGGCGCGCTGCGCCCGCAGGCATGATGTCGAGAAGGAACGGCGGCCAGGCGGGTTCCTCGGGGACATCGTAGGCCACGGGGTACCGGCACGACACAGCCCGTGCGTCGCGCGCGTGGAGCGCCGCCGCCATCGCGTCGAGGTAGTCAAAATCGTACTCGAACGAGGCGGGTGACGAGATGCCGCGCTCGGGCTCCTGAACGGTCACCTTGCCGGCAACGCGCCAGGCGCCGGCAACGTGGATCTCGAGGGTGCAGCGTTCGGGGGGCATGAGAGGCGTGATTGTTAGTATATAGACAAATGCTCAAGCGGTGAGCGGCAAAAGTTGTCGATAAAATGGCAAATGGGTCTGTCGGCGCTCGCACCCGTGGCGCCCGCCCAGCGTGGCAATAGCTCGATGCGACCGCGTCGCGTGCGGCAAGCACGACGTGCGCTCACCACGTTACGCCATTCGTACAGTCCCGCTTTGTGCGCGTGGGCTCATTTCCGCGATTCGATCGTCACCCGTTTGTGGGACACGGAGGGCTTCGAACGGTGTGTTAGCCGAGTCGCATGTCCACCAGCGCTCGCCTCGTCGCTACCTGTTTCGTCGGCGCCCTCGTCGCCGCCGCATGCAGCTCACCCGCGTCGCAGGAGGTGGCCGAACAGACGAGCCAGGCCATCACCGACGAGCTCTCCGCGTACGCCGTTTCGTGCGACCAGATCATGGGGGCCGCCGCGACGGTGCCGGCGTTCGACTGCGACGCGCAGGGGATCGAGATCCCCGAGACGCTCAACGGCGCCCCCTTCCAGTCCACGGACACGCAGTGCGACGCGCCGAGCATGTTCGAGGGGGTGTGCTTGCCGCACCAGAAGATCGTCCCCATCGCGTCTACCGCGACGGCGACCACTGTTGCCATCTGCCACCGCTTCACGACGCCCGACCCGGGCTACTCGGGCTACGACGAGATCGCCGTCATCCAGTACGACAAGGTGACCGGCGACACGTGTTTCTACGACACGACGCTGACCGAGCCGAACGGCACCCCGCGCCCCTTCGGGTCGATCCCTAGCAAGGCGCCGGCGCCGTCGGCGGGAGTGGGGACGACGGGGACCTTCCCGTTCTGGAAGACGCCCACGGTGCTCGCGACCAGCCCTGGCTCGCAGTGCATCGCCTGCCACGACAACGGGCCGTTCATCCGCTCGCCGTACGTCATGCAGGTGGCAAGCTCGCTCCCGAGCAGCTTCGTCGCCGACCTCGGGTTCGGGAACGACGCCTACAACCTCACGCAGCCCTACCATCTCGTCGGGGGCGCATTCGCGGCCGCCGGGTGGCGTGCGGTGAGCATCACCTCGGGGAGCTCCACGTGCACGTCGTGCCACCGCATGGGCACCAACACGATGAAGGGGAGCGGGACGGGGACCGCCGCCGAAATGGGGCCGTGGGCCGTCGGCTGTTACGGCAACCAGGCACCCAACTGCGCGGCGTACGACACGGCCACCGACGACCTGCCCGCCGCCCAGAACCCGGCCGCGCCGCACTGGATGATCCCGGGGAGCACTGCGTTCACGCCCGCCTTCCTGTCTGCGGCCAACCAGCTTCAGGAGTGCGCGCTCGCGTGGCGCACCAATCCGAGCAGCATGCCCGCAGGCTGCGCGGCGCAGCCCATCACGCAGGAGGCCCCCTCGTGCAGCGCGCGCGTCACCAGTCGCTGCAACGGCGACGTCGTCATCACGTGCGGGGCTTACCCGGAGACGCTCACGCTCCAGAGGTGGTACGGCACGAGCTCCTACCAGAACGTGGACACCGCGCCCGCGGGGGCCATCCCCACCTTCACGGAGTCTCCGGGGACGGGCTCGTACTCGTACCGGGCGTGCTCCACGGAGTTCCCGTCGCTCTGCTCGAGCGTGATGAACGGGAGCGTTGCCGCGTGCAAGTGCTCCACGCCCGCGCAATGCTGCATCCAGGCCGGTGGGACCTGGACGGGGAAATACTGCATCTGACGCGGAGCCGGCGTGATCTTCGGAGGCGAGTACCTCGAGCTCGAAGACCGTGGAATCTTCCCTCCCGACGGCTCGACGTGGTCCCAGATCACCGGCGTCGTGGGGGCGGCGCACGGCGGGGCCGTGGTTCCGCGACGCGAGAGCTCCTTCGGTCCATGAGTTCGCTCGCCCACGCTCACAGCTGCTGCTGGTAGCTATCGACGTTCGGCAGCGTGGTCGCGATGCCGGCGATCTGCGCGGTCATCGTCGGGTCGCAGAGAAGCGTCTCCTCGAAGACGGCGGACGTCGCGAAGTTCACGACGGCCCATCCTTCTTGGGGCGTGATCGGCGTGTAGCCCGCGTCGGCCTGCCAGGGGCAGCCATTGCTCGCCAGCGGCGCGAGGAGGCTCGCGCCCGCGACACCGTACTTCTCGGCGATGGCGAGCAGGCCCCCTTGCGACTCGCCGATGTAGCAAAGGTCGCTGAATACGAGGTGGCCGGCGTTGGCGATCTGCACGAAACGCTTTGGCGCGGGCGTGCCCGCGTATCCGCTGGTCTGGCCGCTGGGCGCGGCGATCCCATCGTCTTGTGCACTCATCACCATCGAAGAGACGAGGCTCCCTCCATCCGTGACGCCCCCCGCGGCCATCGGGATGACCACTTGGATCCCGCTCTGCTCTCCGGCGATCGTGTTCACGGCTTCGCCCCCGGCGCTGTGCCCCGACGCGCCCATGCGCGTGAGGTCCATGTGCCCGGCGAGGAAGCTCAGATCCGCGGAGGGCGTCGCCAGTGCCTTGAGCACGTTGACCGCGTCACCTTCCTCGTTCGCCGTGAGGGCGCCGAGCAGATTCTGCAGAATGTCGGAGAGCTGAATCCCCGGGTGGTCCGAGGAGACCACGATGAACCCACGGCTCGCCCAGTGGGTCATGAACGTGAGGCTCTGCGTTCGGAACGCGGCCGTGCCGTGGATGAAGCTGATCACGGGGTAAGGGCCGTGCGAGTCATCGATCGGCAGGTCGCGATAGCAATCGCAGTACTGGAGTGGATTGGCGGCGTCGGGGATCTTGTCTTGATCGGCCGCAGGCAGGTGCTCGCGGATATCGTACGTAACCTGCGGCTGGCAGGCGTCGCTCCCCCACTTGGCCGGGTACCAGATCTCGGTCGTGAGTCCGGCAATCGTCGTCGTGTGCGCGCCGACGGCCCAGGGGCCCGGCGCGCCGGGATCGCTGGGTCGCTGGAGAAACGTGCCGCTGGAGCAGCCCGGTTCGTCCGGTGGCGGTGGCGTCGCCGACGGAACGCACCCCGCGTCAGTCACGGGCGCGTCGGGCGCCGCGCCGCCGTCGTCGATCGCGCCAGCGTCGTCGCCTCTCGCGGCGGTCGTGGCGTCGCCGCCGCTATCCGAGCCCGCTCGTCCCGGGGGTCCCGCGTCGAAGGGGCCGTCCCCTTGATCGGTGCCCGTGTTGCCGACACCGCACGAGCACGCTGCAATCGTTGCTGAAACCAAGACGAAGCGTCGCATGAGGCTGCTCCTTCATCACCGACCGAACGGTAGGCGATGTATGGCTTCGATTGCTTCCGTCGGCCACTTTATCGCCGTCTCCGTGCTCGTGTGATGCAGCGCCGCTGGATCGTTGGCGTGGGAGCCGCATGGCGCGAGGCTCCTTGGGCCTCATGCGCAGCGTCGGGCGTTCGCGTTCTACAATGACAGGCCGGCTACGAACGAAGGCGCCCTTGTCGGTCTTGGAGGTGGCCCCCCGCCGGATCATGCGCCGGTTGCCCCGCACCCGGCGCACTACACCGGGAGGTCATGCGCCAACCCACCGCCAACCCGGCGCACCGGATGCGGAAGTGATGCGCCAACCCAGCCCCGCGGTGGCGCACCACCCGACCGTCACGTGCGCCAGACTCGCCTGACTCGGCGCACCTGACTCCGGTCCCATGCGCCACCACCTGTCTGGTCTTGCGCCGCACTCTGTCGCGTCTCCCGTCGCACCCTACCGGGTCTTGCGCCACTCCTCGCCGTGCCGGCGCTCGACCCCTTCCCCTCGTGCGCCGATCCACGCGAGGTGATGCGCCAGAAGGCGCCGACAGCGCGCCACGTGGAGCCCAATGACCGGCGCGCATCCCATGGACAGCAGCGAGATCGTCGCGCGCGCGCAAGCCGCCGTCGGCGAGAAACGTCTTCACGTGTTGTTACGGATGCTCGCCCCGGCGATCAGGGTGGGCACGGGTTGCGCTCCTGGAGGACGAGCGGCGGCAGCGGCGTCTGGGTGAAGTCGAAGGCGTCGAACAGGTCGTTCGCCTGCCTGTCCTGCGCCGCGGGATCGAGATCGCTCAGGGTCTGGGTCGAGCCGAACACGCGCTCGATGAAGCGCGGAATGCTCGCCTGCTCGGCCTGCTCGTGGAAGATGAAGCCGGCCCTGGCGTACGGCGAGATGACGATGAGCGGGAGGCGGAAACCCAGGCCGTAGGGATGTTGCGCGTCGCAGCCGTACTCGCGCGGCGGCTTCACGTGGTCGTACCAGCCGCCGAAGTCGTCCATCGCGAAGAGGATCGCCGTGGACGCCCACAGCGTCGGGTTGTTCATCACGGCGTTGATGTGGCCGACCGTCCAGTTCTCCCCCTCGCAGACCGAGTCGAGCGGGATGCCCGGGTGCTCGTCGGCGAGGTCCTGGTCCACGAGCCAGCTCACTGCGGGCAGGTTCCCGGCGGCGACGTCGGTGTCGAACGTCGAGGCGTTCACGACGTTCGAGGTCCACAGGCCGCTGTCGCGGATGGACGAGATGCCGTCGAACATCGACCAGATCTCCGTCGTGACGACGAAATTCGTCCCGTAGAACTTCCAGTCCACGCCGCTCGGGAGGATGTCGGGCACGCTCGGGATCGTGAAGCAGGGGAAGACGTTCGCCGTCGTGCACGTGCCGTCGGTGAGGGTCGGGACGGTCGTCGAGGCGGCCTCGTCGCAGCCCCAGTAGGGCGAGGCGGCGCTCGGGTTGTCGGTAGCCCAGTGCGCCTGCGCGGCGAGGAACATCATGTGCCCCGGGAAGCTGGGTCCGAGCATGTTCGCGTAGAAGTCGTCGCCGAGCGTGAAGGTGCGCGCGTACTTCCAGTAGTTCGGGATGTCGCCCTCGTAGTACTGCTGGTACGCGAGGTTGTCCCCGTTGGTGCTGGAGCCGGCGGTCAGGTCCCAGCCGTTCATGCCGCCGTCGTTCCAGTCCTGGAGCGCGCACGAGTGCTCGTGACAGAGGTCGCGCGGCGTCGTCTGCGGCGCGCCGGCCTCCGGCACCGTACCCGTGCCACCGTCCGAGAGCGCGAACGTCGTCGTCCCGTTCGCGCCGGGGAACGAGCCGAAGTAATTGTCGAAGGTATGGTTCTCCTTGACGATCACGATCACGTGCTTGATGGGCATCGGGCCGGTGTAGCCGCCGTCGGTCCCGGGCGCGGGCGCGCCGTCGGGGAGCTCGCCGATCTCCGCCGGGCTGCCGTCCGCGAGCTCCGCGCTGCCGCCGTCCGGGTTCTTGCCGGTGGGCGACCCCTGCGTGGGCGTCCCCTGGTTCGTCGCGCTGCTGCCCGCGCAGGCGGCGCCGAGTGCGAGCGCAAAGGTGGTGGCCATGACGCCGAGACGATTCATGGCGGGCATTCTCACTTCACAGAACGAACGCGCAAGGCGCAGGTGCGTTGAGACGCGCGTGAGCCGTCAGAGGAAGCCGTCTTTTGCACCGGTCATGGCTCTGACCATCTCGTCGCGACGAACGGTACGCGAAGCGCGACGCGCGCGCGCTGCGTGCGGGCGCAAGAACGGTCGTGCACAGGGGCGGGCGCTGCGTGCCGGCGCGAGACGAGAACCGATGCGTCCAGCGGCGGGGATGATCCACATTCGCCGTTCGTGGCTCCCGTCTCCGTCCTCGTAGCCGCGACCGCTGGAATCCCAGCGCGCCTCCCATCGCATGACTGTGCCGCCGTTGCGCAGCGGCGACACATTTGCACCGGTCTCCGTCGGTCTTTCTTGCAAACGCAAGGGATACGCGGGCTGGCCGGGATGTTGCCTGGCAAAGCCCTTCGTCAACGGGGCTGAGGGAGGAGTCGTTGCGAACGTAACGCCATTGGCCGTTGTTCCCTCCTGGCGCGCGGAAGTTGGAGAGCAGACAATGAAGACCGCTATTCGACTCTTGGTTGTGCTTCTCGCATTGTCGGCCGTCATTGTGGCTTGCAGCGGGGGCGGGGGAGGGAGCGGCGGCGGTGCCCAATCTGCCTTCACCGTGACCTACGACGGCAACGGATCCACCGCCGGCAACGTCCCGATTGATCCGAACAAGTACGCGAAGGGGCAGACCGTCACGGTGCTCGGAAATACGGGCAACCTTGTGCAAGCGAATCATTCCTTCGCAGGGTGGAACGCGCAGGCGAGCGGGGGCGGGACAGCCTATGCGCCGGCGCAGACCTTCGTGATCGGCGGGGCGAACGTCATCCTGTACGCGCAATGGACCGCAAGCGGCAGCGGTGGCTATTCCGTGACCTACGACGGCAACGGATCCACCGGTGGTAGTGCCCCGATCGACTCGAACAGCTATGCGACGGGGCAGACCGTGACGGTGCTCGGGAATACCGGCAACCTCGTATATACCGGGTACGACTTCGTGGGCTGGCAGACTGCGGCCGATGGCTCCGGCACTACCTACGTAGCGGGGCAGACGTTTTCGATGGGTCCGGCAAGCATCACCCTCCATGCCTTGTGGAGCGGCGGCTATGCCTACGCGACGAATCAGATGAGCCAGGATATCTCTCAGTACACGATTGGCCCGAATGGGGCGCTCACACCAATGGCCGTGGCAACGGTCGCGTCGGGTACCGAGCCCATGACCATCACGATCGATCCGTCCGGCAAATACGTCTACGTACCGGACGTCACGGGTGCCACGGTATCCCAGTACACGATCGGTGCGGGTGGAGCGCTCGAGCCCATGAGCCCGGCCGCGGTCTCGACTGGGACGGGGGCGCAGCCGGTCTCCGTCGCAATCAACCCATCGTCCACCTACGCCTACGTGGTGAACCAGATCGAGGGTAACTATGGCAACGTCCTTTGGTACCCCATCGGAGCGACCGGAGCGCTCGGTACCCCGTCCGCTCCGCTCTCGCCGGGCGCAGGGACGGACGAGCTCACTTCAGTTGCCGTCCACCCTTCGGGCAAGAACGTGTACGTGACGACGTTGCGAAATGACTACGTCGTCTATCAGTACACGATAGGCGCAGGTGGGGCGCTCGTGGCCATGACCCCGGCCTCGGTCCAGGCGGGGTCCGGCCCGCGGCAAATCACGATTCACCCTTCGGGAAACTACGCCTACGTGGCGTGCTTCGATTATGGGACCATCTATCAGTACACGATCGACCCCAACAGCGGGGCGCTCACCCCCATGTCGCCGATCTCGGTGACCGTGGGGCCGCAGCCCTTCAACATCACGGTTCACCCCTCGGGAAAGTACGCCTACGTGCCGAACTGGAACGGCAACGACGTCTCCCAGTTCAACATCGACGCGAATAGCGGGGCACTCACGGCCATGTCCACAGCCACGGTCCCGGCGGGGCTGTCACCGTTGACTATCGCAGTCGATCCCACGGGCAAGTACGCCTACGTGACGAACAGCGCGCAGGGCAATATCTCGCAGTACTCGATCGGCA
>Ga0302283_1002125_pt1 | contig 16169 bp, 17 predicted proteins | sample III_Fen_E1_4_FD_198770 | JGI IMG/M metagenome (GOLD analysis project Ga0302283, IMG submission 198770) | Peat permafrost microbial communities from Stordalen Mire near Abisko, Sweden - III_Fen_E1_4 | ecosystem: Environmental > Terrestrial > Soil > Wetlands > Permafrost | place: Sweden: Abisko...
CGGGACGCCGATCAAGGGGCAGATTCCGCTGACCGGTGCCGGTCCTCACTAGACGTCGACCGGCACTACTCCACCGTACCTCTCGTGTCGCCGATCTCTGCCTCACTCGCCTGCACCAGTCTTCCGATGCCATCGAAGGGCTGGATGCGGATGATTCCGGCTCTCGACATTGGAACCTGGGGAGTGCTGTATGGCGGACTCCTTCTGATCGAGCGAGCGGTCGGAAAGCGCAGACGGTGATGGATAGGTGTACCTGGTCGTCCTCAGGCCGGAGGAAAGCGCTGGGGGTTCATGTAGTCCCGGAAGCGCGAGACGCGACCGTTCCGGTGCGTGATGAACCAGACGTACTGACGGTGAAACGGCTCGCCCCCGGGCCGTGTGCCGTGGCTGGTGGCCTCGACGATCAGCTCGTCGCCTGCCTCGCGAACCTGCACATCGAAGGAGTCGAACTTACCCATCGCGGGGAGTTGCTTCATGTAGTCGCTGATCGCGGACTTGCCCTCCAGCCGCCTTGGCCGTCCTTCCGGGGCGAAGGGGAACTCGTGGACCGCGTCGTCGTCGTACATCTCCAGGTACGCCCCGATATCGCCCGCGCGCAGAGACTCGAGCGCCGCCGTGAACCATGCCGGAGCCGCGCACGTCGTCATGATGGCCTCCCGGCGCCGGCGGCGCGTGCGGTCGCGCCGACGGCGAGCAGGCACTGGGTAGCGCGGTCGAGTGTGTCGGCAGGAGCTCCCATGGCGTCAGCCGTCCTTTCAGGTAGAATCGGAGTCACCACTCCGGTTCCTTTCCTCCTATATGGAGTCTCCACTCCGTTTGTCAAGCATGCGCCGACCACCTGCTCCGCCACTTCGCAGCGACGCTGTTCGCAACCGAGACCTCGTGCTCGAGGCCGCCGAGAAGGTGTTCGGCGACGAAGGAACGGATGCCTCTACCGAGGTCATCGCAAGGCGCGCGGGTGTAGGCGCTGGCACGGTGTTTCGGCACTTCCCGACCAAGGAGAAGCTCTTGGAGGCGGTCCTCGAGCGCATGGCTCTGCGGCTCGACGCAGCCGCCAGGCGGTGCCTCGACACCAAGGACCCCGGTGGGGCGCTATTTTCGGCGCTTCACCACCTCGTCGAGAGTACGGCAGCGAAGAAGGCGGTCATCGATGCGCTGTCAGGTGCCGGGGTCGACGTCCGCGCGTACCCTTCGCTGAGCCGGTTGTGGGAGACCGTCGGCGAGCTGCTGTCGAGAGCGCAGGCTGCGGGTGCCGCGCGCAGAGACGTGGGGATCAGAGAGCTGGTCGCCGTCGTCATCGGCGCCGCGCGCGCCGCGCAGTTTGCCCGCCAGGACAGAGCGCTACGCGATCGTGTCATCGGGGTGGTGCTCGACGGCCTCCGTAGCGGCTCAGCTCAGCAGGCGGAGGCGGGTGGCCGTTCTCGCGCCGGAGCGCGGTGACGCCGCCTACCGGTAGACGACGCCGTCGAGCAACCTATGTCCAGCAGATCGCGCCAAGCATCTTTTTCAACCTCTCGCCCCGCAGCTTGTCTGATACCGCGACCCAGGCAACAAGCCCGCGCAGGTGACCTCGGAACCCAGGACGACCGTCGCGGTTCTGCGCGGCTGGGCCGGATCGCGCGCAGTTGTGCAAGATCGCTTTGATGCGATCGAACTCGTCACGTGCAACGCGTGGTCATCGGGTGTGGGGGCCCCTGACGTCGGCGGCGGCGAGACGGCGGCAGCGTCAGGGTCATGGCGGGAAACCGCAAAGTGCGAAGACGTTCTGGACCTCGGCACTCAGCGTCGGGCACAAGGGGCAACCCTCGTATTTCACCACGTGCGTCGTCGGCCCGAAGCACACGCATGCGGCTTCGGGACAAGAGCAGCTCGCGATGTAATCGATGTTGTCGGACGTCTCGGTCGATGTGGCTTCGCATTCGCCATTGCCGAAGGAGCTGCTCGAACCTCCGGGCGTTGAGGCGTCTGAATCGCTCGCGGCAGCCGCGTCCGTTGCTACGACGGCCGCGCAGTCGCACGCCAGGTAGGCCTGTTGCATGAGGCACGCCGCGGCGCTGTTTTCCGCCGGGTCCCCCGCCGAATCGAAGGCAGCCTGGAAGCACTCGATGATCGACAGACCGTCCTCCGTGCAGGCGAGCGCCGAGGCGATGATGTTGTCGCACTGGCAGTCCGTGGCGCAGGCGGCGAGCGGCGAGGCACACACCTGCTCGGCGCAAGACCAGCACGCGCTGAACGCCGCGTTCGACGGGTGGAACGTCAAGATGTCCGCCGAGCATGCTGCGTCACCCCCGGAGTCACCGGTGGCAGTGGACGTCGAGCCCGTCGCGTCCTTCGGCTCGACTCCGCCCGCGGAGTCCCGCGCCCCGGTGCCAGAGTCCTGCGCACCCTACGCCCTCGGGCTCGCGTTCGATGACACCTACGTCTACTGGGCCGACAACGCGACGGTCGGCACGATCATGAGGGCGCCCAATACCGGCGGGACGGCCACCATTATCGCCCGGGACACGAACCCCGTCGCCATCGCGGTCGATGCTCTGTCGGTCTACTGGAGCGACCAGGCCGGGAACATCATGCGCCTCGGGAAATGACGCGCACGCCGGCATTGGAGTCCCCTCGTCGGACTGCGTGACGACGATCGCCAAAGAATTCGCGCGGTCATCCTCCGTTTGGGGGAATTGCCGAAGTGCGCGACAGCCACGACTATGTTGAGGCGCTCTGGTTCCCGCAGCTTCCCGCCGGCAGCTAGCGCGAATTCACCTGAACGATCCATCGTGGCTGTCGAGTCACTTTTGATTGGAGGATACATGCGAAATTTGAGGTCGACCGGGAGCTCTTTCGCCACTTGGGCCGTACCTGCCGCCTTGGCAGCGGGGTGCGCGCTATGGAGCGGGTCTGCTCACGCGCAGAGCTTCTATATCGATGAAAATACCTCGTACACCAACCACCCGCCTTGCGTGAACAACCCGGACCTCAACACGGTCACGGCATCGCTTCAGACCACGATGGTGAACTCGGGCTGGGTAGGCAGCCGCTTTACCGATCAAAACTCGTGGCCCCAGGACTTCACCGAGGCATGCTCCTCGACGAGCTACGGGCCGTTCGGCGATGACGGAGCATTCGCCGACGAGCACGTGCTCGCAGTGTTCGCCGGCCACGCGCTGCCAGGGCTCGTCGCATGGGGCTACCCGCACGACAACGTGTGCACGCGTGACTTCAAGGCAAACATCCGTCTTGGCCAGATGAGCGGCGCGCAGGCGGCGGCCGCCATGTGGCTGGGGTGCGAGGTACTGAGCCCGACGTCCTTACCGACGGAAGGCAACTACGAGTGGCTGCGCCAGCAGTTCGGGTGGGTCAACAGCATCGGGATCGACGACGACGAGCCCTCGGAGTTCTTCAACGACACGGCAGGCAGCACCAACCGTGACGCCTGGCTCAACGACATGAGCGGAAGCGGGCGCGAGCCCATCGTCGTGACGTACGACAACTACAGCGAGAACAACTGCTGGATCATCCACTACGCCGCGAGCCTCGGAGATCAGCAGTATACGAACCCGCGGGGTGCGGGCCCGTCGTGCGGTGAGGGGCTTATTTCTTACTGGTATTGCTACGAGTACGAGACATGAGGAGCGCCGCAAAGATGAGTCCCCACCTCCGTCGTAGCCTGGCCATCGTGGGTACCCTCGCGGCTCTCGCCGCCGTCGCACCGGGTTGCGAGTCCGGTCCTTCCGAGCTCGCGCCCTCCAGGACGCTCGTGAGCCCGCCGCCGCCCGGGACGGCGGCAACGACGCTCGGAGCCTTCGAGATCACGCTCCCCGAGCGATCGGCGGCGGAGGCCGCGGCGCTTGCGGGTAGCGTTGCCGGTGTGCTCACGCACAGCGTGATCGCGCCATCGTCGGTCGTCGGGCTCGAGCGCGCGCTTACGCGCTCGCCGCACGCCGCCAGCGCGCGCCTCGTCGACCTGTCCAGGATCACCATCGGCCACCACCAGCGGGTCGATTCGGTGTGGGCGATCGACGAGGAGGTTGCTCACGACGTGGCGACGGAAACGGACGTGGGGGTCGACGCCGCCGCGACGGAGTTCAACCGCGCGCTGGCAGGCCTCGAGAGCGCCCGGATCGTCGACAGCGCGACGCTCGATGTTGCCGGAGCGCATCGCTCCCGCGTGATGCAAGGACAGGGCAACTCGCAGGGAATGCAGACGGAGCGCGTCAAGGAGTACGTCTTCTTCGCTCCACGCACGATCAATGGAGTGCCGATTGGCGAGGCGGGCGTGCGCGTATCCGTCCACCGCTCGGGGAAGATCGCATCGATCCGTGTCGCGGGCGCGGTCGTCGCTGCGAGCCCTGATTCCAGCGGCCTGGCCGCACCGACGGGCCAGGGTCACCTCCTCGATCGCACGGTCCCGGAATCGGAGCTCGACGCACGCGTTCGGGCCGACAACCCCGACGCCGCTGTCACCCCGCTCGGGCTGCTCTACTGGCTGCCAGGCAACGTACGCAGCGCGGTCGTCGCCCCTAGGCAGGCGTACATGGTCTTCCCGAGGGTCGTCATCGACGGTCAGACGGGCCCCGGGCGTGGGCACCGTGCCCTGTATGCGGTGGACGACGCGACCGCGAGCCCGCTGCTCGCGCCCGTGCCGACGCCGGGCGGGGCGGGGGATCCGCGCCCGTAGGGCGGTCAGGGGACACGGTGCGCCGACGGGCGGATGCACACCGCGGTGTGCAGCCGCCTGCACTCCGCCCCAGGCAGACGCCCCGAAGTGCCCGCATTTCCGTGTCGCGCGGCGCGTGGCCTGCCCGTTGCAATTCGTCTGGGCCATGAAAGCGAGCTCCAGCCTCTCGGTCCCCGTGTCCCGAACCCTCACGTCGCTGTTCCCGAAGCCGCTGAAGTGGGCAGCACTGACGGCAGCTCTCTCGCTGCTCTCCGCGGCGTGCGGCGGCGGCAGCTCCGCGCCGAGCTGCGACGCCAACATGATCACGGCCCTGGGCCAGGCCGAGTCGGTCGCGGGAAACGGGGCCACGAACTGCGGAACCTTCACGCCGGCGGCCGACGGCTCCTACCCCGCCAGCGACCCGGCCGTTCGCTGCGCGCTCGACGCGCTCGCCGCGGGGACGTTCTTCTTCGTGGGGACGACGACGGGACACTACTTCGCCCTCCCTTTTCCGGACGACTGCTCGCCCACCAACACGCTGTCCGACTTCTGGACCGAGTGCGATGCCTACGAGGGCTCGATCTGCACGGACACGGTCCTGAAGCAGGTCACCTGCACGGTCACGATGCCGTCGACGTCCTGCTTCGCGCCGGCGGCCGAGAGCTCCGCGTCCCAGGTGGTCTGCGCGGGCTCTCCGAACGGCGGAGGCATCGCCCAGTGATGCGCCGCCCCGCGTCGGCACCGCGCTGCACACCCTGTGCAGCCTCCTGCACAACCGGCCGCACCATCCGGGAATTTCAGGCGGAAATCGCGCCGGCACGAACGGTGCTCTGGAGGTGACCATGACCACACGATGCCGTTTCATTCTCCCCGCGCTCCTTCTCCTTTCACTGACGAGTGGGTGTGGCGACCTCGGGCCCGCGCCGACCCCAGACCCGAACAACTCGACCTTCGCCGCGTCACTCGGCCTCGAGCAGCCGCTCGATGCCTGCGGGAACTGGGTGGTCTATCCGATGGGCCAACCCGCGCCCTTCACCGTCTCGATGACCCAGACCGGCCCGGGGACGTGCACGGACACGTGGGCAGGCTCTTCGTGCTCGGGCCCGGGGATACCCCTGGCCTTCCAGCTGACATCGATCACCTGCGACGACGACCTGTGCGACGTGGCGCAGATCGAGACCGGTGACGCGAAGAGCGGCGACATCGTGACGATCGTGCCCAAGGCATGCTCCGTCACCGTGCACGTCGTTGCCACGACTGGCTCGCTCACGGAGTCGGCGTCGCTCGTGGTCGCGACGACGTGCGCGCCGGGCGCCGCGGACACAAGCTGTTTCCCCCCGTGATGCTCGGCGTCCGGAGCTTCGAACGCAACGCCCGCCGCACGAAGGTTCTCGGCAACGGCCGCGTGACGGGCCATGCTGAAGCCCGCGCATGGCCAAGCCTCCCTTCCCGTATACCCTCCTCCCGCTACTCGTCGCGCTGCTCGCCTGCCACGGATCCGCGCACCCCTCGGGTGACGGCGGAACGCCCCCGGGCTCCGACAGCGGGCCCGTCGTTTCCGGGGACTCGGGCCCCGGGGCTGACGGGGCCACGTCCGGGGGCGACGGTGGCGGCGTGGACGCGCCGGGCGGACCGGATGCGTCGGGATCGGGCTCATGGGCGGGCATCCTGGCCCCGTCACGCGCCATCGAATGGTCGGGCGCCGGCGTGCCCGGTGGCATCCCCTCCGGCTCCTGGACGCAGTGCGGCTCGACGATCGCGCCGTATGGCTCGAGCGGATCGCCGGCCTCTCCGTCGACGATCAACAACGCCATCGCCGCCTGCGCGCCCAACACCTACGTGCAGCTCGGCGCGGGGACCTTCTACCTGAGCTCGGGCATCGTCGTCGAAGGCCACAACAGCGTCGAGGTGCGCGGCATGGGGGCGAGCTCGACGTCCCTGGTCTTCAGCGGCGCGGACTCGTGCCAGGGTGCCAGCGCGACGATCTGCTTTGCGAGCTCCGACATCAACTGGGCCGGAGGCCCGACCAACGTCGCGGGCTGGACGGCCGCGAGCTACGCGCCCGGAACGACGACCATCAGCCTGGCCAGCGTCCCGAACCTCGCCGTGGGCAACCCGATCCTCCTCGATCAACTGGACTCGACCACGGCGTGCTCACGCCCCAACCTTCAGCGCGCCGTCATTCCGCCGTCGACGAGGATGTTCGCGCCCGTCATCCACTTCCCGCGATCCGACGCGAGCAACGCGACGACCTCCGCCACGTCGTCCGGGGACCCGAGGCGACCGAGCGGCACGGACTGGGCGAATACGTCGGCCGGAGCGCCCGTCGCGTCGCTGAACGCCTTCCGCGCCTCGTCGCCGCCCGGCGTGATCACCGGCCCCGGCGACACGACGTTCACGCGGATGCCCTTCGGCCCGAGATCGAGCGCGAGCGCGCGCGAATACATGCCGAGCGCCGCCTTCGCGGCGCAGTAGTGCGCGAACGGACCGAAGGGCATCCTCGCCGCGTTCGACGAGATGTTCACGATCGCGCCGACCTTCGACTCGCAGAGCACCGGCAACACCGCGTTCGTCAGGCGGACCGCGGCGAACAGGTTGAGCTCGAAGGATGCCTGCCATGCCTCGTCCGGGATTGACGCGATGCCTCCCGGGAACGGCTGCCCACCGCCCGCGTTGTTGACGAGGATGTCCAGACCGCCGAGGGCGCCGAGCGCTCCGGCGGCGATCGCCTTGACTCCCTCCACGGAGCCGACGTCGCCGGCGATGAAGGTCGCTCCCGCCGGAGTGGCCTCGCCACGCGAGCGCCCCGTCACCACGACCTTCGCGCCAGCGTCGAGAAGACGCTGCGCAATCGCCGCGCCCATGCCGCGCGTGCCTCCCGTGACGAGCGCACGACGGTCGATGAGTTCCCTGGAGAAGTCGAGCTTGTTGGACATGAGATTTCCCTTCGACGAAGAACGATGCGTCCTACGTACGGCTAGAGATCCGCATGAACCATCCGCAGTCGTCCGGGAAGGTAGCGAGATCGTCCGCGCTGCCTGGAGACCTGGGCTCGGGCACGCTACGCTGCTGCTTGATGATGGATGCTTTGAGCGCGGTTCTCGCCCCGGTTCGACTGCAGCAGACCCGCTGGGCGCTGACGGTGGGGCGCGCGCCGTGGGGCGTGGCGTTGTCGGGAGGGAAGAGCTGCGTCCGCTTCCACTACATGGTGCGCGGTAGCGCTTGGCTCAGCGTAGACAGGGCGGACGAACCAGACGTCGCGCTCTCCGGCGGCGATCTCGCGGTCCTGCCGCTCGGCCACGCGCACGTGCTGCGCGACCATCCACGCAGCGCCCCCGTGCGCTTCGATGAAGTCGCGCGGTGCAACTCGCGCAGCGCCGTCATGCAGCTCGAGCTCGGCGCGAGGGGCCCGGAGACGAGCTTCGTCACCGCCTGCTTCGTGCTCGACGATCCGCTCGCGCGGCAGATCCTCGCGGTGCTACCGCCGGTCATCCGGATGACGCCCGACGCGGAGCAGGGGGTGCCGTCGTTCGCCGAGAACATCCAGTTCATCACCCGCGAGATAGAGACGGACCGGCCGGGCTCCGAGATCGTCCTGCTCCGGATGGCGGACGTCATCTTCATCCAGATCCTCCGCGCGTATCTTGCGCGCGTCCCCGACGACGGCGGCGGCTTTCTCGGCGCCCTCCGCGACCCGAGCACCGCAGCGGCGCTCGGCGCGATGCACCATCGCGCCGAGGCGCCGTGGACCGTGGCCTCGCTCGCCAAGGAGGTCGGCCTCTCGCGCTCGGTCTTCGCGGCCCGCTTCACTCAGCTCGTCGGCGAGCCACCGCTCGGCTACCTGACGCGCCTGCGCATGCAGAAGGCGGCGACACTGCTGCGCGAGGGCGCGACGCTCGCGAAGGCCTCGCACCTGACGGGCTACGCGTCCGAGGCCTCGTTCAGCCACGCGTTCCGCCAGTGGGCCGGCGTCGCGCCGGGCGCGTGGCGCAGGACGCTCATGACGGGGTAGCGGCGGGATCGGGGGTGGGTGACCGAGCCTCACCGCGTGGAGAATATGGACTGGAAGAGCTGCGTTATCGTATTCGCGATGGACTGCGCGAGCATGAACTGCATGTACTGCGTTACCACGGACTGCGTGAACGCGGCATTACCCCCGTCCCTGATATCGAAGCTCGACGTCATCTCGTCGATGACGACGGCGGTTGCCGACATGGACGCGTAGGGAGCCGGGGAGCCGGGAGCTGCGGCAACGGCCGCCGGGCCGACCGAGGATGCCCCATCGTCGGCCGCGGCCTGAGACGGGGGTTGGGCCAGCTCTGACGTGGCGTCGGTCTGACTTCCAGGAGCCACACCGGACGCGGTCTGATTTCCAAGCGCCGCCGCCACGTCCGACATCGACTGGCCCATCGCAGCGGAGTACCCGGCCCCGTAGAGGGCCGTCGCCACGTCCGACATCGACTCGCCCATCGCAGCGAAGTAGCCCGCCCCGTACGAAGCTACCGATGTCCAGTAGGCATTCGCGTCTCCGAGCGACATGGCAATGTTGTAAGCCTGTCCGGAGAAGGCAAACGAAGTCCCAGAGGGCAGGCCCGTCGAGGCAACGCCCGCGCTCGGGAACAGTCCGAAGATGAATCGCCGCCGGAGTCGTCGCCGCCGACCCCGTCACCCACGCAGTTGTCACAGTAGAAGAAGCCGCTCGGATCGGCGCGATTGACGGGGTCGTTCGAAACGTAGCTGTACCGATTGTACGCTTGCGCGTCGAGGGGGTTACTGACGAGCGGATCCGTCGTCAAGAACCGGCGCAACGTCGGATCGTACATGCGCCCCTTCATGTTGATGTACCCGAGGTCGTCGTCGTAATCGTGGCCCGCGAAGATGCCCCGGACGTCGCTCGCGTACGACGTCAACGGCGCCCCGGTCACGTTGATCCGCTTCCCGAACGGCTCGTGGTAGTAGGAGGCGACCATGCCACCGCCGTCGTTCGTCACAAGGCTCAAGCTGCCGTTGTTCTGGTCGGTGTGAAAGTACTCGGTCTTCTCGGTGCCCAGCCCATCGTCGTAGACGACCTGGGCAAGCCCTCCGACGTTGAACACGTGAAGGTTTCCGCCATTCGAGCCCTGTCCAAACCTCTCTTCGTACGGGTCGCTCGTCACCGTCGACTGCGAACCGGAGGCCTTCGAAGAGCTTCGCTGGACACCGATGACGGTGTCGTATTCCAGCGCCGGACTCAGAGCGACGGACTCGACGTCCCCTCCGGGGAACATCGTCTCTACGATGCGCCCCAGGTCGTCGTGCACGTAGGTCGTCTGGACGCCGTTCGAGTCCATCATCCCTTCGGAGACCCCGAGGGCGGGGTTGGTCCAGAAGAAGGTGGCGAGGCCCGCCGCATTCCAGGTTTCGCTCGGATAGACACCTTCGCCGGACATATCCGCGTAGGCGTACCTGGTGCTTCGCGGGAGAGTCTCGTCCGGCGTCGTGGCGATCGTGGACAGCAGCCTTCCGTTGCCGTCGTACGTGTTCGTCACGGTTTCGTTGACGTCAGGCGCTCCGGTTGGCTCGTAAGTCGTCACGGAAGGCAAGCCGGCCGGGGTGTACGTGTACGTCGTGGTGCTGTAGGGAGGCATGGCTCCGGGCCACGTGTACTGCTTGGCTTGCCTCTCCTTCAGGAGGCCCACGTGCCACAGAGTCGTGTCGGCTGGAACGTACGTGAGGATCAAGACGTCCTGCACGAAGGGTTGGTTCTGGCTCGCGCCCGTCCAGATCGACCGGTTCGTCAGGTTGCCGTAGGTGTCCCACTGGAAGTACGCCCAGGTCCCGGTCCCCAGCGCAGGAAGAGCCCCTGGACCAGGCGCGCCCACGACGGACACGTGCGCGGCATCTTGGAGGTTCCAGTCGGTCGCTCCGGTCGCTTCCCAGGACTCGGTGAGGATCTCGGACGGCAGGACCATGTATGCAGAGCCCGTGGTCTGGGGCTCGTAGGTTCGGGTCTCCTTCGTGTAGCGGGTCACGCTCGTCGCAGGGTTCGACGTTCCTGCCCACCAGGCGGCATCCTGGGTGACGATGGGGACGGCGCTCACGATGGTCTCCGGGCGCGCCGCGTACGGGTAAATCGCGTGAACCGTACCTCCGAGCGTGACCAGAGCTGGTACCGATCCGCACCTCTTCTCACGAGCGGTCCAACGAGGAGCGGACAATCGCCCAACAGGCCTTCGACGACCGCACGCGCCACTTCGTCCATGGCGAGGTCCGCGAGCCTGTTGCGCGCGAGCGCAGGCTTTCCTTGCGCCCGCTTCTCCGCGACGAACTTCGCCGAGCTCTCGTGTGCGCGACGCAGCTCGCCTGTCGCCATGTGGGCGCGCGCCGTGAATGCGCGCGCGAGGGCATCGCACGTGGCAAGCGCCACGTCGTGGTGGAGCAGCCACCAGCCGACGCGGAACGCCGGTCTTCCATCTCGGCCCGGCGCTGGTCCATGTCCAGGACGAGGAGGTGACGGTGGAGGGCCAGGGTCACCATGTCCTCGGGCAGCTCCAGGAGCTTCTGCGCGACGAACCCTTCGCCAGCCTCGAGCATCACCTCGAGCCAGAGCGCAAAGCGATCCGCGTCGAACGCCTCATCGCTGCGCGGGCGGTCGCTCTTCCAGAGATCGTCGTCGAAGATCTGTTTGATTTGCTCCGTCGTCGCGAGCGAGATGATCTCGCTGCTGTCCTCCAGCCCAACGCGGTTGATGAGCCTGCCGAGCGTGCGCGGCGGGAGGTTCTGGACGGTCGCTACGAGCGAGGGCTCGTCGAGGATTCGTGCGAGCAGCTGTCGGGGCGAGGCTCGATCGACGCGGAGGTGCCGGTTCGTCATGGGGTTTCAGCCTGCTTTCTCCCTCAGGCCGCGCGTGGGGCGCGAAGATGGTTTCTGGTCGGCGAGGGGGGAGGGGCCTCTCGTCTCGTCGCCATGGCATCGGAAGTGGGCGATCGAAGGAAGCTACCCATCTCTGGCGCGGAGCGTGATAATTAATGGGCAGTTGAGGTTGGGCCCTGGCACGCCTTTGCGAGGGATCACGCTGGAGTTGCGTGACGCAGCAGCCTGGTACGAACAAGAGAGCGCGGACCTCGGCCTGGAGTTGGTCGAAGAGGTCATGAGCGTCTTCACGCCGTAGGCCGGACGCGCGGAAACGCTCTAGACTCGAGTCATGTGCGCAGCCGAGCTCAAGCCTCCCGCTCCCCTCGCGTGGCCGTCAGGTCACCGGACGGTCTTTCTCGCTGGGTCCATCGAGATGGGAGCGGCGCCGGAATGGCAGGGGGCCTTCGGGCGCGCGTTTGCGGACTGCGACGATCTCACGTTGCTCAACCCGCGGCGCGACGACTGGGACTCGTCGTGGCGGCAGCGCATGGACGACCCGCGCTTTCGCGGCCAGGTCGAGTGGGAGCTCGAAGGGCAAGAGCGCGCGGACGTCATCGCGATGTACTTCGCGCTGGAGACCAAGGCGCCCATCACGCTGCTGGAGCTGGGGCTCTTCGCGCGCAGCGGGAAGGTGGTTGTCGGGTGCCCCGAGGGGTACTGGCGGCTTGGGAACGTCGAGGTGGTTTGCCAGCGGTACGGGGTGCCCTTGGTGGGGACGCTGGATGCGTTGATCGAGCGCTGCCGGGAGCGGGTCGCGGGATGATAGGGAGCGCGGGATGGGCGTCTTCCGCCGCTCGTCCTGGCGTCCTCACACTCCGGGGGCGCCTGTGGGAAGCCCGGAGCCGGCGGGATCTCGGCGCCCGGCAAGGCGCGGCAGACGGCTTCTTCTACATGCTCTAACCTAGGCAGGGCCGACGCCCGAAACGGGTAGCCCCCTTCGGCCGGCGTCGACGAAGGCATCCTCGTGTCCGACTCTGCCAATTTCTACATGCTCGTCGTCGGCGGAGCGGTGCTGCTCGCCGTCATCGTCTTCGTCACGCTGCTCTACGAGAAGAAGCGGACAGCGGGGCTGTTCTTCTGGGAGCGCCTCGGGCTCTACGACCGCGGCGCGCAAGCCACGGCGATGGTCCTCCAGCGCATGGAGGTGTCGTCGTCTGTGTCGGGCACGATCGTCTTCCACCTCGACGACATCGTCCTCGAGGTGCGAGGCGAAGGCGCTCCGCCCTTCCGGGCCTCCGTCCGCTACGAGCTGCCCTCCTCGAAACACAGCGACGTCCGCGAGGGGGAGACGGTGCCGGTGCGCTTCGACCCGAAGCGCCCGTCGCGCCTCATCATCGACTGGCGCACGATGGCGGCGTCGAGGCTCATCGCGAGCGAGTCGCAACACGCCGCCGAGGAGAGGCGCCGCGCCGAGCTGCTCGATCCGAAGAAGCGTGGTTGATCCGCGAGCATCGCGCCTCTTGCCGTCAGCGCGGGGTCTTCATGATCGTGCCCCCGTAGGAGTCCGTCCAGTAGACGCTCGTGGCATCGACGGCGATGGCCCACGGCTGATTCTGGCCCTCGGCGATGAACCGCGGGGGCTCGGCGCTCATCCTCGAGACGGTGCCAGACGAGGTCGCGGAGTTCACCCAGTAGAGGGTGTTTGGCGAGAGGTTCGCGGGCGAGACGGCGATTCCCAGGGGCGCCGTCTGTCCGGTCGCGACCGTTTTTATGACCCCTCCACCGATCGGTTCCTGCTTGACGGTCCCCGCGTTGATGTCCGTCCAGGAGACGTTCCACGCATCGACCGTGATGCCCTCCGGGTTGTCCTCGACGTCCGTGAGGGTGACAAGCGTGCCTCCCGCGAGCGGTACCTGCACGACTTGCCCATTCGACGCGTTTGGCGCCCCGGCGACCGTCACGTAGGCGTTCGTCCCGTCGATCGAGATTGCCTCGGCGGCCCCCTGCGTCGAGGCGAGCGTCACGGGAGCTCCGCCGCCAAGCGGCACCTTCATGATGGCCCCGTTCATGGCGTTGGCCCAGTAGACGTTCGCAGCGTCGACCGCGAGCGACTGCGCGCTCTGCCCGGTCGCGAGCGTCGATGCAGCGCCTCCCGACAACGGCGCCTTGACGATGCTGATGGTGCCCGCGCTCGCCGACCCGCTCGTGAAGTATACACTCGCGGAATCCACCGACATGCCAAACGCGCCGGACACCGCGGGCACGATCACGGTAGGGGTGCCGCCGTTCAGCGGAACTTTCATGATCGCCCCGCCGCTCGCCGACGTGTTGGACCAGTAGACGTTCGTCGCGTCCACCGCGATGGCGGACGGTGCACCCTGCCCCGACGCCAGGACGACCGGAGCCACGCACTCGCCGTTCACGCAGTTGCCCGCGCACGCGTTGCGGCAGGTTCCGCAGTTGGCGGGGTCGTTCAGGGGGTCGACGCAGGTAGATCCGCAGGAGGTGAACGCGGAAGGGCAACTTCCCGGCGGCACGCACGTCAGGAAGCCGAGAACCAGTCCGTACAGGAGTGCGTTGTGCTCTTGATTGGCGACGATCCAGCTATTTACGTTGGGGATGTACGTCCAGATGTAGTTGAGGCCATCCGGTCCTACCAACTCCTGGTCTGCGTTCGAGTAGGCCACATCCGAAGGGGAGCTTTGCGGTGTTCGCGGGTCGTAATTGCACTCGCCCGCGGCCACGCCTGCAGACGTGCAGTTGACGCCATGAAGCACGTTCACGAAGTCGTTCTGCATCGCGAGGTTTGTCCAGAACGCGAGGAAGTCGGTCAGCCTGTGGAAGACCATGCCGTCACACCCCGCGAACGCACCCCAGTCGCACCCGCGAGCGGGGCACGCGCCGCAGGCCGCGACGTTCTGGGCGGAGCCGCCGCACACCGCGGCATCCGTCGTCGAGGAAGCGTCACCCGGCATGGGCTGCGACGTGGATCCGTCACCAGAGGCGGGCTGCGACGTCGACGCGTCCCCCGCATCCGTGGAGCTGGAGGTCGAGGATCCCGGCTGGGAGGACGTTGGATTCGCCGGCGCGACACGTCCACAGCCCGCCACCGACACGGCAAGCGCCGCTAAGGTGGCCGATATCGTCCAAAGCATGGTCGGCTTGCATTTGCTCTGCATGGCACGCCGCTAGCATCACCCGTGCCACGCGCAATGGTGCCGTTCCTCGTCTGTTTGCCGCAGCCCGTCAAAGGGCTAACGACCGGCCAGCGCGAATGAACCGTTGGACTGACACGAGGTTCAGTGCGCTCCGTGCGGGTCCTCGATCGCGCACGTCGATCCGTTGACCTCGACTCCCGCCCACTTGCCCGCGGCGTCGGCGTAGGTGAATCCCCAATATGGCTTGCCGGCAATCGTATGAAGGTCGGTGCGGATCCCCGCCGCTTTCGCCTTGTCCATCACCCCGGCGTCGCGAGGCGCGGAGAGCGCGGCGAGTACCCGGTCGAGGGTGCACGTCGGTTTGGGCACGGGGTCCCGCGCCGTGGAGTCCCCGTGGGAGTACGCCCGGAGACGCACCGTCGCGCCGCTGGAGTGGAGATCGCCCCAGGGATCGACGTCGAGGTAAAGGTCGACGTCTCCCTTGGCGCGCGAGTTGAAATAGTAACTGACGCTGGCCGGCTTGCGCGGTCCGAGGTCGACCTTTCCGTCCAAGGTGAGAGGGCCGGCCGACAGCCGGTACAGCTTGGCGTCCGGCCTCCAGGCGGCAGCGATGGACGAGGCCCAGTCGTAGTTGGCGACCACGTCGAACGCATCGTAGGTGCCGACGATCTCGGGGGCGGTCATGCGCGTTTCCGAGGACGTTAGCTCCGCCTTGCCGAGCGTCGCGAGCGTGAGGGCCGGCACGAGGGGCGCCGGCAGGGGCATCGTGCTGCACATGAAGCGGTTGAAGCCCTTGCTGTACCGGTGGCACGCGTAGAGCACGTGATGCCCGCACCCTTTGAGCTCGATGATGTCGTCCCGCGAGTCCTTCGAGTCCGTCACCTTCGTCTGCTTGTCCTGCCACATCCTGAGCCGAGCCGGGTCAGCCGCGATGTCCGGCGGCGGCTCGGCCTTCGGGCCCAGGTCGGACGGGTGAAGCTCGGGCTTCGGGGTCGCCTCCACGCGATCGACCGGGCAGGTGAACTCGCTGGAGAACTTGTCCTTGCTCCCATCGACGACGCTCTCGCAGCCGCAGAGTAGCGCGGCGAGGAGCAGCGGTGCGGCGAAGGCGCAGCCGGCCAGTGTCGGGGGATTGCGTTGGGCCAGCAAAGGGATCAGCTCGGGGCGGACTTGAACATCTGAGCCAGCCACACCTTACGAAATCCCACGCCGACGAGCGAGTTATCTTCGCAGAGCACGTCGCGCTGGCGAGAGCCGTCTGGTGGCCGTCCTCGCGTGGCCTCGAGCAATCATGCGAGCCCCAGCCCGTGCTTCTTCATCCAGTACTCCCAGGGTCGAGCCACGACGACGTGATGAAGCTCGTCGGCGAGCCTTGCCTCGCCCGGGTCCAAGAACGTCGGCTGACCCAGCTGAAGTGCAACTGGCAGGAGCCGCGCGTTCTGCGTCGCGTACACGGAGCGAAACACCGCCTCCTTCAGAGAGGTGCCGACGACCGTCCGTGCTCAGGGCGTCAGGGGCCTGAGATC
>Ga0302283_1002136_pt1 | contig 16144 bp, 11 predicted proteins | sample III_Fen_E1_4_FD_198770 | JGI IMG/M metagenome (GOLD analysis project Ga0302283, IMG submission 198770) | Peat permafrost microbial communities from Stordalen Mire near Abisko, Sweden - III_Fen_E1_4 | ecosystem: Environmental > Terrestrial > Soil > Wetlands > Permafrost | place: Sweden: Abisko...
CCCGCCTTCCGGTGCTCCGGACGGGCCGCACCGGTGCAACGGAACGCGCGCCGATGCTCTCCGTGCACTGGCCGTGCTCCGTGCCGTCCGGCCGTGCTCCGCACCACCCGGCCGTGCCCCGCGCCGCCTGCCCGTGCTCCGCACCACCCGGCCGTGCCCCGCGCCGCCTGCCCGTGCTCCGCACCACCCGGCCGTGCTCCGTGCCGCCCGTCCGTGCTCCGTGCCATCCGGCCGTGCTCTCCGCGCGCTGGCCGTGCTCCGTGCCGCCCGGCCGTGCACCCCGCCGCCTGGCCGTGCTCTCCGCCGCCCGTCCTGCAGCACCCGCGATTGCAAAGCGTCACGGATTGGGAGGATGCTCGCACGCGTTGCGAGCAGTGACCTCCCCCATGCCCCGTCGAACCGCCCGCCCTTCCCGGCTCCTGCTCACCGCGCTGGCGGCCCTCCCGTTCCTCTCGGGCTGCAGCTCGTGCGGCACGGCGGCGCCCTCCTCGTCCTCCTCTCCCCCCGCCGCCGCGTCCGCCGTGCCGGCCGCGTCCGCCGCGCCGTCGAGCGATCGGCCGAGGCGTGCGCCCCTGGTCCGTCAAGGCAGCGTCGTCAGCCTCGCGCCCGAGGGAGACGTCCTCTACGTCGCCGACGAGGACGCCAGCGTGCTCCACGTGGTGCCCTTGCCCGTCGGCAAGGACACGCCGGTCACGCTGCCGGGGCGCCCGGCGCAGGTGCTGGCGCTGGACGGGGAGATCCTGGTCACCGTCCGCGACCCCGGTCTCCTCCTCGTCCTCCGACCCGACGCGGCGGCGGGCCTCGTCGAGGTGGCGCGGGTGGCGCTGCCGGCGGACGCCTGGGGGCTCGCGGTGAGCGGGGACGAGAAGACCGCGATCGTCAGCTCGGCGTGGACCCACCAGGTCTCGGGCGTCGATCTCGCGGCGCGCACGGTGCGCTTCTCGGTGGACGTGGCGCGCGAGCCGCGGGGCGTCGCGGTGCTCGCGGACGGGTCGCGCGCGTACGTGAGCCACCTGGTCGGATCGGCGCTGACCCGGATCGACGGGATCGGCGGCGACCAGCCCACGGTGAAGCGCGTCGCCTTCCCGGCCGCGCCGCTGCGGATGCCGGCGAGAGGCGCCGACCTCCAGGAGGCCTCGCTCGGCTACGCGCTCCTGCTCGCGCCCGACGAGCGCCGCCTCTATGCGGCGCGCCTCGCCCACGGCGCGCTCGGCGCCTCGTCGGGAAACTGGGCCGGCGCGGCGACGGTGGACGTCTTGCTCCCGCGCGAGGGCGTCCCCCTCGCGCCCGCCGGCAAGGCGGCCGCCGGGACCGCGGTCCACTGGGCGAGCCTCGATCCCGAGACCCGGCGACCGGCCCTCCGGCTCCCCGAGATCGAAGCGTTCGCTCCGCGGGCGCTGGCGCGGCGGCCCCGGGCGGGCACCTTGCTCCTGATCGGGGAGGGCAACGACGCCGTCTTCGAGCTCGAAGCCCACACGCTCGATCCCTCGTCGATGGTGCGGCGGACCTACTCGCTCGGCGACGGGAGCGGCCCGGGCCCTCACCCCTGCGGCGCGCCGAGCGGGATCGCGGTCTCCCCGGACGACCGCACCGCCTACGTGTTCTGCCGCTCCACCAACCGGCTGGCGGTCCTCACCTTCGCGGCTCCGTCCGGAGGGTCGACCCCAGGGCGCGACGGCGGGGCCGAGGCCCCGGTGAGCCTCACGCCCCTCGGCGAGGAGCCCCGCGACGCGCAGGTCGCCGAGGGACGGCGGCTCTTCTACACCGCGACCGACTGGACCCTCACCGACGTCACCTCCTGCGCCACCTGCCACCCCGACGGACGGGACGATGGCTTCACCTGGAAGGAGAGCCACGCTCCGGTCGGCACCACCACCTTCCAGACCCGCGACGGCTACCGGCGTCAGACGCCGATGCTGGCCGGCCGGGTGGCCGCGGTCGGACCGTACGGCTGGCTCGCCGAGAGCAAGAGCCTCGACGAGCGGATCGTCGCCGGCTTCGGCCTGCACCGGCGCACCGAGTACGGCTACGGCGACAACACCCCACCCGACAAGACGGTGGGGCCCAAGGCCCGCGCGCTCGCGGCGTTCCTCCGCCTCGGCCTGGTGCCCCCACCGCGCCCGAGCGGGGACCTCACCGAGGCGCAGAAGCGGGGCAAGGCGCTCTTCGAGAGCGCGGAGGTCGGCTGCACGAAGTGCCACAGCGGCTCCGCCTACACCGACCGCGCCCCGACTCCGCTGCGGCTCCGCATGCTGGACGGTCAGCCCGACGAGGAGGAGAGCCTGGACCGACCCTCCGGACCGTTCGACGGATACCGGACTCCCTCGCTCCTCTTCGTCGGCGGCACGCCCCCGTATTTCCACGACGGGACCGAGCCGACGCTGGAGTCCCTCTTCGAGCACAACGACGACCGCATGGGCAAGACCCGTCAGCTCGTCGCCGCCGACCGCGCGGCGCTCATCGCCTACCTGAGGACGCTATGAGGCTCCGCCCCGCCCTGCCCCTGATCACCGGCCTCCTGCTCTCCTCGCGCGTGGCCAGCCCCGACGCCGGCCCGCAGCGGGAGTCCCTGCCGTTCCTCGGTCCCATCCCCGAGGAGAGGTCGAAGCCACCCACCCAGGCCGAGTGGGCTGCCGCGCTCGACCTCGAGGGATCGCCCCCCTCCGCGTCGGAGTGCACGCTGCGGCGAGTGCGGGAGTGGATCCGCTTCCGCTGCGTCGCCGACAAGCTGATCGGCCCGGAGCTGCTGGCCGGCACGGCGAGCGAGATCGCCTACTCCAACCTCGCCGACGCCTGCCCCGCCGGCGCCCCCGCGGACGGCAACTACTTCGAGCAGGTCATGGTGTGCAACGCCAGGATCGAGATCGTCTTCCCGCTCCGCCGCGGGGATCGGCGCCTCTTTCAGGTCCTCCGGCAGGGCTTCAACGGTTACAACCCCTTCACCGGGGGGAATTATGCGACCGTCGAGGTCCGCTCCGTCCTCTCCGTGGCCTGGGTGGCGGACGAGCCCGGGCCGGAGGTGGCCACCACGCAGTACGGGCCCTGATCGCCTCCGCCCACGCCGCCGCGCGGAGCGCTCTCGGGCCTCCCCGAGAGCGTCCCCGGCGAGGCGTGCCTACTGGAGCGCGACGGTGCAGTGGTACGCGGTGCCGGTGTTCGGCGGCGTGCTCGCGTCGGCCATGGGGGCCGCGATCCGGAGGTAGACCTTGGTGGCGCCCGCGGGGAGCGCGATCCCGGTGGCGGTGGTGATGCTGACCGAGAGGTCCTTCTGCGGGGGGAGGGCCTCGCTCGGGATGGTCGCGACGATCGCCGGACCGGCGTCGCCGACGTCGGCGTAGACCTCGGCGGTGAACCCGATGAGACCGTCGCCGTTGCGCGCGGCCTCGCAGTCGAACTCGACGAGCCCCACGGTGGTGGCCGGAGCCGTCGGCGCGGGGACGACCATCGAGTAGACGTCGATGTCGGTCGGGTCGGAGATGTTGCCGTCGGCGAAGTAGGCGCCGGTGTCCCCGGTCGGCACCTTGAGCACCTCGGCCGTCGCCTCGGTGTCGTTGCTGTGCGCGCCGGCCACCTCGGCCTCGGGCTGGTCGAAGTAGGGGTTCAGGATCTCGTGGTAGATGAAGTAGTAGTCGTGCGTCGCATCGGTGGTCAGCCCCTCGTTGTGCACCTCGATCGTGTACGGCTTCGAGACCGCGATCGGGAACGAGAAGTTGAGCGGCCCGTTGACCGAGTTGTCGCCCTGGTCGTAGTTCTGCTGGTCCGCCTTGGCGATGATGTTGCCGGCCATGTCCTTGGCGATCAGCGTGACCTTGGCGAGCGAGCCGTCGCCGTTGATGGCGCCGGTGGGCTGGAGGAAGAAGTTGGCGCGCGCCCGGGCGGTGGGGTCGATGGTCAGGTCGGCCGGGGGGGTGAAGGTGAAGGTCTGGACGTCGGTCGCGGCCGTGAAGTCGCCGCCGATGACCTGGTCGCCGTACTGGCCCGCCTTGGCGCCGGTGGGGAGCTTGTAGGCGAGCGCCGTCGACGCCGTGGCCGAGCCCTTGGTCTCGAGCACGTCGGCGACGAGGACCTCGTAGTTGAACGTCGTCACGCCCTTGGAGGGGGCGCAGCTGGTGCCCGTGTGGGTCGCGGCGTACGCGTTGCAGTCCTCCACGGTGACGTAGTAGGTCCCGTCCATCGGCAGCTCCGTGAAGAGCTGCGAGTCGGTGCTGAGGCGAGGCCAGGCATCGTCGTCCCCGGCCCAGACCGTCGTCATGTCGGGCAGGTAGACGGTGAGGACGGTGTCGGTGACCGTCGCGTCGTTGGGGTCGTGCCCCGTGGTGGTGATGAGGCCCTGCGCCTCGGCGGCCATGATCATCCGCTCGCCCTTCTTGCCCGTGAACGAGTAGTAGTCCGCGGTCGCCGTGTCCTGGAGCGCCGCCATCGTGGCCGCCGCGCCGACCGTGATCGGGGTCGCCGTGGCGAAGCTGTGGTTGCTGCTCGCGGCGCCGCCCGCGCCGCCCGAGCCGCTCGTCGCGACGGTCGAGGTCGAGTGGCTCGAGGAGGAGCTGCTGGAGCTGCTCGAGCTGCCGCCCGTGCCCGTGACCGCGGAGCTGCCGCAACCGGCGCCCAGGCCCAGGATCCCGACTCCGGTGCCGACCAGCGCAACTCCCAGGAAATGCTTCGCCCTCATGAAACCCTCCGACGTTGACGTGCTGCGAGCGCCTTGTGTCAAACCTGCGACACGCGCCGAGCTTCGCTCCCTACACCGGCAGGGAGGGGAGTCCTACCGCCTTCGTGCTCGCGCCGCGCGCCGCGCGCCTCCCTGCGGTTAGAATGACGGCGTGACGCGCACGTCCTCGCTCGTGGTCCTCCTCGCCTTCGCCGCCGCGTGCTCGCACGGGGCCTCGTCGAGCACGTCGTCCGGCGCCTCGTCCGGCGGCGCGGGCGGCGCGGGCGGCGCTCCCCCCGACGCGGGCGCCCCCGACGCGAGCCCGCTCGACGGCGGCCCCGTGGACGCGGGCGCCGACGCCTCCTACCGCGATCCCCTGGTGCAACCGTTCGCGTCGACGAGCATCTGGAACATGCCCATCGGCTCCGCGGCGACGTACGTGCCCGCGCAGATCGCCGTCCCCACCGGCAGCACCGTCTACGGCGACGAGGACGTCATCGTCCTCACCCCGACCGCCCCGTCGACGCCGATCTACCGCAACACCAGCGACTGGAACGGCGTGGTCAGCCGCTGCCCCTACGACGCCGGCGCGCTGATCTACGACGTGCCCCTCCCTTTGAGCTTCCTCGTCGGCGACACGCCCATCACCAGCACGCCCAACTCGGGGCTGGCGGCGCTCCTCGCCGACGGTCGCACCCTCAAGCAGACGCAGCCCTTCGCCCGGTGCACGGCGGGCGCGCCCGGGACCAGCGACTTCGTCTCCGCCGACGTGGATCTCTACGGCGATGGAATCACCGGCGCCCACGGCGGCTCCGGCCTGTCGGCCATCGGCGGCACCCTGCGCGTGGGCGAGCTGCGCCCGGGCACCCCGCCGCCGCGCCACGCGCTCAAGCTCGAGTTCTCGGCGGCGAAGAACTACTACAACGACGGCGCGCACGCCGACTGCTACCGCTGGCCCGCCACCGGCTGCGACGGGTACTTCGACGACGCGACCAGCTCGCTCGAGTATGGCGGCACCAACCCGGCCATGCGCCCGGGGTCGCTCCTCGCCCTGCCGGCCAGCGTGTCGATCGCCAGCTTGGGCCTGACCACGGAGCCCGCGCAGAGCCTCGCCTGGACGCTGCAGAACTACGGCGCCTACGTGGTCGACGACAGCGCGTGGTCGAGCATGTCGGTGTGCGTCGAGCACGGGCCGGCGGGGTCGTTCAAGACGCAGTTCCAGGGCGACTGGGGCTTCTCGTTCGACACCAACGGCACCACCAGCGCGTTCGCGAAGGACATGGCGATCGTCATCCTTGCCCTCGACGTCGTCGACGACAACACCGCGACGACGGTAGGCGGGGGCGGCACCCCGCTGCAGCCCCTGGCGCTGCCGCTGCCGCCGTGAGTCGCGGGGCGCTCAGACCGGCAGCACCACCCGCGCCGCTGCCTTGATCTCGTAGGCGAACGACAGCTCCTCCGTCGCGTGCGCGGCCAGATCCACCTCGCGCCGCAGGAAGCCGTCCTTGCCCTCCAGCTTGAAGCCGCCGGCGCTGGTGAGGGTGATCTCGACGTCCTCGATCTCGCTCACCGGGACCCGCTCGGTCACCTGCACGCGCCGCGGCTCGCTCCCCAGGTTGGCGAGGAACACCTCCACCTTGCGGCGGAGGCGCTGGGTGCCGAGCACGGTCGAGGTCTCCCGCTCCTCGGTCACGGTGCGCCGCACCCGGACGCCGTCGTCGGTGCCGAGCCCGATCTCGAACGGCTCGCCCCGGCCCACGAAGCCGATGCGGGAGCGGCCCACCAGGCTCTGGCCCCGGGCGAGCCGCACCGGGCCGGCGAGGAGAGGTCCCGCCTTCTCCAGCGTGGCCGTGGCGCGCAGGTGCGCCACCGGCGCTGCCTCGGCGAAGAGGACGCGCTCGATCCGGGCGTCCACGGTGGCGCGCGCGACCTCGACGCGGAAGGGGCGGCCGTCGGAGGCGATCGAGGCCCTCCCCGCGGGGGCGAAGGTCACCGGCTCGCCGCCGTCGTCGACGCCGGGCATCTCGTCCACGGCGCGCGTCCCGCGGTCGAGGCCGGCCACCATCACCGCCTGCTCGCGCAGGCTCACCTCGACGCGGCTGCGCTCGTGGGCGGTCTTGCGGCGGGAGGTGAGGACGTCGTCGGTGAGGGCCGGCGGGCTGGCCGCGCGGGCGGGGCGCGCGGTGGAGAAGCGCACCTCGACGTCGTCCCAGGCCTCGCCGGTGCGCTGCCAGGCGGTGGCCAGCGTCACCACCTCGAGGGGAGCGACGGAGCCCTGCGCCGGGACCGGGCCGGGGAGCCGCACCAGGTGCTCCGGGCGCCACAGCGCGCAGGGCACGCGGTAGGTGATCTCGACGGTCGCGCCCTGCGCCTCGGCGGCGTCGATCTCGACCTCGACGTGGGCCTCGTGGCGGGGGTGCTCGACGGAGCCGAGGTCGAGGCGCGCCACCACCCGCTCCAGCGCGTCGCCGGCGTGCTGGAGCGCGAGGCGCGCGGCGGCGGCATCCGCGAGGGCTTCCCCCAGGGCGCGCTCGATGGCGGCGAGCGCCTCGCGCCAGGCGGCGGTGGTCTCGGGCTTGCGGGCGCCCCGGGGCGCGGCGGCGGCGCCCTCGATCCAGCGGGATCGCAGCCTCCGGGCGCGCGCCTGGGCCTGCTCGGCGCGGCTCAGGGCGTCGCTGGACTCCTGGCGGCGGCGGCGGGCGTCGCGGGCCTCGGCCTCCAGCGCCTCGATGGCCTCGCGGCCGAGGTCCGTCTCCAGGTGGGCGCGCCGGCGCACCCGGGCCGAGAGGACGCGCGCCTTCCCGGTGAGCACCCGGGCCTGCACCGAGCGCTCGTCGACGTAGGGGGAGACGCCCGCGAGCGCGATCCAGGTGGCGCCGGGGGCGAGCTCGATCGCGGCGGTGCGGGTCACCTCGGCCCGGTCCTCGAAGAAGGTCACCCGCTGCGCCCGGCTGGGCGTCACCGGCGCGGTCCGTTCGTCACTCACGGCGGTTGCCTCCGACGATCTCGTTCCTGGCGGGCAGGGTCACCCGGTAGCCGAGCTCGATGCGGGCCTTGTCGCCCGCGGGGACGTCGACCGTGAAGCGGAGGCCGCGGCGGAGCGGATCGCCGCGCTCCCCGCTCGCGACCTGGGTGTAGCGCGTGTGCTCCGGCCGCGAGTAGGTGAGCTTGATCTCCACGTCCTTGTCGTCGGTGACCGGCACGCGCTCGAGCACCTCGACGGTGACCTTCTTCCCGAGGGAGGAGGCGAGGTCGATGGTGACGGCGTGATCGATCACCGCGGAGCCGCCGAGCAGGCCGCTGGTGCCCTCCTCCACGCGGGCGTTGCGGGCGATGCGGAGGCGCTCCTCGACGCCGAGGCCGAGGCGGATCCAGCCGGCGCGATCGACGAAGGCGAGCTGGGCGGTGGTCATCAGGGCGCCGTCGAGGAAGACGTCGACCGGGCCCGAGAGCAGCGGGGCGGCGAAGGGGTTCTGGATCTCGACCTCGCGGAACACCTCCGCGACCTCGCGCGGGACGGCGACGAAGCGCGGGACGGCGGGCGCGTCCGCGGTGGTGACGGCGACCCGGTGCGGGAGCCCGGTCGAGGGGACGTCGCGGGTGCCGCGGGCGTCGTGGCGGTGATCGAAGCGGCCGCGGCCGGTGAGGGGATCGCAGGCGAGCGGCGGGCCGGCGAGCGCCTCGAGGCTCGGCGAGGCGCCGGGGGTGGGGGTGGCTTCGCGGTCGCGGGTGAGGCGGCCGCGGTGCGCGGGGTCGCCGGCGTCGGCGAGGATCAGGGTGTCGAAGTCGAGCCAGGCTTCGGAGGGCTCGACGGCCGGGGGCGGCTCCGGCTCGCCGGGGGGACCGCTCCAGCGATCGTCGTCTTCGAGCGAGTCCATGAGGACGCTGCCGGAGGCGCTCGGCGGGAGCGGGGCCGCGCGCAGGCGGGCGGCGGACGGCGCGATGGCCTTCTTCGCCGACAGGCTGGCCGGCATGCTCCCGAACGAGGGGAGCGGCTGCGCGCTCTCCCCTCGGGGCGGGGGCGCGGCCTGGGGCATGGACAGGGAGGCCGTCACCTCCTTCAGCGCCGTGCTCCCGCGCGGCGGCCCCCCACCCGGCCCGCCGAGGTGAGAGCGGAGGTCTTCGGTGTCGTCGTCCGCGACGCCCTCGGCCGCGAGGCACGCGAGGTCCGGGCCGGTGTGCTCGAGGACGGCGCGATCGTAGCCCTCGAAGAGGGCGTCGAGCCCGCCGGGCGGCGGTCGGTAGCCCCGCCGGGGCGGGGGCTGGGCGCGGCCGAAGCGCTGCGATCGCAGCTCGGGGAGGCGCGCGTCCTGGGCCAGATCGGCGGTGGAGAGGGAGAGCTCGACGCCGCTCCAGTCCTCGCCGGAGGCCTGGGCGACGAGGGCGTCGAGGGCCAGCGCGACCTGGGTGGCGGCGGCGGTGAAGCGCGCGGTGTAGGCCGGCCACCAGCGGGCGCCGCGCACCACGTACTCGATGGCCAGCGACTCGAGCGCGGCCCCGGCGCCGAGGCGCACCCGCACCTCGAGCTGGGCTCGGGCCGGGTCGGCGAGATCCGCCGGCGTCCCCTGGGAGAGCGCGATCGCCGCGGCCTCGCGCGCGCGGCGGTTGTCTTGCTGGGCGACCGCCATGTCTCGGAACAGGGCGTCCACGCGCTCCCGCTCGGCGCCGACCAGCGCGCTGATGGCGAGCGCGTCGCCGAAGCGCGCCGCCGAGTCGACCCCGCGCGCCCAGCGCGGCAGGGCCGGGTCGAGGGAGAGGTCGGCGAGGGCGTCGCGGAGCTCGCCCAGGGCTTCCCGTTCGGCGTCGAGCCGCCGCTCCTCGAGCGCGAGGTCGCGCACGCGCTCCCGTAGCGCGGTGGGCGGTGCGGTTACCGCCGGGACGATCACGCGTGCCTGGAGCGCGGTGACCTCGCGCGCGGCGAGGGTCCCGGGGCCCCCGGCGTGACCGGCCGCGAGGGCGCGGACGCTGCCGATCTCGGCGAGGGCGGTGGCGCCGGCGACGCACAGCTCGACGGGTCCCTCGGGCAGGGCGGCGGGCAGGGTCACCCGGCGAGTCACCACCGCGCCGCGGGCGTAGACGACCACGCGCTCGATCCGGCTCTCGCACGCGATGGGGCTGCTGATCACCCGCGCTACGCTATCAAGATCAGCGCCCCAGGGCCCTGATTTCCCGCGCCGCGCCCGGCTCCATGTATGCTGCGGGGAATCATGAAGAGGCGCTCCCGGCTCACCGCGGTGATCGCCGCGCACCTGGTGGCGGCGGCGGGCTGTGGGTACCCGACGTTCCAGTTCACCTCCGGCGGCGCGGGCGGCGCGTCGAGCGTCAGCAGCACCGCGTCGTCCTCCTCCTCGTCCGCGGCCAGCGCGGTCAGCAGCAGCTCGGCCACGTCGAGCAGCGGCGGAGGCGGGGCCACGACCGCCTCCACGGCCGCGAGCAGCAGCAGCAGCAGCAGTAGCAGCGGCGCCCCCTGCACCCTCGGCCACGTGGTGATCAGCCAGATCCGTTCGCGCGGAGTGGGCGGCGCGACCGACGAGTTCATCGAGCTGTTCAACCCGACCAACGCGCCGGTGCTGCTGGATTCGGGCTGGACGCTCGACGCCCGGGCCGCCTCGTTGACCTCGGTGGTCTACAGCAACCGCTGGACCGGAGCCGGCTCCGTCCTCCCGCCCCACAGCCACTTCCTCGTCGTGGGCTCGGGGTACATCCAGAAACCCGATCCGGACGACTTCCTCGCCGAGTCGATCGGCGACGAGGACAGCGTGGTGCTCAACCTCAACGGAGCCGCGGTCGACGCGGTTTGCTACTACCACGACGCCACCGGGCTCGTCGTGCTCACCAGCACCGTCTACGACTTCACCTGCGAGGGGATGCCCGTCTCCAACCCGCACGACGACACCGACGGCACCGACGTGGACATGAGCCTCGACCGCCGGCCCGGCGGCGCCGCCGGCAACTGCACCGACACGCAGGACAACAGCAGCGACTTCGTGATCCTCTCGCCCGCCGCCCCCGAGGACCTGACGAGCCCTCCCACGCCGGGGTGAGAGGGCCGTCGCGGAACGCTCTCGGGCGTTCCGCAGGGTGACTACGGCAGCGCGAGCACGTCGAGCGGGAGGGTGAGGGTCTCGTCGCCGCGCCGGACCTTGACGCTGACCTTGTCGCCGGGGCGGTGCGTGTCGAGGGCGTTGTAGAGGTCGTCGAAGTCCTCGACCTTGGTCGCGTCGACGCCGACGATCACGTCGCCCAGCGCGACCCCGCGCGCGGTCTGGGCGATGCCGCGGAGCCCGGCCTTGGCGGCGGGGCTGTCGGGCGGCACCGCGAGCACCACCACGCCGCGGAGGCCGACGCGGCGCTCGAGGCGGGCGAGCGGGTCGACCTGGATGCCCAGCCCGAGCTGCTCGGCCTTGCCGCTCTTGATGATCTGCGGGACCACGCGCGCGATGGTGCTCACCGGCACCGCGAAGCCGATGCCCGCGGAGCTGCCGCTCTTGCTGTAGATCAGGGTGTTCATCCCGATGAGCTGCCCGGCCGAGTCGAGCAGGGGGCCGCCGGAGTTGCCCGGGTTGATGGCGGCGTCGGTCTGGATCATGTCCCGGATGGTGACGCCGCCGATGCCCTGCATCTGCCGCCCGAGCGCGCTGACGATGCCGGTGGTCAGGGTGTGATCGAGGCCGAACGGGTTGCCGATGGCGAAGGTCTTCTGCCCGACCTCGAGCACCACGTGCCGCTCCAGGTGGACCGGGGTGAGCAGGCCGGCGGGCGCCTCGACCTTGATCACGGCGATGTCCTTGCGAGGCTCGACGCCGACGACGCGGGCGGGGAGCGTCTGCTGGCCCTGGAAGGTGACGCTGAGCGACTCGGCGTCCTTGACGACGTGGAAGTTGGTGACGACGTGCCCGGCCTCGTCCCAGACGAAGCCGGAGCCCGAGCCGGCGGCGACCTCCTCGGCGGTGCCGGCGAGGTAGTCCACCACCACGCGCTTCTGCGTGACGAAGACCGTGGAGGGCGCCGCCTGGCGGAAGACGGCGATGGTGTTCTTCTCCTCGTCGGTGCGGGTGCCGGCGGGGATGGGCGAAAGGGGCGTCACCGGCGCCGCGGTGGCAGGCCCCTCGGGGAGCGCCGAAGGCGAGGCGGACTCGGTCGGCGGAGGCGCGCCGCGGTGGGGGGCGGCGCGGCACCCGAGCGGGGCCAGGAGGAGGAGCGCGACGGCGCGGAGGGCGGGCCTTTGGGGAAGGTCGAAGCCGTTCACCGCCCGTGTATACCGCCGGCCGGGCGGACCGGCCACGGGTGCGAGGGGGCGTCCCGCAGGATGACCGGAGGCTTCAGCGGGAAGGGGCCGTCGCGTGGGAGGCCAGCAGATCGCGGAGGCGGGGGAGCACGGCGCGGATGTCGTCCATCGAGACCGCGCCGACCGAGAGGCGGAACCAACCCGTGTCGCCGGTGAGGCCGAAGGCCTGGAAGGGCACCACCGCCAGCCCTCCCACCTCGAGCAGGAGCCTGCGGATGTCGTCGTTGGTGGCGAGGGTCCGGCCCCCCACGGTGCGCCCGCAGAGGTCGAAGCGGACCGACAGGTAGATGGCGCCCTGCGGCGCGATGACCTCCACCGGGAGCCCCTCGCTCGCCATCGCCGCGAAGCCGCCGTACAGCGCGTCGAGGCGCTCCTTGACCTTGCCCTTCATGGTGGCCTGGTAGGCGCGCAGCGTCTCCGGGGCGTCGAGCAGCGCCGCGGCGGCGACCTGCTCGGCTTTGGGCGCCCAGGCGCCGACGTGGCCGAGCACGTCGGCCATCCGCCGCCGCACCGCGGGCGGCATCAGCCCCCAGCCCACCCGCATGCCGGTGGCGCAGACCGCCTTGGAGAGCGCGTCGAGGAGGAGCGTGTAGGGCGCCACCTCCGGCACCAGCTCGACGGGGGTGGTGTGCTTCACCCCGCCGAAGGTGAGCGTCCAGTAGACCTGATCGAAGACGAACCACAGCGGCCGCTCGCGGCGGCTCCGGCGCCGCCCGTTCTCCTCCACCACCAGCTCGGCGATGCGGCGGAGCTCGTCGGGATCGATCACCGTGCCGGTGGGGTTGAGCGGCGAGTTGAGGGTGAGCAGGCGCGCCCCGGGGAGGTGGGGCCGGATCTGCTCGGCCGTCGGGAAGAAGTTGGTCGCCGCGCTGACCGGCAGGGCCACGGCGCGGGCCCCGGAGAGGTAGGCGTAGTGGTTGTTGTTCCACGACGGCACCGGGTAGATCGCCACGTCGCCCGGATCGAGCAGGGTCAGGTACGAGGCATAGAGCAGCGGGCGAGCGCCGCCCGCGATCAGGACCGAATCGATCGGGTACGAGAGCCCCAGCTCCCGCTCGTAGAAGCGCACCACCGCCTGGCGCAGCGCCAGGACGCCGTCGGAGGGCGGATAGTTGGTGTGCCCCTCGACGAGGGCCGCGCGGGTGCCGTCGAGCAGCTCCGCGGGGATGGGGAAATAGGCCGGGTCGAAGTCGCCGACGGTGAGGTTGCAGATGGCCGCGCCCTGCGCCTTGAGCGCCCGGATCTCGGCGGCGATGCGGAGGATCTCGGACCCGATGACGCCACGGGCGAGCGCGGAGAGGCCCGCGTCGGCCTCCTCGAGGGGCGGGAAGAGCGGGGCGATGTCCATGGCGCCGACTCTAGTGCCGCGGGCAGGCGGTTCCGCCAGGAATGTGCCGAGCCCGGGACGGGGCGCAAGATCTCGACGCGAGAAACTTTGAAGCAATCTTCGCCGCGCGGACAAACCCCTCCGACCCGGGGAGTCCTCGATGCGGTTCCGATCTTCTGCTTCATCCCACCCCTCGCACGGAGGCGGTAGGGCGCTCGTGCTGGGACGGCGATGCTTGCTCGGAGCGGCGCTGGCGGCGGGCGCCGTGGCGGTCAGCCCCGGCTCCGCGGGGGCCACCGAGCACGCCTCCGAGCGGGCCTCCGAGCGGGCCTCCGAGCGGGCCTCCGAGCGGGCCTCCGAGCGGGAGTGCCAGGCGGCGCGGCGCGGCATGGAGACGGCGTTCCTGCCCGCCCGCTGGCAAGCGGCGCTGGACGCGTTGATCGCCGCCACCGCCTACGAGGGGCAGCCGTGGAGCTGCCCCGACGCGCGCGTCAGCCTCGTTCCCCCCGACGATCGAGGCCTCGCCCAGCTCGAGGTGGAGGACGCCTCCGGCGTGCGCCGGCGCCCCGTGGCCTCGCCCGCCGACGTGGTCCCGCTCGGCGAAGCGATGATGGCGCGGACGTTCCCACTGCAACTGCCTCCCGACCTGTCGGGGGCTCCGCCGGGGGCGCCCCCCGGATTCGCTCCCGCGTTGCCTCCCCCGGGCGTCCCTGGAGGCCCTGACGCGGCCAGCGGCGCAGCGGCAAAGCCGGGGCCGTCCCTCCTCGTCGACTTCCTGGTCGGCTCCCGCGTCACCGGGCCGACCCACGCGGTCCTGATGGGCGCCGAGGTGCGCACCACGGCCGTGTTCGATCGATGGTCCGCCGGCCTGATGGCGCGCTACGATTCGGCCATCGCCTACCTGCAGCCAGTGCCCCCGCAGTTCTCCCTGGCCTCCGTGAGCCTCGGCCTCACCGGTGGCTTCCGGCTGCTCGCGGCCCCCGTCGAGCTCACCCTGGCGGTCGAGCCGTCGCTCGCGGTGCTGCTCGTCAGCGACCAGCGCCCAGACATGCCCGACCCCGACGTCGACACCAAGGTCGACATGCGCCTCGGCGGGCGGCTGGCCGCGGCGATCCCCCTCACCCCGCGGATCCGCGCGGTCTGTGCGCTCGGCGGAGAGGGCGCGCCCGAGGCCCTGTTCTCCGATCGTCACTCCCGCCAGCGAGAGCTGCCCTCGCTGCCGTCGTACATGGCCGGCCTCTCCGTCGGCGTGGAGCTGGTGGCCATCCGATGAAATCGAGCTCTTCCTCCGCGCGCCTCGAGCGCCTGCACCCGGTCGGCGGCGCCGCGAGACCCTCTGCCAAGGGCGAGAGCCGCAGCGACCCCGAGCTGATGTCGGCGCTCGCCGCCGGGGAGCTGGGCGCGCTCGGCGTGCTTTACGATCGCTACCACGAGGACGTCCGCCAGTTCGCGCGGCGCGCCTGTGCGCGGGAAGCCGACGCCGACGATGTCGTCCACGACACGTTCCTCACCGCCTCGCGCGCGGCCACCTCGTACGACGGGCGGCCCTGCGCGCGCCCCTTCATCATCGGCGTCGCCGCCCAGCTGGTGCGGCAGCGGCGGCGGGTCTGGGCCCGCTGGGCCGAGGTCCTCGAGGGCTTCGTCTCCTCCCAGAGCGAGGCGCCGACGCGCACGCCCGAAGACCACGCCGAGACGGCCGAGACCGCCGTCCACGTCGAGCGCGCCCTCGCTCGCCTCACCGAGGAGAAGCGCCTGGTGATCCTCCTCTTCGAGCGCGAGGGGCTCTCCGGCGAAGAGGTGGCGAAGGCCCTCGACATCCCGGTCGGGACGGTGTGGACCCGGTTGTTCCACGCGCGCGCCGACCTCCGCCGCGCGCTCAAGGGGCGGCAGCCATGAGCCAGAGAGCGATCTCCTTCGACCGCTGCCCGATGGCCTCCCTGGTGGAGGCGCGGCGTGACGGGCGCCTCGGCGAGCGCGAGGCGGCCTCCCTGGTGCGCCACCTCGGCACCTGCTCCGCGTGCGTCGAGCTCGAGCGCGATCTCGACGAGGTCCGCGATCTCCTCCGCCGCGCCCCCGGCCCGTCGCTGACCGCGCTCGAGCACCAGCGCAACCGCCTCGCGCTGCTCCGCGCCGCGGCCGCCCCGCCGGCTTCGCGGGACCGCCCGTCTCGATGGGGGGTGCTCTTCAGCCGGCCGGCCGCGGCGATCGCGATCACCGCGATGACGGCCGCGGCTGCCCTCGGGCTGGCGCTTCCGCGCACCCTGACAGGGGGCCGCGAGGCCGCGCCGATGATCGCGCAGCACCTGCCCGTGATCGTCCTTCGCGGCGTGGATCCCGGCCGCTCCGACGTCGATCCGCTCCGCGTCTACCCCGCCGAGACGACGCTGCGCGGCTCCGCGGACGCCCGCTTCGAGCAGCGCGTCGGTCCGGACGGGGTCGAGCGCGTCTCGCTCAGCGAGGGCACGCTCGACCTCGCGGTGCGCAAGCTCTCGTCGGGCGAGCGCTTCATGGTGGTCACCGACGACGCCGAGGTCGAGGTGCGCGGGACGGTGTTCGAGGTCGAGGCGCACGCCGGCCGCATCGCCGGCGTCAGCGTCAGCGAGGGCAAGGTCGAGGTGCGTCACCGGGGGGCGCTGTCGGTGGTCGCGGCGGGTGGGGCGTGGCGACCTCCGGTCGAGATGGGGGCGGTCGCGATGGGGGCTCCGCCCCCAAACCCCCGGGCGGTCGCGATGGGGGCTCCGCCCCCAAACCCCCAGGAGAGGGTGCTCGCGATGGGGGCTGCGTCTTCGAGCCCGCGGGGGAAGGTTTTCTTCACGGGGGTGCGGGGCACGACGGGGGCTTCGGTCGGCGAGGTGCCGGAGGACAGCGAGGCATCGACGGC
>Ga0302283_1002142_pt1 | contig 16128 bp, 16 predicted proteins | sample III_Fen_E1_4_FD_198770 | JGI IMG/M metagenome (GOLD analysis project Ga0302283, IMG submission 198770) | Peat permafrost microbial communities from Stordalen Mire near Abisko, Sweden - III_Fen_E1_4 | ecosystem: Environmental > Terrestrial > Soil > Wetlands > Permafrost | place: Sweden: Abisko...
GGCGAAGACGTTCATGAAAGCGGTCAGGGGCATGGGCTCGTTCTAGCTCGGCTATTTTCATTTCGCCACGAAGCACCTGAGGGAAGATGCGCTTCGCGAACCACGAACCACACGAACGACACGAACGACACGAACACGGCGCTAGGACCGGCGCGAAACGCGATGGCCCAAAGCCGCTTCGCGGCGAAAGGCTGGAAGACGCTATCCGTTCGTGTCGTTCGTGTGGTTCGTGGTCGATCTTCCTTGCTTCGATCCTTCGCGTGCTAGGTGTCCTTCGTGCTTCGCCTTACTTGGCCCCACCGCGCTTGCGCCCGCAGCCCCCGCACGCGATATAGGGCGCGGAGATCGGCGATGGGCGGAGGCCTCGCCAACCCGGTCAGGTCCGGAAGGAAGCAGCCGTAACGAAGTTTACTCCGGGTCGTCTGCCGGTCTCCACCTAGCTTCCAGACCCCAAAGGACATGGCCGAGAACGATTTCACGCCCGAGGCCGACCCGGACGGGACCGACAGCGGGCCTGACACGGCGACCTCGGACATGTTCGGCGCGCCGCCGCCGGCCGTTGCTCCGCCCAGCGCCGCCTACACCGTCCTCGCCCGCAAATACCGGCCCAAGACCTTCGACGACCTGATCGGCCAGGAGGCCATGGTCCGGACGCTGAAGAACGCCTTCGCCTCGGGGCGCATCGCCCACGCCTTCATGCTCACCGGCGTTCGCGGGGTCGGCAAGACCACCACCGCCCGCCTGCTCGCCCGGGCGCTCAACTATGAGAGCGACACCGTGCAGGAGCCGTCGGTGACCGCGCTCGGCGACTACGGCCGCCACTGCGCCGCGATCATCGAGGGCAGGCACATGGACGTGCTGGAGCTGGACGCCGCCAGCCGCTCCAAGGTCGACGAGATGCGCGAGCTGCTGGATGGGGTGCGCTATGCGCCCACCGAGGCCCGCTACAAGGTCTACATCATCGATGAAGTGCACATGCTCTCGACGGCGGCGTTCAACGCCCTCTTGAAGACCCTGGAAGAGCCGCCGCCGCACGCCAAGTTCATCTTCGCCACCACCGAGATCCGCAAGGTGCCGGTGACCATCCTCTCGCGCTGCCAGCGTTTCGACCTGCGCCGGGTCGAGCCGGCGGTGATCGAGGGCAACTTGGCGACCATCACCGAGGCCGAGGGCGCGCGGATCGAGGCCGACGCCCTGGCGCTGATCGCCCGGGCAGCGGAGGGCTCGGTGCGCGACGCCCAGTCGCTGCTCGACCAGGCGCTGGTGCAGGTGGAGCACGGCGCCACCATCAGCGCCGCCACCGTCCGCGACATGCTGGGGCTCGCGGACCGGGCGCAGACCATCGCCCTGTTCGAAAAGGCGGTGCGCGGCGAGGCGGGCGAGGCGATCTCGGCTTTTCGCACCCTCTACGGCTACGGCGCCGACCCGGCGACGGTGATCGCCGACCTGCTGGAACACTGCCACGGCGCCACCATCGCCAAGACCATCGGCCCCGAGGGGCTGGTGCTGCCCAAGGACCAGATTCAGAGTCTGGCGGCGATCGGCGCGACCTGTTCGGCCGGAAGCCTGTCGCGGCTGTGGCAACTGCTGCTGCGCGCCTTCGACGAGGTCCGCCGCTCGCCCGATCCGGCGGCGGCGGTGGAGATGGCGCTGATCCGCATCTGCTACGCCGCCGATCTGCCCGGGCCAGAGGAGGCGCTGAAGGCGCTGCGCTCCGGCGAGCCGGTCGGCGGCCCCACGCCGGCGCAGCCGAGCGGCGGCGGCGGCAACGGTGGTGGTGGTGGCGCGATGGCCCGCGGCTCGGCCCAGCCGCGGATGCAGCAGGCCCAACCGCAGGCGGCCCCGGCGACCGAAGCCAGCTTACGCACGTTCCAGGATGTGATCGCGTTGATCGACCAGCGCCGGGACATCGCCCTGAAGCTGGACGTCGAAAAGTACCTGCGCCTGATCAGCTTCCGGGTCGGCGCGATCTCCTTCGAACCCGGCCCCGGCGCCCCGAACAACCTCGCCCAGCGGCTATCGGCGCGCCTGAAAGACTGGACCGGCCAGCCGTGGCTGGTGGCGGCCGAGGGCGGCGGCGGGGCCGAGACCCTGGCCGAGCAGCGTCGCCGCGAGCACGATGCGGTACGCGCCGAGGTGCTGGCCGATCCCTTTGTGGTCGGGGTGATGGAGACCTTTCCGGGCGCCGAACTGATCGAGGTCCGCCAGCTTGCCGCCCCCGAGGCAGCCTCGGACGCGCCGGAGGAAGACGACGACGAGGACGCCGAAGCGACATGAAGAACCTCGGCGAGATCATGAAACAGGCCCAGGCCATGCAGGAGAAGCTGCAGGCGGCTCAAGGAAGGCTGGCCGAGACGGTGATCGAGGGCCAGGCCGGCGGCGGCATGGTCAGGCTCACCCTGAAGGGCTCGGGCGAACTCATCGGCGTGGTCCTGGACGAGAGCCTGCTGGCGCCGGGCGAGGGCGAGATCGTCTCCGACCTGATCGTCGCCGCACACGCCGACGCCAAACGGAAACTCGACGCCAAGCAGACCGAGATCATGCGCGACGTCGCCGGCCCGTTGGCGGGGTTTCCTGGCATGCCGACCTTCTGATGGTTGGTACGTCGGCGCGACCCCTCACCGCACCTCTCCCCACCTGCGGCGGGGAGAGGGATACCCATGGGTCGGCGGGCGATCGAACCATCCTTCCGACGCTTCCCCGCTCCCTCCGTAGCCCTCGCCCCGCGCCAGCGGGGAGAGGTGAGGTGAGGGGGCGGCGGGCCAGGTCATAGATGGCCGCCGCCGGACCCGAGATCGAGCGGTTGATCGCGCTCCTGGCCAAGCTGCCGGGGCTGGGGCCGCGCTCGGCCCGGCGCGCGGCGCTGGCGCTGCTGAAAAAGCGCGAACAGCTGCTGACCCCGCTCAGCCAGGCAATGGCCGACGCGGCGGCCCGGGTCTCGGTCTGCTCTGTCTGCGGCGCCCTCGACACCCGCGACCCCTGTGCGGTCTGCTGCGACCCCGAGCGCGACGCCACGCTGATCTGCGTGGTCGAGGAGGTTGGCGCGCTCTGGGCGATGGAGCGCGGCGGCGCCTATCGCGGGCGCTACCACGTGCTTGGCGGGCTGCTGTCGGCGCTGGACGGGGTCGGCCCCGAGGCGCTGCGCGTCGCGGGCCTGACCACTCGCGCCGGCGACGAAGGGGTGCGGGAGGTGATCCTGGCCCTGCCGGCCACCGTCGACGGCCAGACCACCGCCCATTACCTCGCCGACCGCCTGGCCGGGGCGGACGTCTCGGTGACCATGCTGGCCAGGGGCGTGCCGGTCGGCGGCGATCTCGACTGGCTCGACGACGGCACCATCGCTCAGGCGCTGAGGGCCAGACGGCCGGCATAGCCTTTTCGCCCGACTCTCTCTAAAGGAACGGAGCATGAACGGGCTCATTCCTTTCGTGATCGCCGCCGTGGCGGCCGTGCTGGCGGCGGGTTGGGCGGTGATCGAGCGAGGCCGGGCGGTGCGGGCGACCGAGCGGCTGCGGCTGCTGGAAGCCAACGCCGAGATGCTGGGGCGCCAGGCGACCCAGTCGGCACAGGCGACCGCGCAGGTGGTGGCCGAGGCCCTGGTCACCCGCGCCACCGAGACTTTCCAGGCCCAGGACCGCGTCGCCCGCGAGCGGCTGGAAGCGCAACTGAAGCCGATGGCCGAGAGCCTGGCCAAGTTCCAGGAGCAGGTGAAGGCCGCCGAAACCGCCCGGGCCGAGCAGGCCGGCAGCCTGAAGACCCAGATCGAGCAGATGCTCACCGCCTCGACCGCCACCCAAGCCGAGGCCCGCAAGCTGTCGGCGACGCTGCGGCGCGGCGCCGGCGTGCAGGGGCGCTGGGGCGAGCAGACCCTGCGCAATGTGTTGGAGGTGGCGGGTCTGGCCAACCGGTTCGACTTCGAGGAGCAGTTCTCGGTCGACACCGACGAAGGCCGCCGGCGGCCGGACGTGAAGGTGCGCCTGCCCGGCGGCGCGGTGTTCGTGATCGACGCCAAATGCTCGCTGAACGCCTTCCTCGACGCCCAGGACGCCGCAGACGACGTAGCCCGCGAGGCGGCGATGCTGAGGCACGTGGCCAGCGTGCGCCAGCACATCGCGGGTCTGTCGGCCAAGGCCTATTGGGACCAGTTCAAGGCCGAGGGCTCGCCGGATTTCGTCGCCATGTTCGTCCCCGGCGACAGCTTCCTGGCCGCGGCGCTCGAGCGGGCGCCGGAGATCATGACCGAGGCGATGGACCGTCGCGTACTGGTGGTGACCCCGACCACGCTGTTCGCCCTCTGCAAGGCGGTGGCCTACGGCTGGCGCGTCGAGGACCAGGCCAAGAACGCCGACCGCATCGCCGCCCTGGGCCGCGAGCTCTATAGGCGCCTGTCGGTGATGGGCGGCCACGCCATCGGGGTCGGCAAGGCCCTGGAGACGGCGGTCGGTCGGTATAACCAGTTCGTCGGCTCGCTGGAGAGTCAGGTGATGACCCAGGCCCGCCGCTTCGAGGAACTGTCGGTGGATCACGAGGGCAGGGAACTGGCCGAATTGAGCCCCGTGGAGACCGCCGTGCGGCCGCTCGCCAAGCTGTCGGCGGATCATGAGCCGCGGGCGCCGATCTTGACGGCCACCATCGAGGCGCCTACCTCGGCGCAATGAGCGTACTGCCGATCCTCACTGTCGACGCCGACCTGGCGGTGCTGAAGCAGAAGAGCCAGCCGGTCGCGGCGGTCGACGATGGCTTGCGCGCCCTGATGGACGACATGCTGGCCACCATGTACGCCGCCCCCGGCATCGGCCTGGCGGCGATCCAGGTGGGCGTGCCCAAGCGGGTGATCGTCATGGACCTGGCCCGCGGCGACGAGCCGCCGGCGCCGCGCTATTTCGTCAATCCGCAGATCGTCTGGTCCTCCGAGGAGACCGCGCCTTACGAGGAGGGCTGCCTCTCGGTGCCGGAGATCTACGACGAGGTCGAGCGGCCGGCGAAGGTGCGGCTGAAGTACTTGGGCTACGACGGTAAGCCGGTCGAGGAAGAGGCCGAAGGCCTCTACGCGGTCTGTATCCAGCACGAGATCGACCACCTGAACGGCGTGCTCTTCATTGACCACCTGTCGCGCCTGAAGCGCGAGCGGGCGGTGAAGGCGGTCAAGAAGGCCGCCCGCGCCGACGCCGAGGCGATCTAGCCCTGCCTCTCTTCCCCTTAGGGGGAAGTGGCCCGAAGGGCCGAAGGGGGCTCGCCGACCCAATCCTCGCCCGCTACACCCTGACCCATGCGCCTGGCCTTCCTCGGCACCCCTGATTTCGCCGTCTCCAGCCTTGCCGCCATCGTTGCGGCCGGCCACGAGGTGGCGTGCGTCTATTCGCAGCCGCCGATGCCGCGGGGGCGCGGACACAGGCTGACGCCGTCGCCCGTGCACGCCTTCGCCGACACTCATGGGCTGGCGGTGCGGACGCCGGCGTCGATGCGGGCCCCCGAGGAGATCGCGGCGTTCCAGGCGCTCGGGCTCGACGTGGCGGTGGTGGTCGCGTTCGGTCAGATATTGCCGCGAGAGGTGCTGGAGGCGCCGAGGCTGGGCGCCTTCAACCTGCACGCCTCGCTGCTGCCCCGGTGGCGGGGCGCAGCGCCGATCCAGCGGGCGATCATGGCCGGTGACAAGCTGACCGGCATCGAGGTGATGCGGATGAGCGAGGGCCTCGACGAGGGCGCGATCCTGGCGACCGAGCGCCTGCGGATCGACGCCCTGGACACCGCCGGGACCCTGGCCCAGCGCCTCGCCGCCACCGGCGCGGCGCTCATCGTCAAGACGCTGCCCGCCATCGAGTCCGGCGCGGCCCGGGAGACGCCGCAACCGGCGGAAGGCGTCACCTACGCCAAGAAGATCCGGCCCAAGGAAGCCAAGATCGCCTGGTCCGCCCCCGCCGCCGTGGTCGACCGGCAGATCCGAGGGCTCTCGCCCTTTCCCGGCGCCTGGTTTCGCGCCCCGTCCGAGCGCGGTTCGGTGCGAGTGAAGGCGCTGCTGTCCAGGGTCGAGGAGGGCGAGGGCGCGCCGGGAACGGTGCTGGACGAGGGGCTGCTGATCGCCTGCGGGGAGGGCGCGGTGCGCATCCTCAGGGCCCAGCGCGAGGGCCGTGGCGTGCAAGAGGCGGCAGAGTTCCTGCGTGGCTTTGGCCTCGCCGCCGGCCAGAGGCTCGGCTGATGCCCCGCTACCGGCTGGATCTCGAATACGACGGGCGGCCCTACCACGGCTTTCAGGCTCAGGTCGGCCAGCCGACCGTGCAGGGCGCTCTTGAGCGCGCGGTCACCGCCTTCACCGGCGAGACCCAACGGGTGCATGCGGCGGGCCGCACCGACTCGGGTGTCCACGCCCTGCATCAGGTGGCCCACGTCGATCTGGAGCGCGACTGGAAGCCGGAAGTGGTCCGCGACGCCCTCAACGCCCACCTGGTCCCCGAGCCGATCACGGTGATCGCCGCGACGCCGGCGCCGGACGATTTCCACGCCCGATTTTCGGCCAAGGCGCGGCGCTATCTCTATCGGATCGCCAACCGGCCTTCGCCGCCGGCGCTGGATCAGGGCCGGGTCTGGCACGTCAAGCGGCCCTTGGACGCCGCGGCGATGGGCGCGGCGGCCAGGGTGCTGGTCGGCCACCACGACTTCACCACCTTCCGCGACGTGGGCTGCCAGGCCAAGTCGCCGATGAAGACCCTGGACGTCGCCCAGGTGCGCCGGGAGGGGCCGGAGATCTGGCTGGCCTTCTCGGCCCGCTCGTTCCTGCATCGGCAGGTCCGCTCGATGACCGGCAGCCTGGTGGAGGTGGGCGCCGGCCGGTGGGACGCCGCCGATCTCGCCGCCGCCCTTGAAGCCCGCGACCGCAAGGCCTGCGGCCCGGTTGCTCCGGCGCACGGCCTCTATCTGGCGGCGGTGGAGTACTGAGACAAACGGTTCCCCCGCACTTGCGGGAGAAAGCTGCGAGCCGCGCGAAACCCGCTTCGGTCCCGGACCTGTTCCGGGACGCCGGCGTTGGGAGTCTTTGCGAAGAGGCCCCCATTGTCGCTCGCTACGCATCGCGACGTTTCCCCCGCCGTAGCGGGGGAAAGGTTTTACAGCCCCAGCCGCCGCGCCCTGCCGGCGATGGCCAGGGCCAGACGCTCGGCGATCAGGTGGTCGGGGGAGCCGGTGGTCTTGCAGGCGCGGTCGGCGGCCAGCACTTCGGGTTGGATCTCGTCGAGGTGGGGCAGGTCCCAGGCGCGGGCCTGGCGCAGGAATTCCTTCTCGTTCTTCCAGAACACCCCGGCCGACTTGGCCGCCTCGGCCAGCTCAGCGCCGGCCAGGCGCAGGATGGCGGTTCGGCGCAGGCGCCCGAGATGGATGCTGATCGCCCGCACCGCGGCCGGACCGGCCTCGCCTTCGGCGGCGGCCCGGCGCAGTCCCGCCTGAGCCAGGGCGGGGCGACCGCCGAAGGCGTCCTGCGCGGCGTCGGCCAGCGAGGCTTCCGGCTCGACGCCGAGGAAATCGGTCAGCATCTCCGCCGTGCCCACCGTCCCGCTGCCGGGGCCAAGGTAGAGTGCCAGCCGCTCGATCTCGCGGCGGACCACGCCGCGCTCGTGCGGCAAGCGGCGGATGAACAGGTCGAGGGCCTCTGGGTTGAGGCTGAGCTTGTCCTTGGCCAGGCCCTCGCGGGTCAGCCGGGCCAGGTCACCGATCTCGTCCTCGTAGCAGGGTATCGCCGCCGCGGCCGTGGCCTTTTCCGCCGCCCGACGCAGGGCGGAATCGCGGCCGAGGTTGCCGGCCTCGATGAGGAAAAAGGCGTCCGGATTGAAATCGCCGGCCGCGTGCCGCTCCAGCGCCCCCGCGGCGAGCCGGTCTAGGGAGGCTTTCTCGGTCCCTAGCCGCAGCCGCACCAGCCGCCGCCCGCCCATCAGCGAAAGCGCCATCAGTTCGTCCGGCAGCCGGCCCGGATCGGCGTCGAGGTCGCCGTCGGTGATCGTCGCGGTGTCGAAGGGATCGTCCGGGCGCTCGGCGATCTTGCCGGCCAGCTGCACGGCCCGCTCGCGCACCACGCCCATGTCGCGGCCGTAGATCAGCGCGACGCGGACGCCCCGGTCGGGCGCATTCAGGAACCGCTCGACGTCGGGGCGGCGTTTCAGCTCCACCAGGTTAGCCGCCGCTCTTGCTGCGGGCCATCCAGGCGTCCAGCTGCAGCTGGATCTTGTTGGCCACGTCCTCGGCCTGACGGTCCTGGGTGTCCTGCCGGGCGGCGATGCCGGCGTAGGGCTGCGCCGCCGAGTCGTAGCTGATCGCGCTCCACACGCTGCCGGTGGTGGCCACCTTGCCGGTGGCGAGGTCAGTCAAGGTGTAGTTGACGGTCATGTCCAGCTCATAGCGCTGGGCGACGTTCTCGACGTTGAGGCCGTGGGCGGCCCGGGTCTGGGTGAGCTGCATCTCCAGCCGGTAGGCCGGCGCTCCGCCCTTGTCGTGGCCGAGGGAGTCGTCGAGGTCCTGACCGACCAGGAAGCCCATCCGGCCCTGCGGCGCGACCACCTGGATGTGCGAAAGGGCCGAGCCGACGCCGGCCTGGGCGTAGAGCGGCGTGAACCCGCAGCCCCCGAGGGGGGCCACGCAGACGAGCACAGCCAGGACGAGGGCGGCGCGGCTCATGCGGCGACGATGTTGACGATGCGATCCTGCACCACGATCACCCGGCGGATGCTGAGGCCCTCAAGGCGCCGCGCAATCTCCGGATCGTCAAGCACGATCTTCTCCACCTCCGCCGCCGTGGCGCCGACGCCGGCGCGGATCTCGCCCCGCCGCTTGCCGTTGATCTGCACCGGCAGCACCCGTTCCTCGTCTTCGGCCAGGCTAGGATCGAATTCGGGCCAAGGCGCGGCGGCGACCAGGCCGGATTCGCCCAGGCGCTGCCAGCACTCCTCGGCCAGGTGCGGCGCGAAGGGGGCGATCAGGCGGGCCAGGGCCGACAGGGCCTCATGTCGGGCAGCATGTCGCGGGGCGTCGCTCGCCGGCGCGCGGGCGGCGGCGACCACCTTCACATACTCATGCAGGCGCGCGATGGCGCTGTTGAACTTGAAGCCGTCGATGGCGTCGGTGACCGCCTTGATCGCCCGATGGGTGGCCCGGCGCAGCTCGGCGACCTCCCAGTCCGCCGCCGGCGGGTCGGGATCAAGATCGAATTCGGTCCACACCCGGTTGACCAGCCGCCAGGCGCCTTCCAGCCCCGCCGCGGTCCACTGCACGTCGCGCTCCGGCGGCGAGTCGGAGAGCACGCACAGCCGTGCGGCGTCGACGCCGTTCTCCGCCAAGTCGGCGGGGGCGATGACGTTGCGCTTGGACTTCGACATCTTTTCCGGATCGCCGATGGTCACCGCCTCGCCGGTCCCGCCCAGCCGGGCGCGGCGGGTCAGTCCCTCGGAGGTGATCTCCACCTCTCCGGGCTCGACCCATTCGCCGTTCTGCCGCCGATAGGTCTCGTGGGTGACCATGCCTTGGGTGAACAGGCCCGCGAACGGTTCCTCCACCGACAGCATGCCCTCGTCGGTCAGCGCCCGGGTGATGAAGCGCGAATAGAGCAGGTGCAGCACCGCGTGCTCGATGCCACCGATATACTGGTCCACCGGCAGCCAGTAGTCGGCCGCGGCCTTGTCGATCGGCTCGGCGGCGTGGACGTTGGCGTAGCGGGCGAAGTACCAGGAGGAGTCGACAAAGGTGTCGAGGGTGTCGGTCTCCCGCTCGGCCGGCCCGCCGCAGTCCGGGCAGGTCGCGATCCGGAACGTCGGATGCCGGGCCAGGGCGTTGCCGGGTTTGGAGAAATCCAGGTCGTCCGGCAGGCGCACCGGCAGGTCGGCCTCGAGCACGGCGACGACGCCGCACTTGGCGCAGTGGATCACCGGCACCGGCGCGCCCCAGCCGCGCTGGCGCGCGACGCCCCAGTCGCGCAGGCGGTAAACCGTGGCGCCTTCGCCCTGGCCGGCGGCCTCGATCCGGGCGATGGCGGCGGCCTTGGCGGCTTCGACGTCCAGCCCGTCCATGAAGCCGGAATTGAAGATCCGGCCGGGGTCGGTATAGGCCTCGCCGTCCACCTGGAAAGTCGCCGGGTCGGCGTTCGGGGGCAGCACCACCGGGATCACCGGGAGGTCGTACTTGCGGGCGAAGTCCAGGTCGCGCTGGTCGTGCGCCGGGCAGCCGAAGATCGCGCCCGTGCCGTAGTCCATCAGGATGAAGTTGGCGACCCACACCGGCAGGGTCTTGCCGGGCTCGAACGGGTGGGCGACGCGCAGGCCGGTGTCGAAGCCGAGCTTCTCGGCCATCTCGATCGCCGCTTCGGAGGTGCCGCCCTTGCGGCATTCGGCGACGAAGCCGGCCAGTTTCGGATCGGCGGCGGCCAGGGCCTCGGTCAGTGGATGTTCGGGCGCCAGGGCGACGAAACTCGCGCCGAACAAGGTGTCCGGGCGGGTCGTATAGACCGAGATGCCGTCCTCGAAGCCGGCCGGCGCGGCGCCGTCGAAGGGGAAGTTCAGCCGCAGGCCGCGGGACTTGCCGATCCAGTTCTCCTGCATCAGCCGCACCTTGTCCGGCCAGCGGTCCAGCGTCTTCAGGCCCTCCAGCAGGTCCTCGGCGTAGTCGGTGATGCGCAGGAACCACTGGTTCAGCTTGCGTCGCTCCACCGGCGCGTCGGAGCGCCAGCCGCGGCCGTCGATCACCTGTTCGTTGGCCAGCACGGTCATGTCGACCGGGTCCCAGTTGACCAGGCCCTCCTTGCGATAGACCAGGCCCTTCTTCCACAGCCGCAGGAACCAGGCCTGCTGTCGGCCGTAATATTCCGGATCGCAGGTGGCGAACTCGCGGGACCAGTCGATGGAGACGCCCAACCGGTTCAGCTCCTCCTTCATCGCCGCGATATTGTCGTAGGTCCATTTGGCCGGGCTGATGCCCCGCTCGGCGGCGGCGTTCTCGGCGGGCAGTCCAAAGGCGTCCCAGCCCATCGGGTGCAGCACGTTGAAGCCCCGGGCGCGCTTGAAGCGCGCGACCACGTCGCCCATCGCATAGTTGCGGGCGTGACCCACGTGCAGACGCCCCGAGGGATAGGGGAACATCTCCAGCACATAGTATTTCGGCTTCGTCCCGCCGTTCTCGGCCCGGAAGACGTCGGCTTCGGCCCAGGCAGCGCGCCATTTGGGCTCGACTTGTTTGGGATTGTAACGGGCCATCCGGCCTTCTCTCTTCGCGGCTGTGGAAGCTGTCCAGGGGTTTTGTCTCGTCCCCTGAGCGCCGGCCGCGAGGAAGCGCTCGCGGTCCTAGGCGGGCGCCCAGGGGCCTCTAAGGCCCGGCGAGAGAAGGATCATGCGGGAGAACGCGCTGCGCATGCATCGTTCTTATCAAGAATGGCCACTGCGAGCAATTCTTCGCCCGATCAGCCCCGCAGGTTGGAAAGCCGCAGCTGCCTGGCCCGGGTCAGGATGGAGTTCTCAATGTCTTCCGCCGTCTGGTCGGACACCGGCGAGGTCACCCAGCCGCCTTCGCCGTTGGAGACTTCCTTGAACACTGTCACCTTGATCGCATCGCCGCGCAGCCGGGTGTCGAGGATGTAGACCGTGCACTTGAAGCGCTCGTCCGGCTTTTCCGGCACCACGTACCAGTCGGTGATCACCACGCCGCCGTAGGGGTCGGCCGACGACAGCGGCATGAAGGCCAGGGTGTCGAGGGTGGCGCGCCACAGGTAGCTGTTGACGCCGATGGCGTTGGCCGGGGCCCGGCCGCCGCCACCACCGCCACCACTGCCGCCACCGCCATAGGGACCGCTGGTGACCGCGCCGGCGCAGGCGCCCAGACCGACGAGGCCGATCGCCGCCAGTCCGAACAAAGCCGCACGCACCTTGGACCCACTTTGGAAGGGCATATGTTTTCAGCTCCAATGCATGCAACGCCGCGCGCGCCGCCAGAAGGCGACGTGTCCCCGCCGGACGCGTCTATAACATCCCCGGCGCCGCGCCAAACAGGAATCACGTGTCCCTCCCGCCACAGGCGAACGGGCAAAGCGCGACGCGGCCATCTGGCGCTGCAGCCCGCGCCTTGACCTTTGATCCGCGAGGACCTTAATCAAATCGCGAGGAAACAGGCGTAGGGTGATCCGCGTCTGGAAGAGGGGCAGGCTGACGTGGCTTCGAAGCCGAACAAGGCGGCGATGATGTGGGCAGGCGCGTTCGCTTTGGCGATCGTGGCCGGCGCCGCGCATGCCGACCCTGCCCGGTCTTCCGCCCCCGGCGATGCCTTCTCCCAACAGGACGACTTCACCCCGCAGCCCAATCAGATCGGGCCGCAGGCGCCGCACCGCACCCTGCAATGGGATGCGCGCAAGGGCCGCTGGGGCCTCAACGTCGACGTCGCCCAGCCGGTCGGCCGCGATCCTGACTGGAGCGACACCCGCATCGGCCTGAACTATCGCGTCGCCCCGGGCCTGCGCACGGGCGTCGGCGTCACCCTCGGCAGCGAGCAGACGCCGGATAACCACCAGCTGATGCCGCAGGACCCGGCGCCCCGGGTGCGCCTGGAAACCACCTTCAAGTTCTAGCCTAGCAAGGCTTCCACCGCCGCCAGGCCGACGGCGCCGCTGCGCGTCAGCCTGCGCGCGCTCGCGGGCGTGATCCCGCCGAGGGCGTAGACGGGCATGCGCGCTTTGGTCGCCATCGCGGTGAAGCGCAGCGGCCCGATCGGCCGACCGGCGGACGCACTGGCGCTGGGGAACACCGGCGAGACGACCACCGCATCGGCGCCGGCCTGCCGGGCGCGGACGATGGCGGCCGGCGCGTGGGCGGCGCTGGTGACAATCCAGCGCGGCCGCGCGCGTTTCAGCCCGGCCGCCCGAGACGCTGACCGCTCGGGCAGATGGACACCATCGGCCATCAGCCGGATCGCCAGCCCCGCGTCGGCGCCGACCAGGAACACCAGGCCGCCCCGCCTGGCCGCCCGCGCCAGCCGCCGGCCGCGCACCACGGCGTCCGGCGCTCCGAAAGCGCGGTAGACCACCCCGGCGCCCCGGGGCAGGCGGGCGATCACGCCCTCCGCATTGGGCGTGCGGACCGGGTCGGTGAAGAACAGCAGCGGCGGCAGGGCCTTCCCCCGGGTCCTCGCCGGCCTTAGCGTCCGCGCCATCCGCCACAGAGCCTCCATTGATCGTGAACCCGTCACCCGCCGCCCTCTACGACGCAGCCGAATCCCGCCAGGCGATCCTGGCGCGGATCGCCGCCGCCGCGCGCTCGGCCGGGCGCGATCCGGACGAGGTCACCCTGGTGGCGGTCTCCAAGATCCAGCCCGAGGATCGTGTCGAGGCCATGCTGGCGGCGGGCCAGCGGGTGTTCGGCGAGAACCGTATCCAGGAGGCGTTCGGCCGTTGGCAAGGCCGACGGGAGGGCGTGGAGCTGCGGCTGATCGGCTCGCTGCAGACCAACAAGGCCCGCGAGGCCTGCGGCTTCTTCGATGTGATCGAGACCCTCGACCGCCCCAGGCTGTCCGAAGCGATTGCCAAGGAGATCCAGCGCCTCGGCCGTGCGCCCCGGCTCTACGTCGAGGTCAACACCGGCGAGGAGCCGCAGAAGGCCGGCGTGATTCCCGGCGAGGCGGACGCCTTCATCGCCCGCTGCCGGGACGAATTCGGCCTCACCCTCGAGGGCCTGATGGCGATCCCGCCTGTGGATGAGCCGGCCGGCCCGCACTTCGCCCTGCTGGCCAAGATCGCCGCCCGCAATGGCCTCGCCAAACTGTCCATGGGCATGAGCGCCGACTTCGAGCTCGCCATCCGCTTCGGCGCCACCTCGGTGCGGGTGGGCACGGCGCTGTTCGGGGAACGCCAGGTCTGAACCCCGAAAAGGCTGTCCACGAACCTCACGAACCCTGCGAACGCTCAAATGAACTGTCATCCCGGAAGCGGCGCAGCCGCTGTCCGGGACGCCTGAGCACCGCCGGCGCAATGGGGTCCCGGCCTTCCGCCGCTGCGCGGCTCCAGCCGGGATGACAGAGCATGGTAGCTCGGTTGCCGAGAGCCCGCTCGTGTGGTTCGTGCTGTTCGTGGACAAACCCTTCTAACCCTCCCGGATCGCCAGTACGTCGCCGGGCCGCGCTCGCGCCAGCAGCGCTTCCAGGTCGGCGCGCGCGAGCGCCACGCAGCCCTGGGTGGCCGAGAAGTCCGGCCGGGCCAGATGCAGGAAGATCGCCGAGCCGGCGCCCGGAACCACCGGATCGTCATTGTGGCCTAGCACCACGATCACATCGTAGAGGCCGTCGTCGCGCCACAGCCGCTCGGCGCTGGCCGGATAGGGCAGCTTGACCTGGCGGTTGTAGGCGCTGTCGTTCGGCGCGTCGCACCAGCCGTCGTCGGGCGCCAGCGCCTGGGCGGGGATCGCGGTCGCCGGCGCGCCGCCACGGTCCGGACGATAGAGCAGGCGGCGGATCGGCCAGTCTCCCAGCGGCGTCTTGCCGTCGCCCTCGCGCTTGGCGGCGCCGGCGATGACCCCTGCTGGGCCAAGAGCGCAGCGGGTCCAGCGTCCGTCGAGGTCGAACCGGCCGTCGGCGTAGGCGGCGAAGATCATTGAAAAACCCCAGTCGGCGGCGCACTAGCCCGTACGGGGCGAGTCAGTATGATGTGAGCGAATGGCGCAAGCGAAGACCATCCTGATCGTCGACGACGATACCGACCTGCGCGGTCTGCTCTGCGAACAGTTGGAGCTGCACGAGGAGTTCGCGGCCACCGAGGCCCCCAACGCCACCGAAGGCATGCGGATGGCCCGGGAGCTGCGCCCCGACCTGATCCTGCTTGACGTCGATCTGCCGGACATGGATGGCCGCGAGGCGTTGAAGCTGCTGCGCGGCGGCGGCGTCTCCAGCCCTGTGATCATGCTCACCGCCGCGGCCGGCGACTCCGACACCATTCTGGGGCTGGAATCCGGCGCCAACGCCTATGTGACCAAGCCGTTCAAATTCAACGTGCTCTTGGCCCATATCCGCGCCCAGCTGCGCAGCCACGAGCAGTCAGAGGACGCGGTCTTCCACATCGGACCCTACGAGTTCCGCCCCGCCGGCAAGATGCTGCTCGATCCGAAGGGCAAGAAGATCCGGCTCACCGACAAGGAAACCAATATCCTCAAGTACCTCTACCGGGCCGGTGGCAAGGTGGTCTCTCGCGAGGAGCTGTTGACCGAGGTCTGGGGTTACAACGCCGGCGTCACCACCCACACCCTGGAAACCCACGTCTATCGCCTGCGCCAGAAGATCGAGCCCGATCCCACCGGCCCGAAACTGCTGATCACCGAGGCCGGCGGCTACCGGCTGGCGCCGTAGCTAGAGCACCAGATCGGCCGACACCGGCGCATGGTCGCTGGGCCGCTCCCAGGCGCGGACGTCGTCGTGGACGCGGGCGGCGGCGCAGCCCAGGCGGAAGGCGGCGTCGCGGAGGCCCGGGGTGACCCAGATGTGGTCGAGGCGCAGGCCGCGGTTGGACTGACGGAAATCGGCGGCGCGGTAGCTCCACCAGGACGCCAGCTTCTGCGGTTCCGGCGTCGCCTCGCGGATCAGGTCGATGAAGCCGAGGCTGGCCTTCAACGCGCCCATCGCCTCCACCTCCACCGGCGTGTGGCTGACGACCCGGGACATGTACCGGTGGTTCCAGACGTCGAATTCGCCGGGCGCCACATTCAGGTCGCCGAGGATCGCCAGCGGCGCCGCCCGGTCACGCCGAGCCATCTCCGCGGTCAGCCGCTCGAAGAAGTCGAGCTTGTGGTCGAACTTCGGATTGATCGCCCGGTCCGCCTCATCGCCGCCGGCGGGGATGTAGAAATTGTGCACCTCGACGCCCGCGACCTTCACCGAAACGGCCCGGGCGTGGCCCTCGCGGCAGACGTCCAGCGCCGCGACTTCCTCGAAAGGCAGTCGCGAGGCTGTGGCCACGCCGTGCCAACCCTTCTGGCCGGCGATTTTCAGATAGGGCAGGCCGGCCTCGACGAAGGCCTCCTTCGGAAACTCGCCTTCCCGGCACTTGATCTCCTGCAGGCACAGCACATCCGGCGCCTGTTCGCGCACGAACCGGGCCACCTGCTCGGCGCGCAGGCGCACGGAATTGACGTT
>Ga0302283_1002143_pt1 | contig 16123 bp, 11 predicted proteins | sample III_Fen_E1_4_FD_198770 | JGI IMG/M metagenome (GOLD analysis project Ga0302283, IMG submission 198770) | Peat permafrost microbial communities from Stordalen Mire near Abisko, Sweden - III_Fen_E1_4 | ecosystem: Environmental > Terrestrial > Soil > Wetlands > Permafrost | place: Sweden: Abisko...
CCGGCGGCACCGGTCCCAACGGCCCGCACGGTTCCAGCTACGCGCCGCTGCTGGAGAAGATGCTCCTGCTCACCGACAGCACGCCCTACAACGCGAACAACTTCGCCCTCTGCTACAAATGTCACAGTAGCACGGTGGTGGACAGCGCGTCGGCCACCAGTTGGTCCTCGCATCAGACGCACCTCGAGAACTACCGCGCCGTCTGCACCACCTGCCACGATTCCCACGCGGCCAGCAACTCCGCGCACCTCATCAATTTCAACACCACCTACGTCCTGCCCTACAACGGCGTGACCCAATATATTTCCACCGGCCCCAACCACGGCACCTGCACGCTCACCTGCCACGACGGCGGCGGCCAGCCCATCACCCACAATGCCGTGAGCTATTGAAGGTTTACCCAACGGAAACTTGTTGCCACCACCGCCATAAACTAAACTCCCGAACACTTTATGAATAAAATGAAATGCCTCCTCCTCGCCGCGCTCCTGGCCGACGTCGCCTCCGTTCGCGCGCAGGGCGAAATTTCCACCGCCGTGACCGATCCCGTCGCCGCCGGCTTCTCCGGCCGGGTCGTCGAGACCACCAACACCGCCGGCTACACCTACGTCCTCGTGGACACCGGCAGCCAGAAACTCTGGGCCGCCACCACGCAGTTTGACGTGAAGACCGGCGACCCCGTGACCGTCGGCGCCGGCACGTCCATGGCCAACTATCACAGCCCGACGCTCGACCGCACCTTCGACATGGTCTATTTCACCGGCGGCATCACCGTCAACGGCGGCGCCGCGCCCGTCTCCGCCACCGCGCCGGTGCTGCCGGCGGGCCATCCGCCGCTCGACGGCGCGAAGCCCGTCGCGTTGCCGCCCGGCCATCCCGCGCTCACCGGCACCGCGCCTGCCGTCAAGTTTGACCTCACCGGCATCCCGCGCGCCGCCGGCGGGCAGACCATTGCGGAAATTTTTGCCGGCCGCGCCACGCTGGCGGGCAAGCCGGTCTTGGTGCGTGGCAAGGTGGTGAAGTATAACGCCATGATCATGGGCAAGAACTGGCTGCACATCCGCGACGGCTCCGGCACCGCCGACGTCCAGGACAACGACCTCGCCGTGACCACCGCCACCGCCGCCAAGCTGGGCGACACCGTGCTGGTGAGCGGCGTGGTGACGACGAACAAGGATTTTGGCGCGGGCTACAAATACGTCGTCATTCTCGAAGACGCCAAGGTGACGGTGGAATAAGTGGCGGAGCAGGGCAGGGGCTCGACACGAATTGCACGAATTAACGCGAATTGGCAACGGACGGCGCGGATTCGGGAATTGAATTCGTGCCAATTGGTGAAATTCGTGTCCAATAAACTAGTGCCATCACCGCTTCGTTCTTGCGTCCGCTTCACCACGCCGGTTTTATTTTCACTGGCAAAAGCGTTAAAAATCCGCCACTGTGCGCGCGCAATATCCGTTGAAAACGCTCCAGAAATATCTCGTCGGCCAGGTGTTCGTCACGTTGCTGCTCACCGTGACGGTGTTCACCGCCGTTCTGCTCATCGGCAACGCGCTGAAGGAAATTCTCACGCTCCTCGCCAGCGCCCACGTCAGCCCGCTGATTTTGGTGAAGGCGATGCTTTACCTGATTCCCTTCGTGTGGGTCTTCGCGCTGCCGATGGGGATGCTCACGGCCACGCTGCTGGTGTTCGGCCGGTTCAGCGCGGACCAGGAGCTGACGGCGGCGCGCGCGAGCGGCGTGAGCCTGATGTCGCTCATCATGCCGGTGCTGCTGCTGAGTTTGTTCTGCTGCACGCTGGCGGCGTGGTTCAACATGGACGTGGGCCCGCGCTGCCGCGTGGCGTATCTCGGCCTCATTCAGGACATCAAGAAGGAGATTGTGAACTCGCAACTGCCGGCGGGGCGCTTCATCACGGATTTCAAGGGCTATATTTTCTACGTGGAGAAAAACGACAACGGCAAGTTGAAGAACGTGATGATCTACCGGCTGGCGGACGAGACGAACGTGGACACGACGTTGCGCGCGCCGAGCGGTCAGCTCAGCCCGGATCGCGCGAACAACCAGCTTATTCTGGATTTGGTGGACGCGCACAGCGTCTCGACCGGCGAGCATGGCGATGTGATCCAGTATTTTCCCACGCTGACGCTGAACTTGAGCACGACCAATGCCGCGAGCAACCGCGTGAACGAGCCGGGCATCAATGACATGACGTTCCTGCAACTGCGGCAGAAGCTGCGCGTGCTCGAAAACCTGCGCGTGCCCATCGGCACGAACGCGCCAGCGGCGCTCAAGGCGCAGATGGCGGCGTTGCGGCTGGGCAAGGCGGACTTCACCGAGCCAGTGCGGGTGGCGATGAACCGGCAGGTGGCATTTTCGTTCGCGTGTTTCGGCTTCACGCTGGTGGGCATCCCGCTGGGCATCCGCGTGCACCGGCGCGAGACGAACATCGGCATCGCCATTGCGCTGGTGCTGGTGCTGGTGTATTACGCGTTCATCATGCTGGGGCAGTCGCTGGCGTTTCACCCGGAGTTTTGCCCGCACCTGATTTTGTGGATTCCGAACTTCATCTTCCAGGCTGTCGGCGCAGTGCTGCTGTGGCGCGCGAACCGGGGGATCTAACCGGGGGAAAATCTAATTGGGGGAAACATTCAACGTTCAACATTCAACTTCCAATGACCAATGAACACCCTGCCTTCGATGTTCAGCGTTGAGTGTTGAATGTTGAGTGTTGAGTGTTCACGCCTTTCTTCTGAACACTTTCCCCATGTCCGTCTGGTCGGTGGGCTTGATGAGGATTTCGTCAATGTTGACGTGCGGCGGCCGGCTGGCGACCCAGACGATGGTCTCGGCGATGTCGGCGGCGGTGAGGGGATTCATCCCGGCATAAACTTCGTCAGCCTTCTTCTGGTCGCCCTTGAAACGGACGTTGGAAAATTCCGTCTCGGCGAGGCCGGGATCAATCGTGCCGACGCGGATGCCGGTGCCGAACAGCTCGTGCCGCAGCGCGCGGGTGATGGCGAGTTCGCCGGACTTGGCGGCGCAATACGCCGCCGCGCCCGCGTAGGCCGCGTGCCCGGCGATGGAGCCGATGTTGATGATGCTCGCGCCGGCGTCGTGCAGCATCAGCGGCAGCGCCGCGCGCGTGACGCGCAGCAGGCCGAGGACGTTCGTCTGAAACGTGGTTTCCCAATCCGCGTCTTTGGCCGTGGCCACGGGGTCGAGGCCGTGCGCGCCGCCGGCGTTGTTGACGAGGACGTGGAGATTTGCGATTGGCGATTTACGATTTACGATGGTCTTCTTTGCCCATGCCATGAAGGTTTCCACGCTCGCGGTCTGGGAAACGTCCAGCGCGTGGAAGTGCGCGGCGGTTGCGCCGGACTGCTTGGCGGTGGCGGCGATTTTCTCCAGCCGGTCCACGCGCCGCGCGCCGAGCAGGAGCTTGGCACCGTGCGCGGCGAACGCCTGCGCGGCGGCCGCGCCGAAGCCGCTGGAGGCGCCGGTGATGAGCACCCATTGGTTTTTAAGCGGTGATTTCATGGCGTGATTGTTTTCGAGAAGTTCTCCTAAATGAAGGTTTTCTTGCCGGCCTGCCGAGCCGTAGCTCTTGGCGCAGTTTGATGCAGCCCGCCTTCGTTTCACTTCGGCGCGGCAGCCTTCGCTTTCACTGCATTCAAGCGAAGGATGGTGGAGCCTAGGAGGCTCGAACTCCTGACCTTCTCATTGCGAACGAGACGCTCTACCAACTGAGCTAAGACCCCATCCAAAACATCAATGACATACAGCCATTTTTCGCCTCGCAATTTTCTACAGCTACGCCGCGCAGTTACACACTATTGTGAGGGGCATACAAACGACCTACTCACGCACGGGCGTATTTAGCAGAATTGGCGAAAACCTTTGCCACTATACGTCAAGCGCCGACAATTCTGCACATTATCGGAATCAGGGCAAGCTCATTCAGTGCAGAGGCAAGTTTGCCTCCTGCCAGAAGCGGATGGTGGAGAACGAAGCACGGCTCTGGCTTTTCAAGGTTTGAAATCTAAAAAATCCGGCAGCCCGGCGCGGTTCACCACCCACGGATGATGCAGCAAGGCGCTGACGTTTTGGTTGGTGGTCAACCCCCAGTTGACGCTCCACGCCTGAAAGAACGAGGCTTTAGGAAAATGTTTTTCCACGCCGTCAATGAACCGGAGGTAATTGTAATCGCCGGGCGGATGAAATGGTCCGTGCGGCCCGAATTCAGTAAAACCGAATGGCTTGGGCAGGTGCAATAATTCCGGGACGCCTTGGATATGTTGCGCTTCCACGAAGTCGGTGTAGGCATCCACGCCCACCAAATCCACATAGCCGTCGCCCGGATAATAATCGGCGGTGCGGCCGCCGGTGTTGGCGGCATAAACCCAGAGCAGGTTGTTCAATTTTTTCTGAATCGTGAAGTAGTCGAACATCTGTCGCCAGAGTTGAATGAACACCGCCGGCTTTTTTGCGCCCCACCAGAACCAGCCGCCGTTCATCTCGTGAAATGGCCGCCACAACACCACGACACCGGCATCACGCAGCTGTTGCAAGCCGATGGCAATGTCATCAAGTTCGCGCATCCAGACAGCATGGGCGGGCGACGTCGGATCCAGCAGCGGAGTGATGTCCACGTTTTTATCACGCAGACCGCTGACGGCGAGATTGGTGCGCAGCGGATTGAAGAAATGGACGTTGATGGTGACCAGTCCACCGTGTCGCCACTGGTTGAGCGCCGCAGCGTTCGGGGCGGCGGCGGCGATGCTACCGTCATGCCAGTCGGCATAATCCACGCCGAGAATGGCCGGATAGCAACCGGTGCGTTGTTGGATTAGTTCAAAAATTTTGGCGCTGTTGCCGGCGTTCGTTCCGAAGTCGGTGAACTGGCCGGACAACAGCTTTTTATCGGGACGATTTTGCAGGCCTTGAATGAACTTGAGAACAGCCTGCGCCGCAGGACTGGCTTTGGGATTGGCGGGCGGTTGGTCGGGATGGCCAAAGGCGTTTAGTGCTATACCACCAACCAGCAGGAGCAGGGTGAATTTCATGTTTCAAAAGTTAAACAAGCCGGGCAATTGGGCCGGCAACTGATCCCAGTCCGTGCTCTCACGATCCAGCGGCTGCGCTAAAACCAGCACCGGATCCGCACCGGACGCGCCAAAGGTTAGGCGGCGCAACGGCGTCTGCCACGAACCCCGCGCCACCGGTGAGTAACGGACACGGCCGTCCGAGTTGCACAAACACCATCATGCTGCCGGCAACGAGCATCACCGACAAGACTTTCAGTCCCGCGCCCGCCGCCCTTTTGCAGGGTCATAATTTTTCCGGTGCCACCGGGCAATGACTGCGATCGCATAGCCGAAGTGGCTTCTTCTTGCTGCGGGCTTGTTGCCTGAACTGGCGCATATTCACCGCCATCACGACGGTGGTGCTCTGAAATAATATTGAAAACGTGCTGGCCGGCCGGCCGCTGCATTGCCACGCGCCGTGAATCACTGGCCGACGTTCACGCCCACGCCGATGCTTTGCTGGCCACCACCGGCGCGGATGCCCTCGTTGGCCGCGACGGTGCGCACAAACGTGTCCACGATAACTTTGACCGTATTACGAAACATGCCGAGCGGGTGATCCGGCACATAGACGATGTCGCGCGGCTCCAGCGGCACTTCCGGCGCCTTGCCCTTGAGGATATCCAGATAATTCACCACGGCATAATGCGGATCCGTCAGCGAGCCGCGGATGATGACGACCTCGCCCAGCCACGCATCCGGAAGTGCGCCGTGCGCGTTGGCGATAGCTGAACTCAAGGTGACTTGATCCTTGAATGACACCGGCCGCGGCGAAGCCACCGCGCCGAGCACATAAACCTCCGACGCCAGCGCCGAGGGTAGGAAAATAAAATCATCCGGTTCGAGGTAAATGTTTTGCGACATGTCGCCTTCGTGGATGAGCTTCTTGAAATTCACCGGCAGAAACTTGCCGTGCCGCAGCAGGAAGCTGTGCTGCAAGTCCGCCAGTTCTTCCGTCGTGCCGGTGAACTGCGCGCTATACAGGCCGCCGGCGCGCGTGACGGCGTCAATAATCGTCATCGGCCCTTCCAGCGGATAGATGCCCGGCGTGTTGAGCCGGCCCAAGACCCAGACGCGGGAACTGCGCACCTCGCGCAAGCTGACGGACACCTGCGGCTCCTTGTAATATTGGGCCAGGTCGCGTTCCAGCAAATCGCGGGTTTGCGTCGGCGTCAACCCCCACACGCTGATGCCCGGCAGCAAATCGAAATAGATTTTCCCATCCGGCCCGACCAGCGTCGGCTGCGAGCCTTGCCCGTTGCCCAGCAGTTCAATGTCCATGTGATCACCCGGCCCCAGCCGGAATTCATTCGTGGGCGGCCGCAATAAAACCGGATCCAGCACGTTGGTGCCGCCCAAATCATGAAAGCCGCCGGTTTGCGGCTGACGCGGGTCAAACGTGGGACCATGCTGCACATTCGCGCAGCCGGCGGCGAACAGGACGGCGGCCACGAATAATAACTGGAACAAGGCGCGCATCACTGGATTGAAGGCAAGATCGGCGAGGTGGTCAGCGGCCGGATGTTGTAGCCAACCCACGTCGTCGTCATGCCCTGCGCGTAGGCGTTAAGCGCCAGTTGCAACAAATCCACCGCGCTCTGCCACGGTTTGTCGGCGACGTAAATGATGTCCTTTGGCTGCAGCACAAAATCTTTTTCGCGGCCAGCCATGATCGCCGCCAAGTTCACAACAAATGTCTCCGGTTTTTGCAGCGAACCGCGCACCACCAGCACGCGCTGCTGATAAGCCGTCGGCAAAAATCCGCCGCGCACCGTCAACACGCCGACCAGCGTGTTTTCCGCCGTCAAGCCGAGCGGTCCCGGCGCGCCCACCGCGCCGAGCAAATAAACTTCGTTCACCGTGCCGGACGGAAAATAAATGTAATCGCCCGGTGCCACCAAAATATTTTGCGTCAAATCCCCGTGTTCGAACAACTGCTCAAAGTCCACCGGCAGCCGCTTTTGATCGCGCACGATGAATGCGCGTTTCATGTCCGCCAGCTCGATGGTGTTGTGCTCGTAAAGGCCGGTGGCGATGCCGCGCGCCCGCGCCACGGCCTCGATGATCGTCAGCGGCTTGTCGAGGATGTAGGCGCCGCGATCCACCACTGCGCCCATCAGATAATACCGTTTGCTGCGCCATTCCACCGGCGTCACGATGGTGCGGACGTTGCGGTAATATTTTCCCAGTTCCTCGTCCAGCTTCGCGCGCATCTCATCCACGGTCAGACCGGCGACCATAACGCTCTGGGCCTCCAAAAAACTGATGCGCCCATCCGGCCCCACCGGCACATAATTGTGGCCGGAATCCGAGCGGCCATAAATCCGCAGATTAAAAATGTCGCCCGCGCCCACGGTGTAATGCTGCTGCCAGTCCGCATAAAACGGCGTCTGCGTGGAGCCGGAAAATCCGTCAATTGCCACCAGATTGGTTTCCGTCGCGCGCGCCGCGCTGGCTCCCAAAACTAAAATTATCAGCGCCAGCGGCAACAATTTCTCCAGAAACGCCACGCGCGAAAAATCCGCCGGTTCGCGATTCAGCGCCGCCACCGCGAGCGTCACCTCGCCGGCCTCGACGGTTTCGAGCGTCTGCGCCAGCTCGTTTTGCTGTGACTCACCGCTCGCCGCGACCCACACAACCGCCGGCATCAATTCTGCCGCCAGCACCGCGTCCAAGCTGGTCATCGCCGGTAGTTCGACGAGTAAAATCAACGATGGAACCGACCGCCACGCTTCCAGTGCGCGCTGCCAGCCGGCGCGATTTTCCAGACTCCACTGCCAAGTTGCGTCATAACGCAATTCCAGCGGCACGCCCGGCTGCTCGCGCAAATGCCGGACCAAGATTTCCGGTGCCGCCAGTGCTTCGGCCAGCGCAACCGATTTTATTTCCGCACTCGCTGACGGCAGATTGGTCACCGTCACCACCGGCAGCCGCCGGTCATGCGCCGCGTCGCGCAAAAGGCCGATCAAGGTGGATTTGCCCTCGCCGTTTTTCGCCGACGTGAATGCGAGCGTCATGCGCGGCTCGTTTTGCAATTTCAACTGCCGCAGTAACTGCGACCATGCGCGGAAACGCCATTGCGCCAGTTCTGACGCCGAGAAATTCACCGTGTCCGGCAACCGCGCCACCACCGGCACGCCGGTCGCGCGGCGCAAATCGCCCGCCGACACCACGCGCAAATCCATCAGCTCGCGCCCGCAAATCCAGACAAGCATCGCGCCGAGTCCGAAAATAAAGCCGGCGATGGTAATGAGGATGATTTTTTTCCAGCGGTTGCCGACTTCCACGCTGTCTTCGGTTGCGGGCGCAAACAGCCGGTAAAGTCCTGGCGAGTTGGCCTCGTAAACCTGTGCCTCACGCTGGCGGCCGGCGAGCAGGTCGCGCGTCGCCTGCAACGTCTGCTGGCGTGCAGAGATCTCGGCGAAGCGCTGGCTTTTTTCCGGAACTCCGTTCAGCTTCTGCTTCACGTTGTCGTAAAAATCGGTCAGCTGACCGACGCGCTTCGTGAGGCCTTCGCGCTCGCTGCGCAAATTGACGACCTGCAAATAAAGATCATTGGCCACGCTGTTGCCGGTGAATTGGAACGGTGCCGGATTCGTGCTGGCGATGGCATCAGTCAGTTGCTTTTCGAGCGCGGCTATTTTTTCCTGCGCGTCTTTCACGATGGGATTCGCGTCGGCATAAGTGGTGCGCAGGTTGTTCAAATCCTGGCGTGCCTGATTCAAACGCATGGCCAGCGGATCTTGCAACGCGAGTTCGCGCTCGACGCTGCCGAGCCGGAAGTCTGTCGTCTGCAAATCCGTCTTGGCCGTCTCCAACTGCATTTCCGCCTCGCCCAACTGATGCAGATAAGCCTCCACTTCGCGGTCGGCACCGAAAAATTCACTGGTCTGGCTGAATTCCAACAATTCCTTGTTCACCTCTTCCAGTTCCGCGTCGGCGCGTGAAATCTGGTCGCGCAAGAATTTATCCAGCTCGGCCGCCTCTTCGGATTGCATCTGCGCCGTCAGCGCCACCACTTCATTGCCGTAGGCATTGATCAAATCCGCTGTCGCCTTGGGGCTGCCGCCGCCCTTGATCGTCACGTCAATCAAATCTGTTTCGCGTTCCAGCGCAATGGTCAGGCTGCCCAGCAACGCGTCTCCGCTCATTGGCGGATGCGCCGCGCGCCCGACCTTTTCCAACAGCTTCGGCGATTGCATCACGCTGACAATCGTGCCTGCCGTGACCTGACGCGGCTTGAATGGTTCGCCAAACTGCGACTGCCGGATGGTCGTCGTGACTTCGCGCCGGATGAGCTGAATCGTCGTCGTGTAACTCGTGTGGAACTTGAAAATGGCAAAGGCAAAAATCGGCAGCGCGAGCGCAAAGCCTGCCAGCGGCAGTTGTTTCCACTTCCGCAAAACGGCCACCGCCAGCCGCAATGGATCAAACGGCAAACCACCTTTCACTTCACTCGCCGCCGGCGTTTCCAGCTTGGCCACGGGCGACGACGGATTCATCACCGCCGCAGGCGCGGACACTGCCGGCGTCGCAATGGCGGATTGCTCGCGTTTTTTTTTGCACGGCGCTGACGCTGAAAGCTTCGGGTTCGTTCATGCGGGCAATAGTTGATGCCGTTCCAGATCGCGGACGACGGCGGTGACGGCGGCGGCCTCGACCTTCGCCGCGTCGCCGACCCACGCGTGTTCCAGCGCGAGTTTGGCAAGCCGATTGACCTCGCGCGGAATGCCGTGGGTGGCGTGGAAAATTTCCAGCGCCGCCGTCGGCGAAAATAGGTTGCCGGTGGCGTGACCGGCAGTGCGCAGACGGTGGCGAAGATAATTTTCCATGTCGTCCGCACGCAGCGGCTTCAGGTGAAAACGCAGGCTGACGCGCTGGTTGATGGCGGCGTCGCCGAGGATCATCTTCCGCAATTCCGGCTGGCCGATGAGGATTAGCGTGAGCAACGACGCGCCGCCGCCGTTGAAATTGGTGAGCCAGCGCAACTCATGGATTGTCTCCGGCGTCATGTCCTGCGCCTCGTCGAGCAGCAAAACCAGATGGCGACCACCGGCATTCACCTTGCGGACAAGCTGTTCAAAAATTTCGCAACGTGCGAGCTTGCCTTCGCCATTCATATGAATTTGCGGATCAAGCCGGCGTAAAATCGAGCCCAGCAGTTCGTCGAGCTGGAAGCCGGAATTCTCCACGGTGAGAACGTGAAAACGCGTTGCGTCAATGCGCCCGGCAAAAACCGCGCGCGTCAAAGTCTTGCCGCTGCCGATTTCGCCGGTGAGCAGGCCGAGATTCATCGTCGTCTCGCTTACGAGATACAACAGCCGGCTCAATGCCTCCTCGTGATCCGGGCCGGCGTAAAAAAAACGCGTATCCCACGTCGCCTCGAAGGGACGTTCGCGTAAATTCCAATGCCGCAACAAATCCATGATCAAAAAGTCATCAAAACCTGCCGCGCGCATTCTAGCACCTTCCCCGCCGGCGCGCCCGCTCATAAATTGCCAAAGTTTGCGCGGCGTTTTCGTTCCAATCGAAACGCTTGGCGTTTACAAAACCTGCCGCGCGCCAGCGGTTGCGCTCTTCGGCGCTACCGGACATTTTCGCCAAGGCGCCGGCAATGTCCGCAATGTTTTCGGGCTCGACGGTAAGCGCGGCGTCCGCAACGACTTCGCGCAGCGAACCGCGCGTGGAGCTGATGACCGGCACGCCGCAAGCCATCGCTTCAATCGGTGGAAACCCAAAACCCTCAAACAGCGACGGGTATATGAAAACATCCGTGGCGTGGTAAAGCTCCGGCAGTGTCGAGTCGCTGACAAAACCGAGAAACCGGATGTCGGCGGTAAACGGTGAACATTTTGCCGCCGCATAAATCGCCTCCGCGCCGTGCCAGTCGCTGCCGCCGAGCGCGAGCAGCCAGTCGGATTTCGTCGTGGTCTTGAACTGGTTGAATGCCGCGATGAGCCGGACGTGGTTTTTGCCGGGATGTTCGAGCCTTGAGACGAAGAGAAAAAACGGACGATCCAGTTTCCATTTTTCCGCTGCCGATTTTTTGGCAGCGGCCACATCGCCGGGCTGGAAGCGCCGGTGGTCAATGCCGTTCCAGACGACGCTCACGCGGTCGCGGCCGAGGCCGAAAAAAGTTTCCAGATCGCGCGCGGTGTTTTCGCTGACGGCGATGATTTCGTCCTGCCGTCGTGCCAGCCGCTTGACAATGACGCGACCGTAAATCATGCGCTTCCAGTCGTATTTGCCGGTGATATGGAACGGCGCGAGGTCGTGGATGGTGGCGACGAGCGGACACGGCGCACGCCAGAGCATCCGGCGATAGCTGGGAACATGCAGCACATCGAGGCCGAGATTTTTCACGAGCTTCGGCAGTTCCGCCTGATGCCAAAACACATTTTTCACCGCCGGCCGGAATTTTTCGGCGACGGGAATCAACTTCATTTTGCCTTTCGCGAATTCGAACAGCGGCAAATCTTCCTCCAATACAAACAAGTTGAATTCGTGTTTATCCGCATGGGCGAGCATCGCCCGCAGAAGCGCGAAAACATATTGCGCCACGCCGGTTTTACCGCGCTGGATGACGGAGGTGGAGAAGCCGATCTTCATTTCGCTTCGCCCAGAAGATATTCCTCCAGCCGGGTGTGCCGGAGCACATTCCTAACTGGACCCGCCGGATTGACAAACTTGAGCTGGATGTTGCGACGGTGGAGATTTTTCTTGAACCGCAGCATCAGGCCGATGCCCGTGCTATCCACGAACACCACTCGCGACAAGTCAATCACCACCCTCATACCGGGCGAGGTCTGGGATAATTCAGATTCAGTGTGGACGCCCAATTCGACAGCGTTTAGCACGGTGACTTCACCGGACCAACGAATCCGGAGTTCGGTCGCTTCCATAACACTGCTGACGACCGGCGAACGGGCAACGCTATCCATTATGAACTGGGCGCCGGCGACGCTTGCCTGCACGGTGAAAAATTCATCAAGCTTCATCATCCGCAACGCCGCCACAACTGGTGGCCGCGGCGCGATCAGATAAAATTCATAGCCCAGTTCACGCGCGCGTTTGCGCAGTCGGATGAGCAGGCCGATGCCCGTGCTGTCGACAAAAGTGGTGTTAGATAAATCAAGCATCACATGGCCGTTTTCCACGGCGCGCAGCCATTCATCGCGGAACGCCTTCACCTCGGTCGCGCCCAAACGCCCGGGCGCTTGAATAACAAAATTGCCTTGTAAATCATGAACAATCTCGGCGCCTTTAGATTTTTGAAACGAAGGCAGCCAAGCGTGCAGCCGAAATAATTGTTTCAAAATTGCGAACGTAAATACGCGCAATCCGGTGCCATAGCGGCTCGCCAACCGCTTCGGTTCCTGAACCATCCGGAAAATCCATTCCGTGCCGGATTTTTGCATCCACACGGGGGCGCGTTTGAACGTGCCGGCGAGAAAATCGATCGTCGCCCCAACGCCGACCATGAACGGCACGCCGGCCGCGCGATAGTTCATATTGATCCACTTTTCCTGTTTGGGACAGCCGAACGCGACGAGCACAATGTCCGGCTTGGTTTCGTGGAGGCGCCGCAAAATGTCGGCGTGATCCATTTCCAGCAGCGGTTTGAATGGCGGCGAATACGCGCCGACAAGCTGGAGCTTCGGATGTTTGGCGCGCGTTTTTTCGGCAGCCGTGGCCACGCTTTGTTCCGTGCCGCCGAGAAAGAAAACTTTCCAACGCTTTTGTTCCGCCAACTCGAGCAGTTGGGGAATCATGCCTGAACCCGTCACGCGCTCCGGCAGCGGGTTGCCCAGGAATTTTGAAGCCCAAACAATCGGCATCCCGTCGGCCAGCACCAGATGCGCGTCAAATAAAATACGGCGCAGCTCGACGTCTTTCATCGCCTGCACGATGAAATCCACATTGGCCGTCGCGCCATAATGCGGCTGGCCGGAGGCAATCATTTTGCCGATTGCTGCCAGCGTTTCCGGGGTGGTGACATTATCAAACGGGACGCCCAAAATGGCAATGGGCGGGCGGTCAGTCTGATCGGCTGGCGGTGGTGCCTGCATGAATGGCCAGAGGTTTAGCATTCTCCACCCCAAACTCCAAGCCGAGAAAATCCGTTTGCCGCCGGGGAAATTTCGTTATGCTCGCGAGATTGACGACAGTTGACTTCATCAAGCTCGCGATTGTTGGCCCGCTGTTTTTCATGCTGGCGCCTGCCGCCGGAATTTTCCTGAAAGACCGTCGGGCGTGGCAGCGTGGCGTCTTTGCCGCGATGTGTTTCATGACCATCAACGGTCTGCTGGCCGCTGGCAACTGGGGCCTGACCATTGATTCGATTGAGACGTATCGCGGGCACACCAAGGGCTACCATTTCTTTTTCAACGAAGCTTTGGCGATTGCGCTAATCGTTGCGAAATGGCGCGAGGACAAAAAATCCTTCCGCTGGCTGCCGCCGGGACTCGGCTGGTATTTGCTGTATTGCGGTATTTCCCTGCTTTCATTGGTGAATGCGCCGGACAAAAATCTTTGCTACATGGCCGCCCACAAACAGATTTTCGCCGCCGTGCTGATGATTGCCACGTTCAACACGCTGCGGACGGAGGACGATTTGAAATTTTTCCTGCGCGTCATGACTAGCGTGATGGCGTGGGAACTTTTCGTGTGTCTGAAAATGAAATATCTCCAGCATATGTATCAAGTGCACGGCACATTCGAACATCAGAACCCTTTGGCGATGTATGCCATTCTGATTGGCATGGTATTCCTAGCCACCGCGCTCGGCCCGCCATTCAAAGGCGCCAATTGGGTTTTGTTCGGCTTTCTCACCTGCGCCGCCATCGTCGAATGCACCTTGTCGCGCGGCGCACTAGTAATGTTAGGGCTGGGCGCGATTGCCGTAACCGGCGCGAGCCTGATGGAAAAAGTCACGTCGCGGCGCGTGCTGCTGACGGCCTCGATGGGCATCATCGGCGCGCTCGGACTGGTGCTCGCCCTGGACACGATCATCTCGCGTTTCCATGACAAGGGCAATGCCTCCAGCGGCGAACTGCGCGAAGTGATGAAGGATGCCTGCCGCGCCATGGTTCACGACCACCCGCTCGGCATCGGCTGGAACAACTACGCGCTCGTCGTCAACCCGCCTTTTCCTTATGCAGATATCTATTATGACTGGGTTCGCAGCCGTAACATGAAGGTCCGGCCGGACCAGGCCAACCCCGTTGTCGAGAGCCATTACTATTTATTGCTCGCCGAAAACGGTTATGTCGGCCTGTCAGCCTGGCTGGTATTGATTACCGTCGGACTTTGGCGCAACGTCCGGGCGTTCTTTTCATTCGGTCACTCGTTTCTCCGCTGTTTGAGCCTCGGTATCTTCATGGGCTGTTTGCTAAATTACGGCCAGAGCACGCTCGAACGCGTCCTCGTCCAACCACGCAACCTCATGCTCTGGCTCATCCTGTTCGGCATCACCGCCCGCCTCGAAGTCATGCGCCGTGAAGCCAAGAAGCAAAAACTCGCCGGCAAAAGCGCATGAATTTAAATCCACTCCGCCCATGGTGGCTGCGCAAGCGGATTTTATTCCCGCTGGTTCTATTAGTTGGCATCGGCGTCACCGGCCTCATCGCGTTTGTGAATTCCGACGCCTCGACCATTGTGGTTTACAATGAGACCGACAACCCGCTGCCGCCGCTCCTCGTCCGCGCCTGCGGCCAGACGCGGACTTTTCCTACACTTGCCGACCAGGAATCTGTCAACCTTGCGCTCAAACCGGACGGTGCCGAAAGCGGCATCCACCTCGAACTTGCCACCGACCCGCCATGGAAGTGGGACGGCGAACTCATCCGCCCGCGCGGCGGCCACCGCGTGACCATCCGCCTGCTGCCGGACGGACAAGTGGAGGCGTTTGACCAGATTTCCTGGTGGCGTCGCTGAAAGAATAATCAAACATCTTAATATGAATTATCAGAACGCAAACAACCCGACAGAACATTCCAGCGGCAGCTATTCGAACCACAAATGTGGTAGTCGTTTTTGGCGGACGCTGTTTATCGCATTCTTCTGCGTGACGGCACTCGTGGCCGCCTACGAGGCGCGCCTGTTTGACCGGATTGCGACACGCTGGGAAATGCCCGCTGGCACTTTGGATGGAAAATTCAACGACCAAAATCTCAATCTGCTTCTCAAGCAAACCGTCGCCGACTTGAATCATCTCAAGCCGATGAACCGCACCGAAACTTCCGACTATGGCCCCATTGAAAAAATATTTCGCGAAGGTTTTGAAAAACGAAAACTCAATCCGGCGCATGCCTTGCTGGCCATCGGCATCGCGGTCAGCCAGCCCGCGACCAACTCGCCCGCCTTCGTCGCGCTCGATAAATACTGCACGCGCAATGTGGATTCCACCGGCACACTGGTTCCCGGCTTGCGGGTGATCGATGATTTCAGCGCCGGCGAAGTTTTTCTCGAAATGTATCAGCGCACCGGAAAAGATTTTTACCGCGTTGGCGCGCAAAAAATGGCGCGCTGGCTTATGAATTATCCTACCAATAAACTCGGCGCGTTGTCCTATCGTGCCGAGCATCCCGATGTGTTAATGGTGGACGACAAAGGCATGATTTGCGGCTTCCTGATTCGCTACGGTGCTGAATTTGGCGATGCCGGATCGCTCAATTTGGGCGTGCGGCAGCTCCGCGTGTTTCTCCAGCACGGCCTGAATGATTCCGATGGCCTGCCGTATCATGCCTATGATCTGGCGCTGGACCGCAAATTTGGCCCTGATACTTGGCTGCGCGGTGCCGGTTGGCTGGCGATGGGTTTGGCGGATGCGCTCACCTATCTGCCGAGAGATCATGAAGCCCGCACCGAGTTTGCCGCCGCACTAACAAAGATGCTGGAAACTTTGCGCACTTATCAAGAACCGGACGGCTGCTGGCGCTGGGACGTGAACAATCCCGTGGCGGAACTCGACACTTCCGGCACGGCGATGATTGGCTACGCCGTCGAAAAAGCCGTTCAAGCCGGTGCCATTAATT
>Ga0302283_1002144_pt1 | contig 16122 bp, 15 predicted proteins | sample III_Fen_E1_4_FD_198770 | JGI IMG/M metagenome (GOLD analysis project Ga0302283, IMG submission 198770) | Peat permafrost microbial communities from Stordalen Mire near Abisko, Sweden - III_Fen_E1_4 | ecosystem: Environmental > Terrestrial > Soil > Wetlands > Permafrost | place: Sweden: Abisko...
CGCCCGGGCGCGGTGTTCCTACTGGGCACGATCCTGGTCAACTAGCGAAACCTTTCCCCCGTGAGGACGGGGGACGGGTCTCGCTCACATCGCCGAAATGCCGCCGTCGAGCTTCAGCTCCGCGCCGGTCATGAACTTGCTCTCGTCGCTGGCCAGGTAGAGCACCGCCGCGGCGATGTCGTCGGGCTCGCCGATGTGGCCGAGGGGGATCTGCCGGCCGAGCTTGGCCTCCGCCTCGCCCTTGCCGAACATCTGCCGCAGTGGGTCGAGGATCGGGGTGTCGATGTAGGTCGGGTGGATCGAGTTGGAGCGCACGTCCAGGCCCTGCTTGGCGCAGTGCAGGGCGATGCCTTTGCTCAGCAGCCAGACGCCGGCCTTGGAGGCGTTGTAGACCGGCGAATTGTGCGCCGCGATCAGGCCGGCGATCGACGAGATGTTGATGATCGAGCCGGGCTGGTTCTGGCGCAGGTATTTCAGCGCGTGCTTGGTCCCCAGAAACACGGAATCGACGTTGACGCTCATCACCAGCTTCCAGTCGTCGAAGCTGAGCTGCTCGATATTGCCGCCGCGGGAGATGCCGGCGTTGTTGACCAGCACCGACAGGCCGCCCATGGCCGCGTCGGCTTCCTCCAGGGCGTAGATCCACTGGTCTTCCTTGGTGACGTCCAGCGGGAAGGCGAAGGCCGTCCCCTTGCCCGCGCTGGCGTTGATCTCGGCGGCCACCGCCTTGGCGCCGTCGAGGTTGACGTCCGCCAGCGAGACCTTGGCGCCCTCCCGGGCCAGCATCCGCGCCATCGCCGAGCCCAGGCCGCCGGCGCCGCCGCTGATGAAGACCTTCTTGCCGGCGACCCGGCCGGTGGCGTCGCTCATGATGTTTCTCCGGTCTTGCTCGCCGCGTCGTCCATCACCCTGGCGAGTTCGACGTCCAGGGAGGTCACCCCGCCGGCGTCGTGGGTGGCCAGCAGCACCTCCACCCGGGAATAGACGTTGAACCACTCCGGGTGATGATCCAGCTTGTCAGCGGCCATCGCCACCCGGGTCATCCAGCCGAAGGCGGCGTTGAAGTCGTCGAACTTGAAGGTCTTGACGATAGCGTCGCGATCCTTGGCCGGGGCCCAGCCGCTGAGGTCGCGCAGGGCGGCGTCGGCGCCGATCTTCGGCGGCCGGCTCACGCGAGCGCCGCCGCGGCGGGGAAGCTGAGGCCGGTCGCCCGGGCCAGGTCGTCCAGGGCCTGGGCCTCGGTCACCACCTTGATCGCGGTCATGCCCAGCGCCGCCGCCGGCTTGCAGTTCACCCCCAGGTCGTCGAGGTAGACGCAAGCTTTCGGCGCCACAGCCAGCAGCTCGCACATCATCAGGTAGATCTTCGGGTCGGGCTTGCGCACGCCGGCCTTCGAACTCTCGATGATGGAGTCGAACATCGCCATGATCCCGCCGGTGCGGCTGGCCCCCTCGGAGGTGGCCGACATCGCCGGTCCCTGGCCCTGGGCCATGTTGTTGGTGATGCAGCCGACCTTGAAGTGCTGCTTGCACAGCCGCAGCGCTTCGACCATCCGTGGCCGCACGTCGCCGGCCAGCAGCGGCAGCACGTCGGCGCCGCGCACGGCATGTCCGAGGGCGGTGGATTCCTCCAGGAACTTGGTGTCGAAGCCGGCGCGGTTGATCTCGGCCCGCTCGAACAGCGCCCAGGCGTTGTCGTGCGGGTTGGTGGCGTTGACCGTGCGGATCAGGTCCTTCGGCAGGCCGTGGGCAGCCTCATAGCGGTTGAACGCCTCGAACGGCGAGGTGGTGAACACGCCGCCGAAATCCCAGATCACCGCCTCGATCGTCACGCCTGCCATTCCTCGCACTTCGAAAGTGGCGCGACGCTAGAGACGGGCCGCCGCATTCGCAAGTATGAGCGGTGCATGGCCGACTCCGACATCGTCCACATGCCCTGGGCGGACGCGCCGCCCGACTTCGCCATCGGCCTGCGCCCGATCGCGTCCGAGGCCTGGCTGGAGGGTGGGGAGGCCGACCCCTGGCGCCGCAAGGACCCGCTGCTGGCGACCCATCCGGATGCGGTGTGGGCGGAGTTGCCCTCGTCGCGGCCGGGCCAGGCGGAGGTCCTCGGTCTGGTAAGGGCCGCCGGCGTCGCCGTGGAGCCCCGGGACGACCTGCCGCCGCTGATCGCCGCCGCCCGCGCCGTGCCCGATGACCTCTGCCTGATGGAGAAGTCCGGCGGCGAGTGGCGGCTCACCGCGCTCAGCCTCTCGGCCGGCACTTTCTTCACCGCCGCCGAGGTGATCGGCAAGCCGCTTGCGGAGCTGCACCGGCCGGTGCCGGGCTTTGCCGATCGGCTCCTGGTCCGGGTCGTTCGCATCTTCGACGCCCTGCCGGCCGACACCGTGCTGGAGCGTCGCAACTGGACCGTCGCCGCGACGGATGCGCTGTTCGCTCCGGACGGGGCGGCGGTGCGCGCCAGGCTGGCCGGGATCGACCCGGCGGCGGCCGGCGACGCGTTGTTCGTGCGCGTCGAGCGGCAGACGCTGCGCCGACTGCCGGCGAGCGGCGGACTCATCTTCACCATCCGCATCTGGCGCCATTCCCTGGCCGCGCTCAGGACCGAACCGGCGCGGCTGGCCGCCTTTGCCCGCGCCTTCCGCGGCGCCTCGCCGGCATTCGCCGCCTATAAGCGGTTCGAGACCTGCGCCCCGCTGGTCGAGGCGTTTCTTCGCGTGTCGGGCGAATAGACGGGCGGCGCCGCCCCCGACATGATTAACCTTCGACCCTTCACAGCGCTGGCCTTAGCGAAAGAGTGTCGTCATGCGGTTGATTTCCCTGGCTTCGGCCCTGTCCGGCGGCCTGATTCTTGGGTGGGCGGCCTGCGCCCAAGGAGCGCCTGCCGCGCCGGCCGGCCCGCCGGCCGAGCCGGTGTTCTACTGCCCCAAGCCGCCGCCGCCCGCCGCCAAGACGGCCCATCGCGCGCCGGTCCATCACCGCGCCTGCCCGACCCAGCGCGTCGCCCGTGTCGAACATCAGCGCCACGAGACACACTGGCGCGGTCAAGACGACGGACGCCTGGCCGAGCGCGACGGCGGCGATGTCTCGGCGAGCCAAGCCTTCATCTACCGCTACGAACGCGCCCTGCACGGCCTCGACGCCCGCGCGGCCGACGCGGCCTGGGATGGCCGCCGTCCGCGCGATCCGCAGGAAATGATCGACAACGGGCCCGACTGGCACGGCCATGACGGCCACATGGGTCCGCCCGACCATCGCGGGCCGGGCGATCGCCTGCCCCCGCCTGACCGGCAATGGGAGGCCGCGCGCGCGGGTCCGGCTGACCACCGGGACGGCGATCATATGGGTCCGCCGGACCGTCGCGGCGAAGCCGAAGCGGCGCTGCGGGCCGACGATGGCCGGCACTATGGCTATCTCGACGAGCGCGGTCAGCACGGCGATGCGCAGGGCTGGAGCGCCGGGGAACGGACGTCAGGCGGCGAGGTTCGCGAGCACGTCTGGACCTACCGCTCCGAGAGCGACTCCGGCTGGGTGAGCGGCGACGGCCACGTGGGCGACGGCCATGGCCAAGGCGGCCACGACGGCGACCGGCAATGGCGGGACGGCAGCTACGGTCATGTGGTCGAATATGCGGGCCGCGACGCCCACGGCTACCTGGTGTGGCCCGGCAAGACTCCGCCCGCCGACATCCAGCCCGATCCCGACCCCGACCACGACCGGTAGCCGCGCGGACGCTAGGCGCCGCCGCAGCTGTGTTCCGAGTCAGGCGCGCTCCAGGCGCCCAGCGTGCGTAGGTTGGCGACCGCGTAGATCTTGCCGCGGTCGTCGCCGGCCGGACAGTTGGTCGGCAGGCTGACCAGGCACACCAGCACCGGATCGCCCTTGCGCGAGCGGCTGACGGCGGGGAGGGTGTCGTAGGACACCTGCGTCGCGCCATCGTCCTCGGAGACGTCGCTGCCGCTGTCCGGCATGCCCTCCAGCCGCGACCCGATGTCGGTGAGGGTCGAGACGCCACAGACACCGGGATTGAGCGGCGCTCGATCAGTCGGAAGGGATGCGCCGCTGGCGAACCAAGCGAGCTCCGCGTTCATGAAATTGGCCAGGCACGCCCGGTCGGCGCCACAACCGGCGTTGCGCGCCGCCAGCCAGCCGCGCTGGATTTGTCTGAGGCCCGGATCGAGGGCGACGCGCTGGTCGTAGACGTCGCCCAGCCGCCCATCCAGCGCGGACAGCTGGGGACTGCCGCAGATGGCGTGCTCGGTCGCCGTCGCCGCCTTGGCGCAGTTGAACGAAGCGCCTCGCGTCGGGCCGACTCCCGATTGCACCGACGGCGCCAGCGCCGCCAGGATCGGCGCGGCCAGGACGAGTGCGGGTCCGGCGAAGCGGCGCATCGGCTTGAGCATCAAGAACTCCTTCAGCCAGGCGAGACGACGAGAACCTGGAAGGTCCCGGGGGTGACCGTGGGGATGCCGCCCTGCAGCGTATAGGTCGCCGTGGGCAGGTAGACGACGCCGGTTTTCGGATCGACCGCGCCCGTGCGGGCGCCGATCTGGGTGGTGAGTGTCTGCACCACGGCGATCTGCTTCGGGTCGGCCAAGGAGATCACCTCCAACACCCCGTCGCGGCCGCAGGGAATGAACGCCAGCCGCCGACCCTCGTCGACGAACACCGCGTCCGGCCCTTTGCCGATGGCCAGGCTGGCGATCTCTTGGCCGGTGCTCGCGCGGATCACCTTGGCCACGTTGTTGCCGCAGGAGGCGATGAGCAGACCGAGCTTGGCGTCGTAGGCGAGGCCACCGGGGCCTTCGCAGCCGGCCAGAGCATAGCGCCCCGTCACCTGCCGCGACTTCACGTCGATCGCCGCGATCAGGTTCTGGTTCTCGACGTCGACATAGACGTGGCCCTTGCCGTCCGCGGCGGCGAACTCCAGCGAGCCGCCGACGGTGACCGAACCGGCCGGCTTGGCGGCCTTGGGGTCGATGACGCTCATCACCCCGCTGTGGCTGGTGGTCAGCACCAGGCCGGTTTTCGCCTCGAACACCGCGCCGTCCGGCTTCTCGCCGGCCGGAATACTAGCGACCAACGCGCCTGTCGTGGTGTCCAACAGGCTGGCGGTCGCGTTGGCGCCATTGGTCAGGATCAACCGCTCGCCGCCGGGCAGGGGCAGCGGTTCGTGGGTGCGCTGACCTTCGGCCAGATGCGGGGTCAGCTTGCCCGTGTCGGCGTCGACGAAGGCCAGGCCGTCGGAACGGCTTATGTAGATGCGGCGCTTCACCGGCTCGAAGCTGACATAGTCCCAGAACCCGTCCGGACCCGGTATGTGGGCGGTGACCGCGTAGGTCGGGGTCGCCGCCTTCGCGCCGCCCGCGAAGACCGCCGCCGCCATCGCCACGCCGACAAGCAGCCTCGGCATCGACGCTATCGCCGCCATGCGCTCCTCCGCAGCCTCGAAATGTTGCCGTCCGGGGTCGAAAAACGACCACAGCCGGCGCCTGCAAGTGTTAGCTTTCGACGATGTCGCTTGTCCTCAACATTCTCTGGTTCATCTTCGGCGGCTGGATCTCCGGTCTGGCCTGGCTGCTGGCGGGGGTGATTCTGGCCATCACCGTGGTCGGCCTGCCCTGGAGCGCGGCGGCGTTCCGGATCGGCCTGTTCTCCTTCGCCCCGTTCGGCCGCCACGTCGTTCCGCGCGACATGGTCACCGGCCGGAGCGACCTGGGCACCGGGCCGGCGGGTTGCCTGCTGAACGCGGTCTGGGTGGTGCTCGCCGGCTGGTGGCTGGCGCTGCACCACGTCATCCTCGGGGTCGCCCTGATGCTGACCATCATCGGCATCCCATTCGGACTTCAGCACCTGAAACTGGCGCTGATCTCTTTTGCGCCGATCGGCCAGACCGTGGTCGCCAGGTGAGCCCGCGAGCGGGCGGTGAACTTGCGGCGGGCGCCGTCTAGGTGGAAGCGGACCGTGGCGTGACTGATCGACAGCGCCGAGGCGATTTCCTCGTCGGTCGCGCCGTGCGCCAGCAGGATCACGCATTGACGCTCGCGCGGCGTCAGGCTGGCCGCGGCGTTTGACCGCTCCGCCTGCGGCGTCATCACCAACGACAGCGCCGGCCGGCTGGCTACCGCCCCGTGAGCGAGATTCATCGACATCATAACCCCCAAGTGGATCGTCTCGTCGCCGGAGCGACAGGCTCCGTCAGCGAACGGTGTGCATTGAAACGCGTCCCGGCGGCCCGCGCATCGTTCAAATGGACTAGACGGCGCCGGCCCAGCCGATCACATGAGGGACACCTCTGTTGTCGGCGGACGACGGAAGTTGAAGGCAACGGTCCCGACCTGGTTTTATGAGCCGAATTCATAAGTTCTCGCTGGTCTACGACATCGACGAAGATCGCCTGGCCCTCGACACCGAGGATCTGGCGGCGGTGACCACGCGACTGTGGCTGACCCAGCGCCTGTGCCGGGGGCTGATCGGCGCGCTGTTACCGATGTTGCAGACCGGGGCGCTGAAGCAGGTCGCGCCGGAGCACCTGGCGACGCTGCAATCATGGGAGCAGGCCGCGGCGATGGCCGAGTTCGGCAAGATTCCGCCCGTGAAGCCGCAGGCCGAGTCGACCACCGGCCTGGTGCGGGCCGTGCACATTCAGCCGTCCGACGACGGACTGATCCTCACCTTCGACTTCGGCGTCGATGAGCAGCGGGTGATCGGTCTGGCGCACGCCGAGGTGCGCCAGACGCTGAAGGTGATGCACGACCTGCAGAAGGCGGCGGGCTGGGCGATGGACCTCTGGCCGAGTTGGATTTCCGACCCGACGGCCCCGGCGCCGGTCCAGGCGGTGAACTAAGGCGGCGTCAGCGCCGCCGGCCGGGGCTGCGTTCTTCCAGCTCGTGCATTTCCCAGAGGTCGTTGCGGGTGAACCGCAGATGCTGGCGCGCCGCCAGCACCGGCGCGCGGCCCAGCCGTTTTTCCAGCCCGTGCAGATGCCGGAACCGGTCGCGGACCTTGGTCTCGTAGGCGACCGCCTCGTGTTCCTCCAGCGCCAGCAGCGTCGTTTCCGCGCGGACCACCAGCTCGGTATGCGTGTGGATATAGTCGAACAGGTCAGCGCCGGAGACTTCCCCGAGGCGATCGGCGAGGGCCTGCACCGCCTTGCCGTCCGGGGTGGCAGCGAAGGCGCCGCTCTCGATGTCCTGCAACAGCTTCTCGTGGGCGCCATGCCCTTCCGCCAGCCAGCGGTGGGCGTATTTCTCGCCGGCGGAGAAGATCGCGAAGATCGCCAGCGGAACGGCCACGACCACGATCGCCATCGCCAGCAGGGGATCGCCGGTGAACTGATTGTAGGCGCCGTGCAGCACGATCGCGCCGGCGAGGCCGGGCAGGAACAGCAGCAGATTGAAGCGGAAGCGGTCGGCCGCGATGCGCAGCCGCGGCGCGTAGAGGACGTGAGCCACCACCGCGAAGATGGCGGTTGCGCCGCCGTGCATGATCGCCGTGCCAAACCCCCGGACCAGCCAGACGCCCATGTCCGCGCCGCCGAATTCGTTGATGTAGAAGACGTTCTCGACCAGCGAGAACCCGGCGCCAATGGCGAAACCGGCGATCGCGGCGTCGATCAGGTAGCCGATCCGGTTGAAGGCGAAGAGGCCGATGACCAGCAGCCCCTTGATCGCCTCCTCCACGGGTGGCGCGACGTACTGGGTGTAGCTGGTGAAGCGCACCGGAAACTCGTCGAGCACGCCGCCGTTCGCGTAGTAGGCCGCGGCGGCCATAAAGCCCCCACCGATCAGCAGAGCGCCGATCTCCGGCAACGGCGTCAGCTTGAAGACGTCGACCGCCACGAACACGCTGAGGCACGCCACCACCGGCACCAGGGCGATCAGCAGTTTGAGGATCGTCGGATCCATAGCCTCTACAGAATCTTCAACGAGATCATGCCTTCGCTACGCGCGGCATGGCCCCCCTGGAAGCCCTGGCCGAACCCGACGGAAAGGGTCATCGGCAAGCGCAAGGCGACGGTGAAGTTGAGGTCGAGCTGCGTGCCCACCGTCTCCAGAGTCTGTTCCGGGCCGGTGGGCGGATAGTCGGCCATGACGCCGGCGAACAGGGCCGGGCGGATATAGGTGAGGAAGAAGCTCGGCGTGCCGATGTTTTCGAACCGCACCGGCGGCAGGTTCCATTCCCCAAGGGTCTTGACGAAGCCCCGAGCCGAGATCGCGTCGATGTCGAAGCCCGGGAAACTGTCGAAGTCGCGGTAGCGTTTCACGTTGCCGTCGTCGACATAGTTGTTGCCGAACGCGCCCATGTAGTAGGCGCCCAGCGGGTTGTTGCGGTCGCCGCCGGAGAGGCCGGCCGCGCTGTACAGCCAGACCGACGAGTGCGCCCAACCGATCGGCATGCCGAAGCCGACCCCGCCGCGGATGCGCGGGTAGAGGCCGCCATCGGAGTAGTCGGTGTCGACCGCGACATTGGCCAGGATTCCGCTCTCCTGGTCCACCGCGCCCAGGGAGCGGTTGGTGTTGGTGTAGTTGAGCGCCAGTCGCACCGAGCCGATGTTGCGGTCCTGGCCGGTGGCGATGTTCTGCGCTCCGGGGACCGTATCCAGCCCGAAATAGCCGGCCACCTTGGCGGAGAAATCCAGCTGCCGCGGCGGGTCGTAGATCGGTGAGGTCTTGTAGCCGAGGATCACCGCGTCGCCCCGCAGCGAATTGTCGGTGGGGCCGAACAGGTCGTAGAAGCCGGCTTGGTTGTGGGCGTATTCCAGGTTCCAGTAGATGCTGTGGAAATCGACGTCCGCGTGCCAACGCTGGTCCTCCGACAGGCCGGGCGCCGGCGAATAGCTGAGCGTGCCGGTCAGCTGGTCGAACTGCATCGGGTCTTCGATGATGGCGTGCCAACCGAAGGCGACGTTGCCCTTGTAGCCCTCGACGATCGGATATTCGGAATCGAGCCGCATTTCCCCCAGCGGCGAATACTTGCCCTCGGAGGTGATCATCGAATCCAGCGGCACCTTGGCCGGCGAGCCCACTGCCCAGGTCTTCACGATCGGCTGCTGCTCGGCGACCTGGGCGCCCAGGAACTTGATCGCCCCCAGGTCGTCCAGCGGCTTCGGGTCCAGGCTGACCGGGGTGAACCCGTCGCCGGTGTATTCGAAGGCGATCAGCGAGCCGTCGGGGCGCGGGATCGGCCGGAACAGGCCGGTGGAGGCGTTGCTCACCGCCTCGACCTTCTGGGTGGCGATCTCGAAGCGGTAGACGTTGGAGACGCCGGTGTAATAGGCGGTGCCGTAGAGATATTTGCCGTCCGGTGAGAACACGAAGCTCTCCGGCGTCGACGAACCCAGCTTCAGCTCCGCCACCGGCTGCGGATCGTCCTGATCCATGTCGTCCAGCTTGTAGACCTTCACCGACTGGTCGCCGTTGATCTCGCCGACCGAGGCCGCCAGCAACGTGCCATCGGGGGAAATGTCCAGGTCGAAGGGGATGCGGCCGTAAGGGAAGGTGTGGACCTGGCTCCAGTCGGTATAGGGCGCCGGGATCTTCACCAGGGTGACCAGGCCGTTCAGATGACGCAGGCCCCAGATCGTCTTGTCCTTGGGGTTGACCACGATGTCGCCGATGCGCCCGTCGCGGATCAGCATGCTCGACTTGCCGGTTGCCAGGTCGACCTGCATCAGGTCGCGGAAAGCGTAGTTGTCAGCGCTGTAGAAGATCTTGCCCGCGTCCGGGTCATAGGCCAGCGAGGTGACCCGGTAGAGCATCGGGCCCTTGACGTCGTCCAGGTGGCGGATCTGGCCTGTGGCCATGTTCAGCTCGCCGACGCTGGCGATCGCGCCCGGATAGCGGAAGGCGGCAATCATCTGGCCGTTGGCCGGATCGATGAACGCCCGCGAGACCGAGCCAAGGGCGCGCGGCGACAGGCGGGTGAGCGGGGTCAGCGGGTATTGGCTCACCGAGGCCAGGTTGGCCTTCTGGAAATCGTGCTCCCAGGCGATCCAGTCGTCCCAGGCCTTGTCCAACGACTCGCCGAACACCTGCTGGAACTGAGCCGAATAGTAGGGCTGGCTGCCGTTGTCGCGCCGCCACCACTGGATCAGCTTCTCCGGCGAGCGGGTCAGCGCCAGGTAGCTCATGAACCGGGTGCCGTAGAGGTATTCGTTCACCCCCACCTGGAAGGTGACGGCGTTGCCCTCCGATTCCAGGCCGAGCGGCGAGTAGAAGTGGGCGTTGTCGCGGACCATCGCCCGGAACACCATCTCGTCGTAGGCGCCCTGGGCCCGGCCGAAGCCGCCGGCCATCCAGGTCTCCATGAACACGGCGCTGCCCTCAAGGTACCAGCGCGGCACGGTCACCCGCGGGGTGGCGAGGTAGTTGTAGAGGATCGATTCCGGATGATCCTGAAGCGGCAGCGGCTTGCCGTGGAATACGTGTCGCCAGAAAGCGTCGGTGTCGTTCCAGACGTCCATGGTCGCCACGTGGGTCGGCTCGTGGTTCATCAGGGTGAAGAACCGCTCGCCGGGGCTGAAGGTCTCGAACTCCTGGCTGAGCGGGGCGATGTCCACCAGGATGGCGTTGTTGGGCGAGGCCCGCGCGCCGGCGTTGCCGTAGTCGGCGAAGTCCTTCAGCAGGATGGTGGTCTTGTCCCAGGGCTTCCAACCGAAGATTTTCTGTTGGAAGGCGAATGAGTTTTCGAAGCTGCGCGCGACATAGGGCGTCAGATAGGTCTCGGCCGGGTCGAAATAGAGCAGACGCAGATCGTTGGTCTCGATCCTGGAGAGATCGATTTCCTTTTGGAACAGCGGTGTCTTGGGCGGCGAGCTGGTCGGCCTGGACGTATTGCTTTCGCCCGGCGACGGCCGAGGCGGCGGGCCGCCGGTCCCCGGAAGGACCGGCGCACCTGTTTCAATCTGCGCCAGCGCCTGCCCGCTACAGACGACCGCGACGGCAAGGCCGATCAGACCCGATTTTACGCCCAACTTGCCCCCACAGTCGCCGGACGGCGCTTAGTTCGAACTCAGCGCCGCCTGGAAGGCCGAACTGCGCATCATGGCGCCGAAGGCGGGGTTGGAGGCCAAGGCGGCGAAAGCCGGATTGGACGCCGCCGCCTGGAAAGCCGCCGGATTGTGCGCCAAGGCCGACAAGGCCGCCGGGTTGGCCGACAGGGCCGCGAAAGCCGCCGGGTTGGACGCCATCGCGCTCACCGCCTGCGGATACTGGGCCATCGCCGCCTGCATCTGGGCGCTCATGCCCGCTGCCACACGGCTGGACCCGATGGCCTGGGCGTTGAAGGCCGCGGCGCTCTGGGCCATGGAGGCCACCGCCTGCGGATTGGCCGCCATCGCCTGCAGGGCCGCCGAACTGGCCGCCAGGCTCTGGAACGCCGCGGCATGGGCCGACATCGCAGCGAAGGCCGCCGGGTCATTCTTGATCGCCGCCATGGCGTTGGCGTCCATGGCCAGCGACTGGAAGGCCGCCGCCGCGCCCGACATGGCCGCGAACGAAGCCGGATGGCTGGCCGCCGCGCCGAACGCCTGAGCGTTGCTGGCGAAATTGGCGAAGGCTTCAGGGTTACGCGCCATCACCCCGAACGCCGCGGGATGGCTGGCGAAAGCCGCGAAAGCCGCCGCATGGTCGGCCATGGCCGCGAAAGCCGCGGGATTGGCGGACATCGCGGCGAAGGCGCTGGACGAAGCGGCGGCGTTCAGACCCTGGGCGCCGGTGGCCGCGGAGGAGAATGACTCGGCCGAACGAGCGGCGGAGGCAATGCCTTGCGGGTCCTGCGCCAGAACCTTGAACGACTGGGCGTTGGCGCCCATCGCCGCGAAGGCGCCGGAGGTCATCGCCGCGTCGAACGCCTGGGCGTTGGAGGCGAAAACCCTGAACGCCGCGGCATTCGCCGCCATGGCGGCGAAGGCCGCCGGGTCGTTCTTGATCGCCGCCATGGCGTTGGCGTCCATGGCCAGCGACTGGAAGGCCGCCGCCGCGCCCGACATGGCCGCGAACGACGCCGGATGGCTGGCCGCAGCGCCGAACGCCTGAGCGTTGCTGGCGAAATTGGCGAAGGCTTCAGGGTTACGCGCCATCACCCCGAACGCCGCGGGATGGCTGGCGAAAGCCGCGAAAGCCGCGCCGTGGGAGGCCAGGGCCGCGAACATCTGCGGATTGGCCGACATGGCGGCGAAGGCCGCGGGATGGTTGGCGGCGGTGGTCGCCATCGCGCCGAAGGCAGCTGATCCCGCCGCTTGGCGCGATACGGCTTGCGAGGCCAGCGCTGAGAAGGCGGCCGGGTCGTGCGACAGGGCCACGAACGCCGCCGGGTTGTGCGCCATGGCGGCAAGGGCGGCCGGATTCTGCGCCAGCACCATGAACGCTGGATCGGCGGCCAGGGCCCGGAACGAGGGGTTCTTGATCATCACCTCGAAGGCGTCCGTCTGCATCAGCAGCGGCACGCTGTTGTCGCCCAGGGCCACGTCTGTGTCCTGCACCTGGGCGGAATGGTAACGCTCGGCAGGTGCGATAGTGCCGGCTGTTTCGTCGCCGCGCGGCGGGTAGACCCTGCCGACATAGTAGGCGCCGCCAGCCACCACGATCAGCGCGGCTCCTGCGAGCATCAGTCGATTGGAGTTGGACGTCCGGGTCGCCATGACCACCTTATCCTGTGAAAAAAAGAGAACCCCGACTCTGGACGCAGTAACGGCGTTCCGTCAACCCACACTTCTGCTAGTTGTTCAGCGCCCGGCGGAATCCAACCGCGGGGGTTCGATCTCTCGAACTTCGGCCGCCTGGCGATACTTTACTTCCGGAAAGCTAGACCGCCGCCCGTCCGCGCGCAAAAAAATTTCGTCTGCCCTTGGGCGTGTCGGTGGGCGACTAGCGCGGCGCACATGGTCGTTTGGTTCAAGATCGTGTTAGCCTCGCTTCAAATGTGGGGAGGAAACACATGGACTCGCATAGTCTCATCGCTTGGCTGGTGATCGGCGTCGTCGCCGGCTGGCTGGCCGGCGTACTCGTCAAAGGCGGCGGCTTCGGCCTGATCGGCGACATCGTCGTCGGCGTGATCGGAGCCTTCGTCGGCGGCTGGCTGGCCGGCGTGCTGCACATACACATCGGTAGCGGCATGATCTCTTCGATCATTACCGCAACCATCGGCGCGGTGATCCTGATCGTCGTCCTGCGGCTCGTCCGACGAGCCTGACAAGAATCATCCCGCGGCGCGGATCGCGTCCAGCAGGGTGAGATTGGCGATGGCGTCGGCGCCGCCGGTGAGCGGCGTCGCGCCGTGCTGCGCCACGTCGACCAGATGCGCCAGTTGAGCGGCGTAGGTGCTTGGCCCGTCGGTCGGTTCGGCGCGGCTCTCCTCGCCGATCTGCACCCGGAACGAACAGCCCATCTGCGGGGCGATGAAGTTGCGGATGCCGAGCGTGCCGCGTTCGCCGCGCAAGGTGAGGTTGGCCTCGAAGTTGTCGGCCAGCATCGTGCAGGTGAGCCGTCCGCCCAGCCCGTCCGCGAACCGCAGCGCCGCCGTCGCGCCGGCGTCGACCCCGTGCTGCATCTCCACCTCGGCCGAGACCACGGCGGGCGTCGATCCCACCAGGGTGCGCAGGGCGTGGGCCGGATAGCTGCCCAAGTCTCCGAGGGCGCCGCCGCCCTGGTCGGCCCGCCAGCGGATCTCCTCCGGATCGTAGGGGATCTTGGCGTTGAAGGTCGCCTCGGCCCAGGTCAGAGGCCCCAACTCGCCGGACGCCACGATCGCCTCGGCGCGGCGGATGACGTTGTGGAAGCGGTAGTGGAACGCCTCCAGCAGAGGCTGGCCGGCCGCCCTGGCCGCCGCCACCATCGCCTCGGCCTCGGCCACGTTGGCGGCGAAGGCCTTCTCGCACAGCACCGCCTTGCCGCCCTCCACGGCGCGAATGGTCCATTCGGCGTGGGCGGCGATCGGCAGGCCATTGTAGACCACGTCGACATCGTCCCGGGCGATCAGGGCGGCATAGTCATCAGCGACCGCGGCGATGCCGTGGGTCTGCGCATAGGCGGCGGCGCGGGCGGGGTCGCGGGCGGCGACGGCGGTGACGACCACATCGTCCCGCTCCCTGGCCGGATTGATCACCGCCGGCGGGGCGATCCGCGAAGCGCCGAGCAGGCCGATCCGCAAAGGCTGGCTCATTCGTCTGGGCTCCGATTTTCCGAACGGCCGGAGCTTGTCACGGCACCCCGTCAAATGCGACCCCACGCGAGGACGGCGAAAGAGCGTCCGGGGAGACCAAATGGCCGAGACCGCGAGCGTGGCGAACCTGCGGGTCGACTACATCGACCGGCCCCTCGGCCTGGAGTCGACCAGGCCGCGTTTCTCCTGGACCATCGAGGGATCAGGCCGGGATCTGAAGCAGGTCGGCTGGCGAGTTCAGGTCGCCGCCGACGAAGCCGCCCTCGGCGATGGGCCGTGCCTCTGGGACAGCGGCAGGGTCGAATCAAGGCGCAGCTTCGACGTGGCCTATGGCGGTCCGAACCTGGTCTCGCGACAGCGCTGCGTCTGGCGGGTCAGCCTCTGGCTGGATGGGGCGGCTGAACCAGTCGTCAGCGGCGCCTCGGCCTGGGAGATGGGCCTGCTCAGTCCCGACGACTGGGCAGCAGACTGGATCGCCGCGACGCCGCCGGTCGAGGGGGCCGGGAATACGCCGCTGCCGGCGGTGTTGATGCGCCGAAAATTCGCCACGTTGGAACAGCCAGTCGCCGCCCGGCTCTACGTCACCGCCCTCGGCGCCTATGAGATCAGCCTAAACGGCGCGCGGGTGGGCGACGCGCATCTGGCCCCCGAATCCACCGACTTTCGCCGCCGGGCCCTCTACCAGACGCATGACGTCACCCAACTGATCGGGGTGGGCGAGAACGTCATCGGCGCGCTGCTGGGCGACGGCTGGTACGCCAGCGCTTTCGCCTGGAAAAACGAACGGGGCGTGTTCGGCGCGCCGCCCAATCGGCTGCGCGCCCAGCTGGAGCTGACCTTCGCCGACGGCCGGCGCGAGACCGTGGCCACCGACGGCGTGTGGCGCTGTGCCCCCTCGCCCATCCTCCGTTCGGAAATCTATGACGGCGAGGTCTATGACGCGCGCCGGGAGCTGCCGGGCTGGTCCGCCAAGGGCTTCGACGACAGCGGCTGGGCGCCGGCGTTTCCCGTGGAGACCCTCGACCTCCCGCTCTCGTCGCAGGTCTCGCCGCCGATCCGCGCGACCCTCCGACTGAAGCCGGTGTCGCTGAGCCAGCCCTCGCCCGGCGTCTTCGTCTACGACTTCGGCCAGAACTTCGCCGGCTGGGCGCGGCTGACGGCGGAGGGTCCGGCCGGGACGGAGATACAGCTCCGGTTCGCCGAGATCCTCGGACAGGACGGCCAGCTCAGCACCGAGAACCTCCGGGGCGCCAAGGTGACCGACACCGTCATCCTCGCGGGCAGAGGCCAGGAGACCTTCGAACCGCACTTCACCTATCACGGCTTCCGCTACGTCGAGCTCACCGGCTTCCCGGGCGAACCAACGCTGGCTGCGCTTGAAGGCGTCGTCGCCCACAGCGATTGCGAAGTCACCGGGACGCTGGAGACCTCCAGCTCGCTGATCGACCAGATCTGGCGCAACAGCGTCTGGAGCCAGCGCTCCAACCTGTTCGGCGTGCCCACCGACTGTCCGCAGCGGGACGAGCGGCTGGGCTGGATGGGCGACGCCCAAGTGTTCTGGGACGCCGCGTCCTACACCATGGACGTCGACGCCTTCACCCGGCGGTTCTTAGGCGACGTGCGGGTGGCCCAGCGGCGCACCGGCGGCTTCCCGGACGTGACGCCCTACGAGCTGCGCTGGGACGGCTCGCCGGGCTGGGCCGACGCCGGCGTCATCCTGCCCTGGACGCTCTGGCGCAAGTACGGCGACACTGGCGTCATCGACGAAATGTGGGAGCCGATGGTCCGATGGCTGGACTGGATCGCCGCCAATAACCCCGACCACATCTGGCGTCACAAGCGCGGCGTCGACTACGGCGACTGGCTGGCGGTGGACGCGGTCAAGCCCGGCGACGAGACGACGCCGAAGGACCTGATCGGCACGGCCTTCTGGGCCTATGACGCGGCGCTGATGGCCGAG
>Ga0302283_1002165_pt1 | contig 16050 bp, 10 predicted proteins | sample III_Fen_E1_4_FD_198770 | JGI IMG/M metagenome (GOLD analysis project Ga0302283, IMG submission 198770) | Peat permafrost microbial communities from Stordalen Mire near Abisko, Sweden - III_Fen_E1_4 | ecosystem: Environmental > Terrestrial > Soil > Wetlands > Permafrost | place: Sweden: Abisko...
CTCGAAGCGCTCGTCGGGGGCGAGCTCGATGTCCACGTAGAGATCGCCGGAGGGTCCGCCCTGATGGCCGGGCATGCCCTGGCCGGGGACGCGGAGCCGCTGGCCGCCGTCGATGCCGGCGGGGTACGCGACCATCACCTTGCGCTGCTTCTCGACGGCGCCGAGGCCCTTGCAGACGGTGCAGGGCGTCTTCACCACGCTGCCCTCGCCGCTGCACTCGGGACAGGTCTGGGTGAACATCACGAAGCCGCGCGAGGTGGAGACCTGCCCGACGCCGCCGCACGTGGTGCACTGCTTGCGCTTGGTCCCGGGCTTGGCGCCGGTGCCGGTGCACTCGTCGCACGCGACGGGCGTGCGCATCGCCACCTCGCGCTTGCAGCCGAGCATCGAGTCCTTGAGCGTGAGGCGCTGCTGGACGCGGATGTCCTGCCCGCGGGCGGGGCCACCGCGACGGCGCTGGCCGCCGAAGCCGCCGAAGAACTCCGAGAAGATGTCCTGGAAATGGGAGAAGATGTCCCCGCTGTCGGCGGCGGGCATGCCCTCGAGCCCCGCGTGCCCGAAGCGGTCGTAGCGGGCGCGCTTCTCCTCGTCGGAGATGACCTGGTAGGCCTCGGTCGCTTCCTTGAAGCGGCCCTCGGCCTCGGCATCGCCGGGGTTCCGGTCGGGGTGATTCTTCAGCGCCGACTGGCGGTACGCTTTGCGGACGTCCTCCGCGGAGGCGTCCTTGGCGACGCCGAGGATCTCGTAGTAGTCGCGTTTTTGGCTCATGGCGGGGACGGACCGCTCCCGGAGCCTTGGCCGGCCGCAGGGAGCGTAGACAATAAGTCGGCGGGTTGGGCTGTCAACGCGTTCGCGTCCAGCGCGTCGTCGGGCTCGCGCTCCGGGAGGAGCGGCCCGCCTTGTATTGCCTCGGCCGGCGCGGCACCAGCGCGAACGGTCTGGAGTCGGTCGCGGTGGTCGCGTTGGGGAACGCTCTCGGGCGTTCCCCAGGAAGGTTGCGTCGGGGAACGCTCCCAGGATGCCCCGTCGGGGAACGCTCTCGAGCGTTCCCCAGGATGGTCACTGACCGCGGCGCTGGAACGCGGGGGTGTCCCACTCGGAGTCGAGCGGCGGGACGAAGGTGGCGCGGTCGCGTCCGCCGGCGGCCTGGGCGGGCGGAGCGCTCGGGGGCGCGGCGCGGCGCGTCGGGAACGGCGCCTCCTCGCGCGGGGGCGGGGCCGGGCGCTGAGTGGCAGGGGGTGCCGACGAGGTGATCCGCGCCGGGACCTGCACCTGGACCGGGCGGGCCGAGTGCCCGCCGTGCGACTGCGACGAGAGGGACCCGCCGAGCGACTGCGACGACGGCCGGGCCGAGGAGGCGCTGAGGCCCGCGGGCACCTCGGCGACGGGCTGATCGAAGCCGGTCGCGATGACGGTGACCTTGATGGCCTCGCCCATCGTCTCGTCGATGGTGGCGCCGAAGATGATGTTGGCGTCCTCGTGGGCTTGCTCCTGCACCAGGGTCGCCGCCTCCTCGATCTCGCGCATGCGCATGTCGGGGCCGCCGACGATGTTGATGAGGACGCCGGTGGCGCCTTCGACGGAGATGTCGTCGAGGAGGGGCGAGCTCACCGCCATCTCGGCGGCGAGGCGCGCGCGGCCCTGGCCCTTGGCGCAGCCGGTGCCCATGAGCGCGCGGCCCATGTTGCTCATCACGGTCTTCACGTCGGCGAAGTCGACGTTGACGATGCCGTTCTGGGTGATGAGATCGCTGATGCCCTTGATGGCCTGGTAGAGGACCTCGTCGGCCTTGCGGAAGGCCTCGACGAAGGCGAGATCGTCGTCGCCGAGCGAGAGGAGCTTCTGGTTGGGGATGGTGATCAGCGTGTCGACGTGCTCGCTGAGCATGGCAAGGCCGAGCTCGGCGCGGCGCGCGCGCTGCTTGCCCTCGAAGAAGAAGGGCTTGGTGACCACGCCGACGGTGAGGCAACCCTCCTCGCGGGCGAGCTGGGCGATGACCGGCGCGGCGCCGGTGCCCGTGCCGCCGCCCATGCCGGCGGTGACGAAGATCATGTCCGCGCCCTGGATCATCTCCTTGATGCGCGTCACGTCCTCGAGCGCGGCCTTGCGGCCCTTCTCGGGATCGGCGCCGGCGCCCAGGCCCCGGGTGACGCTCGCGCCGATGTGCAGCTTGGACGGCGCGAGGCTGGCTCCCAGCGCCTGCGCGTCCGTGTTGACCACGATGAACTCGACCCCTTCCAGGCCGAAGTTGATCATCGTGTTGACGGCGTTCCCGCCCGAACCACCGCAGCCGATCACCTTGATCCGGGCGTCGTAGCCCGCGGTCTCGTCGGCAAACTCGATCGAGAAACTCATTGGAAACGTCCTCCCGGGGTTCGGCCGTCTGACCCTCGCGGGCCTCTTGCCGGCGGACCGCGCGTGGCGGCCGCTCATCGGGCGAGACCCTCGCGGGCCTCGCCGTCGCTACTTCCGACCCAGCTCCGCGGGGCGCCTCTTCCCTGCGGAGCTGTTTTTCTTCGTCCCGACCCGGGAGGGCTCAGCGCCCCCACCAGGCCCCGTCGCCCGACCGCTCGTCAAACGGGATTCTCTAACAACTTTCCTCGCGCCCGTCATGCCTAGAATGCTGCGCGCAGCCAGCTCCAGAAGCGACCGTTCTTTTCGGAATGGGCCGCGCTGGCCTGCCGCCGCTCAGTCATGGATTCTTCCATTTCTTTCGCGGCCCGATCGGAGCGCGCCGCCGGCGAGGTCTTGCGCAGCTCGGTGCGCACGAACGCGTCGGTCGAGGACTCGGCGCGCTCGCGGGCGTGGTGGAGCGCGTTGGCGCCGTACTGCACCAGGCCGACGCCGGTCGCGTACTGCGGGCCGGCGACGAGCTGGGTGATCCCGCGCACGCCCACGGGAACGCCGAGGCGCACCGGCATCCCCAGGATCTCCTCGGCGAACTCGGTCATCCCGTCGAGCAGGACGGCGCCGCCGGTGAGCACCACGCCGGCCGAGAGCTGCTCGAGCATCCCGGTGTCCTCGATGCGCTTGCGCAGGACGGCGAAGATCTCCTCGGCGCGCGGCTCGATGATGTCGGAGAGGACGCGGCGGGCCGCCTTGCGCGGCGAGTGCCCGCCCACGCCCGGCACCTCGATCTCCTCGTCGTCGCCCACCATCCGGGAGAGGGCGCAGCCGGAGTTGCGCTTGAGCCGCTCGGCCTCGCCCATCGGCGTGCGCAGCCCCGCCGAGATGTCGGCGGTGATGTTGTTGCCGCCCACGGGGATGACGCTGGCGTGGGCGATCCCACCGTCCACGTAGAGGAGCAGGTCGGTGGTGCCGCCGCCGATGTCGATGACGGCGACCCCGATCTCCTTCTCGTCCTCGGAGAGCACGGCCTCGGCGCTGGCGAGCGGCTCCAGGACCACGTCGGCGACGGTGAGCCCGCAGCGCTCGGCGCAGCGGACCACGTTCTGCACGCAGGAGGTCGCCGCGGTGATGAGGTTCACCTTCACCCCGAGGCGCACGCCGCTCATGCCGACCGGGTCGCGGATGCCGTCCTGGTTGTCGACGACGAACTCGCGCGGCAGGACGTGGAGGATCTGCCGATCGGCATCGACGGGGATGGCGCGCGCCCCCTCGAGGACCCGGTCGACGTCGGTGCGCGTCACCTCGCCGCCGGCGATGGCGGCGACGCCGTCGGAGGTCTGGCTGCGGATGTGGCTCCCCGCGACGCCCGCGTAGACGGTGCGGATCTCCACGCCGGCCATGGTCTGGGCGGCCTCGATGGCCTCCGCGATGGCGCGCACCGTCCAGTCGATGTTGGAGACGACGCCCTTGCGCAGGCCGCGGCAAGGCACGTTGCCGACGCCGAGGATGGTGATGCCGTCGGCGTCCACCTCGCCCACGACGGCGGTGACCTTGGTCGTCCCGATGTCCAGGCCGACGACAATCTCGGAAGGTTCGTTCCGGCTCTTCATTCGCATTCCATCCGGAGCAGGAAAGGCTCCCCCTTCAAGGCGACGCGAACCTGACACGAGGCCCCCAGGCCGGCCAACTTTCGTGTTTGACGTCCGGATCTCATCGCATCCTCACGACCACCCGCTCGGGGTGCGCGTCGTTGTCGAGGAAGATCACCGAGGCGTTGGCCTTGCGGCGGGCGACCTCGTTGAGGATGCGCGAGGCCTCCTCGATCTTGTCGCGGTAGGGCGGCAGGCCGAGGCTGAGGGCGATGGCCTCGCGGCCGATGGTGACCACCAGGGAGCCGTCCTTCTCCAGGTGCAGCTCCTCGATGGGATAGCGCCGCGCCACGCCGACGCGCTCCAGCTCCTCGGCGACGTCCAGGACCCGCTTGACCGCCAGCACCACGCCGCGCCGATCGCTGCTCACCTGGGCGGGGAGGATGCCGGTGACGATGGGCAGATCGCTGGGATCGTCGGCGCCGATCTTCTTGAAGAGATCGCCGTCGCGGGTGGCCAGGTAGAGCTCGCCCCCGATGGCGGTGAGCGCCGCCGCCTCCCGCTCCACCACGGTGATGGAGATCGTCGAGGGGAGCTTGCGGGTCACCGTCGCCCGCTCGATCCAGGGATCCTCGGTGATCATCGCGCCGGCCTGGAGGAGGTCGAGCGCGAAGATGTTCTTGCCCACGGCGATGCCGCCCTCGGAGGCGACGGCCGCCGCCGGGCGCCGGTGCTCGCCGTCGACGAGCACGGTGCGCACGCCGAAGCGGGGGCTGGTCATCAGGTAGCGCCGCGCGCCCCAGGCCACCGCGGTCGAGGCCACCAGCACCACGGCCACCCCGCCCACGAGCTGGACCATGCGCGCGAAGCGGCCGGGGCCGCGGCGAGCCGGCGCCGGCTGCATGCTCGGGGGCCGCACCGTGGTCGTGGCCGGCCCCGGGAGCGGCGAGTCGTCGCCGCCGTTCGGATCGGGGGGCGCGTCGATGACCTCCGCCACCCGCGGCGGCGCACCGGGGCGACGCTTGTTGCCCGGCGGCGCGCTCACGCGGGACCCTCCACGACCGAGGCGGGCGCCACCTCGGTCCTGTTGCCGTCCCTGGCGTCGAGGCGCGCCTTCAGGCCGCGCACGGCGTTGTTGATGTCGCCCGCGCCGAGCGCGATCACCACGTCGCCGGGCCGCACCACCCGCTCGAGCACCTCGGGCAGCTCGTTCTTGTCGGCCACGTAGCTGGCGTCGTGGTGCCCGTGCTCGCGGATCGCCTGCACCAGCCGCTCCGCGCTCACCCCGGGGACGGGCTGCTCGCCGGCGGGGTAGATGTCGGTGACGACCAGCACGTCGGCCTGGTTGAAGGCGCGGGTGAAGTCGTCGAAGAGATCCCGCGTGCGGGTGTGGCGGTGCGGCTGGAAGGCGACGACGATGCGGTTGTTCTCGGCCGGGTAGGCGCGCCGCGCCGCCTCGATGGTGGCGCGGATCTCCGCGGGGTGGTGGCCGTAGTCGTCGACGAGCGTCACCCCCCCGGGCGTGCCGACGATGGTGAAGCGGCGAGCCACGCCGCCGAAGGTGGCGAGCGCCTGCTTGGTCACGTCGAGCGGGACCTCCAGCTCGTCGGCGACCGCGATGGTCGCCAGGCAGTTGAGCACGTTGTGCGCGCCCGGCATCTTCACCGTGAAGCCCCCCAGCGGCTCGCCCCGGCGGTACGCGTTGAAGCTGGTCTCCAGGCCGCGGAACTGGATGCCCCGGGCCGCGTAGTCCGACTGCGGCGAGATGCCGTAGGTCACGTGGCGCCGCGGCACGCGGGGGAGGATGTCCTGTACGTTGGGGTGGTCGAGGCAGAGCACCGCGAGCCCGTAGAAGGGCACGCGCGCCGCGAACTCGACGAAGGCGTCCTTGAGCTTGTCGAGGGAGCCGTAGTGATCGAGGTGCTCGGGGTCGATGTTGGTGACGACCGCGATCGTGGGGGTGAGCCGGAGGAACGAGCCATCGCTCTCGTCGGCCTCGGCGACCAGCAGGTCCCCGGCGCCGAGGCGCGCGTTGGAGCCCAGCGCAGCCATCTTGCCGCCGACCACCACGGTGGGATCGAGCCCCGCCGCGCGCAGCACGGTGGCCACGAGCGAGGTGGTGGTGGTCTTGCCGTGGGAGCCGGCGATCGCCACGCCGTACTTGACGCGCATCAGCTCGGCCAGCATCTCGGCGCGGCTGATCACCGGGATGCCGAGGGCCCGCGCCTCGGTGAGCTCCGGGTTCGCGGGGCGGATCGCGCTGGAGTAGACGACCACGTCGACGCCCGAGATGTTCTCGTGACGGTGGCCGATGTCGATGCGCACGCCCAGCGTGGTCAGGCGCCGCGTGGTGCTCGACTCCTTCATGTCGGAGCCGGAGACCTCGAACTCGAGCGAGCGCAGGATCTCGGCGAGGCCGCTCATCCCGACCCCGCCGATCCCGACGAAGTGTACGTGCCTGACGCGACCGCGAAACACTAGCAGGCCTCCTTGACGCGGGGCCCGTGGGCCCGCGCGAGATCGAGCAGATCGAGAGCTACCGCGTGCGCCGCTTCGGGCTTTCCGAGCGCCGCGGCGGCGCGGGCCATGCGACCGCGGCGGGCCGGATCGGAGGCGAGCGCGCCGATCTCGGCGGCGAGGCGCTCGGGCGTGGCGTCCGCCTCGGCGAGGGCCACCGCCGCGCCGGCGCGCTCGAGCGAGCGCGCGTTGCGGAGCTGGTGGTCGTCGGCGGCGAAGGGGAAGGGGATCAGGATCGACGCCCGTCCGACCGCGCAGAGCTCGGCCAGGGACGAGGCGCCGGATCGCTCGATGACCAGGTCGGCGCGGGCGAGCTCCGCGGCGACGTCGTCGATGAAGGGCACCACGCGGACGCGCGCTGCGAGCCCGAGCGCGGCATAGGCGGCCGCCACGTCGGCGTCGCGATCGCGACCGGTCTGGTGGGTGACGACGACGTCGGCGCCGGCCTGGATCGCGGCGGCGACGGCGCGCGGCACCGCCGCGTTGATGCCGCGGGCGCCCTGGCTGCCGCCGAGGATGAGCAGGGACGTCGGCCCCGCCGAGGCGGCGTACGCGGAGGGAGTGAACGCGCGTCGCAGGGGCACTCCGAGCCGCCGGACGGTGCTCGGGCGCAGGTAGCGCTCGGCTTCGGCGAACGAGACGTACGCGCGCTCGGCGAAGGGGGTGAGCAGCCGGTTGGAGAGGCCGAGCACGCTGTTGGGCTCGAGCAGGGCGACCGGGACCCCGTGGAGCCTGGCCGCCAGCGCGATCGGCCCGCCCGCGTAGCCACCCACCGAGAGGGCCACGTCCGGCTGGAGCCGCTGGACCAGCGCGCGCGCCTCGGGGATCGAGCTGGCGGCGCGCGCCACCCCCTTGACGAAGCCGGTGACGCCGGAGCCGCGCAGCGGCGCGATGTCGAGGAGGAAGAGCTCGCCGCGGCGGTTCGGCCCGGTCGCCCCGGTCTCACCGACGTGCTCGCCGATGGCCCGGCCCTCGATGCCGCGCGGCGTGCCGACGTAGACGACGCGCGCGGAGGGATCGAGCGCGAGGACCGCGTCGCCCACCGCGAGCATCGGGAAGACGTGCCCGCCCGTGCCGCCGCCGGCGATGAGCACGGTCACCATGAGCCCGCTCCTTCCGTGGCAGCGTGGCCGGCGACGCCCTCGCCGGCCGCCGTCGCGACCAGCGCCGACGCGCTGGGCAAGGCGCCCGAGGGCACCTTGCCGGCGCGCTCCGGCAGCGCCGTCCGCGGCCGGCTGATGCTGAGGAGGATGCCCACCGCCACCGCGTTGACCAGGAGCGACGAGCCGCCGTAGCTGAGGAAGGGCAGGGTCAGCCCCTTGGTGGGGAAGATGGCCATCGCCACCGCCAGGTTGGTGAGCGCCTGCACGCCGAACATGGTGGAGATGCCGAAGGCCATGAAGCTCCCGTAGTCGTCGGCGGCCTCGAGCGCGATCTTGACCCCGCGGGAGACGATCACCAGGTACGCCGCGCAGAGCGCGAGGATCCCGAGGAAGCCCAGCTCCTCGCCGATGATGGCGGAGACGAAGTCGGTGTGGGCCTCGGGCAGGTAGAGCACCTGGAGCCCGCGGCCGAGGCCCAGCCCGGAGAAGCCGCCGGAGCCGAAGCTCATCACCGACTGGAACGGCTGGTACGCCAGGTCGTTCCGGTTGTTCTCCATGTCCATCCAGGCGAGGTAGCGCTTGAAGCGGTAGTCGCTGAGCCGCACCAGGGCGACGGCGGCGATGCCGAGGAACATCGTGAACGACGCGATGTAGGGCACGCGCGCGCCGGCCACGAACAGCAGCGTGAACGTGAGGAAGGTGAGCACGACCGCGCTGCCGAAGTCCGGCTGCTTCAAGCAGAGGAGGGCGAGGACGCCGACCACGATCAGGTGGGGGAGGAAGCCGACCGTGAAGCTCCGGATCTTGTCGGCCTTCTTGGAGAGCGAGTACGCCAGCCACAGCACGATGCCGAGCTTGGCGGTCTCCGCCGGCTGGATGTGGATCGGCCCGATGGCGATCCAGCGGAAGGCGTTGCCCGCGCGGTGCCCGAAGCCGGCCACGACGAGCACCAGCATCGCCGTGACGACGAAGAGGATGGGGTAGGTGAGCGCCTTGAGCCGCCGGTAGTCGAGGCGGCTGGTCAGCCACATCCCCACCACGGCGGCGAAGGCGTAGGCCGCCTGGCGCTTGAGGAAGAACTGGGCGTCGTGGTGGCGCACCGTCGCCTCGATGGCGCTGGCGCTGTAGACCATCACCACGCCGAAGCCGATGAGGGCGATGACCAGCGCGGCCAGCACCGAGTCCACCGGCCCCGAGGGGCTCGAGCGCAGCAGGGCGGACGCCGCCGCCGCCCCGGGCACCGGGGGGAGATGGGACCCTTCACGGCCCGGATTCCCCGGGGAACCGGGCATCGTGGCCGGCGAGGACGCGGTCCGACGCTGGTTCCTCGCCTGGCTGGCCGGGGGCTCGCTCGCCCGCTCGGTCTCGCGTCGACTCTTGCCGAACCACTTCACGATGCCGCCTCCTGGTCGCGCACGGCCCCGGCGAACATGTCCCCGCGATGCTTGTAGTCACGGAACATGTCGAAGCTCGAGCACGCAGGACTGAGGAGCACGGCGTCACCGGGACGGGCAAGTTCTCGGGCGGCGCGGACCGCCTCTTCCATCGAGCCGGCGCGGGCGATGGGCACGGCGCCCCGCGCGGCCGCCTCGATGCGATCGGCCGCCTCGCCGATCAGGACCAGGGCCCGCCCCTTGTCCCGGAGCGCGTCCACCAGGGGTGCGTAGTCCCCGAGCTTGTCGCGACCGCCGGCGATGAGCACCGCGCGCGGCTCGGAGAGGCCCCTCAGGGCGGCGACCGAGGCGCCGACGTTGGTGCCCTTGGAGTCGTCGTAGTAGCGAACGCCCTCGACCTGGGCGACGAAGACGGTGCGGTGGTCGAGCCCCTCGAAGGTCTGGAGGGCCCGCTCGATGGCGTCCCGAGGGACGCCGAGATCGGCCGCGACGGCGATGGCGGCGCAGGCGTTCTGCACGTTGTGCCAGCCCTCGAGCCGCAGGCTCCCGCGAGGGAAGGTGCACGACAGCGGGCGGTGAACGAGCGAGGTGCCTTCGAGCACGACGTCGGCCGCGGGGTCCCCAACGACGGCGCCGAACGTCACCACGCGGGCCCCGCCCCGCGCCGCCTGCCGGGCGCAGAGGGCGTCGCCGCCCGGGATCACGGCGAGATCCCGCGGCGTCATCCGGGCGAAGGGGTTGCCCTTGGCGTCGGCGTAGGCGTCGAAGCTCGGGTAGCGGTCGAGGTGATCGTCGGTGATGTTGAGCAGCGCGTGAGCGCGGGCGTGCAGCGTCGGCACGCGCTCGGCCTGGAAGCTGGAGATCTCCAGGACCCAGACGTCGAAGGGCTGCCCCACGACCTCCGCCGGAGGGGTGCCGAAGTTGCCGCCCACGAAGGTGCGCTGGCCGCTGGCCGCGAACATCGCGCCGATGAGCGCGGTGGTGGTGCTCTTGCCGTTGGTGCCGCCGATGAGGACGATGGGCCCGTCGAAGAACCGGGAGCTCAGCTCGAGCTCCCCGATCACCTCGCGTCCGCTCCGCTCGCAGGCGTCGAGCGCCTCCGAGCCGGGCACGCCCGGCGACACCACCACCAGATCGGCGCGACCGAGGACGGCGTCCGGTGGCCCACCCAGCGCGAGCTCCACGCCCCTCTCCGCGAGGGCGAGCGAGGCGGCGGTGGCCCGCTCACGCGGGGCGCCGTCGGCGCCGATCACACGCGCGCCGCGGGCCAGCAGGAGCTCCGCCGCGGCCACGCCGGTGCGCCCGAGCCCCACCACCACCGCGGTCTTGCCGGCGACGTCCATGCCCCTCACCGCAGCTTGAGCGACGCCAGGGAGACCAGCGCCAGGAGGATGGAGATGATCCAGAAGCGGACGATGATCTTGGGCTCGGCCCACCCCTTCTTCTCGTAGTGGTGGTGGATCGGCGCCATCAGGAAGATGCGCTTGCCGGTGAGCTTGAACGAGGCGACCTGCGTGATCACGCTGACCGTCTCGATGAAGAAGATGCCGCCGAGGACGATGCTGAGCAGCTCGTTCTTGGTGCACACCGCCAGCATCCCCAGGCCGCCGCCGAGCGCGAGCGAGCCGACGTCTCCCATGAAGACCTGGGCCGGGTAGGTGTTGTACCAGAGGAAGCCGATCCCCGCGCCGATGACCGAGCCGCAGTACACCGAGAGCTCGCCGACGGAGGCGATCTTGGGGATGTCGAGGTAGGTGGCCAGGGAGAAGTTGGCGATGGACACGCCGGCGACGTAGGCCCAGATCAGGTACGTGCCCGCGTTGATCATCACCGGGCCGATGGCGAGCCCGTCGAGGCCGTCGGTGAGGTTGACCGCGTTCGAGGTGGCCACCACCACGAAGAGCGCGAAGGGCAGGTACACCCACAGCGGCAGGTCGATCGAGTGCTTGGAGAAGGCCGCGAACGGGAGGGCGAGGTGGGTCTTGATCGCCAGCCAGTCGGCCGGGAGCTTCGAGTTGGCGAGGAAGATGTAGGCGATGGCGGAGCCGCCGATGAGCGCCTGCCCCAGCAGCTTGTAGCGGCCGGGGAGGCCACCCGAGCTCTTCCACCGGATCTTGAGGAGGTCGTCCAGGTAGCCGATGACCCCGTAGCCCGCGGTGACCGCGGTGGTCGCGAGGACGAAGGGGTTCTTGAGGTCGGCCCAGAGCACCGTCGGCAGGAGCAGCGAGAGGAGGATGAGCGCCCCTCCCATGGTCGGCGTGCCCGCCTTGATCTTGTGGGTCTCGGGCCCGGAGCTGCGGACCACCTGCCCGATCTGCTTGCGCCGGAGCTCGCGGATGAACCACGGCGCCAGCACGAACGTGAGCAGCATGGCCGTGATGGTGGCCATGATGGTCCGGAAGGGGATGTACCGGAGGACGTTCAGCCAGGAGAGCCAGCCGTAGTGGAACTTGAGGGGATAGAAGAGCTCGTAGATCACGCGGTGCTCCCCTGACCTCGATCGAGCGGCAGCGCCAGCGCGGCGACGACCCGCTCGGTGCCGATGCTGCGCGATCCCTTGACCAGCACGAGATCGCCGGGGCGCGCGTCGAGCCGGACCAGCGCGGCGACGTCCTCGACCCGGTCGGCGTGGGCGGCGCGGAGGCCTCCCTCCGCCGCGCGCGCGGCGATCCGCGAGGCAGCGCCGCCGCCCACGGTGAAGACCGCGGCGGCCGCGCTGCTGGCCGCGGCGCGTCCAACCTCGTCGTGCCCCTCCTCGGCCAGCGGGCCGAGCTCGCGCATCTCGCCGAGGACGAGCAGCAGGCGCCGCCCGGTGGCGTGGGCGATCTCGGCGGCGGCGCGGATCGAGGCGCAGGTGGAGGCGGGGTTGGCGTTGTAGGTGTCGTCGATCACCGCCAGGTCGCCCGCGAAGATGCGCGGCACCAGGCGCCCGGCGCCCGCTCCCACGTCGGCTCCGGCGAAGGCGCGGGTGCAGAGCTCGCCGCTCGCGCGCCCGCCCAGCGCGAGCTCGAGGACGACGATCGCCGCCGCGCAGGCGAGCGCGCCGGCCTCGCCCAGCAGGGGGGTCGTGAAGTCGACGTCGCCGACGCGGACGCGCGAGAGCGAGAGGCCGACCGGCTCGCGCCTGGTGATCCGGCGGTCCGCGCCGGCGGCGTGCCCGTACCGGTAGTGCGCGCCCGCGCGGGAGCGCTCCAGCTGGGCCAGCACCCGCGGATCGTCGCCGTTGCCGATGGCGACGCCGGCCTGCGGCAGCGCCCGGAGGAGGCCGCCCTTCTCGTCAGCCACCGCCTCGAGGGAGCCGAGGCCCTCCGTGTGGGCCGCGGCGATCAGCGTCAACACGCCAATCTCCGGCTCTGCGATGCGGCACAGCTCGGCGATCTCGCCGGCCTGGTTCATCCCCATCTCGATGACCGCGACGGTGTGGTGGGGCTCGAGGCCGAAGAGGACCATGGGGAGGCCCACCCGGTTGTTGAGGTTGCCGCGCGTGCTGTGGATCCGGGCGGCGTCGCCCAGCGCGACCTCGAGCAACGCGGTGATCGCCGTGCGGGTGGTGGTCTTCCCCGCGGAGCCGGTGATGGCGACCATCTTGCGGCCCTCGCCCGTCGCTCGCCACCGGCGCGCGTGGACGCGCGCGAGGTCTCCGAGCGCGACCAGCGTGTCGGGAACCCGCACGACCGCGAGCCCGGGCGGAGCGATGACGTCGCGATCGACGAGGGCCAGCGCGGCGCCCTTCTCCGCGGCGGCCGTCAGGTGGACGTGGCCGTCGTGGACCTCGCCGCGGAGCGCGACGAAGCAGGCGCCCCCGGCGACGGCGCGCGTGTCGGTGGAGATCGAGGTGACGGCCGCGGCGCCGGGGACGACCACCTGGCCCCCGGTGGCCGCGAGGATCTCGGCCAGCGTGAAGGCCGCCTGGTTCGGGGGGAGGGGAGTGGCCATCAGGATGCCGCCCTCTCGCGCCGCAAGCCGAGCGCCCGGCGCGCCTCGGCGCGATCGTCGAAGGGGACGGTGAGCGCGCCCAGGATCTGGTAGGGCTCGTGCCCCTTGCCGGCGATGAGGATCACGTCGCCCGGGGCCGCCTCGAGCACCGCCCGCTCGATGGCGCGGCGACGGTCCAGCTCGACGATGACCGCCGCTCGCCCGCCGGCGAGGCCGGGGAGGATGGCGCCGGCGATGGCCTCCGGATCCTCGCTGCGGGGGTTGTCGTTGGTGACGATGGCCACGTCCGCGAGCCGGCCCACCGCCTCGCCCATGAGCGGCCGCTTGCCGGGGTCGCGGTCCCCGCCGCAGCCGAAGACGGCGCGGATGCGGCCGGATCCCAGCCCCTTCACGCTCGCCAGGACGCGCGCCAGAGCGTCGGGGGTGTGCGCGTAGTCCACCAGCACGACGACGTCGTCGATGGCCGGCGCGTCGCAGCGCTCCAGCCGGCCGGGCACCTTGATGTCGGCCCCGAGCGCGCGGGCGGCGACGCGCACGTCCTCGTCGAGGAGGTAGGCGATGGCCAGCGCCGTCAGCAGGTTGGCGACGTTGTGCGCGCCGAGGAGGGGCGAGCGGATCGACGCCGGCCCCACCGGGGTGCGCGCCTCGAGGGCGATGCCTGCCTGGGTCACGGCGAGCGCCGTGGGCGCGATCTCGGCGACCTCGGGGCCGGCGCCGACCTCGGCCGAGAAGCGGCACAGCGGCACCTCGCGGGCGATGCGCTGCGCCAGCTCGCGGCCGAAGGGGTCGTCGACGTTGATCGCGGCCGCGCCGGGGGCGAGGTCGACGAAGAGGCGCGCCTTGGCCGCGGCGTAGGCCTCCATGGTGCCGTGGTAGTCGAGGTGGTCCTGGGTGAGGTTGGTGAAGGCGGCGACGCGGAAGCGCACGGCGTCGGCGCGGCGGGCGGCGAGCGCGATGGACGAGACCTCCATCACCAGGTGCGAGGCGCCGCGCGCCCGCATGGCCGCGGCGATGCGCGCCAGCTCGTCCGCCTCGGGGCTGGTGTGGGTGGACGGCAGGTCCAGATCCCCGAAGCGGTACCCGAGCGTGCCGACGATCCCCGCGTGCCCCCCCGAGGCGTCGATCGCCGCCTGGGCCAGATGCGCCGTGGTCGTCTTGCCGTTGGTGCCGGTGATGCCCACGACCTCGACGGCGAAGGTGGGGTGGCCGTAGACGGCCGCCGCCGCGAAGGCGAGCGCGCGCGGGACGTCGACCGCCTCCACGCGGGGCAGGCCGTGGGCGTCGGTGTCGCTGCCGCGCTCGACGAGGACCGCCGCTGCGCCGCGCGCGGCCGCGTCGGCGATGAAGCTCGCGCCTGTCGAGCGCGCGCCGGCCCGGGCGACGAAGAGATCCCCGGGCTCGACGCGGCGCGAGTCGTGGTGCACGCCGGTGACGCGCACCGAGGCGGCCCGATCGTCCGCGAGCGAGGCGTCGGGGATCTCGTGGACGAGCTCGCGCAGCGAGAGGGGCGCGACGCGGCCGGAGCGCGGCGGCGAGGGGGCGTGGTGGCAGGCTTCGGGCGTGCTCATGTGGAGGGCTCGAAGATGAGCTTCACGGTGGCGCCCCGGGGCAGCACGGTGCCTGCGGGCGGCTCCTGGCGGGAGAGGCGGCCGGTGCCCTCGACCCTGGGAACGAGCCCCAGCCCGAGCGCGGTCTTCACCGCCTCGCGCTGCGGCCAGCCGGCGAGGTCGGGCACCCGCGCCTCGCCGGACTTCATCGGCGCCGACGCGGTCACGACGCCGCTGCCGGCCTCGGGGGCCGTCTTGCCCGCGGCCTCGCCGAGGACCTGGTAGGTGTTGGCAGCGACGTCGCCGTCGTGAGCGCGGTCGCCGACGTCGGACAGCTTCATCGGCGCGCTCCCGCGCGGGGTGACGCCCAGGTAGCGCAGCGCCATCTCGCCGACGCGGCGGAACACCGGGCCGGCGACGGACCCGCCCGCGTGGGTGCCGCCCATGGCGTCGTCGAGCACCACGGCGATGACCAGCCGCGGCTTCTCCGCGGGGACGAAGCCGGTGAAGGAGGCGACGTAGTGAGTGTCGCTGTAGCGGTGCGTGGCCGGATCGATGGTCTGCGCCGTGCCCGTCTTGCCGGCTACCTTGAAGCCGGGGATGGCCGCCTCGACGCCGGTGCCTTCGCCCTCGGTGACGGAGACGAGCATCTCCGACATGAGCTGCGCCACGTGCGGCGGGAGGGCGTCGCGGCGCACGTGGGCCGACGCCTCGGAGAGGGTGACCCCGGTGCCGTCGCTGACGCGCTTGACCAGCACCGGCTCGAGGAGCCGCCCGTTGTTGGCGATGGCCGCCATCCCCATCGCGAGCTGGAGCGTGGTCACGCTGATGCCCTGACCGTAGGCGGCGGCCGCGGTCTCGGTCTGCACCCAGGGCCGGCCGAGGGGGCGGAGCACGCCCTGCGACTCGCCGGGGAAGGGGATGCCGGTGGTGTCGCCGAAGCCGAAGCGGCGCAGCCCCTCGTAGACGCGGGCCTCGCCGAGGCCGAGCGCGATCTTGGCGGCGCCGATGTTGGACGAGAGGCTGAGGATCTGGGTGACCGTGAGCCACTTGGAGACGTGGGTGTCGTGGATGACCTGGTTGTCGATCGCCATCGTCCCCTCCTCGCAGTAGATCGACGCGGAGGGCGCGAGGCTCTTGGCGGCGAGGGCGTTGGCGATGGTGAACACCTTCATCACGGAGCCGGGCTCGAAGCGGTCGACGACGGCCCGGTTGCGGCGCGCGTCGGGGTCGGCGGACGAGTAGTCGTTGGGGTTGAACCCGGGCGCGTTGGCCAGCGCCAGGATCTCGCCCGTCTGCGGGTCGATCACCACCACCGCGCCGCCCACGGCCTCGTAGGTGGTCATCGCCGCGTTGAGCTCGCGCTCGGCGGTGAACTGGATGCCCTTGTCGATGGTGAGGTAGACGTTGTGGCCGGCGAGGGCCTGCTCGTCCTCCATGCCCTCGGAGAAGAGCAGGCGGCCGGCGCGGTCGCGGAGGCCGTGCACCTCGGAGACGTGGCCCTTGAGCTCGTGCTCCAGCGAGAGCTCGAGGCCCTCCTTGCCGTCGCCGTCGGGCGAGACGAAGCCGAGCAGCGGGCCGCCCAGCTCGCGGTTGGGGTAGAAGCGGTGCCCCT
>Ga0302283_1002182_pt1 | contig 15972 bp, 9 predicted proteins | sample III_Fen_E1_4_FD_198770 | JGI IMG/M metagenome (GOLD analysis project Ga0302283, IMG submission 198770) | Peat permafrost microbial communities from Stordalen Mire near Abisko, Sweden - III_Fen_E1_4 | ecosystem: Environmental > Terrestrial > Soil > Wetlands > Permafrost | place: Sweden: Abisko...
GATGGCGCCCCGGGCCTGCACCCAATTGAAGTAGGAGATCTTGGCGTCGGCTCCGGCCTGGAGCGCCTCGGCGTCGGCCGAGAGGCGCGCGCTCTTCTCGCTGTGCGAGGCGGCGGCGTAGCCCTGGCAGAGCCGGAAGAAGTAGTCCGACACGGGGACGTTGATCGACGCGGTCAGCGCGTAGTTGTTGACCGGGAGGATGATGGGGGACACGTACTGGAATTCCGCGGCGAACGCGGAGGCGATGGCGGGCGGCGTGTTGGGCTTGAGCGCGAGGGCGTTGGAGAAGTTGAGGTTGACCGGCGAGAGGTACTGGTACGAGGCCCCCACCGAGAGCCTGGGGAAGTAGGCGACCATCGCCTGGTCCACCTTGGCCGCCGCCGCCCTGAGATCCGCCTGCTTCGACCGCACCGAGTGCTTGGTCTGGGAGACCACCTTGGCCGCCTCCTCCGCGGTGAGCCCGCCCGCCTTGGGAGCGAGGGCGATGGCGATGGGGTCCGCCGCCGCGGCCGGCATCTGGAACGGCATGGGCGCGACGGCCGGGGCAGCCCCGGGCGCGGGGGGTGGGGCCGCCCCCGGAGCGCCCTGCTGCGCCGACGCGACCGACGACACGACGAGGGAGCCGGTGAGCGCGGCGAGGAGCAGCGCGCGGTGCGGGAGGGTAGCGTGGGTTTCCATGTTGACCGGCGAGTCAGTATGGGCGGGTCGGGCCTTCGTCAAGAATTATGGCGGAACCGCGTCGGCCCTGCGCGATGGCTGACCGCAAGTCCACCGTCCGGGAGTCGTGATAGGAGGCGACCGCATGCTCCTCCTCACGGGCCGGCTGCCGGTCTCCCGCTTCCTCGACCCGGTCACCCTGGTGCTGGTGGCGCTGGCCGTTGCCCTCGTCCTGGCCTTCCGGGACGGCGGGGCCAGGGCTCGGGGCCGGGTGCGGGTAGGGCGGGCCCTGGCCTGGGTGAGCTGGGCCGGCCTGTGGCTGGGGTCGATGCCCTACGTCGCGGACCAGCTGGCGGTGCTGACCGAGACGAGGGGCCCCGATCTCGGGACGGCGCTCGCGGGCAAGGACCTCGACCGGGCGGCGATGGTGGTGCTGGCGGCCGGGATCCGGACCGATGACCGATCTTTGGCGCCGCGCGAACGGCTCGACGCGGCGTCGACCCAGCGTGTGATCACCGCTTCGCACCTGTGGGAGGCCCACCGGCTGGGGCTGGTGATCTTCTCCGGGGCGCCCCCGGCGGAGACGGAGGGGATGGCCGACCTCGCCGGCGCCCTCGGCGTCCCGGAGGGCCGCATCGTCCGGGAGAGCCACTCGCTCAACACCCGGGAGAACGCCGCCTTCAGCGCCGCGATCCTGCGGGAACGAGCGGTGGAGACGGTGGTCCTGGTGACCTCCGCCAGCCACCTCCGGCGCGCGGTGAGGGACTTCGCCGCGGCGGGCATCCGGGTCATCCCGGCCGACGCCGACTACAGCGGGAAGGTCAACCTGGAGCTCGACAGCTTCCTCCCCTCCGCCGGCGCCCTGGCCCATACGCACGTCTGCCTACACGAGATCCTGGGCTACCTGCGGGGCTGACCCTCGCGACTCGAAAATCATGCTGCCGCGAAATGGGCCACGCAGGGTGCCGCCACACAGTTCACACTGACAGCGCGACCACGGGGGGCTCCCGGGGCGCGACGGCCCCGGTGCCGGGCGAGAATTCGCAGCAAGCACCGGGGGTTCCAGGCGGTTTCCCAACGCGAGGTCGAGGGTGAGGGCGGCGCGGTGAGCGGGCGGGGGCGGCGTGGCTCCTGTCTTGCAAGGGCGGCGTCCCGGAACCTGGAGGGCTTATGAAGCGAACGTTTGCGAGGCGGCTGTTGATTTCATCGTTGGTCGCGGCCGGTGCCGCGGCATCGGTCTCCGCGTGCTCGAGCGCGGACCCGACGCTCCCGGCGGACACCAACCCGGTCATCGTGACCGCCAGCGCGCCGCCAGCGATCAGCGGCGGCACCCTCCTGGTGACGAGCACGGCGAGCATCGCCAACCTGGCCGTCGCCGCGGACTCCGATCGCGACGTGGTCTGGCTCGTCGACCTCGCCACCCAGCACGTCGTCTCCGTGCCCCTCCAGGCCGGCGATGAGCCGGGGCGCGTCGTCGCCGACAACGCCGGCCGCGTCCACGTGGCGCTCCGCGGCGCCGGAGCCGTCGCCACCATCGACCTGACCTCGGGCAAGGTCGTCGACCGCACCGCGGTCTGCTCGGCCCCTCGCGGCCTCGCCATCGACAGCGGCTTTCAGGCCGGCGGAGACGTCCTCCACGTCGCCTGTGCCGGCGGCGAGCTGATCACCCTCCCCGCGGCGGGCGGCGCTGCCCTCCGCTCCCTCCGTTACGCCGGCCGGGATCTGCGCGACGTGGTCGTCCAGGGCAACACCCTGCTGGTCACCCGCTTCCGCACCGCCGAGGTCCTCGCCGTCGATGCCCAGGGCAACTTCGGCGCGGCCACCACCCCCGCCTCGATCACCGGTGCCGAGAACTTCGGCGCCAGCTTCACGCCCACGGTGGCCTGGCGGGCGATCCCCGGCCCGGGCAACACCGGCGCCTTCCTCCTCCACCAGTACTCGGCGGACTCGCAGGTGGTGATCAGCCAGCCCGGCGGCTACGGCTCGAGCGGCGGCGGCGGCAACGGCTGCGACGGCAGCATCGTCCACTCCGCGGTGACCCAGTTCGGCCCCGGCGGCATGGCCGGCGGCGCCGGGCTCCCGATGCCCACCATCAACGGCGCCACCGTGCCGGTCGACCTGGCCTTCGACGGCTCCGACAACCTCGCGGTCGTCTCGGCCGGCTCGGACTCGGTGCTCATGGTCGCGGTGTCGTCGCTCAACTCCAACAGCGGGGACGGCTGCGTCAGCCCCGAGAACACCGTGGCGCTCAGCGGGCAGCCGGTCGCGGTCGCCGCGGTCCCCAGCAACGGCTTCATCGCCCAGATCCGCGAGCTCGACGCGCCGGCCCAGGGCCCCGCCCTCGTCTTCGTCAACCAGGGCATGGTCGGCGCGACCATCGCCCTCCCCGGCGCGACCCGCGCCGACACCGGCCACTACCTCTTCCACCACGACGCCAGCACCCCCGCCACCGCCACCAGCGCCGCCACCGTCACCGCGCTGGCCTGCGCGTCCTGCCACCCGGAAGGGCACGAGGACGGGCACATCTGGACCTTCGACACCGAGGGCCAGCGCCGCACCCAGACCGTCTCCGGGGGCGTGCTCGAGACGGCCCCCCTCCACTGGGACGGCAGCCAGACCGACCTGAGCGACATCATGACCAACGTCTTCGTCCACCGCATGGGCGGCGCGCCGCAGGGCCCCCGCCACGTGGACGCCTTCGGCGACTGGCTCAACCGGATCCCCGCCTACCCCGCCTCGCCCACCGGCACCACCGCGCAGATCGAGCACGGCAGCCAGATCTTCCACAGCGCCGCCGCCGGCTGCGACACCTGCCACAGCGGCGCGCACTTCACCAACAACCAGACCGTCGACGTCGGCACCGGCCAGGCGTTCCAGGTCCCGACCCTCATCGGCGTCGCCGCCCGCACGCCCTTCATGCACGACGGCTGCGCGACCACGCTCGCGGACCGCTTCGATTCGACCCTGGCCGCCTGCAACGGCGGCGAGAAGCACGGCCACACCGCGGACCTCGCCGCGTCCGACGTGGCCGACCTGATCGCGTACCTCGAGTCTTTGTAGGCATCCTGGGGAACGCCCGAGAGCGCCCGAGCGGTCTTGGGCGTACCCCGACCGGTACCTGATTCGCTTTCCTGTCTTCTGCTTTCCCGGGACGCCGAGGCCGCCAGCGCGACCTCGGCGTCCTGCGTTTGTGGGGACGACGCCGGCGCCGCTGCAAAAAAGACCGGTCCCTGACGCGCGGAAGGTGCCCGCCGCGGGCCGGAGGCGGTATGCTGGGGCGGCGTGAACGTCGAAGAAAAAGTCGCGACGCTCGAGGCCCTGCTCGCCCGGGTGAAGAACAACGCCGCGCTGCCTCGCGCAGCGCACGGCACGGACGAGATGGCCACCGCGGCCTGGGCCGTCGTGGCGGGGTCGACGTGGTCGGGCGCACCGGCGCCTGCGCCTGCGGCCGCGTCCACTGCCAGCACCGGGGCATCGGCCCCAGCCCCCCACGCGGTCGCCGCCACGAGCGTGGAGCCCGCGAAGGCGCCTGCGAAGGTGGAGCCCGTGAAGACGGAGCCTCAGGACGCCTGGCTCGAGGAGCTGGCGACGATCGCCACGTTCGACCCGAAGCCGGCAGCCAAGCCCGCAGAGGCCGCGCCCACCCCGAAGCCCGCGGACGTGATCCCGGCGGCGGCAAAAGCCACGCGCCCCGTCGCCCCGAAGCTTACCGCCAAGGATGCGGACGCCGACAGGCTCGGCCCGACGGCCACCTCCTCGCCGCTTCCCAAGGTCACCGCCGACAAGATCGCGCCCACCGCGACGGGCTCCGCGCTTCCCAAGGTCACGGCCGACAAGATCGCGCCCACGGCGACCGGCTCCGCGCTCCCCAAGGTCACCGCCGACAAGATCGCGCCCACCGCGACCGGCTCTGCCCTCCCCAAGGTCACCGCCGACAAGTTCGCGCCCACGGCGACCGGTTCCGCGCTCCCCAAGGTCAGCGCTGACAAGATCGCGCCCACCGCGACCGGCTCCGCGCTCCCCAAGGTCACCGCCGACAAGTTCGCGCCCACGGCGACCGGCTCCGCGCTCCCCAAGGTCAACGTCGACAAGATCGCGCCCGCCGCGACCGGCTCCGCGCTCCCCAAGGTCACCGCCGAGCTCAAGCCCGCCGTCGCCGTCGAGGCCGTCAAGCCCGCCGCCGTCGAGGTCAAGCAGGCGCCCGCGCCGCTCAAGTCGACGCCGCCCATCGCTGACGAGCCGTCCCTCGACGAGGATACGCGCCTCTTTTCGCAGCCCAAGGCGCCCGTCACGCCGATGGACGACGCGGGCCTCGACGAGGAGACCAACATCGTCCTTCCTCCCGCGGCGACCACCGCGAAGAAGGACGCCGCTCCCAAGCTGGAGGCTCCTCCCAAGCTCACGACAGCCGCCAAGGTCGATGCGGTACCGGTCGTCGCGTCGGGCGAGACCCCCAAACCCCCGGCCCTGCCGGTCGCGTTGGGGGAGACCCCCAAACCCCCGGCCCTGCCGGTCGCGTTGGGGGAGACCCCCAAACCCCCGGCCCTGCCGGTCGCGTCGGGCGAGACCCCCAAGCCCCCCGTCGCGTCGGGGGAGACCCCCAAACCCCCGGCCCTGCCGGTCGCGACACCGTCCACGGACTCGACGCCCAAGCCGGTCGCAGCGGCCGTCGCAGCGACCGCCGAGCCCACCGCCCCGGTCGCGGCTCCGGACGCGAAGGTGGAGGCGCCTGCGCCGGAGTTCGCCGACGAGTCCTCGGCCGACGAGGCGACGCTGCTCATGGCGGAGCGGCCCCCGTCGATGCCCGATTTCCCGCGCCCCTCCTTCCCGAAGCTTCCGGCTGCGGCGGAGCCCGCCGCCGATGCCCGCTCTTCCCGGCCAGCCGCGGAAGAGGCGCGCCCCGCACTGAGCGTCGCCGGGCCCGCCGAGACCGAGGTGACGGCCCCCTCACGCCGCTACGTCGCGCCCCCGGAGACCGAAGTCACCCCCCGCCGCTCGCGGATGGGCCTGGTGGCGGCGGCGCTTCTCCTCGTCGCGGCAGGTGCCTTCGTGGGGATGCGGCTCGGCTGGTTCGGCGCCACGCCCGGCACCGCGCCGCAGCTTCCCACCGGAGCACCGATCGTCAGCACGGAGGTCGTCCCCGCGGTGACCCCGCCACCGCCTCCGGTGACGGCAGCGCCTCCGGTGACGGCAGCGCCTCCGGTCACGGCGGCGGTCACGGCAGCGCCGACGGCGGCGGTCACGGCTGCACCCACCGCCAGCGTCTCGGCCGCGCCCACGGCGAGCGCGGCGCCGTCGACCGCGCCGACGGCCAAGCCGGTCGGCGACGGCGATGGCACCAACCTGGCGGCGAACCGCGGCTACCTGGTGATCGAGTCGCCCACGGAGCAGGGCGTCTACGCGGGCGGCGTCTTCATCGGTCTGACCGGCAAGAAGATCGAGCTCGACTGCGGCATCAAGTTCGTCCGCCTCGGCGTCCCGCCGGCAGACAACGTTCCCCGCCCCAACCAGATCCACTGGACCAGCGAGGGCAGGAGCGCGATCGTCGCGTGCAAGGGCGTCACCACGGTGCCCATCAAGTAGCCGCGACGTTTCTCCCGGCCGGCGCAGGTGAAGGTGGTAGGCTCCGCGCCCCATGGAGACGGCCAGCGCCGAGCAAAGCGGCATTCCTTCCACAGTTGTTGATCTCGGGGGCGCTGCCCCCCCGGCCGAGCCGGTTCGGGAGGGCTCGGGCGCATCCCCGTTCCCCACCCTGAGCCCGGCCGACGGCGCGCCGCTGGCGGAGATCACCGCCACCGATGCGGCGCTCCTTCCCGAGATGGTCGCCCGGGCGCGCACGGCGCAGGCCGAGTGGGCCAAGACGCCGGTGGCCAGTCGCGCCGCCGCGCTGGCGAAGCTGAAGCGCAAGGTGCTGGCCCGAGCGGAGGAGATCGCCGACCTGCTGCACCGCGAGTGCGGCAAGCCCATCGAGGAGGGCGCCCTCGCCGAGGTGCTGCCCAACGCGGACCTCATCGACTACTGGACCGCCTCCATCGAGGAGCTGCTCGAGGGCACCACCGTCGAGCTCGACGCCCTCGCCTACCCTGGCAAGCTCGGCCGCATCGTCCACGATCCGCGCGGCGTGGTGGCCCTGATCACGCCGTGGAACTACCCGGTGGCCATCCCCCTGCGCACGCTGGTGCCGGCCCTGCTCGCGGGCAACGCCGTCCTCTTCAAGCCCAGCGAGGTCGCGGCGCGTTCGGGGGCGCTGGTCGCCTCGCTGTTCGCGGGGATCCTCCCGGAGGGGGTGCTCCAGCTCGTCCAGGGCGGGGGCGACGTGGGCGCGGCGCTGGTCGCGGCGGACGTGGATCTGGTGGTCTTCACCGGCAGCGTCGCCACGGGGCGCCGCATCGCGGTCGCCTGCGCGGAGCGCCTCATCCCCTGCTCGCTCGAGCTCGGCGGCAAGGACGCCGCCATCGTCCTCAAGGACTGCAACCTGGAGCGCACGGCGCGCGGGCTGGTGTGGGGAGCCTTCACCAACGCCGGTCAGAACTGCGCCTCGATCGAGCGCGTCTACGTGGAGGCGTCCATCGCGGACAAGCTCATCCCACGCGTCGTGGCGCTCACCAAGGAGCTGCGGCCCGGCATCGACACGGCGGTGATCACGACGGCCCGCCAGTGCGATCTGGTCCGGGGCCACCTCGCCGCCGCCCTGGCCTCGGGGGCGGAGCTGCTCGCCGGCGGCGCGCCGGAGGAGGGCAAGCTCGCCTTCCCCCCCACCGTCCTCAAGCTCATCGACGAGGACACCCCGCTGATGCGCGACGAGACCTTCGGCCCGATCCTCCCCATCGTGGTGGTCCCCAGCGAGGACGAGGCCATCCGCCGCGCCAACGCCACCCGCTTCGGGCTCACCACCAGCGTGTGGACGCGCCGCATCCACCACGCCCACGAGATCGCCGCCCGCCTCAAGAGCGGGGTGGTCACCATCAACAACCACGGCTTCACCGCGGCGCTCCCGGCGGCCCCGTGGACCGGCACCGGGGAGAGCGGCCAGGGCGTCACCAACAGCCCCCACGCCCTCGCCGAGCTGACCCGCTCGCGCTTCATCCTCGAGGACCGCAGCCGCGGCAAACGCGAGCTCTGGTGGTACCCGTACACGCCGGTCCTGCGACGGCTGGCGTTCGCCATGGCGCGGGCGCGCGGCGGGGCCGGCTTCTTCGGCCGCATCGGCGCGTTCTTCCAGCTCCTCGGGGCCGTGCCCAAGCGGCTCATGGGGGGGTGAGTTGCGCCCGCTCATCCTCCTCTCCAACGACGACGGGGTCACGGCCCCTGGCCTCCACGCTCTGCGCGAGTCGCTGGCCCACCACGGCGACGTCATCGTGTGCGCGCCCGAGTCCAACCAGAGCGCCACCAGCCACTCGCTGAGCCTGCACCGCATCCTCCGCGTGCGAAGGGTCGGGGACGCCGGCGCCTCCGCCCCAGGGGACACCGCCGCGCCCCCGGGCGGGGTCTTCGCTCTCGACGGCACCCCGGCGGACTGCGTCTACGTCGCGCTCCACTCGGGCACGCGCATCCTGCCGCGGCGCCCCGACCTGGTCGTGTCGGGGATGAACCACGGGCTCAACCTCGGGCTCGACGTCTTCTACTCGGGCACCGTCGCCGCCGCCCGCGAGGCCGCGCTGCGGGGCATCCCCTCCGTCGCGGTCTCCGCCGACGCCGGCGCGGACCGCCGCAGCGCCGCCCGGCTGGGCGCCTCCATCGCCCTGGCGACGCTGGAGGCGTTCGCCCGCCGGCCCGCCGGCTCCCCTGCCCCCCTGCTCAACGTCAACGTGCCACCCGGGGACGGATGGGCCGTCCGTGCCACCTGCCTGGGCGCGCGGCTCTACACCGACGAGGTGGACTACCGCGTCGATCCGCGCAGCCGCGAGTACCTCTGGATCGGCGGCGCAGGCGCGGTCCGGCACGATCACGTGCCGGGCTCCGACACCGAAGCCCACGACGCGGGGGTGGCCAGCGTCACCCCGCTCACGCTCGACCTCTGGGCCGTGGGCGGCGCGGGATTCGCCGCCGAGGTGGCCAGCCTCGGCAGCAAGGGCGCCTGAGCGGTCACCAGGACCCGAGGGGACCGCTCTCGGGGAGGGTCAACGCTGTCCGCGGCGGTGGGCGCGATACTGGCCGGCACCCACCTTCTCGATCCGCCCCTTCGCTGCCAGCACCAGCAGCGTGTTGCGGATCGAGTCGCGGTTTCGCGAGCCCACGGCCGGCGCCAGCAGCGCGGGAGTGTGGACGTCGTCCGGTCTGGCCTCCATCACCGCCAGGATGCGCTGCCGGAGCGTCCCGGCCCGCTCCTCGTCGCCCTCGCCGCTGGTCGCGTCCCCCGCCACGACCTCGAGGGTGAGCCCCGTCAGTGGGAGCAGCTCCAGAGTCTCGCCGCGGGAGCGGTGGACGTGGGAGAGGCGCGCAACCGACTCGCTCAGGCGGCGCCGCGCGAACGCCAGCGCCGCCTCGGCGCGCGCGACGCGTGCCTGGCGCTCCATCACCTCGGCCATCGCCTCGAGCACGTCTTCACGAGAGACGGGATCCGTCGCAGGGGGCATATCCATGGTTGCCTGTCATGGTGCTTGACGAAGTGGCATCGAGGCAAGACCGTAATCGCCGCTGGCGCGCACGATGAGACGCAATCGCGGACTCCGTCGATGCGGTGCCGGCTGCGCGTTCGACGTGCGGACCAGCGTGCTCGGGTGTGGATCCGAGAGCCGAGCGCAAAGACCAGCAGGCGCAAGGAGACCCGGAGACGCCGTTCCGATCAGCGTCCCTGACGCGCCCGCGTCCCTCCCCATCGCACGTGACGCCCCCTGAATCCGCAGAGTCAGGGGGCGGCGACGGATCCTATAACTTGAACATCGCCATCGCCGTCCCCCCGCTGGTGACGGTGACACTCTTCGACTTGGACGATCCGGACGAGGGTGCGCAGGTGACGGAGTACGTCCCCGGCTTGAGGCTCATCTTGAGCGTCGACGTGGTGCCCTTCGAGGCGCCGTTGACGGAGAAGGCGCAGCTCCCCCCCACCGCGACCGCGACCAGCGTGCCGTTGTCGCCCCCGGTGGCGGGTGGAGGGGTGGGCACGGCCACCGCCACCGGCGGCGGGTCCTTGGCCTTGCCGGTCGGCTTCGTCGCGGCAGCGGTGCTGGTGCCCCCCCTGCTGGCAGGGCCGGAGACGCCCGCTGCGGGCACCGCGCTGGGCGTCGGAGGCTCTGCAGCCGCGACCGGATCCGCGGTGGGCGCGGGCGCGGGTGTTGCGGTGACGGCCGCGACGGGGGCCGAGGTCGCCGTGGAGGCGACGGTCGCAGCGAGCGCGACGGGCGCCGCCGACGGCGCGCTCGAAGCCGAGCTCGACACGGAGTCGCTGGTCCCGTCTCCCGCGCCGTGGCCCTTGAAGACGACCAGCACCGCCACCACGGAGAGCAGCACCACGGCGCCGGCGACGGCAGCGAGCGCCACCTTTTGCGCTCTCGGGGGCGGCTTGGCACTGCTGGGCCCGGCCGAGCTGCTGGGCACGCCCGACGACGACTGGATGGTCGACATCCCGATGCGCGGGGCGCCATTCATCCGCGCGCCGCCGCCGCCGTCCTGTTGCCCGTAGGGCTGGGAGGAAGGAGGCGGAGGGACCGGCATGGGCTGCCAGGCGGGAGCGTTGGTGGGCTGCGAGGGACGCGGGGCTTCGGCGGCAGCTCCGGCGAACGCGGGCAGGTTGGGCTGCGAGCCGCGCCCCGAGTACCCCCCCGCAGCAGGAGCGACGGGATGACCGTCGGGGACCGCTCTCGGGCGGTCCCCAGGATGGCCAGGTGCTGCCGGCGAGCCCGGGGTGAAGCCCGGACCGATGAAGACCGTGCGATCGAGCGGTGCGGTCTCTTCCTGCTGGGCGGGGACGCTCGCAGGGACAGCCATGGGGGCGCGGTATTGCGGGCCGACGACCGGCGCGTCGGGCTGCCGGTAGGCGGTGCGGACGTCGTCCGGGTCGTCCTCGTCGAGGAGATCGCCGCCATCCATCGTCACCGGGTCGTCGCGGTCGACGGCGGCGGCCTGCTGGGCGGCCACGTCCTTGCGGCGCTGCTTGCCGGCGGTGGTGATCTCGCCGATGCGCTTGATGAGGAGGTGCCCCTCCGGCGAGGCGTACGGCGTCAGGGCGTGGGCGAAGCCGTAGACGTTGGCGAAGCGGCCGTCGGGGTCCTTGGCGAGGGCCCAGTTGATGATGCTGTCGATCTCGGGGGGGAGGTCACGGCGGTAGCGGGTGACGGGCACCGGCTCGTCGCGGGTGATGGCGAGCATGAGCGCGGCCATCTCGCCCGCGAAGGGGGGGCGCGCGGTGAGGAGCTGGTAGAGGATTGCGCCCAGCGACCAGACGTCGGTGCGGACGTCGACGTGGTTGGCCTTGCGCACCAGCTCCGGCGACGAGTAGCAGGAGAGCCCGAACATCGAGGTGGCGGTGAGCTCGCCCCCGGCGGTGGGGGCGGCGGCGTCGCGCATCAGCTTGGCGGTGCCGAAATCGATGATCTTGAGCTGCTGGCCGCCGAGGCGCTGGGTGAGGAACAGGTGCGAGGGCTGGAGCTCGCGCAGGATGATGTTGTGAACGTGCGTCTCGGCGACGGCCTCGCACACCTGGAGGATGAAGAGCACCGCCTCCGCGAAGGGGAGCGCGCCCCGCTGCTTGAGGTGCGCGGCGAGGTCCTGCCCCTCGAGGTACTGCCGGGCGAAATAGAAGGCCCCGTCCTGCGTCTTGCCGACGTCGACGATGCGGGCCACGTGCTCGGACTCGAGCTTGGCGAGGGTCCGCGCCTCGCGGCGGAAGCGCTCCACCTCTTTCTCGTCGACCAGGTTGGTCGAGAGGACGCGGATGACCACCCGCTGGTCGAACTCGGTGTGGAACGCCTCGACCAGGTAGCCGCGCTGCCGGCTGAGGATGGCTCGAACCCGGTACTTTCCCGCGATTACATCGCCGGGTTTGATCGCATCGGAACGCATGCCAGGGGCGCGGCGGGGGTCGAGGAAGCGGTCCGCCGCGGTGCACGATTGTGGCATTTGTCGAACGGCGGGGGGGAAGAATCGGGGGGCGCGCGGAAGAAGGACCCCCGAGCGTTACCGCCTCTACTTTCCCCGCCGCTTCAGGATCGGTCCGAGGAACTGCCCGGTGTAGGAGGCCTTCACCTTGGCCACCTGCTCCGGGGTCCCCTCGGCGATGATCCGGCCGCCGCCCGCGCCTCCCTCGGGCCCGAGGTCGATCACCCAGTCGGCGCACTTGATCACGTCCAGGTTGTGCTCGATGACGACCACCGTGTTCCCGGCCTCCACCAGCCTGGCCAGCACCCCGAGCAGCTTCTGGATGTCCTCGAAGTGCAGCCCCGTGGTGGGCTCGTCGAGCACGTAGAAGGTGCGCCCGGTCTGCACCTTGCCCAGCTCGCGCGAGAGCTTCACCCGCTGCGCCTCGCCGCCGCTCATGGTGGGAGCGCTCTGGCCGATCTTCATGTAGCCGAGCCCCACCTCGACCAGGGTCTCCAGGATCCGCCGCAGCGCCGGGAACGCCGAGAACAGCGCCAGGCAGTCGTCGACGCTGGACTCCAGCACGTCGGCGATGCTCTTGCCCTTGAAGCGCGCCGCCATGGTCTGCGCGTTGTAGCGCCGCCCGCCGCAGGTCTCGCAGGGCACGTAGACGTCGGCGAGGAAGTGCATCTCCACCTTGACCATGCCGTCGCCCTTGCAGGTCTCGCAGCGGCCCCCCTTGACGTTGAAGCTGAAGCGGCCGGCGCCCCAGCCGCGGGCGCGGCTCTCGGGGAGCTCGGCGAAGACGTCGCGGATGAGGTCGAAGGCCTTGGTGTAGGTGCCGGGGTTGCTCCTCGGGGTGCGGCCGATCGGCTTCTGGTCGATGGCGATGGCCTTGTCGATGGATCCCAGGCCGGTGATGCGATCGTGCAGGCCGACGCGCTCGGTGCTCTGGCGGTGGAGCACGCGGGCGATGCCGGGGAGGAGGATGCCGTTGATGAGCGAGCTCTTGCCGGCGCCGCTGACGCCGGTGACGGCGGTGAGCACGCCGAGCGGGAAGCGCACGTCGATGTTGCAGAGGTTGTGCTCGCGGGCGCCGTGCACGACGATCTCCCCGCGCGGCTCGCGGCGGCTCTCGGGCATCTCGATGCGCTTGCGACCGGAGAGGTAGGCGCCGGTGATGCTGTCGGGGCTCGCCTCCATCTCGGCCGGGGTGCCGCTGAAGATGACCTTGCCCCCGGTGTGCCCGGCGCCGGGGCCGAAGTCGACGACGTGGTCGGCCGCGCGGATGGTCTCCTCGTCGTGCTCGACCACCAGCACGGTGTTGCCGAGATCGCGCAGCCGGAAGAGAGTCTCGATGAGGCGCACGTTGTCGCGCTGGTGCAGGCCGATGCTGGGCTCGTCGAGCACGTACATGACGCCGCTGAGCTCGCTGCCGAGCTGGCTGGCCAGGCGGATGCGCTGGGCCTCGCCGCCGGAGAGCGTGGGCACGGCGCGGTCGAGGGTGATGTAGTCGAGGCCGACGTTGAGGAGGAAGGAGAGGCGCGCGGTGATCTCCCGGAGCACGCCCTCGGCGATGGTCTTCGCCGAGCCGGGGAGCTCGAGCGCGCTCATCTGCTCCATGGCGGCGCGCACCGTCAGCGAGGTGACGTCGGAGATGCTCTTGCCGTCCACGAGCACCGCCAGGCTCTCGGGGCGGAGGCGCTTGCCGCCGCAGTCCTCGCAGGGCTGCTCCGCCATGAATTTACGGTACTGCTCGCGCATCTGCTCGGACTCGGTGTCACGGTAGCGGCGCATCAGGTTGGGGATGACGCCCTCCCACTTCATCGCCCACGTCCCCTGGCTGGTGCTCCCCTCCTTGCCCCAGGTGACGTCGATCTTCTTGCCCGCGAGGCCGTGGAGCACCTTGTCCTGCTTGCCCTTGCCGAGCTTGTTCCAGGGCGTGTCCAGGTCCACGGCGCAGGCCTTGGCGACGGCGTCGGCGATGCGGAAGGTCCACCCCTCGCCGCGCGCCATCCCGGTGGCCCAGGGGGCGATGGCCCCGCCGCGGATGGAGAGGGAGGTGTCGGGGACGATCAGGTCCGCGGCCACCTCGAGCCGGGTGCCCAGGCCGTTGCACGCCTGGCACATCCCCAGCGGCGTGTTGAACGAGAAGCTGGGGGGGCTGAGCGCCGGGAAGCTGACCCCGCAGTGCATGCGCAGGGCGCTGAAGGCGAGCGCCGGACCCTTCTCCGGGACGGCGCGCATCTCGCTCTTGCCCTCGGTGAGGGCGAGCTCGACGCTCTCGGCGATGCGCCCGCGGTCGGCGGCGCTGACGGTGATGCGGTCGACGACCAGGTCGATGACGTGCTTCTGCTTCTTGTCGAGCCTGGGCAGCTCGTCGAGCTTGTGGAGCTTGCCGTCGACCTGCACGCGGGCGAACCCGCGCTCCTTGAGCTCGTCGAAGAGCTCGCGGAACTCGCCCTTGCGGTGGGCGACCAGGGGCGCGACCAGGGTGAGCTTGGTGCCCTCGGGGAGGGTGAGCAGCTCGTTGACGATCTGCTCGGGGCTCTGCGCGGCGACGCGCTCGCCGCAGACGTGGCAGTGCTGCTCGCCGGCGCGCGCGTAGAGGACGCGCAGGTAGTCGTAGATCTCGGTGATGGTGCCGACCGTGGAGCGGGGGTTGCCCGAGGCGCTCTTCTGCTCGATGGCGATGGTCGGCGAGAGCCCCCGCAGGTGCTCGACGTGGGGCCGGTCGAGCTGGCCGAGGAACTGCCGCGCGTACGACGACAGCGTCTCCACGTAGCGCCGCTGGCCCTCCGCGTAGAGCGTGTCGAACGCCAGGCTCGACTTGCCCGAGCCGCTCACGCCGGTGAAAACCACCAGCCGGCGCTTGGGCACCTCGAGGCGGTCGACGTCGAGGTTGTGCTCTCGGGCGCCGACGATCTCGATGAAATCGGGCTCGCGAGCGGGCGTAAGGATTTTGACGGGGCGGGGCGACACGTTCGTCGGCCTAGCGAGGCCCGGAGCGAGGAGCAAGTAGAGGCACACGATCGCCTCGAAACACTTGACAGCAGGGCGTCGGAAGGGTTTCGCTCACGAGGACGGGACCTGTCCCCGGTCATTGGAGGCACTTGATGATTTCTCGACGGACGCAGCTCATTTTGCTCGGCTCTGTACTCACCCTCGCCGGGCCGTGGGCCTGCAGCTCCAGCCCCGCCACCAGCACGGGCACGGGGGGCACGACGTCGTCGTCGTCGACGACCTTGCACACCTCGTCCTCTTCGTCCGGCGTGGTCACCGTCGGCACGGGCGGCTCTCAGGGCGGCGCCAACCTCGGGCTCGCTTGCACCCAGGACTCGGACTGCGGCTCCCCGCTGAAGTGCATCCTGCCCTCGGCCAACGACGCCATCTTCGGCGGCGGGCCCGCCAACGGTTACTGCTCGGAGACGTGCATGACCGACAACGACTGCCCGAGCACCGGCAACTGCCTCATCGGCACGACCGGCCCGGGCGACTGCGTCCTCGGCTGCACCCTGGGCCCGGTGGCGACCAGCCTCAACGAGCCCCTCGTTCCGACCAAGTGTCAGGGCCGCGACGACGTGGCCTGCGCCGCCATCGACTCGGAGGCCACCGTCTTCGGCTGCCTCCCGAACTGCGGCTCCGACAAGCAGTGCCCCACGGGCGAGTCCTGCGATCCGGCGGCCCAGGTCTGCGTGCCCACGGCGTCGGTGTCCACGGGTGCGGCCATGGGCACCGTTTGCGACACCTCGACGATGCCGTCGACCTGCGCGGGCATTTGCATCGCGCAGAGCTCCACCGGCACGGCGGGGATCTGCTCCGAGCCCTGCGTGTTCGGCGGCAACGTCGCCACCGGCCCGAGCTGCGGCGGTATCGCGGCCGGTCTCTGCCTCTTCACCCCCACGGGCGCGGGCCCGGGCGACCAGGGTGCTTGCGCAGCGGCCTGCACCTCCCAGACGGCCTGCGGGTTCCCCACCCTCGGGTGCTTCCCGATCACCAACCTGAGCGGCACGAGCGCCGGCGAGACCAACAACGGCTGGTGCCTCCCGCCCACGCCCTGCCCCAACGGCGCGACCGACTGCGCCAAGGACCTCGGCCCCACCTGCGTGCAGACGTCGGACGGCCCGTTCTGCCTGAACACCAAGTACCCGGCCCCGGGCGAGACGGACGGCGGCACCGGCGACGCTGGCAGCACGACGGACGCCGGCACCACGACGGACGCCGGCGCGGACGCAGGCGACGGCGGCTGACCGGCCTGGGGAACGCCCGAGAGCGTTCCCCGACATCATGGGGAACGCC
>Ga0302283_1002190_pt1 | contig 15945 bp, 16 predicted proteins | sample III_Fen_E1_4_FD_198770 | JGI IMG/M metagenome (GOLD analysis project Ga0302283, IMG submission 198770) | Peat permafrost microbial communities from Stordalen Mire near Abisko, Sweden - III_Fen_E1_4 | ecosystem: Environmental > Terrestrial > Soil > Wetlands > Permafrost | place: Sweden: Abisko...
TGCTCTTCACGCTGATGGCGGAGAGGTATGAGTGATCTTCCCCCGTTTCCGTGGACAGTCGGACTATGCCGCAAGCGCGGCGACTTGTACTTTCAATTCGAACTCGATCGGGCTTTTGTAACCGAGGTACGAATGCCTTCGAGTGGTGTTGTAGAACCCCTCGATGTAGTCGCCGATGGACGCGCGCGCCGCGTCCCGCGTCGGGTAGCGCTCGTGGTCGACGAGTTCGCCCTTGATGGTGCCGAAGAAGCTCTCGGCGACGGCGTTGTCCCAGCAGTCACCGGTGCGGCTCATGCTCGCGACGATGCCGCTCTGGCTCAGTGCCGACCGGTAGTCTGCGCTGGCGTAGGGGCTGCCGCGGTCGGAGTGATGTACAAGCCCCGGCACCGGTCGGCGCGCGCGCAGTGCCTGACCCAGTGCCTCGAGCGCCAGGGCGCGGTCGTTCGTCGCGCTCGTCGCCCAGCCGACGACGCGGCGCGAGAACAAGTCGAGCATCGCCGCCAGGTACAGCCAGCCCTCACCGGTCGCGATGTACGTCACGTCCGTCACCCAGGCCTTGTTCGGCGCCGTCGTTTCGAACTGTCGTTCGAGCACGTTGGGCGCGATGGGGTTCGTGTGGTTCGAGTCGGTGGTGTGCCGGAACCGGTGCTTCCGGCGCGCCTTGATCCCCTCCTCGCGCATGAGCCGCTCGACCCGCTTCTTGCCGATTTGAATGCCCTTGCTGCGCAGCTCGGCGTGGACGCGAGGGCTGCCGTAGGTGCGGCGGCTCTGGAGGTGCGCGGCCGCGATCTGCGTCTTGAGCTGCGCGTCGACCCGCGCCCTGGCGGGGGCCGGTCGACGGCTCCACGCGTAGTAGCCGCTCCGCGACACGTCGAGCACGTCGCAGAGGATGGCGATCGCGTAGAAGGCCTTCTGCGCAGCGATGAAGATGAACTTCACTCGCTCTCCCTCGCGAAGAAGGCCGCTGCTTTTTTCAAGATGTCGCGCTCCACCGAGAGCCGCTTGTTCTCGCGCCGGAGCCGCACCAGTTCCTCGCGCTCCGCCGTGGTAAGCACGGCCTGGGGCGTGGTGCTGGTGTCGACCACGTCCCGCTTCACCCAGTCGCGCAGCGCCGTCTCGGTGAGATCCAGGTCCTTGGCGACCAGCCCGATGGCCCGGTCGCCCGCCTTCACCAGCCGCACCGCGTCCGCCTTGAACTTCGGCGTGAAGGATCTTCTTTTCCGCTTCGTCATGGATCGCTCCTGGCGCATTGTCGCGCCTTCTCGGGTGTCCACGAAAGTGGGGGAGGATCAGCTCGTCGTCCACACCGGCGAGATGCACGGCTGGTGCATCGAGCACAACGACGGCGAGCACCTGCGCGCCATCCTGCCTGAGCTGTTCCGGAGGCACCGTCGCGCACGACGCGTGCACCTGATCTGGGACGGTGGTCGCCGCACGTCTCGGGAGAGACGACCGCGTGGCTCCGCTTGCACTACCCGCGCGTCCGGACTCTGGTCACCCCGCCGCATGCCTCGTGGCTCGACCAGGCCGAGCTGCTGCTCCGCGCGTTCAGCGAGCGCTACCTGAAGCGCGGCGACTGGAGTAGCCGGCAGCACCTCGCCGAGCATCTCGACGCAAGCTGGCGCGAGTGATCGACGTCAACTACTCTGGCTCTCCCGCACTTTGGGTGACGGCGAGGAGCGAGACGGGCTCGACCACGGCGTCTGCGACCGGACGGCCCGATGAGCATGACCGACACGCAGTTCCTCGCGACCATCGACGTCGCGCGGGACGTACCCGTCCCCGAGCGCCTCCAAATTCCGCGCTGCGGAGGGTGACAACCAGCAGTGCGCGAGAGGCGCGATCTACGCCGCGAGGAGCATGCGTTGGCGAAGCAAGGGCACGCTGGCGCGCCCGTACATCTGGCGCTTGAGCATTTTCAGCTTCGTCACTTGGCCCTCGGTTTGCCCGTTGCTCCACGGCTGGGTCAGGGCGGCTTCAACGGCTCGCGCATCGCGGCGAAGTCCCGCCGCGAAGTCGCGGAGCTCGGCGAACTGGCTCGCCTCCGCCTGCTCCAACCAGGGCGCGAACTTGGCGGGATCGTGGGTGCGAACCATGTCTGCGAAGTCCTGGGCGAGGCGCTGCGCCGTGGCGATGGCAGGGCGGCCGGCGAGCAAGTTCTTCACGTACCGCGTTTGATCGGCGGGCTGTTCGACGGTGGGCGGGAGCAACCACCATCGAAGTTGACGAGGCGACGGCGGCCGCATGGTGGGCACCGGCGTAGCGCCCTTGGCACCGTGGAGGACACGCGCGCGCACATCGTCAGCCCGTCGCCATCGTTCGACGTGGCGCTGGACGGTCCGAAGCGTGCCTCGAAAGCCTCGCCCCTTGAGCTCGCACCACAGCACGGCCGCGTCGCGGCACCCCTCGTTCCACCTCGTGCGCAGAAGCGTGTCGTGGTCGGTCCCGCTGCCAATCTTGGTCCGGCGCGGCGCACGCTCCGGGCACTCGTCCGCGAGCAGGTACTTGCGCACGGTGGGCGGTGACCGCCCTGTGATCTTGCTGATCGCGCGAATCGAAGCGCCCTGAGCGTCCAGTGCGTGGACCTGTTCATAGAGCGCCTGGCGCACTGTCGGGATGGTCGAAGGGGGCGCGGATGGCTCCTCGGTCGCGGCGCTCGCCGGCGAGTTCGAGCGGTCGAGAGGAGGAGACGTTCCCTCCGCCGGCTTCGGCGCGGATGCTTCCGAGGCGGTCTCGGTCGCGGCCTGCCGGATCGCCGCACGCTGGCTCTGAAGAACACGCTCGAGCGCCTCACCGGCGTTCTTGAGCAAGTGCCAGCGGTCCGCCACCTGGACGGCTCCGGGGCACCCTCCCGAGCGCCCTGCGCATAGGCCTCGGCGCGATCACGCGCAATAACCTCGATGCCGGGGTGTTCCGCCAACCAGTGGCTCAGGGTGTCGGCGGTACGATCGGGGAGCAGCTCGATCGGGGCGCGGCGCTCGAGATCGACGATGATGGTCCCGTAGTTGTGGCCACGCCGGATCGCCCAATCGTCGACGCCCACGACCCTCGGGGGTGGGGCCGGTGCGATCACGGCGTGGTGAACGAGTCGGAGCACCGTGTCGGCGCTGCCGACGAGGCCCAGCGCCGGCACCAACCGTGCGGCCGCCTCGCCGCCGAGCGCGAGGCCCACGCGCGTCAGCGATTCGGTCAGCCGTGGGGTACGTCGCGCGTGGGATTGGGCGAGCGCTGGCAACCGCTCGGTGAAGGTCGAGCGACCGCAGTCCATCTGGTCGCACCGGAAACGTCGGACGTGCAGGTGCAGTCGCACGGGTACGCCTTGGCACGGAAGATCCGCGAGGGTGCGCCGTTAGCGGCTGTGCACCGTCGTGGCCGCATGACCGCAGGTCGGGCAGTGGGCCTCGGCGGCGGCGCGCAACTCCACGAGCATCGCGCCGGCCTCGGTCTGCACGCGCTCGAGCTTCAGATCCTGCTGAGGAAACGAGAGAATGGATTCGGACACAGCAACAACACGCGAAGGGCTCGGTCGGCTGGCGCGGATACGTCCGGCCGCCTGCGATTTACGCCAAACCCAGGACGATTCGAACTTGCACCCGCCTTGCGGCTTGCGCAACACGGGCGAGCTCAGCGGCCCGTCACCAAAAGTGCGGGAGAGCCGAAGTAGTTGTCGCTGATCATCCGCCGCCCGCGGACCAACTCGGCACTGGCGAGATCAAATCCTGGGGGGCTGCGGCGCCGTCCACGATCGACGTCTACCTCGATCGCTGGACGGACTACTTCGCCACAGATCCCTGCTGGTACAACATCGTCTGCGCTCTGAAGAAGCGAGCGGAGTCCGAACCGGATGCGCCGACGCACCACGTCCTCTGCCGCCGCTTCGCCGCAGCAGTCGCCCCGATGTTCGTGTCCGCGAGCGGGGCCGACCCGATCCAGTCGTGGGGGCCCGCGCCACCGTCGACGAGCGCGGACTACGCGACCACCTGGGGGCAGTACATCGCCGCGCTCTTTGGCCAAGCACGGCCGGAGGGCAGCTCGACCCATGGGGCGCCGAGCGGAGAGCAAGCGCCGCTGATCCCGCCGCCGCCTCCGGCGCCCCCATGCCCGACCGATGCGGAGGCGCGCGCAGTCCTGTCGACGGTGATGCCGTCGCCTGCGCCCCGGTCAGAGCCCGCGCCGCCGCAACCGATGGTCGCGGAGGCAGCGGGGATGCAGATGCCCGTGGCCTCCTTGCCGACGAGCGTCGCCGAAGCGCACGTGGTCCCTCCACTTCCGCCGGCTTCATCACCGCCGCGTAGCGAGTCGTCGCCCGCGGCCCCATCGCCGCGATGGGAGGCGCCTCCCGCGCCCTCGTCGCCGTCGCTTGTGGCGCGGCCACCTGGGACGGCATCGCGCCGCCCCGCCGTGCCGCGCGCGGTCCCCGCGGCACCGCTGGCTCCTGCCAGGCTGCTCACGATCGCCGAGGCTGCCGCCTACTGCGGCTTCAAAACTACCGGTGCCTTGAGAAAGGCACGCCTGGAGGGTCGCGTCGTGGCCGCCGGACGTCGTGGCGGCGCGGGCACCTGGATGTGGGACGTCGCCGATCTCGATCGCTTCCTGCGGGGAGAGCCGCTGCGGGCGCCGGATGCTAGCCTGGAGGTGGAACGCTCAGGCGCGCCTCCGCTTGGAGGAACGCATGACGAACAAGTCCGAGTGGATGCAGATGAACAACGTGTGGGTTTCGAAGGAGCCGGTGCTGCCGGGCGTGTGGCGGCGGAAGGAGGGAGGTCACGTCGTTCGCGGGCGCGCGACCGACAGCAAGACGGGCAAGCAGAGGCAGGTCTTCCGGGTGTTCCCGGAGGCGGACGTGCAGACGGCGCTGAAGTGGTTGCGCGACGAGCAGACGCGCATCCGGGAGGGTGTCGACGACTCTCCGGAGAGGCCGAAGCAGCGCTTCGCCGAGTTCGCGGCGTCGCTCTTCGAGCACAAGGTCAGGGTGAGGGACATCAAGAGCGGCGCCGGCCGTAACAAGTGGGCGTTCACGCTCGAGCACCTGATCGCTGGCACGACGGGGCCGAAGTCCGGCAAGTACGTCCCTGCCTTCGGGGAATTCTTCCTCGACAAGATCGAGACCGGCGACGTGGAGCGCTGGAAGGAGCGAATGGCCGCGCTGGTCGCGGCCGGGGACTACGCGCCCACGACGGTCAACACCTGGATCGGCGTGCTGCGCGTCATCATGAAGGCCGCCAAGCGAGCGTTCGGCCTGCCGACGATCGTGACCGATGGCGTCCGGTACCTGGACGTGAGCGAACACGACATCTACACCGACGAGGAGCCGAACGCGCTCTTCTCGCCGAGGTGCCCCCCTTCATCGCGAAGCTGCGCGACCTGTTCCCGCAGCACTTCGCGATGGCGTACCTGGGCCTGATCACCGGGCTCCGCCCTTCCACGCTTCGCCCGCTCCGCCGCAGCGGCCCCGAGTGCGACGTGGTCTGGAAGGAGAACCGGATCCGCGTCCGCCGATCCCACACGGTGGGCGAGGAGGTCATGCGGACGACCAAGCAGAAGCACCGCTACACCATCGACTTGCCCGCGGAGGCGATGCACGTCCTCCAGTGGCATGTCGACACCCAGCTCCGCACGCCCGAGCAGCAGGCGTCGGAGCTCCTCTTCCCGGCCAGCGATGGGCGCTTCCGCTCGCCGTCGGTCCTGAAGAAGCCCTTTGCCGAGGTGGGGCAGGAGCTCGGGCTGACGAAGCGTGTCACGCCGCGGGCGCTCCGGCGCACGTTCAACGACCTGGCGCGCGCCGCCCAGGTCCAGGACGTGGTGACCCGGAGCATCAGCGGCCACCTCACCGAGGGGATGCAGCGGCACTACTCCACGGTGAGCGGCGACGAGCAGCGCCAGGCGCTGGCGAAGGTCATCGACCTGACCCGGGCCCCGGCGGGGGGTGCTGCCCAGCTCGGCGGCGGGCAGCCGCCCTATGCAGGCGGGCAGCAGGCCCATGGAGGTGGGCAGCCAAAGCAAATGGCCGGCCAGGCTCACGCCTGGACCGGCCATTTCCCTGCTGTTTACTATGTAGGCACGACTGGGTTCGAACCAGCGACCCCTACCGTGTCAAGGTAGTGCTCTACCACTGAGCTACGCGCCTGAGTCCTGCGAAACGGACCGCTCGGGTACCAGCGCGGTCCGCCGCCGTCAAGCGTTTACGTTCACGCGGCTCACATGTTCGTCCGTGCGGCGTGCCGAGCGTCGGCGACGATGCGCAGCCCGAGGACGATCATCGCCAGGAGCGCGCCCAGGGTGAGCGTCTGCGCGGCCTCGATGAAGCCGAGGAGCCCGATCGTCGGCAGGTCGGCACGCGTGATGCCGTGGGCTTGCATGAAGGCGTCGCTCACGAGGGCGTGGTTGACCCCCCACAGGTTGAGGCCGAGCGTGAAGATCGCGCTGGTGAGGATGAGGGTGGGCAGCGAGCGCAGGGCGGCGAGGCGCCGGGCCGTGGGCTCGCGCGTGGCCTTCACCGCGTAGCCGATCGAGCCGATCCCGATCGCCAGGACCAGGAACATCCCAGCGCCGCCTGCTTGAAACCAGTCCATCATGGTGTGTGCCTCCGTTCGCCGTTCAAAGCACGGCACGTGCCGGCGCCGTGTCCCGTGGATCGGCGGTGAAACGAGGGGCTGCTGTCCGTTGCGCCGGACGGATCGGCGGGCGGCTGGCCGGCCGAGAGGACGGCGCCGCCGCGATCACCACCAGGGCTCGCGGCAACCGGCCGCGTCGGCGGCTGCCCGCAGCGGCTCCGCCTCGTCGGCGGTCCCGGTGCGGGCCGTCTCCAGCTCCTGGAAGGCCGCCTCGGCGGCGACGCGGGCCTCGTCGACGGACCGGGCCAGGGCCGCCTGCCGAGCGTCGTCGCAGACCTCGAGGCCGAAGTTGCAGCTCACCAGCGCCTTCTTGGTGTCCTGGAGCTTCTTCTCCGAGGTGCCGCAGGCCTGGGCTGCCGCCATGCCGCGGGCGTGCTCGGCCTTGATCGTCTTGGTGTCGGCCTTGCGCGGGTGGGCGTTCTTGAAGAGCGGGAGGTAGGCCTCGGTCGCGCGGGGGAAGAGCGCGGCGGTGTCGAGCGTGAGCCCGCGACCGGGCGCGCCGATCTGCACCGCGCCGTCGGGGGCCAGGTCGGCGAAGGCCCGCGTCCGCGCGCGAGCGAGGACGCCGAACGCCTCCGGCGCCGACACGTGCAGGCCCTTGGAGGCGGCCAGCTTGGCCTTGGCGATCTCCTTGAAGGCGGGGGCCAGGTCCAGCTCGCGCTTCGCCACCACGGCGCGCAGCGCCGGGGAGCGCTTGATCGCCAGCGCGTGGGTGAGCACCGCCCGGGTCGCGAGGCGCACCGCCTCGGGCACGCCGGCCGCCGTGCGAGCGAGATCGGCGGCCTTGGCCAGCTCGGCGTCGAGGGCGGTGGCGGCCTCCCCGTCGCGCCGCTCCAGCTCCCCGGCGGCGAGGATGGTGGGGTAGCGGGTGGAGAAGGTGGCGTCGTCGGGGTAGTCGAGCGCGCCGACGCGGACCTCGACGCCCCTGGCGGTGGGGAAGGCGCGCGCCACCACCATCTTGCCGGCGTGGCAGGCCTCCCGCGAGGCGATGTAGCGGGGCAGGTCGGAGGCGCGATCCTCGCACATGTAGATGATGCCGCCCGAGCTGTCGCCGAGCATCACGGGCACGTCGGAGGGGACGAGCCCCGCCGAGCCGGTGCGCACCAGGATGGCCTCGGGCGGCTTGCCGCCGCCCACCAGCACGGTGAGCTCGTTGACGGCGGTGGCGATGGTGGGCCGGTCGGCCTCGCTCTCGCAGCGCTCGCGGTAGGTCTCCACGCGGGGGATGGCCTCCTGGCAGACGAAGCGGTCCTTGCACTTGCCCGCCTCGACCACGTCGACGCGCAGCTCGTCGCAGGTGCGCGGGTCGAGCTTGACCGGGTCGGCGCCCTGCTCCTGCTTGCGCTCCAGCACGCGCTGGAGGATGCGCAGCAGGAGCGGCGTCCCCTCGCTCTTGGCGCACTTCGTGGCCCAGCGCTGGCCGGTGGAGAGGCAGGTGGGGTCGTCGCTGCCGCACCCGTCGCGCACGAGGTCCTCGAGGCGCTTGCCGCAGTCGGTGGCGTTCTCGGCGGCGCGCTGGGCGAGCTCGGCCTGCACCTGCCGGGCCGCCGCCACGACCGGCGGCTCCTCCAGGGCGGTGCAGCGGGTGACCCACTCGGCGGCGAGATCGCGCCCGTGCTCGCAGAGCGAGGCCTTGCACGCCTCCTCGCCCTTGACCCAGCCGAGGACGTGGTCGCACTCGGCCTTGTGCGGCCCGCTGAACTCGCCGGTGGCGAACAGCCACTCCTTCGACGGCGGGATGCGGGACCACTCGTCCTCGGGCGGCAGGCTGTCTTTGGGGAGCGGCATGCGCTCGGTCGGGCAGCCGGCCAGGGCGAGCGGGAGCGCGAGGAACAGAAGCAGGAGAGCGCGGGGAGAAGGCATCGCCCCTAGCTTCGACGTAAATGGCGCGGCGGCCAAGAGTTCCGTGGCGAGCCGCCGTCCTCCAGGGCGCTCCAGGGGTGGCCGGAGCCGGGGCCCCCCGCGAAACGGGGGTGCCACGGACCTGCCGTCGCGCCCCTGGCGCGGGAGTCGCAAGCCGCCCCGCGGGTCCTGACCGGCCCGGCCGGGCAGCCCCGTCGCGAAGGAGAGGATCATGAACACCACGTCCGAGATCGGTGTCCCGCCGCAGAAGATCGAGGGTAAGGTCACGGCACGGATCGAGGAGACGACGCACCGGGTGCCCTCCGGCGCCTACCTGAGCCTGGCCTTCGGCTCGATGCTGGCGTCGGCCCTCTTCCAGCTCAGCGGGAAGCGCCACACGGCCAACTTCATCGGGCAGTGGGTGCCGAGCCTGCTCATCATCGGCGTCTACAACAAGCTGGTGAAGATCGAGCACGAGCTGCTCGGCCCCTACGCCACGCCCTCCCGGGGCGAGCGTCGGGCCTACTAGTTTCGCCGGGTTTCCCGCCGTCGTAAGCTGGGGCATGCCCCGAAGGCTCCTCCAGCACCCCGCCACCGACGCCGCAGCGCCGCGCCCCACGGTGGACGCGGTCCGCAAGCGCCTCGGCGGGCGCGCCTCCACCGAGCCAGGCGCCGGGGAGGTGGTCCGCGTCACCGCCGCGGGCGATCGCACCGGCGTCGTGCTCTTCGTCCGCGGCGAGCAGCTCGATGTCTGGCTCGAGGGCGATCGGGTCCAGCGCGTCCAGCGGGCCGACACCCGCCCGGCCGGCGGGCTCGTGGCGCGCGACGTCGCCGCGGTCGCCGGGGACGCCCGCGCCTTCGCCGAGCTCTGCGAGGGGCAGCGGGTCGCCTTCCAGCAGGAGGGTCGCCCGGGCGAGGGCGCGCTGGTCGAGAAGTGCCGCTTCGGCGGGCTGGTGGAGCTGCCCTCCGGGACGGTGGTGGGCGTCGGCTTCCGGCGGTTCTCGCGCGCTCCCGACTGAGCCCGCCGGGAGCGCGCGCTACTCGTCGTCGACGGCGAGCGCCATGGTGGCCGCGTTCTCGGGCACGTTCTCGAGGAAGCTCTTGCGGTAACGAGGATCGCCGATGCGAAAGGAGCGCTCGCGCAGGCGCTGCTGCGCCTCCGCGGTGCGGCGGCTCGCCTCGCCGGTGAGCCCGGTGGCCGCGAGCGCGCGGATGTGGGCCAGGCGGATGAGCGCCTCGCCCTCCTCGACGCCCTCGAGCGACTCCAGCATGTGCATGGCCTCGCTGGCGTGGATCAGCGCCGCGTCGGGACGGCCGGCGGCGAGCAGGACGTCGGCGTGCGTCGCCAGCGCGTGCGCCCGGATCGCCGGCGAGCCCGAGGCGGCGCTCTCGGCGCGCTGCACCTCCCCCTCGGCCTCCTCGAAGTCGCCGCGCAGGGTGAGGATCTCGGCCAGGTAGATGCGCGACGCGGCCTCGAAGCGGCGGTAGCCCTGCTCGACGCAGCGGTCGACCGCCTCGATCTCGACGGTGAGCGCCTCGTCGAGGTGGCCGAGGCGAGCGAGGGCGTGGCCGAGGTTGGCCTTCACCGGCGCGAGGAAGCTGAGCTTCATCGGCTGGGCCACCGTGATGGCCTGCCGCAGCACCCGCTCGGCGCGGGAGAAGGCGCCGAGCTGCATGTAGGCGTTGCCCACGTTGGCTCGCTGGAGCGAGGCGTTGCGGGCGTCGCCCGCCTCGGCGAAGCCCTCGACGGCGGACTCGACGAGGCGGAGGAAGGTGGTCGGATCGCCGGCGTGCAGCGCGAACTCGGCGCCGGCCTGATCGAACCAGGCGCGCACCCCCGGCTCGCCGTAGGGGAGCTCGCCGGTCATCGTGCGGGCGATGCCTTCGAGCCTCTCGGCGAGCGGGATCAGGCCCGCGCGGATGAGGAAGACCACCACCTGGCAGAGCGCCCGCACGTGCGCGCCGACCGCGCGGCCGCCCGGCTCCATGTCGGCGAGCTCGACGGCGAGATCGGCGAGCGCCTCGCTCTTGCCCAGGTAGCCCACCGCCATCGCCAGGTGCCCGAACGCCGTGTACCAGCCGGCGCTCCCGCGCGGGAGCTCGCTGATGGCCTCGCGCGCGCAGCGCTCGGCCTCGGCGAAGTGCCCGAGCCAGCGGTAGGCGATGGCCTGCACCAGCCGCATGCGCCCGAGCAGATCACCCGCGGGCCCGCCTCCCGCGAGGCCGCCCGTGAGAACCGCCTGCTGGGCGAGGGCGATGGCGTCGTCGAGCGCGTTCACGCTCAGCGCCGTCTCCGCGTAGTCGTCGAGGCCGCGCACCGGGGCGGGCGGCAGGTCCTCGTGCCACTCCAGGTCGGGGCGGACGACGGGGCGCACCGAGGGGAAGATGCGCGAGATCATCGGCCTCCACTCCTCGTCGACGGAGCTGTCGGACTCGAGCTCGCCGCGCGCCGGGCCGGAGAGGCCAGGGTCCCCCCCGGTGTGAGCGGCGCCGACGTACCGGGGGATGGACCGCGCGTGACGGGCCGCGAAGCCGGGATCGACCGCGCCGGCGTAGTCGAGCACCGCGCGCAGGAAGCTCGCCATGGTCTGGAAGCGCCGCTCCGGATCGCGATCGAGCGCCTGGTGGACCACCTCGGCCATCTCCTCGGGGAGGCCGGGGACGAGCTCGGTGATGCGCGCCGGGCTCTCGGAGCGGATCTTCTCCACCACCAGGGCGGCGGAGGCCGCCAGGAAGGGTCGCGTCCCCGAGAGCAGCTCGTAGAGCACCGCGCCCACGGCCCAGATGTCGGCGCCGTGGTCCACCGCCGCGCCCTCGGCCTGCTCCGGCGACATGTACGAGGGGGTGCCCAGGAGCATCCCCACCTCCGTGTCGTGATCGCCCTTCTCGCCGGACATGCGGGCGATGCCGAAGTCGATGAGCTTGGGCACGATCTCCCCCGAGGGCCCGCGCGCGAGGAGGATGTTCTCCGGCTTGATGTCGCGGTGGATGATGTCCTTGCGGTGCGCCGCGACGAGCGCGCCCATGATCGGCACCATCACCTCGAGCGCCTCCTCGACCGAGAGCCGGCCGCGCTCCACGAGGCGGCGGCGCAGGCTGACGCCCTCGAGCAGCTCCTGGACGATGTAGTAGGTGGTGTCGCGCCGCTGCCCCACCTCGAGGACGCTGACGATGTTGGGGTGCTCGATGCTCGCGGCCGCGCGCGCTTCCCGGCGGAAGCGCCACATCACGTCGGGGTGCCGCGCGACGTGCGGATGCAGCACCTTGAGCGCCACCCGGCGCCCGATCCAGGTGTCCTCCGCCTCGAAGATGGCGCCCACCGCGCCCTGTCCGATCTGGCGGATCAGCGCGAACTTGCCGCCGATGACCACGCCGGGGCGCAGGGCAGCGACGCGAATGCGCGCCCTGGGATCGATCGGACCCGACTCCATCCTGCCTCCCTGCTCCCCCCGCTCGCGGTGAAGTCTGTCCTGACCCGGTCGCCGATGGCACCGAAAAGTGCTCCGCCTGCCAGACAAGGTCCGGCGCCGGCACCTTGGGAGGAGGCGCTGCGATCGACTCACTCCCCCGGCGAGAGCCGCCGCGGAGCCAACGCGCCGCGGGCCCAGCGGCTTCCCTCGAGGGCGCCTTCCATCGTCCGGGTCGGCGCGCGGTCGACGTCGTTGCCCGCCGTCACGGGCACCTGCGCCGCGCCTGCTCCCTCGCTGCTTCCGTGCTCGCCCGCGCTGGCCCGGCGCTCGCTTTACCGCCGCGCATGAGGATCTCTCACTCCACCCTGGCCGCTTCTGCCCTCGTCGCTCTGGCCCTCCCGCTCGCGGCGTGCGGCGCCGCGGACACCGCCGCGTCCGAGGACGACGCGGACGACATCACCATCAAGGCCGACAACGCCGGGACCCCGGTCGCGCTGCCGTACAAGAGCGGGTTCGGCCTCTCCCGGCACCTCCTCTCGCGCCCCTTCATCGTCCGCGGCCACACCTCCGTCTCGGTCACCGTCGAGGCCAGGTGGGCCACGCCCGAGAGCTGCCACCTGCCCACCTTCACGATCTCGCTCCTCACCGCGACGCCCAAGGGCCCCGGCCACCTCGTGGCGGAGCGGGAGGTCCCGGTGGACGGCAAGGAGCACGTCGAGACCTGGCCGGACCTCGCGCCCGGCGAGTACACGCTGGCGCTCTCCAGCACCAACACCGTCTCCTCCTGTCACCTGCTCGGGAACGTCGACATCCTCGATCGCTGACCCTCGCGTCGCGCCGGCTGAAGGGATATGCGCCCTTCAGGATGGGTCCTCCTCTCGCCTGGCGCCTCGGGGGGCGCGAGCCGTGGGTCCGCGCGGGGGCGGCCGCGATCCTCGGCGTCGCGGCCTGCCTCCTCGCCGGCGCGCTGCGGGCCCCCAACCTGCCGCTCGACGACAGCTACATCCACCTGAGCTACGGCATCGACTTCGATCCCCGCGCCCTCTTCTCCTTCCAGGCCGGCCGGCGGGACACCGGCACCTCGTCGTGGCTGTGGACGTCGATTGCCGTGGTGGTGGCGCAGCTCCGGCTGCCCGAGTACGTGGCGCTGACGCTGCTCTCGATGGGCACCTTCTGCGTGCTCCTGGCGGTCGCCATGGGCCTCGTGGCCCGCGCCCTCCCGCGCGATCTCCCCTTCCAGCCGATCTGGCCGGTGGCCTCCGCGCTGCTGCTCGTCGCCAGCGGCAACGTGCTGTGGCTCTCGCTGAGCGGGATGGAGACCGGGCTCTTCGTGCTCCTCCTGCTCTGCGCCGTCCCGCGCATCCTCGCCGGCCGGGGGATGACCGTCGGCGCCGGGCTGCTCGCGCTCCTCCTGGTCTGGACCCGGATCGAGGGGGTGATCTGGCTGGGCCTCGCGGCGGCGGTGGTGCCCTTCACCGGCCCGCGCGCGGCGCGCCGGCAGTGGCGCGGCTGGCTCCTCCCCCTCGCCGGTCTGGCGCTCTACGCCGCCTACAACCTCCGGGTGGGTGGGCACTTGCTGCCGTCCAGTGGGCGCAGCAAGCGCGACACCTTCATCCCGGGCGGCCACGCGTGGCGCGAGGAGTGGGTGTTCGTCACGCTCCTCCTCCGGAACTACCTGCGCCCCCTCGTCCCTGGCCTGGTGCTGGAGCTCCCGGCGACCGCGGTCGCTGGCCTCTCGCTGCTCGGCCTCGCGCTCGCGCGCGCCCTCCGGCGTCGCCGGGTCCAGCTCGATCCTGCGGTCGCCGCCGTCGGGGTGCTGGTGGGCGGGGCCTTCGTCCACGCCGCGGTCAACGTCGTCGAGTTCCGCTCCGCCTACCACCACCTCCGCTACTTCGCGCCGGTGCTGTTCCTGGTGCCGCTCTTCTCGCCCACCCTCGTCCTCCTCGCCCTGCGCGCGGTGGGTCGGCTCGCCGCGCGCCTGGTGGCGCTCCCTCTCGCCGGCCCGGCCGCGCGCTGGGGCGGCGCCGGCGCGGCGGCGGTGCTGCTGGGATCAGCCTTCGCGCGCGAGCTGCTGCGGGCCCCCTTCTGGGCCTCCCTCTACCGGCGCAACGCCGAGCAGCTCGCGGCCGTTCACCTCGCCGTGGGCCGCTACCTGAGGGCGTCGGCGCCCCCGGGCACCCGGCGCGTCGCCAGCTTCGACATCGGGGCGCTGCGCTGGGCCTCGCACCTGGAGATCGTCGACCTGGCCGGCACCAGCGACGAGCGCACCCTCGGCTACCAGCGGGCGCACCGTCAGGCCGACCTGATCCGCGACACCCACGCCGAGCTCTACGTCGCCATCGAGAACGGCTTCGACTTCGTGGCCGAGCACCAGCCCACCTACGACCTCGAGCTGCTCCAGACCTGGCAGTTCCCCGAGTACTTCGATCCCTTCCCGCCGCACAGCCGGCGCATGGTCCTCTACCGGGTCAACCACTGCGGCGAGCCGCGCGCCCACCGCGAGCGCACCGGCGCCGCCCTCTCCTTCGAGCTCGACCCCGCGGACGCCCGCGCCCGCGCCGCCACCGGCACGGCCGAGGGCTCGTCCTTCTCGCGCTGGCCGGTGGTCGCCGCCGACCTCGGCCACCCCGTCGCGCTCGCCCGCGGGCGCTTCCTCGCCTCCGACGCCGACCCGCTGCGCGACCGCGCCGTGGGCCGCTTCGAGACCGTGCCGATGAAGGCCGGGGGCGACTTCCTCAGCTTTCGCCTCGCCGGCGGCCACGACGCGCGCCGCCTCCGCGTCGATCTCCTCGTCGGCGGCGCGGTCGTCGCCTCGTGGACCGGCTTCGACGCGGACTCGTTCCTGGAGATCGTCCACCCCATTGCCGAGCTGCGCGGGCAGACCTTCACCCTCGCGCTCGTCGACGAGTCCAGGGGCCCGTGGGGGCACCTGATGCTCGACGAGATCCACCAGTTCACCTGGCGAACGCTGCCGCCGCGGCCCTGTCCAGCGGCGCCGCCCCGTTGACGACGACCCTGGTGCGCCGTCAGCGCGGCGCCGTCGCCATCGCCGCCCTGGCGCGGACGAGGCGCTCGCTCTCCGGCAGCCCGAGCTTCGCGTGCAGCTCGACGAGCCGGCGCCACTGCGTCTCCCACACGCGGACGCCGCCGCCGAGCCACCGGTCCACGGTCGCGCCCCAGACGGCGCGGGCCTCGTCCTCGCGGCCGGCGCAGCGAAGGATGTCGAGGCGCAGCAGCTCGCCGAGCAGATCGCTCTCGCCGCGCTCGAAGACGCGGAGGAAACGGAGCGCCTCCTGGTGGTGCCCCTCGCGGAAGGCGGCCTCGGCACGCGCGCGCGCCTCCTGGGGGGACAGCTCCTCGGGGTCGAGGGGCACGGGCTGGGGAGGCTGCACGGCGTCGAGCCGCTCGGCGCCGTCGTAGATCTGCTCGAGCGCCCGCGGCGGCCCGGCGATGGCGACCAGCGCCGCGTGCTCCTCGGGCGTCAGCACTAGCCAGGCCGGCTCGTCGCTCTCCCACTCGAGCACACGCCCGAGGGCGCGGACCCGCCGCGGATCGCCGGCGCGGGCGAGTCGTTCATTGGCGTGGACCGCCGCGAAGCCTGCCTGGTGACGCCGCAGATCGTCCTCGTCGTCGTAGCGCGGCTCCGCTTCCTCGGTCCACGCGGCGAAGCGCTCCGCCGGGAACCCCGACACCCCGAGCTTCGCCAGCGAGTCCACGAGGACCTCCGTCGCGGACTCGAGGTCGTCGGCGTGCCACCACCCCAGGAGGAACTGCCGCGGCTCGAGCGCAGCGGCGAGCGCCGGTGGCACCCGCTCCCTCCCCGGGGCCAGCGTTCGAAGGGCATCGAGGACCGTCGGGCCGGTGGCGCTCATCGGGAGCGAGGAATAGCCAGCGCGCGCCGCGCTCGCAAGCGTGTGGGGGGGCCGCGCGGGGGAAAGGCGCCGCAGGCGAGCGCAGCCCCTCAGGGCAGCCCGCAGAACCCGTCCGACGCGCAGACCCTGGAGCAGCAGTCCGCGTCCACCCTGCAGGGATCGTTGTCGGCCGTGCAGCCCACCGGCTGGCCGCAGAAGCCGTCGGCG
>Ga0302283_1002209_pt1 | contig 15897 bp, 9 predicted proteins | sample III_Fen_E1_4_FD_198770 | JGI IMG/M metagenome (GOLD analysis project Ga0302283, IMG submission 198770) | Peat permafrost microbial communities from Stordalen Mire near Abisko, Sweden - III_Fen_E1_4 | ecosystem: Environmental > Terrestrial > Soil > Wetlands > Permafrost | place: Sweden: Abisko...
GCGCGGCGTCGGCCGCGTGGGCACCCTGACCGCGCCGATGGCGCGCGCCGCGCTGATCGAGAGGGTGAAGCGGGAGCTCTCGCTCGGGGCGGTGCTGGTCGCGGGCCCCCGGGACGGCGAGGTGGCCCGGGTCGCGGTGTGCGCGGGCGCCGGGCGCGGCTTGCTGGACGAGGTGATCCGGCAGGGGGTGGGCCTGTACCTGACCGGCGAGCTCCCCCACCACGACGCGCTCCGGGCGGCGGCGGCGGGGGTGACCGTGGTGTGCGCGCTGCACTCCAACAGCGAGCGGGCGGCGCTGGGACGCCTGAAGGCGAAGCTCGAGGCGGGGGCACCCGGGCTCTCGGTGCGGATCAGCGAGGCGGACCGCGACCCGTTCACCATCGCCTGAGCGGTCGCCCGAGCCATCCCCCCTGCGGCAGCGACAGGGCATGAGCCGCCCCGGTCGCCGTTGCCGGCGGAAACGCGGCCGTGCTACTTCGCCGCCATGTCTCGCCCGCGCCCGATCCTCCTTGCCGCGCTCGCCCTCGCGACCGGCGGCTGCACCAGCTACGAGCGCCTCGCCACCAACGAGCTCGGCGGCGCCGGCTTCGTCGACATCGAGCTGAAGCCGACCGGCGAGGGCAGCTTCGATTTCACCGGGGTGAGCACGGACGGGCAGCTCTGCAAAGGCACCATCGCCCTCACCCGCGGGATCTTCTCCATGTCGAAGGTGGAGAACCACGCGTGCACGCCGGCGCACACGTGCTCCAACAAGACCCCTGCCGTCTGCTTCGAAGAGGGCGAGCAGCACGACAGGGCCAGGGAGTACGACAAGGCCGGCATGGCCTACGCGAAGGGTTGCGACAACGGCCACGCCCCCTCCTGCACCGAGCTCGCGCTGCTCCAGATCGACGGGAAGGGCCTCGCCAAGAACCCGGCGAAGGGGCTCTTCACCATGGAGAAGGGCTGCAAGCTCGGCAGCGCCGCGGCCTGCAACAACCTCGGGATCATCTCCGCCCACACCGAGCCGCCGCGGCTCGACCTCGCCTTCACCTCGTTCGACAAGGCCTGCGAGCTCGGCAACAACGAGGGCTGCCAGGAGGCCGGCTTCCGCTACGAGGAGGGCGTCGGCGTGGCCGCGGATCCGGTCGCCGGCCTCGCCCGGTTCGACAAGGCGTGCAAGGCCGGCCTGCAGCGGGCCTGCGGCGCCCTCGGCTACTACGTGCTGACGGGCAAGGGAGCTCCCGCCGACGTACCCCGGGGCGCCCAGCTCCTCGGCGACGCCTGCGACAAGGGCAGCGGCGAGGCCTGCAAGAACCTCGGGCTCCTGCTGCGCGACGGCACGATCCTGCCCAGGGATCCCAAGCGCGCCGTGAGCCTGTTCGACAAGGGGTGCTACCTCAAGGACTCCGCCGCCTGCAACGAGCTGGCCCTGGCGTACGAGCGCGGTCAGGGCACCGCCAAGGACCCGCAGCGCGCCGACGCGCACTACCAGAAGGGCTGCGACCTGGGCGAGGTCGTCGCTTGCACCAACCTGGCGATCAACCTCCGGGACGGGCTGGGGGTCGCCAAGGACCGGGATCGCGCCGCGAAGCTCTTCGACAAGGCGTGCTCCGGCGGGCTGGCGACGGCCTGCGAGCAGCGGAAGAAGCTGCCCTGAGCGCGACACCGGGCTGGCGCGTCGGGGTCCGCGGATCCAAGAAGGTTCCCATGGCGAAGCTCCGCATCGACATCTGGTCCGACATCGCGTGCCCCTGGTGCTACGTCGGCAAGCGCCGGCTCGAGGCCGCGCTGGCAACGTTCCCGCACCGGTCCGACGTCGAGGTGGTGTGGCGGGCGTTCGAGCTCGATCCCTCGGCTCCCCACGCGGCCGCCCCCGCCGCGGGCGCCTCGTACGCCGAGCGGCTCGCGCGCAAGTACGGCAAGCGGGTCGCCGACGCCGAGGCGATGATCCAGCACCTGGTGTCGGTCGCCGCGGCCGACGGGCTCGAGTTCCGCTTCGACAGGATCCGGCCCGGCAACACCTTCGACGCGCACCGCCTCGTGCACCTCGCCCACGAGCGCGGCGTGCAGGACGCGGTCAAGGAGCGCCTCCTCCGCGCGTACATGACCGAGGGGGAGGCGATGAGCGACCCGGCGACGCTTCTGCGGCTCGCGGCCGAGGCGGGGCTCGATCCCGACGAGGTGAGCGCCGTCCTCGGCAGCGATCGCTACGCCCGCGAGGTGCGCGCCGACGAGGAGGAGGCAGCGACGCTCGGCATCCGCGGCGTGCCGTTCTTCGTCATCGGGCGCTACGCCGTCTCCGGTGCCCAGCCCGCCGAGGTGCTCCTCCGCGCGCTCGAGCAGGCCTGGGGCGAGGTCTCCGCCGCGGCCAAGCCCGCCTTCGCGGAGGGGGCGGCGTGCGGCCCCGACGGCTGCGCCTGAGAGAGAGCATTCCCCGACCTGCGTGGTAGCGTTCGGCGCCATGGCCACCCGAGATCCTCTCCTCCCCCGCACCCGCGCCGAGCTCACCGAACACCGCGAGACGTCGCGCCACGCCGACGTCCTCGCCTTCCTCGACGATCTCGCCGCGCGCACCCCGCTGGTGCACCGCGCCAGCATGGGGCGCAGCGGCGAGGGTCAGGACATGGCCGTGCTGGTGGTCAGCGACGACGGCTGCTTCACCCCGGAGGAGGCGCGGCGCCAGGGCAAGCTGGTGGTGATGGTCGAGGCCAACATCCACGCCGGCGAGGTGGAGGGCAAGGAGGCGGTGCTCGCGCTCGCCCGCGATCTCACCCTCACCAAGCTGGGCAAGCGCATCCTCTCGCGCCTCTGCCTGGTGCTCATCCCGGACTTCAACCCCGACGGCAACGACCGCATCAGCCCCGACAACCGCCGCCTCGATCTCGCCAACCTCGAGGGGCAGGTCAACCCGACCGGCGGCGTGGGCACGCGCTACACGGGCGAGGGGTGGAACCTCAACCGCGACGCCACCAAGCAGGAGGCCGTCGAGACCCGGAACCTGGCCCAGCTCACCGCGGCCTGGTCCCCGCACGTCTTCATCGACTGCCACACCACCGACGGCAGCATCCACGCCTTCGACCTCACCTACGACACCTCGCACTCCAATCAAGAGCTCTTCTCCCGCCTGCAGGGCCGCACCCGCGAGATGCTCGAAGACACCGCCCGCCGCGTCCGGCGCCGCCACGGCTTCCGCAGCTTCTGGTACGGCAACATGGTCACCGACGGTGACCCCTCCTCCGGCTGGCACACCTATCCGGCCCTGCCCCGCTTCGGCAGCCACTATCGCGGCCTGGTCGGGCGCATCGACGTGCTGCTGGAGACCTACAGCTACCTCGACTTCCCCCGGCGCTGCGCGGTGATGTACGCGTGGCTGCTGGAGCTCTTCCGCTACTGCGGCAAGCACCGGCGCGGCCTCCTCCGCGCGGTCCTCGCGCAGGAGGCTCGCACGGTGGCCTGGGCCGAGCGCCGGGACCCGCGGGTGCGCGTGGGCATCGACTACGGGGTGGCGCGCCGGGGGCCCGACGGCGCCCTCACCTTCGACTACCCGGCCCACGCCCTCGACGGCGACGAGGCCGAGATCGTCTCCTTCGACCGCGAGAGCATCAAGGCGCACCGCTACCCTCCTGCGGAGCGCCCGGGAGCGCTCCGCGACCCTCCTGCGGAGCGCGGTGACGACGGAGGCCCCGACGACGCCCTCCACGTCTACCGCGCGCCCCACCATCGCTGGTTCGTGCCCACCACCAGCGTGACCCTCCCGGCGGGGTACCTCGCGCCCGCCAACCTCGGCGACGCGCTCGGCCGCCACGGCGTCACCTTCCACGCGCTCGACCGCGAGGCGGAGATCGAGGTCGAGAGCTATCTCGTGCTCGCCAGCGAGAAGACCTTCAGCCCCGACGTGGCGGGCCTCGTCCCTCCTCCCGGCGGCGCGGAGATCCCGCTCAGCGCCAAGGCGCCGCCGCGCCGCTTCGAGACGGTGCTCACCGTGCGCTCGGAGCGGCGCAAGGTGCGCTTCCCCGCCGGCACGCTGGTCGTGCCCGCGGCGCAGCGGGCGGGGATCCTCGCGGTGTACCTGCTCGAGCCCTGCTCGGACGACGGCTTCACCCGCTGGGAAATGCTCGACGGGCAGATCGCGGTGGGCGCCCTCCACCCGGTGCACCGGCTGCTGGAGCCTCTCGCGAGCTGAGGTCCGGCAGCGCCTGGCTTCGCTGCCACGTCCGTCGGGTATACGCTCGCGGACGTGCAGCCCTTCGACCCGTACCGCCCTCCTGCTGACCAAGCCCCTCCCCCTCCCCGCGGGCCCTCCGGCCCCGACGGCGAGCCGGTCCCGTGGGAGCCGGGGGAGGTCCTCAACGAGGGCTGGGACATCGTCAAGGTCCACTGGCCCGTGCTGATCTTCGCACCCCTCACCGTCGTGGTGCTGGTCGGCCTGCCCGCCGGGCTCCTCAACCAGATCCACGTCGGCGGCGTCCCCGGAGCCATCGGGATGTGGCTCCTGGGCGCGGTGATCCAGCTCCTCCTGGGCGCCTTCTTCGAGGTGGGCCTGGCCCGGGTGTTCATCGTCGCCGCGCGCCGGGAGGTCCCCGACATCGGCGCCATCTTCCAGGGCGGCGCCTCGTTCCTGCGGATGCTCGCGGTCAACGTGCTGCTGGGCATCCTCAGCCTGACGCTCCTCGCGGTGACCACGGGGCCGGCGGTCGTCCTGGCGGTGGGCGAGATCGGGCTCGACGTCTTCGCCAAGCCGATGCTGGTGTTCGACCGATTCAAGCAGCTCGGCCCCAATCCGCTCATCGCCCTGTGCATCGGGATGATGGTGCTCGTGCCGCTCAGCGTGTTCCTGACGATGCGCCTCAGCTTCGCCCAGTACTACCTCGCGGACACCGATCGCGGCCCCATCGAGGCCCTCGGCGCGAGCTGGACGGCGCTGCGCGGCCAGATGCTCGGCCTCTTCGGCTTCATGGTGCTGGTCTTCCTGCTCAGCCTCGCCGGGACGATGATGTGCTGCGTCGGGCTCCTGCCGGTGATGGCGGTGACCCGGGTCGCCCAGGCGATCATCTACACGCGCATCTCCGGCCGCATGGGGGCGGCGAGGCCCTACTGATCAGGGATCGAGGCGGTCAGCGACCGGAGCCGCGTCGGAGGGCCAGACACAGACGCGGTTCCGCCCCTCGGCCTTGGCGCGGTAGAGGGCCTCGTCGGCGCGGGCGATCCACGCCTCCCAGGGGGGGCCGTCGCTGCGGGCGATGGTGGCGACGCCGACGCTCACCGTCACGGGGGTGGTGGCTTCCACGGCCGCGCGCAGCCGCTCCATCGCCGTGTGCGCGCCGCCGAGGGTCTGCTCGGGCAGCAGCACCAGGAGCTCCTCGCCGCCGTAGCGATAGACCGCGTCGCCGCTGCGGAGCTGGGCCGAGATCACCTGCGCCACGCGGATGAGGACGTCGTCGCCGGCGACGTGCCCGTGGGCGTCGTTGTAGCGCTTGAAGTGATCGACGTCGCAGAGCGCGGCCGCGTAGGCGTGCCCGTAGCGCTCCACGCGGGCGTAGAGGACCTCGAGATCGTCGCGCAGGCGGAGGCGGTTGCCCACGCCCGTGAGCGGATCGGTGCGGGCCGCCTCCACCAGCCGGTGGTGGAGGCTCATCACCCGCGCGGCGGCGATCATCCGCGCCTCGAGCGCCTCCAGATCGATGGGCTTCATCAGGTAGTCGTCGGCGCCGGCGCGCATCCCCTCGAGGAAGGACTGCTTGTCGTCGTGCCCGGTGAGGAAGATGAAGTACGTGTAGGCGGCCGGCCCCCCGCTGCGCACGTTCCGGCAGAGCTCGAGGCCGTCCATGCCCGGCATCGCCCAGTCGCTGATGATCACGTCGGGGGTGCTGCGACAGAAGAGGTCCCAGGCGGCGTTGCCGTCGGTCGCGGACTGGCACTCGTGGCCGAGCCGCTCCATGGCGCGGAGGAGGACGCGGAGGGAGACGGGATCGTCCTCGGCGAGGAGCACTTTCACGGCGGAGCCTGGCCGGGGGCCGCGGCCGCCTCGGCGACCAGCGCCGCGCTCACCCGGGCGAGCTCCTCGGCGATGGCGTCGACGGTGAAGGCGACGTTGAAGGGAACGCCGTCCCGCACCTTCTCCTCCAGGCGCCCACAGAGCGCAGCGAGGGTCTTGGCGCCGAGGTGGCCAGCGCTGCCCTTGAGCGTGTGCGCCGTGCGCGCAGCCGTGGTCAGGTCGCCGCGGGCGACGGCGTCCTGGATGACGAGGAGGCGCGGCGACGCGTCCTCGAGGAAGAGGCTGATCACCTCGGCGACGATGTCGGGCTCGCCGGGGCCCTGGCTGGCGCGCAGCTTGCGCAGCATGCCCAGATCGACGACGGGGGACGACGAGGGCCGCGGGGGTGCGGGCGCCGCGGGGGCCGCCGGCGGAGGCGGGGGATGGTGCCCGGGCGCTCGCCCCACCCAGCGCCGCAGGACACCGTCGAGCGTCTCGGAGGTGACCGGCTTGGCGACGTAGTCGTCCATGCCCGCCTCCAGGCAGCGCTCGCGCGCACCGGGGCCGGCGTTGGCGGTCATCGCGATGATCGGGACGCGCGGCCGGCCCGGCTCGTCCGCGTCGCGCGCGCGGATCGCCTGCGTCGCCGAGTAGCCGTCGAAGCGCGGCATGTGGCAGTCCATGAGCACCGCCGCGAAGAGCGTCCGCGCCGTGGCCTCGACCGCCTCGTTGCCGTCGCCGGCGACCTCCACGAGGTAGCCCCGCTTCTCCATCATCAGCCTGGCCACGCGCTGGTTGACGGCGTTGTCCTCGACGAGGAGGATCCGCGGCCGCTCGTCGGCGCGCCAGCCGGGCGGGGCGGCGGGGGCCTCCGGCGCGGCCGGCTCGGCGCGCATCCCGGTGCCCGCGGAGGGCGTCAACTTCTCGACCGCCGATCCCATGAGGGTCCGCAAGCACGCCAGGAGGTGCGACTGCCGGACCGGCTTGGCGAGGTTGACGATCCCCCGGGTCGCGCCCCGCGCGGCGGAGCGCGCGGCGCTGCCGGTCTGGCGCCCGGTGCGCGGGTCGGTGGGCGGCTCGGGGCGCTCCTCGATGCGCCGGCCGGTCTGTCGCCCCGCGCGAGGGTCGGCAGAGTCGGGGCGCTCCTCCATGCGCCGGCCCGGATACGCGAGGAGCACGACCGGCACCGTCGCGAGCGCCTCGTCGGCATCCAGCGTCCGCAGCAGGTCCGAGGCGCCTGGCAGGCTCGCGTCGAGCAGGAGGATGTCGCAGGGCTGGGCCGCGTCGCCTCCGCGGACCGCCGCCAGGGCCGCATCGACGTCGGCGGCTCCCTGGAACGTCACGCCGAGCGGCTCCATCATCTCCTCGAGGCAGGCGCGGCTCGCGGCGTTGCCGACCGCGCAGACCACCCGGCGGCCAGCCATGTCGACGCGGGGGATGGCGTTGCGGTTCGCGCCGGAGGGGCGCCGCTCGAGCTGGACGGTGAAGTGGAAGGTGCTGCCCCGGCCGGGCTCGCTGGTCACGCCGACCTCGCCGCCCATCGCCTCGACGATGCGCTTCGACAGCGCGAGCCCGAGGCCGCTGCCCGCGCCGGCGTCGCCCGGATGCACCTGGGAGAACGGCCGGAAGAGCCGCGCCTGCCCCTCGGGGCTGATCCCGATACCGGTGTCGCGCACCTCGATACGGAGGGTCACCAGCGCCGGATCGCCGCCGGGCGGTTGCCTCGGTTCGAGGCCGGCGCGGAGGACGACCTCCCCGTGCTCGGTGAACTTGAGCGCGTTGCTGACCAGGTTCATCAGCACCTGGCGCAGCCGGCTCGGATCGCCGCGCAGCGCCGGGACGTCGGCGGCGACGCTGGCGACCAGCTCGAGCCCGCGCTGCCGCGCCCGATCGGCGCAGAGCTCGCCCACCTCGTCGACGAGGCGGCGGAGGTCGAGATCGACGCGCTCGAGCTCGAATTTTCCGGCCTCGTAGCGGCTGAAATCGAGGACGTTGTTGACGAGGCCCACCAGCGCGTCGGAGAAGCCGCGGACGCGCTTGACGTAGTCGCGCTGCTCGGCGGTCAGCTCGGTCTCGAGCAGGAGCCCGCTCAGCCCGATGACGCCCGCGATCAGGGTGCGCAGCTCGTGGCTCAGCTCCGCGAAGGCGGCGCCCTTGAGGCGCTCGGCGGCCAGGGCCGCGCGCAAGGCGGTGACCTCGTCCGAGGTCCCGGCGGGGGCGTCCGCGGCGGGATCGCGCTCTTTCATGGGAGCCAGGCTGCTCTCGCGTGCGCCATTGGGGGTCGATGGTCGTCCGGGTGGCGCAGAAACTCAAGCAACTGGCCGAAGGCGCCTCGCCGGTCGGCGCTACGAGGCGTCGATGAGCACCTTGAGCATGCCCGGGCGCGCCGCCATTTCCAGGGCGCGCGCCGCGTCCCGGAGGGGCACGCGGCCCCCGACGAGGGGCATCACGTCCACGCTCCCGCCCCGGAGCGCCCGGAGCGCGGGCGCGAAGCTGCCGCAGCGGGAGCCGATCACGGTGATCTCCTGGACCACCAGGGGTGCCAGGTCCTGGGGGGCCGTGGCGGCGACGGTGCTCTTGAGGATCAGCTTGCCACGGGGGCGCGTGGCGGCGACGGCGGCCTCGAACCCTCCCGCCGTCCCCGTGGCCTCGACGACCACGTCCGCCTTCTTCTTCGACCAGCTCTCGAGCATGGTGGTGGCGATGCCGCGCTTGGCGAGGAAGGCGAGCTTGGCGGCGTGCTTGCCCACCACCAGCACGCGCGCGCCGGTGAGGTGGAGGACCTGCGCGACCAGGAGGCCGAGCTTGCCGTCCCCGAGCACCGTGCACTCGAGCCCGGCGTGGACATGGACCTGCTCCAGGATCTCGAAGGCCGCGGCGAGCGGCTCGACGAAGACGGCGGCCTCGTCGCGGACGCCGTCCGGCACCTCGTGGAGGTTCTCCACGGGGACCTCGATCCGCTCGGCGAAGGCTCCGTCGGCGTCGAGGATGCCCATGACCGTGCGGCGAGCACAGTGGCGGGCCATCCCCCTCTGGCACTCCGCGCAGGCGCCGCAGCCGAAGTTGATCTCGCCGACGACGCGCTTGCCCATCCACTCGGCCGGCCCCTCGACCACCTGGCCGACGAACTCGTGCCCGAGGGTGCCGCGGAAGCTCAGGTAGCCCTTGCAGAGCTGGAGGTCGGTCGCGCAAACGCCCGCCCAGACGACCCGGACCACCGCGGTGCCCGGGCCCGCGGTGGGCGTCGGGCGGTCGATGACGCGAGCGGCCGACCCGTCCCAGTAGAGTGCGCGCATGACGGCGGACTCCTAGCCTGGCCCTCACCCACCGTAAATGGCTTCCGGAACAGGCATCTCGGCCGCAGATGGAGGCGCATGAGAGCTCGTCACCGGAGCCGCCCGCGGGCGATCGCGACCGCGGCGCTCACCTGGATCGTCCGAAGGGTGGAGGATCTCGTCGTCCTGCTCGCCCGCCTCGGCGCCGCCTACCGACGGCGCCGCCCGCCGAGACATCCCAGCACGCCCGTGGTGCCGGAGCACGCAGACGAGCGGACGGCGCGCCGCCTGGCCGAGGCCCAGAACGGCGGGCTGAGCTCGGCAGAGAGCGACGCCCGCCTCACCCGCGGCGACAACCCGGGCGGCCTCCACCAGAAGCGGGTGCCGCGCGAGGGGCCGGAGCGGCTGCGGCCGGATCAGGATGAACCGCCCGAGCGCAAGGAGAGGGGGCACGGGAGGGAGAGGCACCTCTCCGCGATGCGGCGCGGCTGAGCGTCTGGAGGGTCCCCCGACGCACTGCGCTTGGCAGTGGTCCGAGCGCGAGGTCGGGGCTCCCCGGTACCAGGGCCACCTGGGCCGACGGCCGCGCCTCGTGGCGGGGGTCATCCGGCGGGATCTCGGGCAGGCGGCGCAGGAGCAGGTGGTCGAGCCGAGGGGGCTCGTCCGAGAGCGGCACCTCGTCACCCACCGGGAGGCAGCGCGGGCCTCGCTTGCGGGGGAGGATGGCGAAGGAAGCGTGCCAGGCCGTGCGGTGCGCGCCCAGGGGCCCATCTGCACCGACGCGGCACCCTTCGGGCTCATGGCGCGGCGGCGAGCGTTCGCAGCGTGCGGGGCAGCTCTGCGTGCCGACCGTCGGCGTTGTCGTATTCGATGAGGCGCAGGCCGGCGGTTTCGAGCTTCTTGCGCCGGAAGGGAGGCATGCTGTTCGCGGCCACGAGGGCAAAGTGGACGGGGGGCTGATCGCCGGAGAGGGCCCGGATGGCGGCGAAGGTCTGGTCGAGATCGTCGTCGGCGAGCCCGCAGCCGACGAAGAGGATGGGGCACGTGCGGAACAGGGCCGCCAGGGTGTCGCGCGTGGTCGGCGAGGCGAAGGTGGCGCGGTCGTATTGGTCGCGGGAGAAGACCCAAGTGCTGCGGTCGAAGAGCGTGCCGTGGAACTTGAGGATGTAGCCGCGGCGAGAGGCGAGGTCGCCGGGGGGGCGGGTCAGGGCGGGCCAGGCGCCGGCAAAGGCGCGCTCCAGGAAGTGGTCGAGGTTGGTCGTGAGGACGGCGCGGAGCTTGGGCTCCAGGGTGGCGATGGCCTGGGCGACTTCGGGGATGGGGTGGGGCTTGTCGTTGCAGGCTTTCTCGACGGCGAGGTCGAACTCGGGGGCGCCGAGGGCGTGTTTGATGGCGGAGAGGGCGTCGATGAGGTGGCCGCGTTTGAGGAGGTCGTCGACTTCAGCGATGGCGTCGGGGGAGGCGTTCTCGGTGCGGAGGCGGGTGAGGAGGTTGGCGGCGAGAGCCGGCCACGTGGGGAGGCCGGCGGCGGCGGAGATGCCGGCGCCGCCGTAGACGATGAGGTTGCCGGTGGCGTAGGCGGCGTGGAGGTCGGTGAGGCGGGGGCCGTTGGGCATGGGAAGGGTGCTCGCTCGGCGGACCGACTCCTCCACCCGTTCGAAAATGCGACGCGCAGCCTCGTGGGCGCTGGCGCTGCTAGCGTCGTCGACCAGCGACTTGAGGGTGAGGCGCCCTGCTTCGCGGAAGCTCGTGGTCAGCATCAGCTCCTTCCGCAGGGCGGCGCTCTCGGGCGCGCTGGACCACGGAGCACCCTCCTCGAAGTAGACGTGAAAGTCGTCGGGCGGGAACCCGTAGGCGAACGTCCACCGGCCGGCTCCACCGGGGAGCTGCGCGCCCAGGGAGAACCCCTTGACGCCCCAGTAAATCAGGTAATCTCGACGCACCGCCTCATCGAGCAGATACGTGAACAGCTTCCCCGCCGCCGGCGTACAGGCGGCAAGGAAACTGCCACGGTCTACCGGTCGCCCACTGCCACGGACGACCGGCGCCGGCGCGGAGCCGACACGCCCTTTCGCGTCGCTGGGCACGAAGCGGCGGATCGTGGTGGGGTACGGGGTGACGAGCGGTGCGATCTCCTGGAAGCGGCTGGCTGTGAGCTTCCCCGCGCCGAGAGCCGCGCTCTCGATCAGCGCACCGGAGACCACGACCGCATCGTAGCGCCGGGCCTCCGCATCACCCGCCAGCCCGTCGGCGTCGAACAGTGAAAGGCCCGTGGGGCGCGCGACGCCCTCCGCGTTCTCGTACGGGAGCACCTGGCCATAGTGCACGCCGATGCGCGCCCGCACCGGCGCGTCCTCGGCCTGCGTCGTGCCCGCGGCTTCGAGCAAGCTCGCGAGCTCGGTCGCGAGTCCGAACGCACGGCCCAGCGGGACCTGCGTGAGCGAGAGCACGCCGCCGTCGCCGCCGGGTGAGAACGAGATCCCCGCGCCGTTCGGCAGGGCGTTCTCCTCGCGGAGCCGCTGCACCTCCTGCACGACCGCGCGGAAGCGCGACGCGAGGGTGCGGAGGTCGCCGTCCGAGAAGTCGGGCAGGTCGTAGGCGATCAGGACGGCGTTCACGAAGGGCGGGATGCTGTCCGTGCGGACGTCGGAGGTGGGGCGCGGGTGGTGTCGGGATCGGCGAAGCAGGTGAAGACCTCGGTGCGCTTTCCCTTCACCTGGACGGCGACGCGCGTCCTCGGGTGCAGGAAGTGGGTGCGCAGGAGCATGGACTGGACGTGCGCCGCATAGCCCTCCTCGTAGAGGACACCGGGGTTCTCGTCGGACGTGGCCAGGCGCGCGGCGACGTTGATGCAGCGGCCGATGGCGTTCGCCGTGCCGTCGGCGTCGGCGATCATCTCGACCATTCCATGGGCCACGCCGGCGCGGATGGAGAGGCCGGCGGCGGCGATGGCGCCGAGCCAGGCGGGGAGGAGGTCGTGGAGGTTACGGTTCAGCGCGTCGGGGACGAGGACGATGGCGCCGGTGAGGCTGCTGAGGACACGGAGGTCGGGGAGCGCGAGGGGGGCGAGGGAGGTGCGGAGAACGTGGTGGAGGGTCGAGAGGGCGGCCTGCACTTCGGGGCCGTCCATTGATTTGAGGGCGGCGATGGAGAGGAAGGCGGCAGTCGCCGGTAGGGCGGCGATCGGGGGACGGGGGGCGGGGCGGGCGGGCGGAGGTGCGAGGCGGGCGGATAACGAGGGAGGGGCGGCATTCGGGGAGAGTTTGTGGAGGGCGCGCTGGAAGACGGCGGATTCGCTGCGAGATGAGGTGAGGGTCAGCGCGTTCGTGAGCCAGAGGCGGAAGGGGACGGTGCCGTCGGCGAGGGATTCGAGGGCGTTCAGGGTGTGAAGGTCGGAGAGAAGCTGGGCGTCGGGGCGCGGGCTGGTTTGGAGGCCGTCGAAGGGGGGGATGTGGTCGAAGAGGGAGGTGCGAGAGGCAGTGAGGCCGGTGGCGGTGGCGGCCTCGTGGAGCGCGGTGATGTCTGCAGGGAGGAGGTGGTGGAAGGGCATGGGTGGTGGGCTTGGGGGATTGGCGGTGGAGAGTGAGGGGGCGGCAGGGGAGGGACGGAGGATGGGGGCGTGCGAGGGGAGAGTCGTGGGGGGGCCCGGGGGGTGCCAGTCGAGGAAGTGGAGGGCGCCTGCGCCGTCGCCGGCGAGGATCAAGCGGTCGGAAGCGACGGCGCAGCAAAAGAGGGGTGCTGGGGTCTCCAGCATGGCGACGGTGAGGCCGGAGGTGAGGTCCCAAACGCGAAGCGTCTTGTCATATGACGCGGAGACCGCCCAGCGGCCATCCGCCGTCACCGCCACGCCATGCACGTGGTCCGTATGCCCTTCCAGCGTGCGGACGAGCTGCCCGCTGCCCAGGTCCCATACCTTGAGCGTATTGTCATAGGACGCGGAGACGGCCCAGCGACCATCCGTCGTCACCGACACACTGGTTACCCACGCGCTATGCCCTTCGAGCGTGCGGAGGACCTGTCCGCTGCCCAGGTCCCACACCTTGAGCGTATTGTCCCAGGACGCGGAGACGGCCCAGCGACCATCCGTCGTCACCGCCACGCCATTCACTCTCGAAGCATGTCCCTCAAGCGTGCGGAGGAGCTGCCCGGTGCCGAGATCCCATATTTTGAGCATATGGTCCCCAGACGCGGAAACAGCCCAGCGACCATCCTTTGTCACTGCCACGCCGGCCACCACACCGCTATGCCCTTCGAGCGTGCGGACGAGTTGCCCGCTGCGGAGGTCCCACAGCTTGAGCGTATTGTCCCCAGATGCGGAGACGCACCATTGGCCGTCTGTCGTAACCACCGCGCCCATCACCATACGCATGTGCCCTGCCAGCGTGCGAACAAGCTGCCCACTGCCTAGATCCCATACCTTGAGAGTCCCATCCAAAGACGCGGAGACTCCCCAACGTTCATCTGCCGTCGCCGCCACGCCGGCCACGGCCTCCCCATGACCATCGGACGTGCTGATGAGTCGATCGCTGCCAAGGTCCCATACCTTGAGCGTTCGGTCGCGAGACGCGGAAACCACCCAGCGACCATCCGCTGTCGCCACCAGGCCGGTTACTACTTGCGTATGCCCCGCGAGGGTGTGCGCGAGCTGCTCACTCCAAAGGTCAAACACCCTGAGCGTATGTCCCCAAGTCCCGCAGACGGCCCAACGATTGTCTACCGTCACCGCCAAACAGCGGACGTTGATCCCGTGCACCTTGAAACTGCGAACAACCTGCCCAGTACCGAGTTCCAGTACCACGAGCGTGCCGCCCCCAAGGTCCACGAGCCAACAGACGGCCCAGCGACCATCTGCGGTCACCGCTACGCAACCTACGCTGTGCGGAAGCACTTCGGATGTGCGGGCGAGCTGTCCGTTGTCGAGGTCCCACAGCTTGAGCGTCCGGTCCGCTGACGCGGAGACTGCCCAGCGGCCATCCGCCGTCACCGCCACGCTGATCACGACATCAGTATGCCCCTCGAGCATGTGAACGATCTTCCCACTTCCGAGGTCCCATACCTTGAGCGTCAAGTCATAAGACGCAGAGATGACCCAGCGACCATCCGCCGTCACCATCACGCCGTTCACGGCGTTCTCGTGCCCTTCGAGCGTGCGGACGAGCTGCCCGGTTCTGAGGTCCCACACCTTGAGCGTCTTGTCATCGGACGCGGAGACGGCCCAGTGGCCATCCGCCGTCACCGCCACGCCGTTCACGGCGTTCTCGTGCCCTTCGAGCGTGCGGACGAGCTGCCCGGTCCTGAGGTCCCATACCGTAAGCGTCGAATCAAGATGCGCAGACACGGCCCACCGGCCATCCGCCGTCACCGCCACGCCGTTCACCCCGCTCGTATGCCCGTCGAGCGTGCGGACGAGCGCCTCCGACTCCCGTCCGCTCCGCACACGGTCTCGCACCGCGCGGAGCCCCCGCTTCGCCAGCGCATCCTCCGCCAGCCCACAACCGTCCTCCTCCCGCATCTCGAAGGACCGGTTGCGCACCTGCTGCAACAGCAGCTCCGGCCTCTCTGCCGGTTTCCACCTCCGCAAACAGTGCGCCTCCCGATCCAGCACCCTCACCAACCGCTCGATCCACCCCGCCTCCCCCACCCGCGAAAGCCGCACCCCCACCCGCAGATCCCCGAGCACTGCATCCACTCCGCGCGCCACCACCTCATCATTGAGCCGCCCCAGCTCCCAGAGCGCCTCCCCGAGGTTCCCCGCGCAGTCTGCGGCAAACTCCGCCCTCCGCTCGATCCGCCTCCCCGCAAACTCCCGCACCAGCGGGTGCAGCCGCACCGCCTCCTTCTCCTCCAGCTCCTCCACCAGCGACGTCCCCACGAGCTCTTGCAGCGCCTCGTCCAGCGGCGCCGCGCACCCCTCCTCGCCGACCGCTGCGAGCCCGGTCAGCAACGCCAGCCGTGCCATCGGGATCTTCTCCGCCTCGTCGAGCAGCGCCGCCGCCCGCAGCGTGCGCCGCGCCTCCTCGCCGTGGAGCGCCTCCCACTGCGAGGCGAGCGTCGCCTCCACGGCAGCGATGTGCCGGGTCGCCAGATCCTCGCTCCTCACCTTGTTGTTATCGATCGCTGACAGTGCCCCGTACTTGGCGATCCGCGCCCGGTAGCCGGCGAGGGTGACCTTGGAGTTTCTCGCGAGGAACGCGCCTGCCAGCGCCAGCGCCAGTGGCAAGCACCCCAGCATCCGGCACACCTCCAGGGCGGCCTCGCGCTCGCCCCCCTCCCACGCCCGCCCGGCCCCACCCTCCAGAAGCTCGAGCGCCTCCCCCTCAGGCAGCCCGCCCACCGCGACCGTCGCAAACCCCGCATCCCGCACCCGCGTGGTGAACAGCACCCGGCACCGGAGCTGCGCCGGCACGAACCCGAACGCCTCCGTCCGCAGGCTGCGCGGGTCCTCCACGTTGTCGAAGATCACCAGCGCATCCGCCCGCCCGTCGAGGAACCGCACCAGCGCCAGCACCCGCCGCCGCTGCCGCTCCCCGTCCGCCGCATCGTCCTCGAAGAGCCCTATCTTCTCCGCGAGGGCCGCCATCTCAACCTGGACGTCCCCCGCCGCGTTCACCCAGTAGACGCCCCCCGCATACCCCCCCGCGTAACGGTACGCATACTCCACCGCGA
>Ga0302283_1002227_pt1 | contig 15836 bp, 12 predicted proteins | sample III_Fen_E1_4_FD_198770 | JGI IMG/M metagenome (GOLD analysis project Ga0302283, IMG submission 198770) | Peat permafrost microbial communities from Stordalen Mire near Abisko, Sweden - III_Fen_E1_4 | ecosystem: Environmental > Terrestrial > Soil > Wetlands > Permafrost | place: Sweden: Abisko...
ACCCCGCGGGGAGCTCCTTGGACATCGCCAGCTCGCAGACGGTCCGGATGTCGTCCCGGTCGATCATGTTGTCGGCCGCCTTCACGCTCGCCGAGGCCTCGTTGTAGAATCCCTCCAGGTGGCTGCCGGTCTGCGCCAGGAATACGAAATCGATGCGCTCCCCGGCGTCGCGCTCGGCCTGCTCGACGGCCGCGTGGGTGCAGTCGCTCGCCGCCTTGTAGTCGACGACCGTCCCCTTGATGACCCCGCTTGCCGGGCACTCGCCCCGGCCGATGATCGCCAGCTCCCGGCCGGTGTGCTGGCCGACCAGGACGCTTACCTTGGAGGTGCCGATCTCGACGGCGCCGATGAATGTGTGGCTTGAGCTCACTCTAGTTGATGTGGAATTGGAGGACGGGGGCGGGGGACGGGGCCGAAGGAGGGTTGCCGGAAACCGATGCCGGGCCCGGGGCCGCGCCGGGGACCGGCGCGGGGACCGGCGCCAATGCGACCGACACCTGTCCCCCGAGCGACAGGTTGATGTCGCGGATGACCTCCCCGGGCTTGCCGGCGGCCGCGTCCAGCAGCAGGTCCAGCTTCGCCAGCTGCCGGTAAAAGTCCTCCTGCGCCCCGAAGGTCTCGCGAAGGCCGTCGCGGGTGAGGGCGACGATCTCGCCGTCGGTTTCCAGCCGGGAGACATCGATGGACTTCCACGACCGGTAGATCGGCCCTGCCTCGAGCTGGGCGCGGGAGAGAAGCTCGGCCACCGTGCCCATGCCGGGAATCGGCGCGGGGCGGCCCCCGGGGCCGGGGGCGCTCTCGCCCACCAGCCAGGGCAGCGACCCGGTCATGGCGGGATCGTATCCAGTCCCCTGGTACGATACCCCGTCGCGGGCGACGAGGAGCGCGGGATCGCCGGGACCGGCGCCGGGCGCCGCCAGGCGCGCGACCGGGGAGCGCTCTGACAGGGAAACCGCCAGGGTGGACGGGAATTTTCGCACGATGGCCGCGCTCCTGGCCTGCCCGCTCGCGAGCAGCCGCGCGCGGAGGCCCTCCAGGTCCAGATCCATGAGGGATGCGTCCGGCGGAAGGGCGAGGGTCCGCGCCAGCCACGCCTTGTCGAGGACCCCGTCGGTCGAAAGCGAGAGGTCCCTGACGGGCGCGGCGCCGCCGGCCGCGCCGGGAAGGCCGCCCTGGCTGCGGAGGGCCGCGGTCACCTCCCAGGCCCCCCAACCCGCCAGGCCGATCACCCCGGCGGCCGCCGCGATCCGGAGCGCGCGCAGCTTCACCCGGCGCCGCCCCTCCCGCGACATCGCCCGGGGCTTCACGTTCTGCGGAATGTCCCGCCAGCTTCGCGCCAGGGGGTTGGTGGTCGCCTCCTTCAAAGCACATCCTCCCATTTCCGCCCGCAGAGGAGCACCTCGGGCTCCAGCGTGACCCCGCTCGTCCGGCGCACCCGGTCGCGGACCCGGCGCACGAGCTCGAGGACGTCCGCGCCCGTCGCCTGCCCGCGATTGATGATGAAGTTCGCGTGGACCGGGGAAACCTCGGCATCGCCGACCCTCTCCCCCTTCAGCCCGCACTCCTCGATGAGCCGGCCGGCCGAGCCGCCCGGGGGATTGCGGAAGATGCAGCCGGCGCTCGGCTCCCGGGGCTGGCTCTCGTGGCGCTTTCGACGGTAGGCGTCGATCTGGCGGCTGATCGCCGCCGGTCCCGGACCCGCCTCGCCGGCTGCCTTCGGCCTGAGAACCGCCCCGAGCGCGATCGCGGTGTGCAGCTCCGCGCAGTGCCGGTAGTCCACGTGCATTTCCGCCCGCCGCAGCGTGGCCAGGGAGCCGTCCTCCCGCATGATGTCGACCTCGTCGACGACGTCGAACATCCACCCGCCCATCGCGCCCGCGTTCATCCGCAGCGCGCCCCCGACGCTGCCCGGGATGCCCTCGAGGAATTCGAAACCCGGCAGGCCGGCGGCCGCCGCGGAGCCGCAGAGCTGCTTGAGCCGCAGACCGGCGCCCACCCGCAGGCGCCCGTCGGGGAGCGGCTCGAAGGCGGCCCAGGCCGGCTTGGAGAAGGAGATGACCAGGGCGTCGACACCCTCGTCCGGGATGATCAGGTTGGACCCGCGTCCGAGGACGAATATCCCGATTCGCCGGGAGCGAGCCGCCGCCAGGAGAAGCCCGAGGTCGGCGGGGCCGGCCGGCTCGGCGTAAAGGCGCGCCGCGCCGCCCACCCCGATCGTCGTCCGCGGCCCGAGCGGCTCCTCCCGCCGGAGGGCCGATCCGGGCGAAAGCACCCTGCGCAGCTCCGCGGCGAGCGCGTCCCATGACGCCGCGCGGCCCGCGGCCGCGTCCAGCTCCGCCGTCCACTCGCGCGCAATCCGGTCGATGTCCCCGGCGCCGACAAAGGCGACCAGGTCCCCGGGCCGCGCCTCCCGGGAAAGGGCCCGGGACAGCCCGGCGCCTCCGCCCGGGAGATAATCCACCGGGAGAGCCGCCGCGTTTCGCTTCATTTCCGCATAAATGTCGGCTGTCGTCCCGCCTGCAATCGGATTTTCTCCGGCCGGGTAGACATCGAGCAGGTGGATGCGGTCCGCCAGGGAGAGCGCCGCGGCAAATTCCGCCTTGAACGCGGCTGTCCGGCTGTAGCGGTGCGGCTGAAAGACGGCAATGAGCCGGCCGCTGTCCCCGGGGATGCGCCCGCGGAGGCTCGCGAGGAGCGCCCGTATCTCGCCGGGATGATGGGCGTAGTCCTCGATCACCGTGAGCCCGCCGGCCGCCCGCAGGATGGCCTGGCGCCGCCGGACCCCCGGAAAGCCCGCGAGCGAGTCGGCGGCCGGCGGCACCCCCATGGCCTGCGCGGCCGCCAGGGCGGCCGTCGCGTTGGCCGCATTGAAGTCACCCCGGGCCCGCACGAGGGCCTCCAGCGGCGGCAGCCGGCCGCCGAGGCGCAGGTGCAGGAATTCCCCCTCCTCCCGGGTCACCACGCCCGAAAAGTCGCCGCTCCTCCCGAAGGTGAGCCGCCCGGCCCGCCCGGCGGCCAGGCGCAGCGACTTTGCGCAGCTGTCGCTCGCCAGCACCAGTCCGGTCGTCCGCGCGAAGAGCGCCTCGAATGCCGCCTCGAAGTCCGCCTCCCCCCGGTACCGGTCGGGATGGTCCCAGTCGAGGTTGACGGCGACGGTGATTTCCGGGGAAAACCCGTCGATCGTGCCGTCGCTTTCGTCTATCTCGGCGACCACCCACCCGTTCGAGCCCGCGCGGGCCGGCGGCGTCCCGTCGTTGAACAGCCCGCCGAGGACATAGCCCGCGGGAAATCCCGCGCGCCGCAGGATTGTCACGATCATCGCGGTCGTCGTCGTCTTCCCGTGCGAGCCGCAGACGGCCACCAGCCGGCGGTCCCGCATCAGCTCCGCCAGCAGTTCGCCCCGCCGGACAATGGGGATGCGCCGGGCGGCGGCGGCCGCGAGCACGGGATGCCCCCTTGGTATCGCGGTGGAGTGGGCGACCAGGTCGCAGCCTTCCGGGAGCGGCCCGACCGTCACCCCACCCTCCGCGAGGACGGAGCCCACTTCCGGCGCAAGCGCGTCGTCCTCGCCGCTCACCTCGAAACCCGAGTGGGCCGCGTAGATCGCGAGCGGGGCCATGCCCATGCCGCCGACCCCCAGGCAGTGGATCCGCCGCGCCGGGCGGCCGAAGAGCAGCGGTGGCGGTGCCGGTCTCATGCGGTGGCGCGCGAGGCGATCTCCTCAAGGTCCCTGACCATGATGCCCAGTGAGTCGGCGCGGTCCATCCGGCGGAGGTTGCCGCAGAACTTCCGCAGGAGCGAGTCGTTGAAGATGATGTCGCGGACCTCGACGTGGAGCTGGTCGAGCGACTGCTGCTCGAGGACAACCCCGCCGCCCTGCCTCTCGAAGAAGCCCGCATTGGCGCGCTGGTGGTCGTTGGCCGCGTGCGGATAGGGCACGAGGATCGCCGGGGTCTCGCAGCGGATCAGCTCGGCGAGGGTGCCGGCCCCCGCCCGCGACACCACCAGGTCGGCCGCGGAGAGCAGCTCGGCCATCCGGTCGCAAAACGGCGTGAAGACCGCGCGCACCGGTGCCCCGGACCGGGTCTTCAGGTCGCGGATTTCCGGCTCGCCCTTGCCCAGCCCGGTCACGCAATAGACCTGGACGCCCTCGCTCGAGAAAAGCGGCAGGTGGCTGCGCGCCCAGTCGTTCAGGACCGACGCGCCCTGGCTGCCCCCCAGGACTGCCAGGACCTTGGCATTCGGGTCAAGGGAAAGGGCCGCCCTGGCCTCCGCCCGCGGGAGGCGGGCGATTTCCTGGCGGACCGGGAGCCCGACATTCACCGTGGCGGCCGCACCGACCCGGCGCAGCCGGATCCCAAAGGGAAGGTAGACGCGCCGGGCGAGGCCGCCCAGCGCGCGGGTCGCAAGGCCGGGAACGCGGTTGGACTCATGGAGGGCGACGGGGACCCGCATGATCCGTCCGGCAAGGACGATCGCCACCGAGCTGAAACCGCCGAAGGCGACGATGGCGTCCGGCCGGAACCGGGCCACCAGGCGCAGGCAGAAAGCAAGGGCGCGGGCCTGGGACGCGATGCAGCGGGCCATCCGGAGGGGATGCCACGAAAACGGGCTCCCGGGGATCCGCTCAAACCTGAGGTTCGGGTACTTGGCAATGAGGCGCTCGTCGACCTTCTTCCGGCTGATCAGCAGCGTGGCCTCGTGGCCGCGCCCGATCACCGCCTCGGCGAGCGCGATTCCCGGCGAGAGGTGGCCCCCGGTGCCCCCGCAGGCGATGAGAAATCGGCTCACGAAAGCACCTCCCGCATCGCGCGCGCGCGCTCCGTCAGGACCGCCCGGCCCCACACCCTCTGCGTGTTGAGGATGATTCCAAGGAGGATGCCCATCAGGAGGAGATTCGAGAGCCCGGCGCTGATGAAGGGCAGCGACATCCCCTTCGTGGGAAAGATCCCGGTCACCACGCCGATGTTGATGATCGCCTGCAGGCAGATCAGCAGCAGGCAGCCCGCCGCCAGGAGGAAATGGAACAGGTTGGGCGCCCGCCTCAGGTGGGCCAGTCCGGCGATGAAGATCACGGCAAAGACCGCGACAACGCCCAGCGTGAACCAGAGCCCGAGCTCCTCGCCGACCACGGCGAAGATGAAGTCGGTGTGCGCCTCGGGCAGGAAGTTGAACTGCTGCCGGCCCTGCCCCAGCCCCGCGCCGCCGGTGCCGCCGGCGGCGAAGGCCGCCAGCGACTGGTAGAGCTGGTAGGTGCCGCCCTGCTTGTTTCCCTCGACGTCCAGGAAGGCCGTGAAGCGGCGGAGCCGGTTCGGGTTGTGGATCACCAGGACGGTGAATGCGACGCAGGCCGCGGCGATCGTCGGGAGAACGTAGCGCCACTTCGCCCCGGCCAGGAAGAGAAGGACCAGGCCAATCGAGAGCGCCAGGGCCGTCGTGCCGAAGTCAGGCTCGAGGATGATCAGCCCGGCGAAGGCGCCGACAATGCCCAGCGGGTAGATGAAGCCGCGCTTGAAATCGCCGAGCCGGGTCTGGTTGAGCGCCAGGTAGTGGGCGAGGCAGAAGACCATCGCCAGCTTCGCAAACTCGGAGACCTGGAGCCGGAGCGCACCGTGCCCGAGCCAGCGGCGGCTCCCCTTCACCGAGATGCCGAGCCCGGGCACGAGCACGAGCAGCAGGAGGAAGAGAAAGGCGCCGGCGATCCACCATGCGTAGCGGCGGACATAGTCGATGTTGATCCGGCTGAAGAGCACGCAGAGGACCGACGCGGCCACGACCCCCATGATCTGCTTGTCCAGGTAGTAGTAGGGGCCCTGCTTGAAGGCCCGGCTGGCGCTGAAGAGGATCGTGAGGCCCAGGCAGGTCAGCCCGATCGCGCAGACAACGATGATGGCCGCGGGATTGGGAATCAGCCGGGCCCGGTAAGGCGATGCAGGCTGGGCTTGTTCGGACATGATCCGCTACGGGCGGCTGGCACCGGCCGGCGGGGCCTCGACCGGATCGATCTTGATGGCCTGCACCTCGCCGGGTGCCACGGGCTTCAGCCCGGCGTCCAGGTCGCCATCGGCCGCCGCCGCCCCCGCGGCCGGCGCCGCCTGGCTTGCGGGTTCCTGGCGACCCGCTGCGGTCGCTCCCCTGCCCGGGATGATCAGTTCCTGCCCGGCGTGGACCATCTGGGGGTCGGAAATGCTGTTGGCCTCGGCGAGATCGCCGACCTTGATCCTGAACTTCCGGGCGATGGCGCCCAGGGTCTCACCCGGCCGGATCCGGTACTTTCCCGGCGAGGAGGCCGGGCCCGCGTTCACGGACTTGGGCTTGTAGGCGGGTTGCGGGGCGGAGGCGGTCGCCGCCGCGCCGGCGGGCGCAGCCCCCGGGATGATGAGCTTCTCGCCCATGTGCAGCGGGGTGCTCGTCGTGATCCTGTTCGCGCGGGCCAGGGCCGACACCCTGACATTCTTCCGCTTGGCGATGCTCCAGAGGCTGTCGCCCTTCCCGACTGTGTACGTGGTGACCGGCGTGACCCCGGCGACCGGCTGGGCCTCAAGCGCGCCGGCCGCGAGCGTGCCCGGGCGCGTCGGGCTGAAGAGGACGGGGGCGATCAGGGGCGTGTCCCCGGAAGAGGAGACCGGAGCGGGGGTGATCGCGCCGGCCGCATCGGCCGGCGCCGCAGCCGCGACGGGCACCGTGATTTCCGGGGCCGGGGCGGCGTCGGCCTTCGGGGCCGTGTCGGTGGGGGCCGGGTGCGACGGGTTTGCCTCGGAGCTGCACCCCGGGTTTGCAAGGAGTATGATGAGCGCGACGGCGTGAAGGCCGACGACAATGCCGAATATTTTCAGGATTTTCATGGGAGTGTGTTGAGAAGATTGCCGGAGCCGGCCCTGGACTGCAGGGCCTTCTCGAACTGATCGCCGCGGTCCTCGTAGCCGCGGAACTGGTCGAAGCTCGCGAAGCCGGGGCTGAGGAGTACGTTGCCCCCGCGCGGGGCCGCCTCGGCGGCGCGATCGATCGCCTCGTCGAGCGTGGCGCATCGCGCGTGCGCCACCCCTGCAGCCTCGCAGTGCCCGGCCAGCTCCCCGGCGGTCTCGCCGATCAGGCAGCAGAATGCGACCCGCGGCGCGATCCTGCGGACAAATCCGGCGCAGTCGCAACCCTTCGCCCGGCCGCCGGCGATCAGGACCACCGGCTCCGCGAAGCGGCCAAGGGCGGCCTCGACGGAGTGGAAGTTCGTGGCCTTCGAGTCGTTCCAGTAGGCGACCCCGTCGATCGTGGCGACCCGCGCCAGCCGGTGGCGCCCGAGGCGGAACGAGCGGGCGGCCGCGCGGAGCGCCGCGGCGTCAAGCCCGGCCGAGCGCCACCAGGCGGCGGCGACCAGGAAATTCTCATATTGGGGATAGTCGGCGAAGACGGTGCCCGCCAGGCCCGGATCGGCGGGCTGGCGCTCGCTTTCCACCCAGTCGGCGCCGCGGAGAACGCCCGGCGCGAACCCCGCCGCGAACGACCGCACCGAGCTTCCCGCGAAGACCCGGGCCGCGCGTTCGGCCAGGCGGCACTTCGCGCGAAAATACGCCTCCATGCCCGGATGGCGCTCGAGGTGATCCTCCGCGAAATTCGTCCAGAGCACGGCCTCGGGCCGCAGGTGCGAGAGCGTCTCCGCCTGGAACGAGCTCACCTCGCAGACGGCGACCGTCCCCGGGGCGCCGCCGTCCCGCTCGGCCGTCACCTGCGAAAAGGCGCGGCCGATGTTGCCGGTCGCCACCGCCGTCATCCCGGCGGACGAAAGCGCGTGCACCAGGAACTCGGTCAGCGTCGTCTTCCCGTTCGTCCCGGTGACCGCCAAGACCCGGCCGCGCCAGGCCAGGGATGCGAAATCGAGCTCGCCGAGGCACAGGCAGCCGGACGCGGCGGCGGCGGCGAGCCAGGGGTGGTCCGGCCGGAACCCGGGCGAGAAGACGACCAACGAGTGGCCGGACGCGGCGGCGGCGGTGAACCGGACGCCCGTCTCGTCGTAGGTCACGCAGTCGGCCCCCATCGCCCCGGCGAGCGCCTGCGCGCCCCGGCCGCTCGCGCCGGCGCCGAGAATGGCGACCGGCCGGGACAGGTGGGGGATGAGGATGTCGGGCGCTTTCACGGGGATCAGCGGATCTTTAGCGTGCCGAGCCCGGCAAGGGCAAAAATTAAGGAGAGGATCCAGAAGCGCTGGACCACCTTGGTCTCGGGCCAGCCCCTGTGCTGGAAGTGGTGGTGGACCGGCGCCATGAGGAAAAACCGCCGTCCCGCGCCGTAGCGGCGGCGGGTCGCCTTGAAATAGGCCACCTGGATCACGACCGAGGCGGCCTCCCACACAAAGACCCCGCCGACGATGACCAGGGTCAGGGGCTGCTGGACCATGAAGGCGATCATCCCGATCAGCCCGCCCAGCGCGAGCGAGCCGGTGTCGCCCATGAAAACCTCCGCGGGGTGGGAGTTGTACCAGAGGAAGGCGAGCCCGGCCCCGACGACCGCCCCGCAGATCACGGTCAGTTCGCCCGTGCCCGGCACGAAGCTGATCAGGAGGTAGTCGGCTATCTTCACGTTGCCGGCCGCGTAGGCCATGATGCCGTAGACGAGCGCCACGGTGATCGTGCAGCCCACCGCGAGGCCGTCCAGCCCGTCGGTCAGGTTGATGGCGTTCGAGAAGCCGACGAGCCAGAGATAGACAAGGACAAAGAGGGCCGCCAGGGGCAGGCTGGCGATCACGGGGTGCTTGACGAAGGGCACCCACAGCTCGCGGATCTTCTCGGAACTGGCCGGGTCGAGCCAGAGGATGGCGACGGCGGCGACCGTCGTGAGGGACTGCCAGAGGATCTTCTCGCGGGAGGAGATCCCGTCGCGGCTGCGCCGGACGACCTTCAGGTAGTCGTCGCGGAAGCCGACGGCCGCCAGCGCGGTGAAGACCAGGAGCGCCACGAACACCCAGACGTTGGGCGCGGCCCAGAGCAGCGAGCTTGCGAAGACGCTGAAGAAAATGATCAGCCCGCCCATCGTCGGGACATTCTTCTTGTCGAAGCGGCGCGCGAGGTCCCCGGTCCGGTCGTCATCGTAGAGCTGCCCAAACTTGAGCCGGCGAAGGCGCGCGATCAGCCACGGGCCGATGAGGAACCCGATGAGCGCCGCGGTCCCCGCGGCGAGGATCGTGCGCACGGTGATGTACCTCAGCTCCCGAAGGGGGCCGAAGTACCGGTCAAGCGTTGTGAGGTAGCTGAGCATGGGTTTCGAATAGCCGTTCCAGCCGATGGAGCCGGCTTCCCTTGACGAATACGGACCCGCGGAAGCCGGACAGGCGGTCGGCGACCGGGTCGAGCCCGTCGGACAGCACGATCTGGTCCGCGCTGTTGCCGGCCTCGACCGCGCCCTCGCGCAGGGCGGTCGCATGTCCGCCGATCGCGAACATGAGATCGGCGGGCCCCAGACGCAAGCTGCGCCCGAGCTCGCGATGATAAAGTTGGGCGTCGGCGCCGAGCTCCTCCATGCAGCCGATCACGTAGAGCCGGGGCGTGCCCCGCGGAGCGATCCCGTCGAATGCCTCGAGGGCGTCGGCCATCGAGGCCGGGTTGGCGTTGTAGCAGTCAAGGTAGAGGAGCCGCCCATCCTCCCGGCGGACCTCGCCGCGCAGGGGGGCCGGCTCCCAGGACTTGAGGCGTTCGCGGAGCCGGGCCGGGTCGTTCCCCAGCCGCAAGGCCACGGCGAGGGCCAGGGCTGCGTTCTGGGCCATGCCCCGGGAGACCCGGCGCATCGGGAAGGGCTCCTCCGGAAGGTCGGCAAGCGTCACCCGGGTGCCCGAGGGCTCCTGGACGGCGGTGAAGCCGACGATGGTTGCCGGTGTGGCCAGCGCACGGAAGGCGGCAAATTCCAGGCATTGCGGGGGAAAGAACGCCATCCCGCCCGGCCTTACCGCCGCGGCGAGCACGGCCTTTTCGCGCGCAACATCCTCGATCCCGCCGATTCCCGAGAGGTGCGCGGGTGCGACCAGGGTGACCACGCAGATATCCGGCTCGATCATTGCCGCCAGGACTGCCATCTCCCCCGGTCCGCTGATTCCCGCCTCGACCACGGCGTGCCGGTGGCGCGCGGGATCCAGCCGGGTGAGGGTCAGGGGAACCCCCAGGTGGTTGTTCAGGTTGCCCTCGGTCGCAAGGACGGGCGAGTCCTCCGCGGTGCCGCCGAGGAGCAGGGCAAGGAGGTTCTTCGTCGAGGTCTTGCCCGCGCTTCCCGTCACGCCGACCACCGAGCCCGCGAATTCCCTCCGGCGGTTGCGCGCGATCGCCTGGAACGCCGCCAGGGGATCGTCCACCACAAGCTGCGGCAGGGCCAGGGCCTGGTTTTCCCGCGACACCAGGGCGCCGCTCGCCCCGGCCGCGCGGGCCGCGTCGAGGAATTCGTGGCCGTCCCGCCGGTCCGTCCGCAGCGCCACGAAAAGCTCCCCGGCGTGCAACCCCCGGGTGTCGACCGCGAATCCGGAGATCCCCCTGGTGGGCGTTGCCGTCCAGCGTCCCCGGGTCCAGCGGGCCAGCTTGTCGGAGGGGAATTCCGGGGGTCCCTTCATCATCCCTTCAGGTTCTTTATCCCGATCAGCTCCCGCACGACGCGCCGGTCGTCGAAGGGGATGATCGTGTCGGCGAGCTCCTGGTAGCTTTCGTGCCCCTTGCCGGCGATCAGGAGGCTGTCGCCGGGCCGGGCCTCGTCGAGGGCGAGGCTGATTGCGCGGCGGCGATCCTCCACCCAGGTGATCGCGCCGGGCGCGGTCACCCCCTCCTTCATGTCGGCGAATATCCGCGAGAGGGGCTCGCTGCGGGGATTGTCGGCCGTGGCGATCGCGATGTCGGCGGCGGCCTGGACGGCCCGCACCATGAGCGGGCGCTTGCTCCGGTCCCGGTTTCCCCCGCAGCCGAAGACGACGATCAGCCTGCCGGCCGTGATCGGCCGCAGCATGCCAAGGGCGTTTCGAAGGGCGTCGTCGGTGTGCGCGTAGTCCACGAACACCCCGAAAGGCTGGCCCTCGGCGATCGCCTCCATGCGGCCGGGCACCCCCTTGAAACCCGGTATCCGGTGAAGAACCGACTCCGGGGCGGTCCCCAGGCTCGCGACCGTGGCGATGGCGGCGAGCAGGTTGCTCACGTTGTAGCGGCCGACCAGGGGGGATTCCACGCGGACCGCGCGCGGCGAGCCGGCGGCGACCCAGGCGAGCGTGAAGGTCGATCCCCGCGCGCTGAGGACCACGTCCTGGGCGCGGAACATCGCGGCCGGATTCTCGCCAAAGGTCACCAGGGGGGATCCCGCAAGCCGCGCGGCAAGCGCCTCGCCGTGGGGATCGTCGAGATTGACCACCGAGACCTTCGGGCGGGTGCCCGTCCCGCCCGTGAACAGCCGGGCCTTGACGTCGAAGTACGCCTCGAGGGTCCCGTGGTAGTCGAGGTGGTCCCGCGTGAGGTTCGTGAACACCGCCGCCGCGAAATCAACACCGCTCACCCGCTGCTGGTCGATGCCGTGCGAACTCACCTCCATGACCGCGTGCCGGCAGCCGGCGTCGCGCATCTGCGCCATCATCCCGAAGATGTCCAGCGACTCCGGCGTCGTCCGGTACGAGGGCACCGTGCGGGCCCCGAGGTCGTAGTTGATCGTGCCGATGAGCCCGACGCGCCGCTCGCCGTTGAGGAAGTGCTTGATCAGGTGGGTGACCGTCGTCTTCCCGTTCGTGCCCGTGACCCCGATGACCGCCATGTCGCGGTCCGGAAAATGGTAGTACCGCCGGGAGACGAGCGCGAGGGCGGCCCGGGGATCGGCGACCTGGACGAAAGCCACCCTCGCCGGGGGGTGGGCCGGCATCGCCTGGGTGACGACCGCGGAGGCGCCACGGCTGACCGCCTCGTCGATGTAGCGCGCCCCGTCCGAGCGCAGGCCGGGAAGCGCGAAGAAGACGTTGCCGGGCACGACCCGGCGGCTGTCGATGGTGAGGCCGGACAGCGGGCCGTCCAGTGAGCCCTTGTGGGCGATGATCTCGCCCGGTTCGATGAAGTCTGAGAGTTTCGGGGCCATCTTGAAGAGTCGATTGATTGCGATCGCTTCCCGGCGGGTGGGCCGGGCCGACCGCGGCTGCAGTGCGTGGATGAGGGCGTGGTTGCGCGTGAGATAGCCGATCACCGGATCCCCCCTTCCATGGCGATGGCCCCGGCGCCGCCGTCGGCCCCGGAGGGCTGGATCGCCTTGTAGGGAATCAGCTGCTCGGCGAGATGCTTGAAGGAGGGCACCGCGACCCGGCCCCCGGAGGCGGGCCCGCCGACCAGGCTCATGTCAGGGTCATCCACGATGACCGAAATGGCAACCTGCGGGTTTTCCGCGGGAAGGAAGCCGATGAAGGAGACGACGTTCTCGTGGGCCTTGAGGCGCTCCACCCTCCGCCCGTTGGGCAGCGTGACGGCCTCCCACTTCTGGGCCGTGCCCGTCTTCCCGGCGATCGAATACCCGGGGATGACCCCTCCCGTATGGGCGGTTCCGTCGGGCGAGGAGACGACCGTCTCGAGGATGCCCGTCATTTCGCGGGCCGCGCGCTCGGAAATCACCCGGCGGACCTGCGCCCGCCCCAGCCGGTAGACCGTGTCCCCGGAGGAGTCCCGGATCTCCTTGATGATCTGCGGCCGGAGGAGCACGCCCCCGCTCGCTATCACGCCCATCGCCTGGTGCATCTGGAGCGGGGTGACCCCGATCGACTGGCCGATCGGCATGCGGGTCAGCGTGAGCCCGTCCCACTTCTCCGGCGGCCGGAGGGAGCCGCCGATCTCGCCCTTTTCGGGGAAGCCGGTGAGCTGGCCGAAGCCGAAGCCGCGGACATAGTCGTAGAAGCGGCGGGCGCCCAGGAGAATCCCGATCTGCGCGGCGCCCTTGTTCGACGAGCGGGCGAGGATGTCGGAAACCGAGAGCCGCTCGAAGTGCTCGCCCTCGAACTCACGCGGCAGGTTCCGGCTGACGCCGTTGACGATCGCGCTCTCGAGCGAGCAGTCGAAGGTCGTCTCGGGGTTCACGATCCCCTCGTTGAGCGCGCCGGAGGCGGCGACAATCTTGAAGACCGAGCCGGGCTCGTACATGTCCGCGACCGCGATGTTCCGCAGGCGGCCCTGCTCGGCCCGGGGGACCTTGTTGTACTGGTTCAGGTCGAAGGTCGGCGTGTTGGCCATCGCCAGGAGGAAGCCGGAGCGCGGGTCGCTGATGATGATCGTCGCCTTCAGCGGATGGTACTTCTCGACGATCGAGGCGAGCTCGGCCTCTGCCATGTGCTGGACGACCGCGTCGATCGACAGGACGACGCTGTAGCCGTCCGCGGACGGCACCTCGCGCGTCCGGAACTGGGCGAGCTCGACCTGGCGGCCGTCCTTCTCGGATTCCACCCAGCCGTCCTGCCCGTGGAGGTAGAAGTCCGCGAAGAGTTCCACGCCGGTCACCGGGTCCTCCTTCCGGTTGACGTAGCCGATGATGTGGGCGGCAAGCTCGTTGTGCGGGTACACCCGGCGGTAAACCCGGTTGCCGTAGATGCCGCGGATCCCGAGCTTTGTGATGGCGGCATAGGCCGACTCGGGCACGTTGTCGCTGATCCGCGCCCACTGGACGGGCCTGCGCCCGTTCGTGTCGGGATCTCCGACGACGGTCTCATCGGCCGTTTCGCCGGGATCCGCGGGTTCCTCGGCGGCCTTCCGGCCGATGCCGAAGTCGAGGGCGGGAATTGCGGGCGCGGGGGGCGGGGCGGCCGCGGCGGGGACCGTCCGGTAGCGCGTGTTGAGGATCGTCCGCAGGTCGGACAGGGGCATCCCCACCAGAGCGGCCAGCTCGGGCCACCGGGCCTCGTCGGACTTGCGGAGCAGCTCCGGATCGACCCCCAGGTCGATCAGCGACCGGCTGGTCGCCAGGAGACTGCCGTGGACGTCGAGGATGTCGCCGCGCCGGGCGTGCTGGACGATGACCTGGCGCCGGGCCTTGACCAGCGAGCCGAGCAGTTCCTGGCGGTCGACAACGTGGAGGCAGAAGAGGCGGGAACCGAGGCCGGCAAAGCTGAGGAGGACCAGGCTGGCAAGTACGACTATCCGGTAATTCGATGCAAAGCCTTTGGACATTTGCGGGCCTTATCCCATTTTCCGCTCAGGGCTGGGCCGCCAGCCGTATGCTCACCAGGCTCGCTCCGCCGGTATCGGCAAAGAGGCCGCTGTTGCGCTTCGAGGCCAGCCGCACGACCGGGTCCTCGGTGACCCGCTGCACCTGGTCCTCCCGGGGCGGGAGGAGCCCGATTCCCATCGACAGGTTCTTCTGGAGCAGGACCGACGTGTCCTGCTCCTCGGCGATGGCCGCCGCGGCCTCCTCGGAGCGGCGGGTGAGGTCGGTGATCTGCGCCTCCAGCGCCTTGTTGGCGTTGGCCGTCTGGGAAATCTGCTGGCGCATCCACACCGCGCCGACGCCGGCCGAGGCGGAGAGCCCGATGCCGACCATTGTGTAGACAAGGACCTGGTTTACGATGCCGTGTGCGGCTGACAGTTTCATAGTTTCCTTATTGCGCGCAGCTTTGCCGAGCGGCTCCGGGGGTTGGTCGCGACCTCGAGGAGGGTCGGGCGCGCGGGGTGGCGGGTGAGCGGTTCGGCGGACTTGACCCGAAGGTCCTGGGGCCGGTCGTCCATGATCCCCTCGGGCTGCCCGCAGGCCCGCCGGAAGAAATGCTTCACCGGCCTGTCCTCGAGGGAATGGAAGCTGATGACGCACAGCACCCCGCCCGGCGCCAGGCGCTCGAAGGCCGCGGGAAGCGCCCGCTCAAGGGCGCCGCACTCGTCGTTCACCGCGATCCGGATGGCCTGGAAGGAAAGGGTCGCCGGATGGATCCTCTGCTGGCGGCGGCGCCACGCGGGAATGGACGCGGAGATGACCTCGGCAAGCGTCGCGGTGCGCCCCAGGGCCCCGCTGCCGCGCGCGTCGAGGATCGCCCGGGCGACCCGGCGCCACTCCGGCTCCTCGCCATAGAAGCGCAGCGCGTGGGCGAGGGTCTCCGGGGACACAGTCTCAAGCCACTCGCCGGCCGGGACGCCGGAGCGCGGGTCCATCCGCATGTCCGCCGGCGCGTCCGAGCGGAAGGAGAACCCCCGCTCGGCGTCGTCGAGCTGGAAGGAGGAGACCCCCAGGTCGAAGAGGATCCCGTCGAAGTCCTTCAGCGGAAGCTCGCCAAGCTGGCCGAAGTCGCGGTCCAGCAGCGTGAAATTCTCCGGGAACGCCTCGCGGAGGGCGTGGGCGCGGTCCTGCGCGGCCGGGTCCCGGTCCAGCGCGATGACCGTGACGCCGGGGGCGGCCTCAAGCAGGCCCCGGGTGTGGCCGCCGCCGCCAAAGGTGCAGTCGAGATAACGCCCGCCGGTCCGCGGCGCCAGGAACCCGACGACCTCCTGCAGCATGACCGGCTGGTGGGCGGAAGTCATGATCGCGGGCGGCGCGTCAATGAAAGGTCCGGCCATTGGGGGATGTCCTTCCGCGATTGGGCGCGCCGACCGGCACGGGCCGGAGCACGAGCCCGTCGCGGACGCGAGGGGTCACCACGCCGTGAAGGAGGGAGGACCGGCCGGCGCCGCAGGTTGATTTGCAGGTCCGGCGCATGTCAGATGCCGAGCCGGCGCATGATGTCGCCAAAATTCTCCCCTGCGGTCCGGGCCTCGACCTTTTCCCAGCGGGCCGGCGCGTAGACGTTGAATTTGGTGAGCGAGCCGACCAGGACCGCGTCGCGGTTGATTCCCGCCTGCTTCAGGAGCTCGCCGCTGAGCCCCACCCTTCCCTGTTTGTCG
>Ga0302283_1002237_pt1 | contig 15766 bp, 12 predicted proteins | sample III_Fen_E1_4_FD_198770 | JGI IMG/M metagenome (GOLD analysis project Ga0302283, IMG submission 198770) | Peat permafrost microbial communities from Stordalen Mire near Abisko, Sweden - III_Fen_E1_4 | ecosystem: Environmental > Terrestrial > Soil > Wetlands > Permafrost | place: Sweden: Abisko...
CATCATCGTCCGGAGGTGGACGTCGGTGCCGAACAGCTCGCTGTCCCACTCCGTGAGGACCTTGTCGAAGCCCCGGGCGACGGCATCGGTGTCGTCGACCGGGAGCGGCTTGCCCTGCATCCACTCGGGGGGCTCGATGCCGGCGATGGCGCAGAAGGTGGGCGCCAGGTCGACGAGTCCGACCGGGCGGTGCACGACGGCCGGATCGGCAGCGGCGCCGGCCCGGGACGAGGGCGCCGGCCGCCAGACGAGGGGGAGCCGCATGAGGGCGTCCACGTGGTACGGGCCCTTGAACAGCAGGCCGAAGTCGCCCTGGAGCTCGCCGTGGTCGGTGGTGAAGACCACGTCGACGTCGTCGGCCCAGCCGCGCTCGGCCACCCGGCCCAGCACCCGGCCCAGGGCCTCGTCGATGAGCTCGACCTCGACGGCGTTGCGGGCGTTCACCTCGCGGACCTGGTCGGCGGTCAGCGTGGCCGGGACCCAGTCGGCCGGGGCCTCGTAGTTCGACACCAGCGTCCCGTCGTACCACGCCCGCCAGTGCCGCGGCTTGCCGTCGATGATGGCCTCGCGCTGCTCCCGGTCCTCGGGGTACCCGACGGGGAGGGGCACCTCGCGCCAGTCGACCCGCCCGACCTCCGACTCCGGCGGGTCCCACGGGTGGTGCGGGTCGGGGAAGCTCATCCAGCAGAACCAGTCCTCGTCGGCGTCCACCGAGTCGAGCCAGGCGATCGTCCGGTCGGCCACCCAGTCGGTGTGGTAGATCCCGCGCTCGATCGGATTGACCTTCACCTGGGGGGCGCCGGTGTCGCCGCCGGCGGCCGCGCTCACCTGGAGCGAGTCGTCGATGGCCCGGCAGTACATCCCGAGCGCCTCGGGGTGCTCCCTCAGGAGCCACTGGCAGTAGTGGAGCGGTCCCATGGCCCCGTGGGCCGCCGTCTCCAGGTGTTCGAACCCCCGTCGGTGCCCGCCGTGGGGCGTGGTGCCGTTGGTCGACAGGAGGTTCTCCTCGAAGCGGAGGAACGGATCGAAGTAAGGCTCGAAGTGGGCCTTGCCCACCAGCGCGGTCCGGTACCCGGCCAGGCGCAGGACCTCGGCCACGGAAGGGGCGTCACCGGGAAGGGGCACGCCGTTCATGAACACGCCGTGGGTGCTGGGGTGCTGCCCCGTCACGATGGTCGAGCGCGACGGCATGCACACCACGGACTGCGGGTGGGCCCGGTCGTAGCGGACACCCTCGGCGGCCAGCGAGTCGATGACCGGCGTGCGGGACAGGGTCCCGCCGTTGCAGGCCAGGGTGTCGTAGCGCTGCTGGTCGGTGGTGACGAACAGGATCTTGCGGCCCATCAGCGGGCTCCCTTCGGGAGGTTCGGAGTCGTGTGTCCAGGGGTCTTGCGGTTCGGGGTCGCGCAGTTGGGGGTCGGGCGGTTGGGGGTCGGGCGGTTGGACACCAGGTCGGTCACGGGACCTGGTCCACGCCAAGGAACTCGGGCAGGTGGCGCAGGGCGGCCCGGGCGGAGCCACTGATCACCAGGGCGAGCACCGCGGGCTCGGCGTCGACGCTGTAGACGGTGAGACAGGTCCCGTCGTGGAGGTCATGCACGTCGATGGTGCTCAGGTGCTCGACGAAGAGCGGCGCGGTGATCCGGTACTGGAACCGCCGCAGCCCGTGGTCGATGGTGAGCAGCCGTTCGGGCATGGGCAGCCCCGACCGGGTGAGGATGGTGCGTTCGTCGCCCACTACCGTGCAGGACTCGATGCCCTCCCACCACTCGGCCAGCCGTTCGGGGGCGCCGACCACGTCCCAGACGGTGTCCGGTGGGCAGGCCAGGCGGATGGCCTGGCGCATGCTGCCGCGACGGGCGGTCATCGGGTACCTCCGGAGGAGAGCAGGACGGAGAGCGACTCGACCATGACCTGCTTCGCCTCGCCGGCGGAGCACCCCTGGTCCGCGGTGAGCAGCTGGTAGGACTCGAAGGTGGCCAGCACGTCGGCGGCGGCCATCGACCATTCGGCCCGCTGGGCGCCCATGGCCGACAGCTCCGCGGCGAACAGCGTGCGGAGCTGGCCGCGCAGGAAGCGGCGGGACTCGGCCAGGATCTCGGCCAGCCGCGGCTGGAACGGGGCCCGCAGGCGGGTGGCGTAGGCAGCCTGGCCCACGGCGTCGAACAGCCGGAAGCGCTGGTCCACGAGGGCCCGGACCCGGTCGGCGAACGGGTCGTCCGCGTGGGCGTCGACCTGCACGATCGGCAGCGCCCGGGCCAGCTGCCGGGTGATGGCCTCGCCGACCAGGTCGTCGGTGTCCTCGAAGTACCGGAACAGGGACCGCGGGGAGATCCCCGCCCGCTCGGCGATCTCGTCGGTACCCGGCCGCAGGCTCCCCTCGCGGTAGAGGTCGAGGAGGGCGTCCACGACGGCCTCCCGGTTCATGGCCCGACGCAGCCGGCGGCCGTCGGTCTCGACCTCGGCGACCTCGGTGTCGTCCGGCGCCGGGCGGCCCGCGGTGCCCGTCATCGCCCGGACCCGGCGTCGCCCAGCGTGCAGATGTCGCCGACCCGCGGGTCCACCCGACCGTCCAGCAGGTCGCGGTAGGCGGCCTCGACCTCGGTGGGCCCGGACCGGTGCCGCAGCTCCAGCCAGCGATCGGTGAAGGGCACGAACCGTTCCCAGGCGGCGGCGACGGCGGTCTCGAATCCGTCCCGTCCCCACTCGTTGCGCCGCTTGGCGATCTGGTCGGGGGCGAACAGGAATTGGGGCCGGGGGCCGGGGAGCGAGCCCTCCCCGGCGGCGGTGTCGTCCCAGTGGGTGTCGCCCACGACCATCGAGTGCCGGAGGCGGTCCCCGAGCCGGGTGTGCACCGCGTGGGTCACGTCCCGGCGCCCGGCCACGTCGATGTAACAGGAGTCGGCGTTGGGCAGTCCGTCGAGGTCCCCGTAGGTGAGGACGTCCCGGTAGCAGCCGAGTGACCGCACGAAGTCGACGTTCGGCGCGGAGGTGAGCCCGACCACGTCGACCCCGTCCCGCTCGGCCAGCAGGAAGGCGGCGCCGATGGCGGTCTTGGCCGAGGCGCTCGACACCACCGCGGTGTCCGCCCCGAAGAGCCCGTGGTCCCCCAGGAAGTCGTCCACCACGAAGGACGTGACGAACAGCGGCCAGAGGAGCATCTGCTGGGGTTCGCGGTCGACCCGGTACACCCGGTCGGTGTCGACGTACCCGTAGCGTGCGTAGACCGACGGCACCGCCTCCCGGGTCGGGGCTAGATCGGAGAACCCCTGGTCGTCGGCGCGTCCGGGTGTCACCACCAACTCGTCGCCCATGGGGAAGTAGCCGTAGACGCGCCGACCCTCGGCCACGGCCGGCGTGGCCGATTCGACGACGTCCGCGAACCCCCACACCGGCACACGCCCCCAGGCGATCCCCTCCTCGACCGGAGCGGGGAAGCACGCCCAGTACGACATGAGCTCGCCGTAGACGGCATAGGTGATGTTGTTGGCGCTCAGGCCGAAGGTGTCGACCCGCAGGCGGGCCTCGCCCGATGCGAGGGTCGGGGGCGGACGGTCTACCGCCCGGATCCGGTGGAGATCGGCCTTGTCGACTTCGAGCTGCACGGGACCTCGCTTCACTTGGCCGACGTCCCGGGTGGCGTCCGTACCGCCGGGCCCCGGGTGGGGGGCGGTGCGGGACGGACGGTGGGGGGGCGGTCGGGGGTCGGACGGTGGGGGGTCGAAAGCAGCCGCTGACCACGTCCGTACCGGTGGGAGACGATAACAGTTGACAGTAATTGTGACAAGTGTTTACATGACCGGACGGGGCCCGGGGGTCGGGTGCCCGGAAGGGAGTCGTCGTGGCAGAGGTGCACGGTCCGGACGGGAGCACCCCTCTGGTGCTCGACTCGCTGCAGCGTCGGATGCGCGCCCTCTTCTCGCTCTACGAGGATGCCGTGGCGACCATGGACCTCGACCAGGTCAACCACTTCGAACGCGAGGGCGTCCTGCCCATCGCCTTCAGCCTGTTCCACATCGTCAACATGATCGATGCGTCCTTCCTGCTGATGACCGGGACCACTCCGGTGTGGGACGAGTCCTGGGAGGCACGGGTGCACCCCGCCATCGCCGATCACGGCAAACACCGGACAGTGGCGGAGATGGTCCACCAGCGCATCGGCGACTACGACGAATTCCAGACCTACATGCGCACAGTGTTCGCCCGGGTCGAGGAATGGCTGGCCGACCTCGACCCGGGGGAATTGACGCGGGTGGTGATCGCCCGCCCGTTCCCCGAGCAGATCGCCAACACCTACAGCGCCCGGGTGGCGGGACCCGAGGGGGTGACCCTGCTCGATGCCACCGAGTGCTGGATCTACCAGCACGGGCTGCGGCACATGGGGGAGATCGAGCTCGCCCGGGGCCTGGTCGGCCTCGGGGGCATGACCTCCTGATCCCGCGCTCCGGTCGCCCGACCCGGGGCCGGCCCGTGCTTCACACTTCCCTCACATCCTCCTCATCGAACGCGCACCGGTGGCGCCGATCATGGGTCGGACGCCGGATGAGCCGGCGCTCCGAGGAGGTGGCAGGGCGATGGGTCGCACGAGGCACACGATCATGATGGCGGTGGCCGGGACGATGGCCGTCGGGACGCTCGCACTGGGTGGCGTCGCCGCCGCCGCGCCTGGGGTGGGCGCGACTGGCACCGCGGCCACGACGGGCACGGCGCCCGTCGCACCGCTGCTGACTCCGGGCACGGGCAGGCTGGCCCACTTCGACTGCACACGGGCGCCCCACGTGCTGGCCCGTATCCAGAGGGGTGAGGCCCGGATCGCTTCCGGCCTGCCCAAGCTGACCGCCGCCGAGGCCAAGGCCACTGCGGCCGGGGAGACGCGACGCTCTGCCCGGATCCAGAAGCTGATCACGCGGTTGGAGAGCCCGACGCTGAAGACCCGGCTCGACAAGCTGGCCACGGCGATCGAGGCCAAGTGCGACGTCGCCGCACCCGCTGCGACCAATCCCCCCACCACCGTCCCCGGCGCCTGACCGGGTTCGTCGGCACCCGGTCGGGCGTGGTCCCACCACTCCCCGGCCAGGGGGGGTCGCGCCCCGGATCCTCCCTGGTCAGGACAGCCAGAAGACAGGAGCCGGGTAGTCCGCTAATTTGCGCTGAAGCAGCGGTGTCCGTGTGCCGATGGTTTCGGGCACGGGTCCCGTGGGGGACCGGGGGAGACTTCCGACGGGGAGCGATCCCGACATGACGAGGAGCAGATCCGACATGACGAACGTCCGCAGGAATCTGGCCAAGGTCGCCGTCGCCGCGATGCTCGCCGGTTCGCTGGCCACCGCGGGGTCCGGTGTGGCCGGCGCCGCAGAGAATTCCGGGGTGACGAATTCCGGGGTGCACGCCGTCCGGCACGTCCCGGGCCACGGGCGCCTGCGGATCTGTCAGCGTGAGCGGAGCCGGCTGGCCGTCTCGGCGCGCAAGCAGCGCGAGTACGCGTCGAAGACCGCGGCCTTCGTCAGGCTCGAGACGCGGGCCACGAAGGCTGGCGACACCGTGCTGGCCGACTACTGGGCGAAGGTCGTCAGCCGCCGGGACGCCTACTCGGCACGCCAGTCCGCCCGGCTCCTGGTCCGCATCGAGCGGGACGCCAAGGTCCACGGGCTGGTCGGCGGCAGCTGCCGCTGAGCCGTCCCCGCTCGTAGTGGGGCGGGCTCCCGGCCGGTCCCGTCGGGGGCGCCCGGGTCCGGTCGACCGGACGGGAAGGGCGCACCGTAGGACGCCGACGGTGTGGTGCGGCGGCTACGCCGTGGGCAGACCGTCGACCATCGTGTGGGCCAGACGGGCCAGCGCCACCGCCAGCTCCGGTGACGGGCCCGCCGCCGCTGCCGCCGCCGCTTCGTCGGCATAGTCCCGGGCCACCCGCACCGACTCGGCGATGGCCCCGGACCCGGCCACGATGGCCCGGGCCTTCTCCTGCTCGGGAACCCCCAGCGGCTGGCCCAGTAGGTCGCGGAGCTCGGGACCGTGGACCGGATCGGCCAGCGTCAGGAGCACGGGCAGCGTGTAGATGCCCTCCGCCAGGTCCTGGCCGGCGGGCTTGCCCAGCTCGACCTCGGTGCCGACCACGTCGAGGATGTCGTCGCGCACCTGGAAGATCATCCCGAAGCAGCGCCCGAAGTCGGTGAACGCCTCGACATCGGAGCGTGCCAGGCCCCCGGTGAGCGCGCCGATCCGGCACGACGTGGCCATCAGGGAAGCGGTCTTGCCGGCGATGGCCGTCGAGTAGTCGTCCCGGGAGCGGTCCACCCGGAAGGCGGCCCGCACCTCGGCCACCTGCCCCTGGCAGAGCTCGCCGAGGGTGGCGGCCAGGAGTGCGGCGATCTCGACCCCCAGGCCGGCGGCGATCTCGGCCGACCGGGCCAGCAGGAAGTCGCCGGCCACGATGGCCACGAGGTTGCCGAACCGGGAGTTCACGCTCTCCACGTTGCGCCGCATCGTCGCCTCGTCCATGACGTCGTCGTGGTAGAGGGAGGCCAGGTGGACCAGCTCGACGGCCACGGCCCCGAGGAGGTCCTCCCGGGTGGCGTCCCGGGTGCCGGACGTGGCCGTGGCCAGCGCCAGCACCGGTCGGAGGCGCTTGCCGCCGGCGGCCAGGAGGTGGGTGGTGACCTCGTCCAGGAAGGCGTCGCCGGTGACGACGGACTCCACGAGCAGGGGCTCGAGGCGGGTCAGCTGATCTTCGAGGGCGGGGAGTCCGAGGAGGTCGACGACGTTCACTGGCTACAGACGATAGGGCAGACTGCCGATGGGTGGTACATGCCCCCGGGTCGCGGGCGTGCGGGTGCGGTACAACCTGGCACCTGTAGACTTGGGTTCCAGTTACGGACCGCGGATGGAGGCGGTGGAGTGTTCGAACGATTCACAGACCGAGCTCGACGAGTCCTGGTGTTGGCACAGGAGGAGGCGCGGCTGCTCAACCACAGTTTCATCGGCACCGAGCACATCCTCCTGGGCCTGATCCACGAGGGCGAGGGTGTCGCGGCCAAGGCCCTGGAGTCCCTGGGGGTCTCGCTCGAGGCCGTCCGGGAGAAGGTCGAGGAGACGATCGGACTGGCCGGCACCGCCCCGACGGGCTCACCGCCGTTCACGCCCCGGGCCAAGAAGGTCCTCGAGCTGTCGCTGCGTGAGGCGCTCCAGCTCGGCCACAGCTACATCGGCACCGAGCACATGCTGCTCGGCCTGGTGCGCGAGGGCGAGGGTGTCGCCGCGCAGGTCCTCCAGAGCCTCGGCGCCGACCTGCCGAGGGTGCGCCAGCAGGTCATCCAGCTCCTCTCCGGCTACCAGGGCAAGGAGGCCGTCGGCGGCGGCCAGCCCGGCAACCAGCAGGCGGACGCCCCGACCGGCTCCGCGGTGCTCGACCAGTTCGGTCGCAACCTGACCGCGCTGGCCCGCGATCACAAGCTCGACCCGGTGATCGGACGCGAGAAGGAGATCGAGCGGGTCATGCAGGTCCTGTCCCGCCGCACCAAGAACAACCCCGTCCTGATCGGCGAGCCCGGCGTCGGCAAGACGGCCATCGTCGAGGGACTGGCCCAGCGGATCGTGGCCGACGAGGTCCCCGAGACCCTCACCGGCAAGCAGCTCTACACGCTCGACCTCGGCGCGCTGGTGGCGGGCAGCCGCTACCGCGGCGACTTCGAGGAGCGCCTGAAGAAGGTCCTGAAGGAGATCCGCACCCGGGGCGACATCGTGCTGTTCATCGACGAGCTCCACACCCTGGTGGGCGCGGGTGCCGCCGAGGGGGCCATCGACGCCGCCTCGATCCTCAAGCCGATGCTGGCCCGGGGCGAGCTGCAGACGATCGGTGCCACCACCATCGACGAGTACCGCAAGCACCTGGAGAAGGACGCCGCCCTCGAGCGCCGGTTCCAGCCCATCAAGGTGGAGCAGCCCAACGTGGCGCTGACCATCGAGATCCTGAAGGGCCTGCGGGACCGTTACGAGTCGCACCACGCGGTGACGATCACGGACCAGGCCCTGGTGGCCGCGGCCAATCTGGCCGACCGCTACCTGGCCGACCGCTACCTCCCGGACAAGGCCATCGACCTGATCGACGAGGCCGGCAGCCGTCTGCGCATCCGGCGGATGACGACTCCCCCCGCGTACAAGAAGCTGGAGGAGGAGATCACCCGGCTCCGCGCCGACAAGGAGGCCGCCATCGAGAAGCAGGCCTTCGACCAGGCGAAGAAGCTCGCCGAGCAGGAGAAGGACCGTCTCGACGCCAAGGAGGCCATGGAGGCCGAGTGGCGTGCCGAGGGTGTCGACCTGTTCGACGTCGTCGACGAGGAGGTCATCGCCGAGGTGCTGGCCAACTGGACGGGCATCCCCGTCTACCGCCTCACCGAGGAGGAGACCGCCAAGCTGCTCCGCATGGAGGACGAGCTCCACAAGCGGGTCATCGGCCAGGAGCCGGCCATCGCCGCCCTCGCCCGGTCGATCCGGCGCACGCGGGCCGGACTCAAGGACCCCAAGCGCCCCAGCGGTTCGTTCATCTTCCTCGGGCCGACGGGCGTGGGGAAGACCGAGCTGGCCAAGACGCTGGCCGAGTTCCTGTTCGACGACGAGGACGCCCTCATCCAGCTCGACATGTCCGAGTACATGGAGAAGCACACGGTCAGTCGCCTGGTCGGTTCGCCCCCCGGCTACGTCGGGTACGAGGAGGGCGGTCAGCTGACCGAGGCCGTGCGGCGCAAGCCGTTCTCGGTGGTGCTCTTCGACGAGGTCGAGAAGGCCCACGCCGACGTGTTCAACACGCTGCTCCAGATCCTGGAGGACGGCCGCCTGACCGACGCCCAGGGTCGGTCGGTCGACTTCAAGAACACCGTGCTGATCATGACGTCCAACCTCGGCACGGCCGACCTGCGCAAGTCCTCGGTGGGCTTCGCCCAGAACTCGGGTGCCGTGACCTACGAGCGGATGAAGACGAAGGTCAACGAGGCGCTGAAGGCGCACTTCCGTCCCGAGTTCCTCAACCGGATCGACGAGGTCGTGGTCTTCCACGAGCTCTCCAAGGTCGAGGTCATCGAGATCGTGGACCTGATGATCCGGCGGGTCTGCACCCAGCTCGAGCTGCAGGGCCTGAGCCTCGAGCTGACGCCCGAGGCCAAGACGCTGCTGGCGGACAAGGGCTACGACCCCCAGCTGGGCGCCCGCCCGCTCCGCCGTGCCATCCAGCAGATGATCGAGGACCCGTTGTCCGAGCGCATCCTGTGGAAGGAGTTCCGGGTCGGCCAGACGATCATCGTCGACGTCGAGACCGTCACCCCGGAGATGGCCGAGGCCTTCGACGTCAAGGGCGCACCGCCCCTCGTCGCCGGGGAGAAGCAGCTGACCTTCACCGCCATCGAGGGCCTCGAGCCCCCGCCGGTTGCCCTGGCCGGCGCCGACTCGTCGGCCGACTGACCGCCGGGCGCGGCACCGACCGCGCCACTTGTATCCCCGACGACGCCCCGCCGATCCGATGGGGCGTCGTCGCGTCCGCCGCGTCCCGCGGTTGCCGCCGACGCCGGTTCGGACGTCCGGACCCGACCCGGTGACGGCTCGATCGCCGCGCGTCGGGCCGGCCGCCCACTTGTCGATAGCTGTTGCAACGTCGAATTGCTACTGCTTGCTGTCGGACGTTGACGCAGGGTGGTGGTTCGACGATTTCCTGTGCGCAGCACGTATTGCTTCGTTAGCATCCGTCTCGCACCGGTCGGCGGAGATCGGCGGGTGCAGTGTGTGCAGTTCGGACCGTCACGGCCCGCTGCACCGGAGGGCAGCCGGTCATCGCGGGTCGTCAGCGAGAGTGGAGAACAGACATGACGACTCACCAGGAAGCTGGACGTTTGCGTCGCTCGATCATTCGATCGCTGCTCGCGGTGGTGATCGGAGCCGGTCTGCTCCTCACTGCTGCCGCCGCCGCATCCCAGGCCGCATCGGCCGCGACCTCGTCGGGGACGGTGACCTACACGGCACAGCTGAACATCCCTGCCCCGCCGGTGTCGAACTTCGCCGGCTCGTCCGGTGGTGACGGCTGGGGGCTCGCCTTCACGCCGGCTGCCGTCTACAACGTGTACCACCACTCCGACATTCTCCAGGTCGCCTGTCACCTCCAGACCGACGCATCGCAGTGTTGGTCGACCGCCGCCAAGACGATCACCGATGGGGGTGGCAGCAACTTCGCCACGTCGGGACAGCCCGGCCTCTGGATCGACCAGAAGACGGGCGACCTCTACGTCTACGCCACCCGGACCGCGGACTCGACGGCCGGTGTGGTCTGCATCGACACCACCCAGCCGGCCTCGGTGGCCGACCCCTTCTGCGGGTTCACCCCCCTCTCGGCCGGCGGTGACGCGCCGCTGCAGGACGGCTCCAGCATCAGCGGCACCAGCGACCCCGTGGTCGTCGGGACCAACTGGTACTCGTTCAACTACGTGACCGGCGCGCCCACCGGCACCGAGGACCAGCTGCTGTGCTTCAGCCTCACGACGTTCACGGCGTGTCCGGCGCAGCCCTATGCCGTCCCCTACGGTTCCGGGACCGTGTCGGTCAACACCTTCCCGGCTCCGGCCATCGCCAACATCGCGGGACAGCTCATCGTGCCCATGATCCTCGGCTCCTCGTCCGAACTGGCGTGCTTCTCGCCGGCCACGGATGGCGCCTGCGCCGGCTCGTGGCCGATCTCCACCACGTCGCTCACGTACCCCGAACCGGGCAACTTGGGCACCGGCGGAGGGACGGTGTTCCCGTTGCTCGATGCCAGCGGCTCGACCACCGGGTTCTGTATCCCGATCGTGAACGACCCGTGCTTCGATACCGCCGGTGACCCCGTGACGACGCCGGCCGGCCTGGCCGCCGCCGTCACGCCGAATGCCGGATGGGACGGTGCGGCGGTGGTCATCGGCGCACGTGTGTACGTTCCCGGAGGCACCTTCTCGGGCCAGGGCACGCAGTCGGTCAACTGCTATGACTACAGCGCCGGGGCGACCTGCGCCAACTTCCCGAAGGCGCTGTCCAATCTGAGTCTGCTGTACACCGTCAACGTCGACCCGCAACGGCCGACGTGCCTCTGGGTGAACTCGGACGGTCAGCTGGCCGGGGAGATCCAGAACTTCGACGCCTACACGGGCGGACCTTGCGGTCAGGGCCCGATCCGCGTGCTGGCGGCCAGCATCGTGGCCCCCGGCAACGTGTGCATCCCGGCGAACTACACGTCGCTGCAGGTGACGGTGCCGGCCCGCAACCAGTACACGTCGGGGTCGGTGCAGTTCGAGGACTTCAACGGTGATCCGCTGCCGACGATCCCCAACGAGCCGCTCGACAGCACGGGCTCGGTCGATCTGACCCCGCTCGACCTGAGTGCGGCCAGCCCGCTGCCCCAATTCCTGATCACGCTCAACGGGGCAGGATCGCCCCCCGAGGTCGACGTGAAGCTCACGTGGGTCGGGCAGTACTCGGACAGTTGCGTCTCGAGCGGCCAGACGGTGACAGGCGGCCAGGGCTACCGGCTCGGCGCCCGTGACGGGGGGGTGTTCGACTTCGGTCAGTCCGCCTACTACGGGTCGATGACGGGCAAGCATCTGAACGGGCCCGAGGTCGGGATCGCCTCGACCACCGACGGCGCCGGCTACTGGCTGGCGGCATCGGACGGCGGTGTCTTCGCCTTCGGTGACGCCACCTTCGACGGCTCGCTCGGGGCGAATGCGCACCTCAACGCCCCGATCGTGGGGATCGCCTCCGATCCGGCCGGCAGCGGCTATTGGCTGGTCGGTGCCGACGGCGGCGTGTTCTCCTACGGCAGCGCACTGTTCCACGGGGTCCCGGCCGCCATCACGGCCCCGATCGTGGGGATCGCCGCCACCCCGAGCGGCAACGGCTACTGGCTGGTCGGATCGGACGGCAACGTCTACCCGTTCGGCGACGCCGTGTCCTACGGCTCCGAGCACGGGAAGTCGATCGCCGCCCCGATCGTCGGGATCGCCTCGTCGAACAGCGGCAAGGGCTACACGCTGGTCGGGGCCGACGGCGGGGTGTTCGCCTTCGGCGACGCGCCCTTCTACGGCTCGATGGTCGGGAAGCACCTGGCCGGTGTGGCGGTGGGGATCACGGTGACGCCCAGCGGCCAGGGCTACTGGCTCGATGCGGCCGACGGCGGCGTCTTCGCCTTCGGTGACGCCCAGTTCCTGGGCTGCATGGTCACGTCGCCGCTGAACGCGCCGCTGGACTCCATCGGAGGCTGACCGCCCCGCCCGGTCGGCCGGGTGACCAGTGAGCGACCACCCCTCCGGTCCGCCGGAGGGGTGGTCCGCGTCCGGGGACGCGGGAATTTCGGGTCATTGGACCCTGGAATGTCGGGCGTCGCCGGGTTCTACTGGTGGCGGCGGGGAATCTGTGACCGTCCAGGCCCCCCCAGACCTGGAACGGCGGCCCTGCGCCCGACCGGCCCCACCCCCGGGTCGGTCCGGCATCGCACTCGCCCCCTCGGATCCCGGGGGGGCGAGGCGCATCACCGGGTCCGTCGCCCCGCAGGGTGCCCGGTCGCACCGGATGGCACACCCGGTCCCTACCATCGGGGCATGGCAAAGACGGCCAAGCGCCACCGCTGCATCGACTGCGGCTCGACGACCGCCCGGTGGGCCGGGCGCTGCCCGACCTGCGGTGAGTGGAACACCCTCGTCGAGGAGTCCGCCCTCGGCCCGCTGGTGCGGGCCGTCGATGAGCTCGACCTGTCCGGTATGCCCGTCCCGCTGTCGTCGGTCGACCTGTCGGAGGCGGCCGCCGTGCCCACCGGGGTGGAGGAGTTCGACCGGGTGCTGTCCGGAGGGCTGGTGCCCGGCTCGGTCACGCTCCTGGGCGGTGAGCCGGGGATCGGCAAGTCGACCCTCCTCCTCCAGGTGCTCGCCGCCCGGGCCGCGGGCGGCCACCGGGTGCTGCTGGTATCGGCCGAGGAGTCGGCCCACCAGGTGCGGCTGCGGGCCGAGCGCCTGGGACCGGTTCCCCCCGGGCTGCTCATCCTGTCGGCGACCGACGTGGGACAGGTCATCAACGCCGTGGTCGAGGCCGAACCCGACCTCCTGGTGATCGACTCCATCCAGGCCGTGGCCATCGGTCCGGCCACACCGGGCGAGCGCCGGGCGACCGGGGTCCCCGGCTCCATCGGCCAGGTCCGGGAGTGCGCCGACCAGCTGGTCGGCCTGGCCAAGGCCCGACAGGTGGCCACCGTCCTGGTCGGCCACGTCACCAAGGACGGGTCGCTGGCCGGACCGCGGGCACTCGAGCACATGGTCGACACGGTCCTGAGCTTCGAGGGCGACCGCCACCACGCCCTGCGGCTCCTGTTGGCCGTCAAGCACCGGTTCGGCCCGACCGGCGAGCTCGGCCTGTTCGAAATGGGCGACCAGGGCCTCAACCGGGTGGACGATCCCGGGCGCCTCCTCCTGGGCGACCGGCTGACCGGTGTCCCCGGGGGGGTGGTGCTCCCGGCCCTGCAGGGCCGGCGCACCCTGATGGTGGAGCTCCAGGCGCTCGTCGCCCCGATGGGCCAGGCCCAGCCCAAGCGGTCCGTGGTCGGTCTGGACGGCGGTCGCCTGGTGATGACGCTGGCCGTGCTGGCCCGGCACGCCGGGCTCCCGATGCACGCCGTGGACGTCTTCGCCTCGGTGGCCGGGGGCATCCGGGTGACCGAACCGGCCGCCGACCTGGCCGTGGCCCTCGCCGTGGCCTCGGCGTCCACCGGGGTGGCGCTCCCCGCCGACCTGGCCGCGGTGGGCGAGGTCGGCCTGTCCGGGGAGATCCGCCAGGTCACCAACCTGCCCCGCCGGCTCGAGGAGGCGGCCCGGCTCGGATTCGGCCGCGTCGTGGTGCCGGCGTCCGCCCCCGGGGGTCCGCCGGGCATCGACCTGGTGCGGGTCGACACCGTGGCCGAGGCGGTCGGTCGCTTCGGCTGTCGGGACGCTGCCGCCGGCTGACCGGACCCCGGGTACGCCGGCACGGTGCCGAGTACGATCCGGGTGTGACCACGCGCCAGCATGCGGCCATGAGCGACGCCTTGGCGATGGTGGCGCCGGGCACGCCCCTGCGCGACGGGCTGGACCGGATCCTGCGGGCAAAGCGGGGCGGACTGGTGGTCCTGGGGGACGGCCCCGACGTGCTGTCGATCTGCTCGGGCGGGTTCCTGCTCGACTCGGAGTTCAGCCCCCAGCGGCTGTCCGAGCTGGCCAAGATGGACGGCGCCATCATCGTTGCCGCCGACGCCTCGCGCATCGCCCGGGCCAACGTGCACCTCATGCCCGACGCCACGATCCCCACCACCGAGACCGGCACCCGGCACCGGACGGCGGAGCGGGTCGCCCGCTCCATCGACGTCCCGGTCCTGTCGGTGTCCGCCGCCATGTCGGTCATCGCCGTCTACCGGAACGACGTCAAGCACACGATCCAGCCCACCGGCTGGCTCCACGACCGGACCGACCAGGCGCTGGCCACCATGCAGCGCTTCCGGAGCCGGTTCGACGTGGCGCTCGGCAACCTCTCCATCCTGGAGCTGGAGGACACGGTGTCGGTCGGGGACGTCGTCGGGGTGATCCAGGCCGCCGAGATGGTCCTGCGCATCGCCGAGGAGGTGGACGGCTACCTGGTGGAGCTGGGCGAGGACGGCCGCCTGGTGGGACTGCAGTCGGCCGAGCTGTCGGACGGCGTCGCCCGTGCCCTGCACCTGGTGGTGCGTGACTACTGCGTGCTCGCCGGGGACGGGCCCACCAGTTGGGCCGCCGCCGTCGACGCCGTGGTCGACGAACTGGCCGGTCTCCCGTCCGACGAGCTGCGTGACCCGATCCGGGTGGCCGGGATCCTGAAGCTGCCCGGCTCGTTCCACGACGCCGAGTCGGGGGTCGAGCCCCGTGGCTACCGGCTGCTCCACCGGCTGCCGAGGTTTTCCGACACCATCATCGAGCGCATCGTGGACCGGTTCGTCAATCTCCAGCAGATCATGCGGGCGTCGATCGTCGACCTCGAGGAGGTCGACGGGGTCGGCCAGACGCGCGCCCACCTGGTCAAGGACGGGCTGGCACGGCTGGCCGAGGCCAGCATCTTCGAGCGCTACCAGTAGCGGGGCACCGTCGGTGTCGTGCGGCAGGCCTGGCGGCAGTCCCGTGCGGCAGTGCGTGGGCCGTCGGGGACGCCGCCTGGTTGCTGGTAGAATGGGACGCTTCCCCACGCAGACCGGATGTCGCTGACCAGCCCCGGTTCCGCCCCGCAACGCCAGGAGGATCGGTGTTCGACATCGGTGACAAGGTCGTCTATCCGCACCACGGCGCGGCAGTAGTCGAACGACGAGAGACCAAAGAGGCCTTCGGTAAGAAGCAGGAGTACCTCGTACTCCGGCTCGCCTACGGCGACCTCACCCTGATGGTGCCGGCCGACAACACGGACGGTGTCGGCCTGCGCGAGGTCATCAACGACGAAGAGGTCGAGGAGGTGTTCGCCGTGCTCCGCAAGAAGGAGGCGCGGATGCCGACCAACTGGTCCCGTCGCTACAAGAACCACTCCGAGAAGCTGCGCTCCGGTGACATCTACCAGGTCGCCGAGGTGGTCCGGAACCTCTCGATCCGCGACAAGGACAAGGGCCTGTCGGCCGGGGAGAAGCGGATGCTCCAGCGGGCCCGGCAGATCCTGGTGTCCGAGTTGACCTTCGCTCTCGGGGTCGACGAGGAGACCGCCGAGGTCCGCCTCAACGAGGCGC
>Ga0302283_1002273_pt1 | contig 15626 bp, 21 predicted proteins | sample III_Fen_E1_4_FD_198770 | JGI IMG/M metagenome (GOLD analysis project Ga0302283, IMG submission 198770) | Peat permafrost microbial communities from Stordalen Mire near Abisko, Sweden - III_Fen_E1_4 | ecosystem: Environmental > Terrestrial > Soil > Wetlands > Permafrost | place: Sweden: Abisko...
GCGGGCCTGTGGGGTCGGCGCTTCCTGTGCGGGGCCCCCTCCCCCCAACCCCCTCCCACGAGGGGAGGGGGAGTCTTGGTTGTCCCTCCCTCCGTTATCCCTGCCTCCGTTGTCCTTCCGTGCGTCCGCATCGCCCTACCCCCGCCGCTGCAGGATCACGTCGATGCGCCGGTTCTGCGCGCGGCCGTCTTCCGTCTCATTCCCCGCGATCGGCTGGCTGTCCGCCCGTCCCTCCACCGTCAGGCGGGTCGGGTCATGCAGCCGCTGCAGCATCACCGCGCTCGCCGCCTGCGCGCGCGCGACCGAGAGCTGGAAATTCGACGGAAACTGCACGGTGTGGATCGGCAGGTTGTCGGTGTGCCCGGTCACCAGCACCGCACCCGGCTCCTCGTTCAGCGCCTCGCCGATGCGTTCCAGCAGCGACAAAAAATCCGGCCGCACCGCGGCACTGCCCAAGGCGAACATGCCGCGGTTGAAGATGCGGACCTCGATCATCTGCGGCGTTTCCGACACGGTGACCAGATGCGCGTCGATCTCCGGCTGCAGGAAGCGGTGCAGGCTCTGCACCACCCGCGAGGGTTCGGGAGCCGGCGCGGGCGGTGGCGGGCGGGGCGCCGGGATGGGCGGCGGCGGCGGACGCTCCAGCCGCGGCATCTGCGCCGGCGGCATCGTCGCGGCCTGCGCCAGCACCTGGTCCGAGGCCGCGTTCAGCCGGGTGGACAGCACCACCCAGCACACCGCGACGGTGGCAACCGCGACCGCGGCCATCACCCAGACCGGCACCACGGCACGCGCCGGGCGGTACGGCGCCGCGACCCCTTTCCAGTGCGGCGACAGCCCCTGTTCATAGGGGGGCCGCAGCCGAACGATGGTCTGATACAGGTCCTCGCGCACCTGTTCGAGCTGCGCCGGCGTGTAGGGCCGCACCCGGTACTGGCCCTGGTAGCCCAGCGACAGGCACAGATACATCAGCTCCAGCAGCGCCAGGTTGCGCGCCGGCTCGCGCTTCAGCGCCGTGAGCTGCTGGTAAAACACCTCGCCGCTGATCACCTCCTGATGGAAGGTCGAGACCAGCGAGGCCTGCACCCAGGGGCTCGCCCGTCCCCATGGCGTGTGCAGCACCACGTCGTCGATGCTGGCGCACAGCGCGTAGCGCGCCGGATGCAGGACCTCGCGCGGGATGTTGGCGGCACGGCCGGCGGTTTCGAAATCGCGCACCGCCTGCATGGTGCGCACGCGCAGTTCGCCGGGATCCGGCGGGCTGAAGGTGTTGCGCAGGCGCCCCAGCAACTCCAGTAGCGGCATCGCGGCTTCGATCAGCGGCGATTGGCCGATCGTCAGCGGCCCGATCGGTTCGTCGGGCGCCGCCGGTGTGGCGGGTGGGGGAGGCGGCGCGGCCTGCGGGGGCGGCGCGGCCGGGGGTGGTGATGGGGTGGCGGCTGGGCGGCCGCCTGGCACCGGACGGAACACGACGGTGCGTTCGTTGTCCTCTGGTTCCAGGAACGGGTTGTCGCTCATGCGCTTCTCTCACCTGTCACCAGAGCGGCGGATGGGGCGCCAAGGGCTCCCTGCGCCGCGCGCGGAGACCGGCGATGCACACGGTTCGGGGCCTTCACCGGATCGGTCATGGCCGACACGTTGCCAGATGCGACCGGGTAATTCCAGTGTGGTACTGGGTGGCGGGGCTGCGACCCTGATATGGTTAAAACTGCAAGCCTTCCGTCTGTTTGGCTTGTCCGGCCGGTCGGCGCGGAAGCACTGTGGCACGCGTTTCTTGACGAACGGTGGCAAATTTGTCACCATGCAGCGGGTGATCAGAACACCCGCCCTGTTCGCTGGATGAAAGCGGCCCTGAGAGACTTCGAGGATTTTCCCCAAGGCGCGCGGGACGATCTGCTCGATGCTCTGACGGCGGTTGCCGAGGGCGGCCATCCGACGATTGCCAAGCCGCTGACAGGTCTCGGCTCTGGCGTGATGGAACTGGCCTTGCGGCACCGGGGCGATGCGTTCCGCGTGGTCTACGCGCTTCAGATCGGTGCGGATGTCTGGGTGATCCATGCCTTTCAGAAGAAGTCGAAATCCGGCATCGCGACACCCAGGCAGGACACCGATCTGGTGCGGGAGCGTCTGAAGCGGCTGCGGGAGATAGTACAATGAGCGACGACTCTGAGGTGACGCAGGGCAGCGGCAACGTGTTCCGGGATCTTGGCTATCCCGACGCGGACGTGCGCCAGGCCAAGGCGCTCATGGGCACGCAGATCATGAAAATCCTCGATGCGGAAGGTCTGTCAACGCGCGACGCGGAAGCTCGCACGGGTGTTTCTCACAGCGAGTTTTCCCGTATCCGGCAGGCCAAATTCAGCCGCTTTACCATCGACCGGTTAATGGCGATTCTCACCCGGTTCGGCCAGGAGGTCGAAATCTCCGTCACGGTGCATCCGCGCGGCCAGCCTCGCGTGGTGCCGGAGATGCGGTTGTAAGGTGCCCCTGGCGGTGCCAACGCGCCCTTTCAGGCACCCTGCGGTCTTTACCGCTGCCTCCGGCCTGCCCATCTGGGTACGCTCTCTCGTCCGACCCTGAAACAGGGGCGAATTTCCTTGGACCACATTGACTACGATCAGTGAATCAGCACGATGACATCGTAAGATCAATCGCGGTGTAGAAGAGCTATGGCGATGGACAAATTTGCATGGGTCATCGTCAGCCTGCTATCGGGCACGTTTTCTATTGCGAACATTGTCGCCTATAGCGTGGTGCTACTCGGGACACCACTTCCGGTTCCGAATTCCCATTTCATATTTGAAAGTGGTTACCTCGCTTTTTCCGGATTCATGGTGCACGCAATGCCGGAATGCCAGCGATTGGGAAGCGGCTCCTCATGAAAGGTGGCCGTCGCCGCCATCAGCCCGGCGCAGAGGCTTCCGGTTTGGAAAGGCCGATTTGTGAATTCGCGGAAGCCACCGTTCGGCGGATGATTGCCGCGCCGTAGATGTCCAGCAACCCCGGCCAGCCCCGCTCGACGTCGTTTCGGAATTGCTCGCCGACCTCCTGACCGACCCGATCGAAATCGCGATGCTCAAGCTCGACGCGGGTCGTGGCTCCGTCAGCAATGAAGTTCACTTCCAGTTTGGATGGGTTGGCGACGTCACGCTTCCAGCCGGCGGTGATGTCCCATCGGAACACGACGCGGCGGCCCGGTTCCCAGACCAGAACACGTGCGATGTCGAGTTCGGAGCCATCCTCGCGTTCGGCGTACCACCGTCCGCCTTCAAACGGTTCGATGCGGGACGTCCTGAAGGGCGCGCCGCCCATGCCGTGCGATTTCGGCCACCACGTATCGATGCCGCCCGTGAAGATTTCGAAGGCAAACATCGGCGTGGCATTGACGATGACGCTCTTGCGCACGGGCGCGATGGTCACGGTGCGGCTCACCCTTGCTTGTCCTTTTCGGTCAGGATTCGACGCTCGACCTCAGCCTGGAAGGAGGCGAGGGCCTGGTCCCAGAATTGATCGAACCAGGCCCTGACCGCGCTGAGTCCCCGAGGGTCGATGGAGTAAACTCGCTTTGTCCCAAATGGTCGATCGATCACGAGACCCGCCTCCCGCAAGAGTGCGAGATGCTGTGACACGGCCGGTCGGCTGACTGGCATGTCCCGCGCGATCTCGCCAACCGACAACGGGCCGGCTCGCAGGCGTTCGAAGACCTGGCGGCGCGTGGGATCGCCGAGGCAGTCAAGGGCTTTAGCATGCGACATGGCCTGACCGTAAGTCAACCCTTACCCTATGTCAAAACACCTCGTTGAGCTGGACGCATTTTCCCGCGCAATGCTGCGATTTTTTGCCCTTGACTCATTGGTAAGTATTTGCTTACGGTCGGGTCGGGCTTACGAACAGACGCTCCCCGCCGGCTACGGCGAAGCGTCGGATTGCGGCGCGGCGGGCGTGCATCATGAACGACGCGCAAATAGCTGGTGAGGGGCCGGACGCGAAGGGGATCACTGATGAAGGATCGGCCTGCGACAAGACGCTCGTGCGCTCAGGTTATGCGCCGGTGAATGGCCCTCGGATGCCGTGACCATCAAACCAACTTTACCGTCCAATGGGGAGAAGCCGACATGGTCCAGCTTATCGGCCAAGCATCCACGCGACGGGAGTGGCTCCGAGGCTGGGGCATCGGGGTCAGCATCGCGGTTCTGCCCGCGGCAACAATCTCTGGACGCGCGGCATTCGCAAAGGAAGACGCCATGCACGACATCATGCACCTGATCAAACTTCATGCGCCATCAGAACGGGTCTATCAGGCGATCACGACGGCCGACGACATTCGTCAATGGTGGACGCGCGACGCGGCAATCGAGCCGAAGGTCGGTGGCACAGGAGAATTTGGGTTCTACGGGAGGCGTTTCGTTGCAAAAGTGACTGTCGAAGAACTCAATCCGGCCAGTCGCGTGCGCTGGAAGGTCGCCAATGCGGCGTGGCAGGGGAACGACATCGAGTTCAACGTGAAGGCCGCCGGAGACGTCACGACCCTTGTCTTTGCCCATCGCGGTTTCCCACGCGCCGACGACGCGTATGCGAGCGCGACGACGCGCTGGGGCTTTTATCTTCTCAGCCTCAAACGCTATCTGGAGACCGGGACGGGAACGCCAAACCCGGACGATCGCGAAGGGTTGGGTTAAGACGTGCGGCATCGTCGTGCATCGCGGAGCGGCGGCTTGCGAACCCTGCGATCTCAGATCGACCCTGTCCGGCCGCAGTATTGAACGGCACCACGCCGAAATTTGCGAGCTGTCGGGTTTTCGGGAGGCAATGGTCGCCGATAGGGGTAGACCCAATGGGCCTGGCCGGTTTGGAGTCTGCCGCGGGTCGAAAGGCCATGTGTTGACGTTGCATTCAGACACCAAAATCCACTGACGGATTCTGTCCAGCTTGGCTTGCCGCTTTACGTCGCCCGATGGCGGCGTGCGGCGAGATCGGGAGATAGACGACGAAGTCCTCGGGTCGACCCTGTTGGCGGAACGTGGCCACCACGCAAGCGGGATGGTCTTTGTCCGCCCCACGGACGCCGCCGTCGGTTGCCATCACGCGTTTGTCGCGTCGCTTCAACCGAGCCCATTCGCCGGCCGCCACAGAGACCACAGACGGCTTGTTGTGGTGCAGCATGGTCACCGGTTCGGGTGTGCCTCGCGAGCCGTCAGCCATCTCGCGATACGTCGCGAAGTTCTTGGAGACTTCGGCCGAACGGACCTCTGCCATGGTCATCTCCCGGTTTCTGTAACATATCAAGTGCGATCGCCACCGGGCTGGCGCGTGCCGAGCGGGAAGCGCCAGCGGCGAAGCATGACCGGTTGGCGGCCCGGGGACCATGGCGCGGCTTTGCCGGCACCGCGTCTGAGGCTATCGATCGACTGATCACTGCCGATCAGCGGAACGACGCAGCGACGCGTGAACATTTTGTCTCGGATATCATGCCTCGCTTTGCCTGACGCATGACCCGCGGGACACCGGGAAGAGGAAAAGAATGGTCGCCAGCGACAGCTTTGCGGCGCTGCTGCGCGAGCAGCTCAGGCCACTGGGCCGCGTCACCCTGCGGCGCATGTTCGGCAAGACGGGCGTGTTCTGCAACGGACTGATGTTCGGAATGGTGACCGAGGACACGCTCTACGTCCGGGTCGACGACCACAACAGAGCGGTCTTCCAGGAAGCCGCGGCCGATCCGCCGCTCAATTACGAGAAGCAGGGCCGCACCATCGACCTGTCCTTCTGGCGCGTGCCGGAGCGGCTGATCGACGAACCAGATGAGCTTGTCGCGTGGGCGCGCGCGGCCCTGGCGGCGGCGCGCCGGGTTGCGGCGGAGAGAAAACGGTCAGCGCCAAAACGGGGATAGACTGCCCGGTCCCGGCACGATCGGCTATCGTCGCCTGATACGATGCCGCCACCAGGGAAGAACGAGACCATGAAAATCGTCCGCGTGTCTGCCATTCCGATGTCCGCTCCGGTTCCGCCGGAGAAGCGTCACCGCACCGACCTCGGCACCAAGATCAAGAGCGACGCGACCCTCATTCGCGTCGAGACCGACAGCGGGATCACCGGCATCGGTGCGGCGCTGGGCACGCCGCCGATCGTCGCCGCCATCGTCGAGCACGAGCTGGCACCGGAATGTATCGGCGAAGACCCGATGTTCTCCGAACGCATCTTCGAGAAGATGTATAACGGCTCGCGCAGCAAGCCGGCGCTGGAACGCGGCGTCACGCAGGCCGATGAAAGCCGGCGCCGCGGCGTCATCATGGAGGCGATTTCCGGTGTCGATATCGCAGTGTGGGACGCGAAAGCGCAGGCCCTCGGCATTCCGCTGTATCAGGCGCTGGGCGCGGTCCGCCGTTCGGTGCGCGGCTATGCCAGCGGCGGCTGGGCGCCAGGCGACGAAGCCGAGGCGGAACTCGCCGGCTACGCGGCCAAGGGCTTCACGGCTGCGAAGATGCGGGTGGTCGGGCGCGACGGGTTCTCGGTCGCCAACTGCGTGCGGCGGGTGAAGGCGGCGCGTCGGGGGATCGGGCCGGGGGTCGAACTGATGATCGACGCGCATGGCTCGCTGGAGGTCTCGACCGCGATCAAGCTGGCGCGGGAGCTTGAGCCCTACGACATCGCCTGGTTCGAGGAGCCGGTGTCGCCGGACGACCATGCCGGCCAGGCGGAGGTGCGGCGTTCGACGGTGATCCCCATCGCCTCGGGCGAGCGGGAGTTCACGCGGTTCGATTTCGTCGATCTGCTGGAGCGGCGGGCGCTGGACATCGCGCAGCCGGACGTGGCGCGCGCGGGCGGGATGACGGAGATCCGGCGCATTGCGGCGCTGACCAGCGCGCATGGGGTGCGTCTGGCGCCGCATGCGTGGGGCAGCGGGGTGCTGTTCGCGGCGAGCATCCACGTGGCGATGGCCGCGGCGAACTGCCACATCCTGGAGGTGACGCAGGGCTACATGCCGATGATGTGGGAGTTGTTTCAGGAGCCGTTCGATATCCGGCCGGACGGGATGGTGCATGCGCCGGAGCGGGCGGGGCTCGGGTTCACGTTGCGGGCGGATGCGCTGGAGAAGTTCCGGTATGTCGATGGGCCGGAGTATCAGTTTTAGGGGGTAAAGGTTGGTGCCCGATAGGGCCGTTGGACTCCGCCCTCGATCGAGAACGGGGGGCTCCCGGTCCATGACGCGGGCGAGCATCACAACCCGCGGGTCGTGCTGGCGTTGGCCTGATCAGGACGCGCCGGGCATCCCGGCAGGGTCGCGGGCGACATGACGCACCGCATGGATGATAACCTCGGCGTCGGTCGTCTCGTAGAAAATGAGGTAGGGATACGGCGCGGTGGTCATGCGCCGGATCGCCGGATCGTTCGTGCGGGTACCGATGAAGGGATGCTGCACCCGCCGGGCACCTTGCGGCGAGCGGACCACGATATAGTCGAGGATGGCTTCGAGGTCGGCCAGCGCCGGCAGCGTATAGCGGGGCCGTCTCACAGGCCGTGTTTGGCCCACACCGCCCGCACTTGCTCATCGGTTGCGAATTCGCCGCGCGCCGCGGCGGCCTTCGAGACGGCAATGGCGGCCTGCTCGTCCGGCGAGAGCACGATCGGGAGCGTCTCGTCATCCGAACCGGCCAGCCGCAGGACCACGTGGGCGATCTCGTCCTGCGCCGCGGGCGGCAGAGTGCGGGCGGCTTCCAGGGCTCGGTCGAGCAGGGCTGTCATCGTGCAATCCTGTGTTTCATGGCGGGACAACAGGTGCGCCAGGCCGGACATTCCAGCGCGATGCCATCGCTCTTTTGGGGCGGCACGTCCGCGGCATCGATTGCGTGTGCATCGGTGCTGCCACCGCCCTTCGTGCGGCGCAGCGCGCGGTTACGCACACACCCGGGCCGGGCAACGTTCGGTGCCCGTGTTGCGCAACCCGCATGTCCACCGCCGCGGTTCAGTCCTTGACGACCGGCAGCCGCCGGACGCGAACCGAACGCTCCGTGACCGTGACCATCGCGCCATCCACCAGCGCATCTTCGATCCCGGCCCAAATGCCTTGCAACAGCGCCGCGAGCGCCGTCGCATCAAGACCTTCCTTCCGGATGCGTATCACCGAAGGGCCGTGTTCTCCGCCGGTCACGAGCAAAGTGTGAAAATCCGCGTCGAGGGTGACGCAGACCCGAGCTTCGGCCAGGGCGCGGTGCAGAATTTCACCATCGCTGGAACGGCTCATGCCGATGTCGGACACGTGGATCACGTCCCAACCGGCTGCTGCCAGCAAAGCGGCCGACGAACGCGGCAACCCCTGATCGAGCAGCAGGCGTTTCACACGGAGCAGAGCGGTTGCACGCTTTCATCCAGATTACGCGCTGCGTACGCAAGCGCCTGGCGGATATCCTCCGGTTCCAGCTCCGGGTATTCGCGGCAAAGGTCGTCCCAGTTCGGCCATACGGCCAGCGCCTCAATCACGCGGCGCACCGTCAGGCGCATGCCGCGAATGGTCGGCTGACCGTTGAGGATCGTCGGAACGCTGGTAATTCTGTCGAACACCGCCACTGCTTTTGTCCGAGACTGTCACAAGGGGACCATCATACCTCGGGCGGGGGGGCCGGGCAACGTCGCGACACATCGCGCATGGTTTGAGGTGTGCCATGCCCTCGGCCTCGGCGGCGGCCCGAAAGCCTTGAACGTCGGAAATGGGCCTGGCGTCGCGGGCGCGATCCGAAACCGCCCGCCAGGGATTGACCATCCCGGCCGATCCCCCGAAGGATGGCGCCCCGAACAACCCACCACCAGCGCGTCATGATGCAAGCGTTCGCCGGCACCGACATCGTCCGGATGACGGGAACAGCCGGAGACGCTATACCCCCGCAATGCACCGTCGCCGCCTGAACCCTCGCCGCCCCGCCGCATCATGACCGGCCGAGCCCCGAGAACCAGAGCCCCCCGGCCGCCGTGCTGAAGCGTCTGCTCAACCCGATCCTCGCGCTGCTGGCCGCCCTCGCGATCGGGGCATCGCTCTGGCATCTGCATGCCACCACCGCGGGGCTGGAGATCCAGGCGATCACCATCGGCGACACGCCGGCCACGCTGTACCGTTCGGCTCCGGCGCGTCCCGCCCCGGTGATCGTCATCGCCCACGGGTTCGCCGGCTCGCAGCAACTGATGCAGCCCTTTGCGGTGACTTTCGCGCGCGCCGGCTACATCGCCGTGACCTTCGACTTCCGCGGCCACGGCCGCAATCCGCGTCCGCTGACGGGCAGCATCACCGAGATCACCGGCGCCACCCGCACGCTCGCGGACCAGACCGCCGAGGTCGTGGCCTTTGCGCGCACCCTGGGCGACGGGCGGGTCGCCATCCTCGGCCATTCCATGGCCACCGACATCATGGTGCGGGTGGCGCAGGCGCAGCCGGATATCGCGGCGACCATTGCGGTGTCGCTGTTCTCCCCCGCCGTCACCGCCGACACCCCGCGGAACCTGCTGCTGATCACCGGCGACTGGGAGGGGATGCTGAAAGCCGAGGCCTTGCGCGCCGTCGGCTTGGCCACCGCCCCGGCGCCGGCCGAGGCGGCCACCACCTATGGCGATTTCGCATCCGGCACCGCGCGCCGAGCGGTGTTCATTCCGTACGCAGAGCATATCAGCGTGCTCTACAAGCAGGCGAGCATGGCCGAGGCGCTGGCCTGGCTGGATGCGACGTTCGCGGTCACCCGCACCGCCCCGCCCTATCTGGATGCGCGCGGACCCTGGATCGTGCTGCTGCTTGCGGGGATCGTGGGGCTCGGCCGGCCGCTCGCCACGTTATTGCCCGCAGTGGCGGCGCGCCAGGCGGGCGCGGGGGTTCCCTGGCGGCGGCTGGCGCCGGTGCTGGTGGTGTCCGCCATCGCCACACCGCTGCTGCTGCGCGTGCTGCCCACCCATTTCCTGCCGGTCCTGGTGGCCGACTACCTGGCCGTTCACTTCGCCCTGTATGGCCTGCTCACCGCCGGCGGCGTGGTGTGGGTGCACCGGCATCGGGCCCCTGTTTCCGCCGGCACATCGGTCCCGAAATTGCTGGCGGCCAGCGCCGCGGTGACATTGTATGCCGTCGGCCTGCTGTTCTGGGCCATCGACACCTACGTCACGTCCTTCGTACCATCACCCCAACGGGGGCTGCTGATGGGGGCCATGCTCGTCGGCACAATGGCTTTCTTCCTGAGCACGGAATGGCTGACCCGCGGTGAGGCCGCGGCCCGTGGCGGCTATGTGGTGGCGAAACTCGCCTTCGTCGTCTCCTTGGCGGTGGCCGTGGCGCTGGATTTCGAGCGGTTGTTCTTCCTGATCATCATCGTGCCGCTGATCGTCGTATTCTTTGTGATCTACGGCCTGGTCAGCGACTGGACGTATCGCAGCACACGCCATCCGCTGGTGGCCGGGATTGCCTCGGCGATCGCCTTTGCCTGGGCGATTGCGGTGACGTTCCCGCTGTTGGCTGGATGAAGACACGAGCGGCGCCGGATGGGACGATGGACGTCCTGACGCCACTATCGGTTCGGGCAGCATCAGCCGGTGTGCCAGGATCCAGGCCCTGGCTTCCCATGACGAAGGTTGGGACGACGTTCCGGGGATGATCACGCTCCGGGCGGCAACAAATGCGAGCCTATCCGACATCAAACCATATCGGATAGCTATCGGATATCCTATAGTCTCCTGTTAGTATCCAGTTGCCTTCCGTCTGTCATGCAAGGGGGCGAGGTGCCCGAGTTTTGCTGCGCACGCTCGTCATGGCCGGCCATGACGTATGGGGGCTATGTGTCATCCTTTTTGCTACCTGGTATGATCACGATCCGATATCGGTGAGCTATCCGATAGCTTCCCGGCCACCGCTGGCTATCAGACACCTGACAGATATCTTTGCGATATCTGATAGCATTCCAGCAGTTAAGAGATACCGGGACGCTACCAGATATGTTCAAGCTAACCGATAGCTTTCCGGTTTCTCTTGCCTATCGGTCAGCTATCAGATATAAATGGATACCATCCCCCAATCAGGCCCCGCACCATGCCAACCATCGTCTTCGCCAGCCCCAAAGGGGGCGCCGGAAAATCCACCGCCGCCGTGCTGCTCGCCACCGAACTCGCCGAACGCGGCGCCACGGTCACCATCATCGATGCCGACCCCAACAAACCCGTCTCCCGCTGGGCCAAACGCCCCGGCAAACCGACAAACCTCACCGTGCTGGCGGACGTGACCGAAGACACCGTCATCGACGCCATCGAGCAGGCCGCCACCGAAAGCGCCTTCGTCGTGGTCGATCTGGAAGGCACCGCCTCCATGACCGTCGGCTACGCCATCAGCAGAGCCGACCTGGTGGTGATCCCGACGCAGGGTTCGCAACTGGACGCAGCCGAGGCCGTGAAGGCCATCAAGCTGGTCCGCCGGCAGGAACGCGCGTTCGGCAAAACAATCCCGCTCGCCGTCCTGTTCACCCGCACCAGTTCGGCCATCCGCCCACGGTCGCTGCAAAGCATCGAGGCGGAATTCCGCCAGAACGACATCCGCATGTTCGGCACCCAGATCCACGAACGCGACGCTTACAGAGCAATCTTCTCCTTCGGCGGCACCTTGTCTGGCCTCGACCCGGCCCAGGTCACCAACATCAAGGCCGCCACCGTGAATGCGCGCGCCTTCACCGCCGAGATGATCGGGCTGCTCAAGGGCCAGGCGCCGGCCGGCACGACGGCGGAGGCTGCCTGATGTCTACCCAGCGGGCCAGTATCTTCGGTGACGACGACCTCGACCTCAGTGGCTTCGCGCCCAAGCCTGGCCCCGACAGTGCCGCCCCGCCGCCGGCGCAGGTTCGGGCGGTGGCGGAGGCCGCAAGTTTCCGCAGCCGCGAGCCCGTCCTGCCACCGGTGCCTGTCCCGAAACGCGTGCCGCGCCGTCACCGCACCGGCCGCAACGTCCAGTTCAACGTGAAGGCGTCACAGGAAACGATCGACGCGTTCTACGCCATCTCCGACACCAAGGGCTGGGTGCTGGGGGAGACGCTGGAGCACGCGCTGGCGGCCTTGCAGCGCGAACTTGCCTAAGCTTCGTCCGCCGGCCCGATTCGCACCTGCACATCGCGCGGCGGCGCGGCATACGGGGCAGACGTGACCAGCACGTCCGCCCCCGCAGCGGCATAGGCGGCGGCGTTCGCCGCGCTGACACCGCCCGCCGCGGCGATCAGCGGCCGGTGCGGCCACGACGCCATCGCGCCCGCCACCGCGGCCACCGAATCCGGCGCAAACTTCTCCAATTGCAGCACATCCGCTCCCGCTCGCGCGAAGGCCAGGGCTGTGTCTACGTCGTTGACTTCGACAGCCAGCTTTCGTTCCGGTGCCGCGGCCCGCAGACGGGCGATCAGGGCCGCGGCATCCAGGCCCGGCAGCAGGGCCCGGTGTTCGGGAAACAGCAGCACCGTGTCCGACAGACCGGTGCGGTGCATCACCCCGCCGCCGGCATGCACCGCCTTCACCGACAAAGCCCGCGTCAGCGGCACCGCCTTGCGCGTGCAGGCCACCACGATATCCGGCCGGACGGCTCGGGCCGCGTCACGAATGGCCCGCACCGCGGTCGCGATGCCGGACGCCCACTCGACCAGGGTCTGCGCCGCCTTCCACCCGGCATGCAAGGTGGCGGCGTTGCCATCGGCCACCAGCAAGGGATCGCCAGGTTGGGCGCTTTGCCCGCTGCGCGCGGTGGTTTCGACCCGGGCCCCGAGATGGGCGAGCAGCCGAGCGGCTTCCTCGATCGCGCAGACCACCATGGCGTGACGCGCGGTGAAGCGCATCACGCCGGGCAGGCCGTTGATACCAAGCGCCGTCGTCGTCAGATCGCCGAGACCCGCGTCTTCCTGAATCAGACGGTCGATATCGACATCCGGCACATAGACCATGGCTCAGCCGAACTTGAACAAAACACCGTAGCCGCCGCGCGGATAGTTCCACTCGATTTCACCGGTGTCGGCAGTGACGATGCGGCAGGTGCCGCATTCCATGCAGCCATCGGGGACCACTTCAACCTTGCCCTGTTCGGTTTCCGCATAGCAGTTGGCGGGGCAGGTGGTGACCAGCGATTTCAGCGCCGGCGAGGGCACATCGTGCTCCTTCACCTTGATATGCGGCTTGCCGGCATCGACGACATAGCGGTTCTGGTACAGTTTCTCTTCGATCTTGTTGTTCAGTGTGCTCATGGAAACCTCCTGTTAACGCCACGCTCTGGCAAGCCGCAGGCCGTCGGCGATGAGGCCGGTCAACCCACGTTGCTTGCGAACATTCTTGAAAATCTCGGATTCTTTCGCGCGTTTCGACTTGCCATCGACACGCAGCCAGGTCTGTGCGATGCTGCTCATCATCTTCGGATACAAGTTGAACAACTGACGGTTGCCGTGCAGCATATCCGGTATCTTCTGGTATTTGCGCATGTCCTTCAGAACAAAGCTGTCCTCCAGCCGCTTGCGGTACTCCGCAAGATTGGCCGCGGTGCAGGGCTCGCGCCGGCGCTTGAGCCAGACAATCGTCTCGCCCGCGATGCGGCCGGACGTCATGGCCAGGTTTGAACCCTCGCGATGCACCGCGTTGACAAGATGCGCCGCATCACCGGCCACCACCCAACCCGCACCGTAAATTTGCGGCATCGCCTTGAAGCCGCCTTCGGGGATCAGGTGCGCGGCATATTCCTTGACCTCCGCACCCGCGATCAGCGGTGCGACCGAGGGGTGCGACTTGAAGGAATCCAGCAAGCTATAGGGCGAGATCCCGCTTTTCGTCAGGTCCTCGACAACGCAGCCGATGCCGATCGAGACCGACTCGCGGTTGGTATAAAGAAACGCCGTTCCGGTCATGCCTTTGGTGATCGAGCCCATCGCTTCGATCACCACACCGGCGTCGCCTTTGAGGTTGAAGCGCGCTTCGATGACCTCCTGCGGCAGGAAGTGCATTTCCTTCACCGCCAGCGCCACGCTGCGCGGCTTCAGTTCATCGCGCAGGCCGGCACGCTGGCCGGTCAGGCCGTTGACACCCTCGGCGAGCACCACGACATCGGCGAGCAACGGCCCGCCATGACGGTCGGTCAGCACGCCGATCACGTTGCCTTTCGTATCCTTCACCAGTTCGGTGACGGTGGTTTCGCACAGCACGATCGCCCCGGCTTCCCGCACCTTGGAGCTGAACCAGCGATCGAACTGCGCGCGAATGATGGTGTAGCGGTTGGGCTTTTCCTCGTTGAAGTCCTCCGACCGGTAGTGCATGCCGGTGTGGGAGGTTTCATCCATCATCCAGACGCGCTGTTCGATAACGTGGCGTTCCAGCGGCGCATCTTCCCGGAAATCCGGGATCAGCTTTTCCAGCGCGTCGGAATACAGGATCGCGCCCTGCACGTTCTTCGAACCCGGATATTCCCCGCGTTCCAGTTGCAAAACGTTGAGCCCGCCCTTCGCCATGGTGTAAGCCGCGGCGTTGCCGGCCGGGCCGGCGCCGACGACAATCGCGTCGAAGCGTTCCTCGATGGTGGCCATGTTCGTTACCCCGCCAACCGGTTGACAGACAGGCGCTTGCGGAAGGCTTCGGTCAGCGCCGGCAACATCTCGATCGCGTCCGCGACCACACCGAGATGGGCGAAATCGAAGATCGGCGCATTGCGGTCGGTGTTGATCGCGACGATGGTGTCGGCGCCTTCCACCCCGACACGATGCTGGATCGCACCGGAAATGCCGGCGGCGATATACAGCTTCGGCCGGATGGTTTTGCCGGTCTGGCCGATCTGCCGGTCGGCTTCCATCCAGCCCTTCTGCACCAGCGGCCGCGACCCGCCCCACTCCCCGCCCAGCACCGCGGCAAGCGCGCGCACATGCTGCAGGTTCTCCGGCGAGCGCAGGCCGAGCCCCCCGGCCACTACGATATCGGCATAGGCCAACTGGGCCTTGTTGCTGTCGCGGTCTTGCACGAAGCGCAGCACCTTGGTGATGATGTCGTGTTCGTGCAGCCCCGCGGGATGATCGACCACGCGTCCGCCACGGCCGGGTTGGCGGGGCGGCATCGCCATCACCCGCGGCCGCACCGTCGCCATCTGCGGCCGGAAGTTCAACGTATGGATGGTGCAAAGCAACGAACCGCCGAAGGTCGGCCGCGTCGCCGCCAGAGACCGTTCGTCATCGATCGCCAGTTCGGTGCAGTCGGCGGTGAGCCCGGTCAGCAAGGTCGTCGCCACCGACCCGGCCAGGTCGCGCCCCAGCACGGTGGCACCCAGCAAGACGATCTCCGGCTGATAGGTATTGACCAGATCGGTCATCACCCGCGTGTAGGGCTCATTGCGATAGTGTTCGAGGATCGGATCGGCGCAGAGATAAACCAGGTCCGCGCCATGTTCCCAGACATCGACCGCCGCCGCCTGCAATGCGGCCTTGTCGCCGCCCAGCACAACCCCCGCCAGTTCGACGCCGAGCTGGTCGGCCAACTTGCGGCCTTCGCCCAGCAACTCCAGCGACACCGGATGCACCTGTCCGTGTTCGTATTCGACAAACACCCAGACATGCTTATAGGCCTTGAACCGCTCGGGCAGTTCCTTCTTCATCCCAGCTCTGCTGGGCAATGGT